>ERZ651768.91-NODE-91-length-63970-cov-5.634780_pt1 | contig 63970 bp, 60 predicted proteins | sample MGYA00514754_ERZ651768 | MGnify/ENA metagenome assembly ERZ651768
TTTGACTAAATGAAACATAGAAGGAAAAATATATGCAGAAATATAATGTGATACGTAAAATTTTCATTTTTTCAATTGGCAGGAACTAAGTTAAAATCATCATAAGTAATATCAATATTATAATAAGAAAAACTATCCATCGAGCTATATTTTCTGTTTCCATAATTATTTGTTTTTTCCCATACCTGCAATTTACAATAATTTTAAAAGCAAGAATAAGGGTTTATATGGTCTATGTATTATAATCAACACTATAATGTTATATTAGTGTTGATTCTGTGTTGATTTTTTTTTATCTAACTTATTGATTTATAATACTTTATATTAATATTTACTATTTAGTGTTGATTTTATAGTATAATAATATAAAATAAATAAAAGTAAGAGAGTAAAATAATTATATTGTCTGTAATAGAGGTCTAAAATCAACACTTCAACACGCACAGACTAAGCATAGATACTGTACGGAAATTATAATCCTAAATAAAATATGGTGTAACCAAATACACACAACCTAAATTCTATACCCCCTTTTACATGCAATAGGCCAAAAAATAAAGTCAATAATTATATATGTGGTTTAAAAACTTTGAGAGATATTTTTCAAACTTTTTAGCTTTTTTACTGTCAATCTACTGTCAAAAAGAAACGGAATTTTGTTTCCCGATGTTTATTTGGTAATTTGTGGTTTCAAAACATTGGGAAAAGAAAAACCTCCGATTTCTCGAAGGCTTTATTTGTGTAGTGTAGCGGTTTCGCTTGCTCCCCCTTTTGGACTCGAACCAAAGACCCTCTGATTAACAGTCAGATGCTCTAACCAACTGAGCTAAGGAGGAATTTATTTTTTAATGCGGACAAATATATATATTATTTTTATGAAAAATTATATTTTTTATTTAAATAATTCATCTTCAATATACTAAAATAAAAAAGGAAAAACAGCTTTTCTTCTGGTGGGATAATTCGCAAAATATTGTTTATACCATTGATGATGATTCAATGCTCGTGGAATTAAATTATATGCAGTCCACAATGCAAAGCTTAATGCAGAAAGATTCCAAAGAATAATGGCAAAGCCAAACCATTCAATAATTTCGCCAAAATGATTTGGACATGAAATATAATTAAAAAGTCCTCCTTCAGGAATTTGATAGTCCTTACCTTCCGATCTAAGAGAAATAAGCTTATTATCAGAGGTTCTATTTATATAAACCCCTAAAACAAACACAATAATTCCAATAATAAAATTAGGGCTTATGGAAAAATTATTTTCTAAAATAAACCCAAGCTCATACCCAACGAAAAAACCATTAATAAGATTAAAGATAAATGCACTACACACAATTACAACAGGAATTTTTTTCCCTTTTGTGTTTAACTTAAAGGGAAATATTACTGTTCTATAGAAATAATGGAAACACCATAGAAATAAAATGAAAATAAGATATAAATTCTTTTCTGCTGGACCAATTATAACAAGAAATGGCATTACAAGTAGTGCCGGTAATTCCATCCAAAACCATCCCCAATTATTATCTACAGACCAACCCCATTTATTATTTTGATGTCTGCCATAAGGCGCTGCTATCTTAGAAAAAATTAAATATAAAAATGTTAGTGCTCCGAATAAAATCCAAAAAGCAAGAAGATTATAATACAATTCCATTTAAAAAGAAATTATATTAAATAATTTATAGATATCATTTCCATTAGCATAAAGCACTAATGTTAATAATATTATTAGCCCAAGCACAGAAAAATATTCTATAAATTTATCAGAAGGCTTTCGACCTGATACCATTTCATAGATTAAAAACATTGCATGACCGCCATCTAAAAGCGGAATTGGCAATACATTCAAAATGCCAAGCATAATAGAAAGAAAAGCTGTTGTTCCCCAAAAACTTTGCCAATCCCAGGTTCCAGGGAATATGTTGCCTATTGCGATGAACCCTCCTAGACCTTTGTATGCCCCAGTATTTGGATTAAAAATTGCTACTAATTGATCAAAATATGAGATCATAAAAGAATTAAAATTCTTAGTTCCTTCTACCAAGCTCTGAGAAAATGAATAAGAATTTATTGATAATTCTATGTGCCCAAGATCAATTAAATCATTTATACCGACTGCAGATACAACTCCTAATTTTCCATTAGCATCAACATTTAACACTTTATTATAAGTAACATTATTTCTTAAAATTTCAGCATCAATTGTTTGGCTCTTATTTTCCTCTAATATTGAAATTGACTGATCAATAAATTTAATTTCCTTGCCATTAATTGAGGTAATCATGTCTCCTTGCTGCAAGTCATAATTCTTATTTAATGAAGTATCTGAGACAGACTGAATTATAAATGGCCTTCTTAATTCAAAAGTAGAAATCTGCTCGGAAGACGATAATTTGCCAAGAAAATCAACTGGTAAATTAATATCAATAACCTCTCCGCCTCTATCAATCACATAAGTTTTTGCCGCAATAATAGATTTTCTTAAATCAATATAATTCTCAAGCTCTTTTCCATCAACAGAAATAATTTTATCCCCTGTCTTAAATCCAATATCTGTTAAAATAGGATTTGTTATTAAAAATCCATCATCAATAGAATTTAATGGAATCTCTGTAGATCCATAATTAAAAGCAAGCCCAATAAATATTATAAGGGCTAAAATAAAATTGACTATTACCCCTCCAAGCATTATTATTAGCCTCTGCCATCCCGGTTTTGATCTAAATTCCCAAGGTTCTGGATCTTTAGCCATTTGCTCTACATCCATACTCTCATCTATCATCCCCGCAATTTTAATATATCCTCCAAGTGGAAGCCAGCCAATGCCATAAACTGTCTCCCCAATTTTTTTCTTAAAAAGTGAAAATTTAATATCAAAAAACAAATAAAATTTTTCAACTCTTGTTTTAAATAGCTTCGCAGGGATATAATGCCCAAATTCATGCAAGACAATTATTAATGATAAGCTTAAAATGAATTGCGATAGCTTGATAAGAATTTCCATATTAATAAATAAAATTAATTGAGCACAAATGTAAATTAATAATAGTTAATTAAAAAAAATAAGGTATGCTATTATTTGATCAAAAGAGGCTTAAATATAAGTCCTCTATCAGAATAAAATTTGATAAAATATTGCCCAGAGCTAAAGCCTCTCACATCTATATATTTTTTATATTTCATGGTAGCTATGTTTTGGCCAACAGTATTATAAATAGCTAAAGAATCTATCGTTAGACCTCTTGGTTTAATAATTTTAAACTTATTACTAGTTGGTGTTGGGAAAATTGAAATATCGTTTTGAATATCATTAGAAGTTAAAGATAAAACGACTTCATTATTTTTTGAAATTATATCATAATATGGGTCAAATTCTACATCAGATATATCAAATAAAACTGTTTGAAAAAACTCTTGTCCATTGTAGGTGTTGTCTAAAGTAATCGTCAGGGTTTCTCCATTAGTTCCATTTAATTTCAAAGTTACTTTAGATTCAAAAAAGTCAACCGTCCAATGGCTTTGTGTTTGATTGATTACAAATCTAGCTAAATTCTGACTTGGTTGACTCCATTCAATCGTGTAGGTTGGATACCCCTCTCCATAGAGCCAGTCATTAAAAAACTCTGTTAAATCTGCCTGTGTTGATTCTTCAACAGATGCTATAAAATCGTCTGATTTAGCATAGCCATAAGCAAAATCAGGGTCCGCTAAATAATTTTGAATACTCTCAAAAAACAAAGCATCATCTAATTCTTTACGAAGCATATGTGCTACTAAAGCCCCCTTACTATAAGATAATCTGCCATTAAATATTCTAGAACTGGTTGTGTCATTATCCATTATATATACCGAGCCTCCAGGCTGACTTGTAATAGAATTAATTCTATTTTGTTTCCAATCATTAAAGCTTTGATCTCCATCAAAACTTTCTATTACTAATCCTGAAAGGTAGGTTGCAAATCCTTCATTTAGCCAAATATCTTTCCAACTACCACAGGTCACTTTATTTCCAAACCATTGATGAGCCAATTCATGAGCTATAAGGCCTCTGCTAAATCCACCCATAAAAGAAACGGTTGTATGCTCCATTCCGCCTCCCCATCCAAACTGTGCATGTCCATATTTTTCATCCGAAAAAGGGTATTCTTCAAAAAGATTGGAAAACAAATTCATAATATCAACAGTTATTGGAGTGCTTTGATTGGCATCATTATAACTTTCAGGATATACATAATTCACAATCTCAAATGGAGAGCCATTATTATCTACTACATGGCTATATGTTAAATAGTTAGTTACTGAAATCGCAATAAGATAAGCTGGAATAGGATACTGATGTTTAAAATGTGTTGTTTTATCTTGCCCAATAGTAGTTTGACTAATTTCTAGTCCATTTGAAACAGCAATATTTTCTTGATTGTTAGAATTAAATTTTGGGGTTGTAATAAAGACATCTATTTCGTCTACCTTGTCATTAAGATCTTGCTTGCAGGGCCACCATGCTTTAGCACCATATGGCTCAGATAATGTCCAAATAATTGGAGAACCATTATGATCTGCTTGTTCATAGGAACCAAACCCTGAGCTTATTGGATTCCCTGAATATATTACTTTTAAAGAGTCCTTAACGCCAACATTTTGTACTGTAGGTAAGTCAATTATTAATTCATCATCGGAGTTTTGTGTAAAATCTAACAAAGCTCCCGAATATAAGTGATATACAGCAGAAACATTCATGTTGTCTATCAGATCAAAAACAACTTGGTTCAGATCCTCTTTTGCAACATAATGTGAAGTAATTTCTCCTTCCAAATAAGAACTTGAAGGATCTAAATTAAATTCTAATTTATGATATTTTAAGTCATAATTAGCAGTATTCAAATTAGCTTTAAAATCAATCTTTTTAGCTGCAATATTTGATTCAAGTGTAACAATATTGTCTAATTCCTCATCGAAATTTTGAGCTACCAAAATAATCGGAAACAAAAAAAAGAATAAAGAGGAGAGTCTCATGCTGTTTAGAAAAATTTGGAACTAAAATTAGTAATTAAATAATGAATCTATTGTATTTTTGGGTTTAAATACATTTACGTCTAATGAAGCTTTTTAGAAAGAGAGATATTTTGCCTGTTTCTGTTTTTGCAGTTTTTTCACTCATTGCAATTAGTATATTTTATTCTATACTAAAATCTAAAGAGACACTTCCTATATATCAGCCCGCACAGGTAAATTCAAAGCTTGTAGACACTTCCGTTGCCCATAGAATTAAATATCATACCATTTCTGACTTTAATCTAATTAATCAAAATGGAGATATAATTACACAAGCATTTTATGATGATAAAATTTACGTTGCTGACTTTTTCTTTACAACCTGTCAATCAATTTGTCCAGTTATGACAAAGAATATGAAAAAAGTACAAGACAAATTAATAAATGATAAAGAAATTCTTCTATTATCTCATAGTGTTACTCCCGAAATAGATTCTGTTGAGCAATTAAAAAGATATGCTATTTCACACCAAATTAATGATGATAAGTGGAATTTAGTTACAGGAGATAAAAAACAAATTTATAATCTTGCCAGAAAATCTTATCTCGCTGTTGAAGATAATCCAATAGGAGAGTATGATATGATTCATACAGAGAACTTTATCCTAATTGATAAAAAAAACCAGATTAGAGGCTTCTATGATGGCACGCTAGAATTAGAAATAGCAAGACTCCTAGATGATATTGAAATATTAAAAAAACTAGATTAATAAGCTCTATTTTTCTTACTTTTAGCTACTTAAAATGATTCTAAATAAGATATATGTATTCTATTGCTGACTTGAAAAAAGGGGAAAAAGCAATCATTAAAGATGTCTCAGATAATAATATTCCATTAAAGCTATTAGAAATGGGCTGTCTTCCTGGAAATGAGGTAGAAATAATTCAATTAGCTCCCCTTTTAGGTCCAATTTACATTAACATCAATGGGAGTCATTTAGCAATAAGAAAAGAAACTGCAAGATTAGTAATAATAGATAAGCTTATAAATAATGAGTAAGCAAATCAAGGTAGCACTCATTGGTAATCCCAATACTGGGAAGACATCAATATTTAATTCCCTAACTGGATTAAATCAAAAAATAGCAAATTATCCAGGAGTTACTGTTGAAAAAAAGGAAGGCATATGTAAACTTGATCGAGGTGTTAAAGCACACATATATGATCTGCCAGGAACATATAGTTTAAATGCCTCATCAATGGATGAAAATATTGTAGTAGAGATGCTTTTAAACAAGAATGATAAAGATTATCCTGACCTAGCAATTATAGTAAGTGATGTAGAAAATCTAAAAAGAAATTTAGTTCTATTTACTCAAGTAAAAGATTTAAAAATACCTACAATTTTAGCAATAAATATGTCTGATAGAATGAAATATAAGGGAATTGAATTAGATCTACCATATCTTGAAAAGCATCTGTATACAAAAATTATTCTAACAACTAATCGAACAAATTCCTGGATAGATAAATTAAAGAATCTAATTAGTAATTATAATAAGCTGCCCTCAAATAAATTTATGGATCCTAAATTAATTGATCCAGAATATTTTAAAAATCTACAACGAACTTTTCCAAAACAGGATTTGTATAAATTATGGGTGGTTATTTGTCAAGATGCAAACTTTGCTAGTGTAGATAAGAATTTTTTAGATACTGCAAATTTTGAAACAAAATCAATATCTGAGCTTAAAAGGCTTCAACAAAAAGAAACTATTAAACGATACCAGCTTATAAATAATATTTTAAAATTAGGCCAAAAAGTTGATCAATCAAAAGCGGTAGGATTTAGCGCTACTATGGATAGAATCTTAACTCATAAAGTTTTTGGATATCTATTTTTTTTCTTAATTCTGTTGGGAATATTTCAAGTCATATATGCATGGGCTATAATTCCTATGGATTATATTGACTCCACATTTGCCTCAATAGCTCAATGGGTTAAAATAAATTTACCTAGTGGAGCAATGACAGATTTACTAGCCGATGGTATAATAACAGGAATTGGAGGTATTGTGATTTTTGTTCCTCAAATTGCATTCCTGTTTATGTTTATTTCAATTCTAGAAGAAAGTGGGTATATGAGTAGAGTAGTATTCCTGATGGATAAAATCATGCAAAAATTTGGTTTAAGTGGAAAAAGCGTAGTCCCATTAATTTCTGGAGTAGCATGTGCAATTCCTGCAATTATGGCAACTAGAAATATTGAAAACTGGAAAGAGAGATTAATTACAATTTTAGTCACCCCATTTATGACATGCTCAGCAAGACTTCCTGTTTATTTAATTATAGTTGCATTAGTAATTCCAAATGAAACAATCTTTGGGTTTAACTATCAAGCTGTGGCCTTGATGTCATTATATATAATTGGGTTTTTAGCTGCTATATTTTCAGCATATATTTTAAATATGATTTTAAAAATGAAGAAAAAATCTGTTCTAGTAATGGAAATGCCTAATTATAAAATACCATTACTAAGGGATGTGCTTTACACTATCATAGAAAAAACTAAATCATTTATAGTAGAAGCAGGGAAAATTATACTTGCAATATCTGTTATTCTTTGGTTTTTGGCTACTAATGGTGTTGGAGATAAATTTTCAAATCCTGAAAAATATATTTCTGAAAACATCGAGTTACTTTCTGAAGATAAACTTCAAGCAGAAATGGCAGCAATTAAATTAGAAAACTCATTTATTGGTAATATTGGAAAAACTATTGAACCTGTATTTAAGCCTTTGGGTTATGACTGGAAAATTGGAATAGGGTTAATTACGTCATTTGCAGCCAGAGAAGTTTTTGTTGGTACACTAGCTGTAATATATAATATTGAAAATTATGATGATTCTAAAGGGAAAAAAAGAGAATTAAAAAATATTATGCAGCAAGAAACAGATGAGAACGGTAATAAGATTTTTACATTAGCTTCTGGAATATCATTATTGCTTTTCTATGCATTTGCCATGCAATGTATGAGTACATTGGCAGTTGTAAAAAAGGAAACAAATTCATGGAAATGGCCAGTATTACAATTCATTATAATGACATTAATTGCTTACATTGTATCATTAATCGCTTTTCAATTAATTAACTAAATGGAGTTTAATATTCAAAATATTTTAGTAATTCTATCATTAGGCCTAGCTATTTTATACTTGGTAAAAAAATATAATCCTAAAAATGAAAACAAAAATTGTGGTGATAAAGATTGTGGATGCCACTAATACTACCCCAAAGCAACATCAAGGCACATCATAACAATGAATCCAGCAACTAATCCCATAGTAGCTAAATCTGTATTTCCTCCTCTTTGGCTCTCAGGAATTACCTCTTCTACAACAATAAAAATCATTGCTCCAGCTGCAAAAGCCAATGCATATGGTAAAATTGGCAATACACTCATTACGATAGCGGCTCCAATTACTGCAAATATTGGTTCAACAATTGCTGATAATTGTCCCCATTGCCATGATTTCCATTTACTTACTCCCATCCTTCTAAGTGGCATTGATACGGCAAATCCTTCAGGAAAATTCTGTATGCCTATGCCCATTCCTAAAGCTATAGCAGATCCTAGAGTAAATACTGCTGTCCCATCCATTCCTAATAAGTCAGGGGATGCTAATGCGCCAAACGCAACTCCTACAGCTAGCCCTTCTGGGACATTATGAATCGCTATTGCTAAAACAAGTAGTACAGTTTTTTTAAGATCTGTCTTAGGCCCTTCTGCCTCATCTTCCTTTGCAAAGATGTGTAAATGAGGAATCATTTTATCTAATATATATAAGAACAATGCACCAGCAAAAAATCCTACTGCTGGCGGCAACCATACTGGCGTAGAACTTAAGCCTAACTCATTTTGCAATTCGACATATTCTATTGCTGGAGATAATAGTGACCAAAAACTTGCTGCAATCATAACTCCTCCTGTAAATCCTAAGGCTGTATCTAATAATTTTCTATTAGATGATTTAAAGAAAAATACAAGCCCTGCTCCTAATGCTGTGAGAATCCACGTGAACAATCCTGCATATAAAGCTTGAATAATTGGGTTTGTTTGAGACTCAAATAAATTAAAAATATATTCCATAATCTAATGTATATTTTAAAATTTTTGTGAAAATAGTAAAAATTATAATCCCCTGCGTTTTTTTATTAATATATATGCTTCTTGAACTTTTTTAAATTTTTCTTCTGCTCCCTTTTGATGCTCAACTCCAAGATGAGCAACCTTGTCAGGATGATATTTTTTTGCCATCCTTCTATAAGCATTTTTAATTTCTTGATTAGATACTGTGCTATTAATTTCTAATATTCTATATGCTGAATCTATGTCTTCATAGAACATGGCTTTTATACTCTCGAAATCAGAAATATTAATTCCTAAATATGTTGCAATTTTATTAATTATTATTACCTCACTTTCCAAAACAATTCCATCAGCTTTTGCTACACCAAAGAGAAAATGTAATAATTGAAGTCTTGAGGGATGATCCATCATTGATCTTATTTGAAAACATACCTTTCTTGTTGGAATTTTAGATAAATCATTTAATTTTTTGAAAAGTTTAAAAGCATTATTAGCTCTTGTTCTTCCATACATTCTTATAAAATGGTTCCTAACATAATCTAATTCTCTTTTGTCTTTAATGCCGTCCGCCTTTATAACTATAGCAGATAAAACAAGTAAACTAATTTCAAAATCTCCAGATCTAGTTCTAGGATGATATGATGAAGATCTTTTTTTAGAAAGTGGATCAAACATGCTTCCCAACACTAGTCCTAATATTCCTCCTATTGGACCTAAAAAGGCCCATCCAATTGACGCTCCTATCCACTTTGACATACTCATTTCTAAAAATTTATTTAAAGATAATATTATCTTGGTATAACTTGATTATATTATTAGTATTGATTTGTATATTTGCTTAAGTTTTAAATTTATAAAAAATGTATCCTGAAGATTTAGTAATACCCATGAGAAAAGAGTTGACCGATGCTGGATTCAAAGAGCTCATCAATTCTGAAGATGTAAATGCAATTATTGATAAAAATGAAACCACACTCATTCTAGTTAATTCTGTTTGTGGTTGTGCTGCTGCAAATGCTAGGCCAGGAGCAATACAGAGTCTTAATAATGACAAAGCGCCCGTGAATTTAACAACAGTATTTGCAGGTGTTGATGAAGAAGCTACAGAGACTGCAAGAAATTATATGGTCCCTTTTCCTCCGAGCTCACCATGTATAGCGTTGTTTAAAAATGGGGAATTAGTACATATGTTAGAGCGCCACCATATTGAAGGAAGGCCTGCTGAATTAATTGCTGAAAATCTAAAAAATGCATATAACGAATATTGCTAGTTATAGTACATTAATCTGTCTAAAGTAATTTTTTGTGTTACTTCCCTTAAGTTAATAACCATTAACTTTTTAATTTCGTTTGGGCGGCCATAGTTCTTATATACCGTATACTTTAAATATGTAGGATTATCCTGATTTTCTATACTAAAGTTTTCAATATTAATAATCCATTCACCCTTGTCAGAATCATCGATGATAAATTCTTCTGTATTATAACCATATTGAATTTCATCAATCATCTTATCTCTGCTGTCAATAACTGTATGGGACCAATTAAAATATTTATTATTTGGATTAACAAATTGAATGTTAAATTCAATATTTGGGTCAGTCCAATCAAATACAATCCTATAATCATACCCAAAATCCTGCCATATATATTCAGGGAATAGCCCGCTTAAGGATTTCAAAGGGAATTTAGTAAAGTTTAAATCTTCTGTGTTTAAAAAATACATTTGTGCTGCTTCATTAGCAATAGTTTCCTCTAGGCCAAGCATATCAACCATTGATATTGATTTATTAAGTATTCTTGAATATAATTCTGCAGCCATAGGATAGTTCTCTAATTCCTTATAAATCAAAGCTAAATCTCTATAAGATTGTTCATCATTTGGTCTTATTTTTATAAGATGTTGATACACAATTTTAGCATCTTCTAATTTGCCTATTTCCTCCATCTTAAACGCTAATGCTTTTAATGCTTTTGTGTTATTTTTAGCTAATGCTGCTAAAGATGTAAGTATTGAATAGGCAAAATTATTGTCCCATTTAGAAAAATATTCATAGCATTCAAAATAGTATGGGATAGAGAGTGTATTAACATACTTTTTCTGATCCTTAAATGTCCGCTTAGCGTCCACAAAAGTTTTGGCAGATTTTAATTCATTAATATAATATGAATCAATTGAGTCTTTGGTTAGCCCTGGCAATTCCTCAGTGTAATCATTGCCTTTTACCAAAGCAGAATCAACAATTTCTGCAGAACCTCTAGCAAGGACATTCATCTTTATTATAAATACTCCACCCCTTCCTTCACTTCCATATTTGTTCGTCGCTCCAAGTGATCTTAAAAGGGTTATACTTTCAATTTGTTGAGGATCTAGAAAATCAGGTGTTTCTGTGTAAATCATTCCATCAACATCAAAGATTGCACTTGCTGAATTATTGATTGAAAGACTTCCTCCCCTTACATAAATTGTTGCTTTATTTCCTGTAGAAGACATATCCTGATTAGATCCTACTTGAACTCCTGCAAATTTTCCTCTAATAACATCAACAATTGAAATTGCAGCAGGAGATATTTCCTTGGCTGTAATGGTTGAAGCAGAAAATCCCATTGCATCTTTATTTTTTTTACCATATCCAGTATCTACTTGATTATCCGTTACTTTTGAGGAATTTAATACTACCTCGTCTAATATTTCAGCGCTCGTCTTAAGTAATACATATTTATCATCTAAGTCATCAATAATAATTTGTTTTTCATCCATGCCTAGATAATTAACTATCAGTATATCATTAAGGTTTGCTTTAATACTAAAATATCCTTCGAAATCAGATTTAGATTCAATTAGTGTGTTTTTAATTCTAATACTTGCCCCTTGAATTGGGCCAGAAACGCTAAACACCTTTCCATATACAATTTCTGTATCATCATCTATATAAAACTCACTATCCCATGTAACATTAGACTGTGCTTGCTTTAAATAAAACTTATTAGTATTTCTTAAGAAATTATAAAGTTGTTGATGTGTAATTTCTAATGATTTATAGCCATTTGATTTAATTATAAAAAGGTCTTGATCATTAACTAAATCTTCTTGATACGCCAATTTAAATTGCCCATCTTTATTAGTTAATGTTGCAATATTTTTATTCATAATGCTAATCTCACTAAATGGAATTGGCTCATTAGTTTGATAGTCTAGCACATAGGCGTCAATTGTGATTTGATATTGCGCAAAATTTGTTGTGGAAATTAAAAAAAATAAAAAAGTAATAACTCTATTCACTAGATCTTTTCTGTTTTATTAAAGTGTAAATATGATAAATAGTTTTTAAAAAGAAGTTAAAAAAGATTTTATATTTAGTTGAAATTTGACTTTCTTTTTTCTAAAAAAGCGTTTGTTCCTTCAATAAAATCTTCACTTTGAAAACAATTACTAAACTCTCGCATTTCAACTTCATATCCATTTACCCCGTCCTTATAATTAGAATTGATTGCAATTATGCTGGCCTTAATTGCTAAAGGAGAATTTTTCAATATTTTCATAGCTATTTTATTTGAAGTTTCTATTAAATTATCCTGTGAAACAACATGATTGACTAATCCAACAGACAAAGCACTATTGGCGTCTATCATGCCTCCTGAAATTATTAATTCCATTGCTTTCCCTTTACCAATTAATTGAGGCAATCTTTGAGTTCCTCCATAACCAGGAATAGCTCCAAGCGATACTTCAGGTAATCCCATTTTTGCATTTTCGCTAGCAATTCTTATATGACATGACATGGCTAATTCTAAGCCTCCTCCTAAAGCAAATCCATTAATTGCAGCAATAACTGGTTTTGATAAATTTTCTATAAAATCACATAATTTTTTGTGACCATTTAATGAAAGATCATATCCTTGATCGGTAGTAAAATTAGCAAATTCACTTATATCTGCTCCCGCAACAAATGCTTTTTCGCCAGCGCCTGTAATAATAATAACTCTTATATTATTGTCGTTATCAGCAACAGATATAGCCTCATGTAATTCAGCAATTGTTTCTATGTTTAGTGAATTTAGTTTTTTTGGTCTATTAATCACAATCGTTGCAATCTGACCCGATGTTTCTGCAAAAATATTATTGTAAGACATATTATTTTAATTTTTTAGGAAAAGTAACTTTAAAGGTAGTTCCTTGATTTTCTTTAGTTTTAAATGCAATAGATCCATTATAAGCATTCATAATGCTTTGTATCATTGATAAGCCTAACCCCATTCCACTAGATTTTGTAGTAAAACTAGGTTCAAATATTTTAGTTTTGTTTTCTTCTAAAATACCATTTCCATTGTCCTTTATATTTATTACGACATTTTTTTCATTAGAATGAACCTTGACAAAAATCATTGGATTTCTGTCTTCTGGAATAGCCTGGATTGCATTATTTAATAAATTGGTTACAACTCTTATTAGTTGTGTTCTGTCAAATAAAGTTAAAATTTCATCATTCTCAGTAGCATATTCTACGTAGTCTTTGTCAAAAATATCTAAAGCTATTTGGACAACTTCTACAACGTTAAGTAGCTCCTTCTTTTGTTCTGGCATATTTGCAAAATCTGAAAAAGCTGTAGCTATTGAACTCATGGTATCAATTTGTTCAATCAAAGATTTACTAAAATCTCTTATTTTGTTTCTATTCTTGACATCCTCTGGGTTAAAGTTCTTTTCAAATGACTGGATAGTAAGCCTCATTGGAGTTAATGGGTTTTTTATTTCATGTGCTACCTGTTTTGCCATTTCTCTCCATGCTGTTTCTCTTTCACTCTTTGCTAATTTTATTGCACTTTCTTCCAAATCATCAATCATTGAATTGTAGGAGTCTACTAATATTGAAACCTCCATAGGGGTTTTTTCAATATCTATTTTTGCATTTTCTTCATTAAGCTTAGTTGTTTTAATTCTTTGGCTTATTCTAGTTAACGATTTAGTAATATAATTGGAAAGAAAATATGCGAAAACGAAAGCAATTAGCAGCATGTTTATGTAGACTATTCCTAAATTCATTAGAAATGATTCTAGTTCTTTTCTACTTAAAGCATCGTCTATATAGTAGGGCATATGAATTATACCTATTGGGATCTTATTATTATAAATTAAATTATAAGAAGACTTGCTATATTTAGATTCCTCATTGTCCTTGACATATCTAGTTTTATTCTCTTTCTGAAAAAATGTCAGTATTTCCGGAGATAAAATTTTATCAAAATTATTTATACTACTAGGAATTGAACTCTTTAATAAGTTCCCTTGTAAACCATATAGCTCAAATGGAATTTCATGTATATCGGTAATCTCATTAATTTTGTTTTGAGGAATAGAATCCAGACTTTCAGTCTTGCTTTCAGATAGAAAATAATTTAGATTTAAAATCAAATGATTCTCTTTTCTTTCTAACCTTTGCTCATGATATTCCTTTGATTGTTTATTAAACTGTATTATTGTAATTGCTGCAATTAAGATTGATGCAACAATTACAAGCAATATCATATAATAAAATATTCTAGAGCTTAAAGAAGTTTTATTATTTCTGTTGATCGATTTCAAATTAATATCTTATTAATCTATGCAAATTAGTTTAACTAAATTTTATATTAAAATTACTAATAATTTATTCTTATTATGTGTATTTACAAATTAATAAAACACTATGCAGGCATAGTGTTTTATTTGTATATTTAAATCAAAATTAAAGAAACGCCAATGATTCAAAAAACACTAAAGTGGATAGCAATAATATTTGCTGTACTAATAGCTCTTATATATGCTTTTGATGTAGACTATATATTAAAGGGGACAAGAGTTATTTACCTTACAGGCAATAACACAGCCTATCTGTCTGACTATAAACATTTTGACAATAGAATAATTGAACCATCTCCTGTTGCTGAGCCTTGGGCAAAGCACAATAAGTATAACACTATTGAAGAAACAGAAGAGCTCGCTACAATTAATAAGTTAAGGGAAACAAAAGCTTTTTTAGTGATTAAAAATGATAGCATTATTTTTGAAAAATATTTTGATGGGTATAGCGAAAGTTCTAAATCTAACTCTTTTTCAATGGCTAAAAGTATTACTGTCTCATTGTTAGGCAAAGCAATTATGGATGGTAAAATAAGAAGTTTTGATCAGCCTGTTGGAGATTTTTTTGATGAATACAAAACTGGTTTTGGGGCAGAGCTAACTATAGGGAATTTAGCGTCAATGTCTTCAGGAATGGAATGGAGTGAAAAATACTATAGTATTATTAACATTACATCAGAAAGCTATTTAACAGATGATTTGAGGTCTTTAATTTTAAAGCAAAAAATTATTAAAAAGCCCGGACAAAAATTTAGGTACTCTAGTGGCGATACTCAGCTTCTTGGAATGGTTATTGAAAAAGCGACCAATACTAATCTTTCTGAATACCTAAGAAATAATTTTATAATTCCTATGGGATTTGAAAATCAAGCATTGTGGCAATTAGATAGCAAAGAAAGTGGAATGGAAAAAGCTTATTGCTGTTTTGCTAGCAATGCTAAAGATTTTGCAAGATTTGGAAAATTATACAAAAATAATGGTAAATGGAATAATGAAATATTATTAGATTCTACTTTTATAAACAAGGCAACAAATCCAGTTTTTGATACTAGCCCATATTATGGATATGGTTGGTGGCTATACAACTACAATGGGAAAAAAGTATTTACGATGAATGGCCATAGAGGTCAATTTGTTATCGTATTCCCTGAAGAAGATATAATTATTGTTAGGCTTGGGGACAAAAATCAAGAAGGGGATAATGATGATGGAGATTTATACAAATATATTTCGGAAGGTTATAATCTAGCAACATCAATAGACTAATTTTTGAAAAAAAATAATTTACTTAAAGTAGCAAAGCTAAAAATTAATTGATTCAATTCTGTAGTTGCAAAATATTAAAATAACTTTAGTTATGGTAAAAATTTGGGAGCCTAAAGATTTTAAGGGATCAAACTTATATCGTTTTTTAACTTATGTAAATCAAAAGCATAAATTAACATTAAGTGACTATGCTTCACTTCATAAATGGTCTGTAGAAAATTTAGAGGATTTTTGGTTAGCAATAGCATTGTTTTTTGATATTAATTTTTTTGCCAAGCCTACTAAAATTTGCAATGCTCAAATCCCATTCTATAAAACTCAATGGTTTGCCAATAGTTCTTTAAGCTATAGTACACACTTACTGCGTCATGCTAAATCTAATTCACTAGCAATAATTTATAGGAATGAATTAGGAGATCAAATAAAAATTTCATGGAATTCTCTCCTGAATAGAGCTTCTGATATAAAAAATCAGCTTATCGAAGCTAAAGTAAAAAAAGGAGATGTTATTGCTGGATATTTATTAAATCATCCTGACACAATTGCTTCCTTCATTGCAACAAATGCTCTGGGAGGAGTTTGGGCTTGTTGTTCTCCTGACTTTGGCCTTGAAAGTATAGTAGATAGATTTGGCCAATTAAAACCCAAAGTACTTTTAGCGCATAATAAGTACACTTATAATGGAAAACCGTTTGATCAATCAAAAAAAATAATAGCATTAGGAAAGAGGCTGACGTCTATAAGAAAAACATTAGTTTTCTCAGGCAGTTTTGAAGATTGGGAATTAGAATCAAAATCATGGATTGATTTACAGCCTGTATCTGTTCCTTTTGAACATCCTATTTGGGTGTTATTTTCATCTGGCACAACGGGTAAGCCAAAAGCAATAACACATAGTACTGGAGGTATTCTTATTGAACAATACAAGGCCCTAGCATTACATCAAAATTTACTTGTGGGTGAAAGATTTTTTTGGAATACTACATCTGGATGGATGATGTGGAACTATGCGCTTGGATCTCTTCTATGTGGGGCCACTCTCTGTCTATATGACGGGGCTCCTAACTTTCCTGATTTAGGTGCTCAATGGCGTTTTGCAAAGGCTGCAAAGATCAATCATTTCGGAAATGGTGCTCCATTATATATTCAAAGTATGAAACAAAATATAAAAGAAGTGAATGAGGCTGATTTGCTAGATTTAAAAACCATAGGGTCAACTGGATCACCACTGTCCACAGATGCCTTTATATGGTTGCAAAAAAAATTGCCTAAGGTTCAAATCATTTCATTAAGTGGAGGGACTGATGTGTGTTCTGCCTTTATTGGAGGAAGCCCAATGCTTCCTGTTTATGCTGGATACTTGCAATGCAAAATGCTTGGCGCTGCAATAGAGTCCTGGGATGTAAATGGGAATTCAATAGAAAATGAAACTGGAGAATTAGTTTTAGTTAAACCTATGCCTTCAATGCCTATTTACTTTTGGGGCGATAATAATTTTGACAAGTATCATAATTCGTACTTTTCTAATAATTCAAATGTTTGGACACATGGTGATTGGATTTCTATTGATTCTAAACGCGGAATATTAATGCAAGGTCGTTCCGACGCTACTCTAAATCGTAATGGCATTAGAATTGGTACGTCTGAGATATACATGGCATTAGATAGATTAGATAATATTAAAGATTCTTTAATTATTGAATTTCCAATGAACGAAGGCTCTAGTAGTCAGTTATTGCTTTTTATAGTAGCTACAAATTCTTTAAATGAAAAGTCAAAAACTGAAATTAAACAACACCTAAAAAAGCAATGTTCGCCGCGTCACGCTCCAGATTATATTATCCCGGTAAAAGAAATTCCTTATACAATAAGCGGGAAAAAAATGGAAATTCCTGTTAAAAAACTATTCTCAGGATTCTCAATTGATAAAGTTGCCGCTCCAGGAGCTATGCGTAATCCTGAAAGCCTAAATGCTTTTGTAGAAATTAGAAATAAAATGAGTTTTTAATAAAGGAAAATTCAGGTTAAAAATCAATTTCGAGTATTTCTTGATTAGTGTTTTTTCCAGTTCCTAGGCTGTCTATAACAAATTTGTTACACTCCAATTCAATTGTCATATAATCAGGTTTTTCAAAGGCTTCCTGTGATACATTTAAAATAGAATCTTGATAACAGCTTTTCATATATAGCCCCCAAATAGGCAAGGCCATTGTTGCTCCTTGTCCATATGCTATCTCCTCAAAATGAATAGACCTGTCTTCTGCGCCTACCCAAACTCCTGTAACTAAATTAGGGACCATTCCAATAAACCATCCATCACTTTGATTTTGGGTAGTTCCAGTTTTGCCTGCAATTGGATTTTTAAATTCATACGGATATCCTGTTACCACATTTTTGTATGCTAAATTATGTTCATCTGAGCCCACAGTTCTCAATCTCATGCCAGAACCCGCACGGGTAACTCCCTCTAATAAATTCACCATTACATATGCAGCCTCCTCACTTAATACATCTCTTGTTTCGGGTTGATATTCATACAATAGTGTGCCATTCTTGTCTTCTATTTTCTCGACAAAAACAGGCTTAGTATATACTCCTTTATTTGCAAAAGTAGAATATGCAGCTACCATCTCATATACACTTAAATCTGGAGTGCCTAGTGCTATAGAAGGCACTGGGGGTATACGTTGTTCTATCCCCATTTTCTTCGCTAGCTTAACTATAGGCTTAGGGCCTATTCTATCTATTAATCTTGCAGTAATTGTATTAACAGAATTTGCTAAAGCATTTTTTAAAGTTCTCGTCCTGCCATATTTATCTCCAGAATTTTTTGGACACCACTGTTCTACATTTCCAAATTTATTTTTTTCTATACAAAATTGGCTGTCAGGAAATGTGTCGCAAGGAGAAAGATGAAGCTGATCAATTGCTGCCGCATATACAAAAGGTTTAAAAGTTGAGCCTGTTTGTCTTTTTCCTTTTTTAGCCATATCATATTGGAAATGTTTATAATTCATCCCTCCAACCCAAGCTTTTATAAATCCATTTGAAGGATCCATTGACATCATCCCGGGTCTAAAGAAAGATTTATAATATTTCATTGAATCAATAGGGTGCATTATTGTATCAATATCTCCATCCCAAGAAAATACTGTCATCTTAGTTGGCTCAAAAAATGAGGATTCAATTTCTTCAGGAGACTTTTTCATATCATATCTCATTTTTCTCCATCGCTCAGATCTTCTCATAGAAATTCTTAATAAGGTGTCTACAGCTCCACTTGTTAATTCTCTAAAAGGAGCTATTGAGTCATCGACAGCTTCATTTTGCTTAAAAAATTCCTGCTGTAATCTAGGCATATGCTGATCTATAGCGCTTTCTGCATATCCTTGCATACTATAATTAATAGTAGTATAAATTTTAAGCCCATCAGTATTTAAATTATATTTTGAGCCATCAGGTTTTCTGTTTCCTTGATCATTAATCCATTCCTTCATATATCCTCTTAAATATTCCCTAAAATATGTTGCCAATCCTTCTCTATGGGATTCTGGAGTATACTTTAATGAAAGAGGTTCTTCTTTAATTGAATCCTTAATTATCTCATTTATATAACCATATTTAAACATTTGATTCAAAACTACATTTCTTCTGTTTTTTACGCCTACAGGATTTCTGTGTGGTCTAGGATTATATAATGAAGAATTCTTTAACATTCCTACCAATATTGCAGATTCATTAATATTTAAATCAATTGGTTCTTTAGCAAAATATATTCTTGCTGCACTTCTAATTCCATCAGCATTGTTATTAAAATCATAGATGTTTAAATATTGTGCAATTATTTCATTTTTTGTGTATTGTTTTTCAAGACGAATAGCAATAATATATTCTTTAACTTTCTGAGTTATTCTAGCAAATGTGTTTTTTGAGCCCTCGCCATGAAATAATTGCTTTGCTAATTGTTGAGATATTGTACTACCACCTCCATCTCTGCCAAATTTTAGTATTGCCCTAAAAGTAGATATGAAGTCAATGCCTGAATGATTATAAAAACGAATGTCTTCAATTGAAAGCAATGCTTCTACAAGATGCTTAGGTAATTCATCAAATGTAACGGGAGTCCTATTATCATTAAAATAATATTTCCCCAAGGTTTTATTGTCTGAAGAAAATACCTCGCTTGCTAAATTTGTTTTTGGATTCTCCAACACTTTAAGATCTGGCATATCCCCTAGCCCTCCAATTGAAGCATAATAGAAAGTCCCTGTAATTCCTAATATAATTAGAACAAAAGACGTCCACATAATAATTGTGTAGATTTTATATTTCTTTTTTCTGATATTTAAATTTCTATTTATCAATAATTTTATTTTGCTTTTTCTACACTATAGCCAATATCTAAAATGCCTTCAAGAGATTCAAGTCCTTCTGTTTTATTTATTAATCGCATTGCATGTTTAATGCTAAACTTATATTCTACATCTTTAACTAAGGTAAAATTTTCTTTATGTAGGAGCTTATTTTCCGCAATATTTATAAACTTTCTTCCTATTAATTCTCCTTCATCTAAAGCCATTGGATACTCTAGGGTATCAATAAGTAATAGCCCTTGAGCATTCTCCAAGGCTGCTATTACATAAATATTATTAAACATATATTCATCATTAAACCTAACTTTTATATATGTATTATAACGTGTAAATGAATCCTTTATTTGAAAATTAAATTTTACAACACTATCCTTATGCCAAGCCATTGGCATGGAATTATATTGATTAAACAAAATCTCATTTCTGCATGAAGAAAAAATAATAACTATAATGATTAAACATAATCTATAAATCATGTTTTTTCTAATTTATTAAATTTACGATTCTTTGGACGATCAAATCTAGTAATACTGTCAGTTTTTAAAGGGCGATTATTCACGTTATCCTTGTCAGATACTATTGCGAAGTCTTCTAGAGAGCTAATGGTGTCTCCCTTTTTATTAGTTTCAATCATATTATTAGCAGTGTTCGCATCCAGCTCATACCAATCAATAGGATGATCCAAATATGAATACCAAAGACGTCTTTTAAATATATTTACCTTTTGGCAAACAGCGATTCCTTTTTTTGTTTTTATCTTAATTTCTTTTCTAGGGATATCTTTTAAAGCCTCTAAATACATTCCAAGTTCATAATTTAAACAACATTTTAATTTTCCACATTGGCCTGATAATTTTCCAGGGTTAATTGATAGTTGTTGATATCTGGCGGAAGATGTGTTTACTGCTCGAAAATCATGAAGCCATGTAGAGCAACATAATTCTCTCCCACAAGATCCAATTCCTCCCAGCCTAGATGCTTCTTCTCTTAGTCCCACTTGCTTCATCTCAATTCTTGATTTAAATTCCCTTGCAAAAAGCTTAATAAGTTCTCTAAAATCAACTCTATCATCAGCTGTATAATAAAAAATGATCTTGTTTCCATCTCCTTGATATTCAACATCAGAAATTTTCATTTTTAATTCTAGCTTCAAAGCTAATTTTCTTGCTCTTACCTTAACAGCTTCTTCTTTATCTCGAGAGATTTTCCATACATCAATATCTTTTTGTGAAGCAATTCTATAAATACCAAGAGCATCCCCAGACTCATGATTAATGTCTTTTTTCTTCATCTGTATTCTTACCAATTCTCCTAATAAAGTAATAACTCCAACATCATGCCCTTTTTCAGACTGAGTAGCAACAATATCTCCAATTGAAAGTAAAATAGAATTAGTTTTAAAATAGCCTTTTCTCCCATTTTTAAACCTAACCTCACAAAAAGGAAACGCAGGTTTATTGTTTGGGGCAGTTATGTCATTTAGCCAATCAAATACTGTAAAGGTATTACATGAATTACTAGTGCATGCCCCATTATTATTGCATCCTCTAGGAGTGCCATTGCTTTTTGAAATACAATTTTTACAAGACATTATTAAGAATTAGTTAAATGTTGTTATATTTTTTGTTCTTCCTTTTTTAAATATATCATTGCTGTTTTTTTGTCCACTACGTAATTGCTTTTGAAGTTTATATGGCATTTGTTTTATTTCTAAGCATTTATATGAACAGCAATTTTGCATTTTTGTTTTACATCCTTCACATTGAATAAATAAAAGATGGCAGGCATCGTTTGCGCAATTTGTATGAACATCAAATGGTTTTCCGCATTGATGGCAATTTGAAATTATATTATCACTTATTTTTTCAGTTCGTCTATTATCAAAAACAAAATTTTTTCCTAAAAAATTATTTTCTAAATTCTTTTCCTTTACCTGGCGAATATATTCAATTATTCCTCCTTCTAATTGATATACGTTCTTAAATCCCTTATGCTTAAAATAGGCGCTTGCTTTTTCGCATCTTATTCCTCCAGTACAGTACATAAGAAATTTTTTGTCATCCTTGTGTTTGCCTAAGTCCTTTTCAATCATATCTAGAGAATCTCTAAAAGTGTCAACATCAGGTAAAACAGCGTTTTTAAAATGTCCTATTTCACTTTCATAATGATTTCTCATGTCAATTACAATAGAATTATTTTCCTTCATTAAATCATTAAACTCCTTTGCATTTAAATGAATGCCTTTATTTGTTACATCAAACGAATTATCATTCAATCCATCAGCAAGAATTTTATCTCTTACTTTAATTGTTAATTTTAAAAAAGATTTATTTTTTTGTTCAACTGCAATATTTAAACGTATGCCTTTTAGAAATGATATAGAGTTTAAGTGTTTTTGAAATTTTGAAAAATTTTCATTTGGCAATGAAAGTTGTGCATTTATTCCTTCAGAAGCCACATATATTCTTCCTAAAACATCAAGGTTATTCCATGCAACAAATAATTTGTCTCTAAATCTTTGTGGACCTTTGATATGCGCATATTGATAGAAGGAAAGGGTAATTCTTTTTCTTTTAGAAATATCTAAAAGTTTTGATCGCTCATCAGAGCTAAGTTTGTTGTACAGTTGCATGCTATACTTGTTTATAAATTACTTAAACACAAAAGTAATATTTATTATCTTATAGAAAAAAGGACAAAAACAACTAACCTTAAAAATTGTATTCTGAAAAAAGTTGTTCTAAATTAGCATTTACATAAGTAAGATAAAATGGGTTCAGAAAAAGAAAACAAACTAAAAGCATTAAAATTAACATTAGAAAAGCTAGACAAAGCTTATGGCAAAGGAACTGTAATGAAAATGGGTGATTCTGTAGACACCACTGTTGAGGCTACGCACTCTGGATCATTGGGGTTAGACATTGCACTAGGTGTAGGAGGGTATCCAAAAGGACGAGTTGTTGAAGTCTATGGTCCTGAATCATCAGGTAAAACAACACTAACCTTACATGCGCTTGCAGAATGTCAGAAAAAAGGTGGAATTGCAGCTTTCATTGATGCAGAACATGCATTTGATAGATTTTATGCTGAAAATTTAGGAGTTGATATTGAAAATCTTATAATATCACAACCAGATAATGGTGAACAGGCATTAGAAATTACTGATAACCTTATTAGATCTGGCGCTATTGATATGGTAATAATTGATTCTGTTGCAGCTCTTACCCCTAGAAGTGAAATTGAAGGAGAGATGGGAGATTCAAAAATGGGATTACATGCTAGACTAATGTCGCAGGCTCTTAGAAAATTAACAGCCTCAATTAGCAAGACGAATTGTACTGTTTTCTTTATTAACCAGCTTAGAGAAAAAATTGGAATTATGTTTGGGAATCCTGAAACGACAACGGGAGGAAATGCATTAAAATTTTATGCCTCCATTAGAATAGATATTAGACGTTCTACACAAATCAAAAATAGTGATGGTCGTGTCATTGGAAATAGAACGCGTGTTAAAATTGTCAAAAATAAAGTTGCTCCCCCATTTAGATTAGCTGAATTTGATATAATGTATGGAAAGGGAATATCAAAAGTTGGTGAAATTATAGATCTCGCTGTTAATGCAGAAATAATAAACAAGAGTGGTTCTTGGTTTAGTTATGAAGGAACAAAATTGGGACAAGGGAGAGATGCTGTAAAAGAGATCTTGTCTGACAATCCAGAATTAATGGAAAAACTAGAGAAACAAATAAAAGATCTAGCTAATTAGGCTTCTGTTAAATCCTTTAACATAATATTTCTAACCTTATCGCTAAGATCCTTCATATCACTCATTGATAGATTCTTGGTTGAAATAGGTTTATGGGTAATTACTCTCAATCCTCCCGGCATTCCTTTTGAGCCAGCCAGAAGATTTCCAAAGCTCCAGGGGAACCTCTTTTTGTTATCTAAAAATGTGCAAACAACAATTGGAATTTGATGTTCAATTGCAATACTAAATGCGCCCTGTTTAAATTTTCCTAATTCAATTTCAGGAGAAGGCACTGTCCCCTCAGGAAACAAGCAAATATTTATTCCCTTGTTTAGTTTATCTCTTGTACTATGGAAGACAGCTTTTCTACTTTCAGGGCTGCTTCTATCAACTAGAACGCAGGTTTTTCTATATAAATATCCGAAAATTGGTACTTTTTCTAACTCCTTCTTTCCAACAAATACCATAGGATATTTTATTGCAACTGAAACTATTAACATTACATCAATCATAGAAACATGGTTGCCAACAAATACATAAGTTTTGCTCCTGTCCAAATCTAGCTTTTGATTAACAATAGGATAAAATCCCATAAATAGTAATATACTCCTAGCCCACATTACACCAAAGAAATAAAAATACTTATATCCATTTTTGTTTACTACTAAAACAATGAACCCAGGACATAATATTAGTATTGTTAAAACTGTAACCAATATATAGAACCATATATTATATAATGTCCAGAAAAAATACTTTAAAAATTTCACAACTTTCAAAACTAATTAAATTATTTTAATAAAAGGTTTAACTTTGTGATAATGGAGAAAAAATCTAATCGAATTTTAACAGGGATTCAAAGCACTGGGACACCTCATTTAGGTAATATTTTGGGGGCGATTATTCCAGCAATTCAAATGTCACAAACAAAAAATAGCGAATCTTATTTGTTCATTGCAGATTTACATTCAATTACTCAAATTAAAGACCGCAAAACTCTATCTCATAACACTTATGCCACGGCAGCAGCATGGCTTGCGTTTGGATTAGATCATAAAAAAACTGTTTTTTATAGACAAAGCGATATCCCCCAGGTTACAGAATTAGCCTGGTATCTTAGTTGTTATTTTCCTTATCAAAGGCTAACTCTTGCACATAGTTTTAAGGACAAACAAAATAGACTGCAAGATGTGAATTCAGGATTGTTTAATTATCCTATGTTAATGGCAGCAGATATTTTACTATATGATGCAAATATTGTTCCTGTTGGCAAAGATCAGCTCCAACATCTTGAAATAACAAGAAATGTTGCTAATAGATTTCACAACATTAATGGAGAGACATTTATTGTGCCTCAAGCTAAGCCTAATAATGAAAATATGTCAATTCCTGGAACAGATGGGCAAAAAATGAGTAAAAGTAAAAACAATATAATAGATGTTTTTCTTGATGAGAAAAAACTAAAAAAACAAATACAAGCAATAAAAACTGACAGCACTCCCATTGAAGCTTCAAAAGACTGGAAAAAATGTAATCTTTTTAATATCTATAAACTAATGGCATCAAAACCTGAAATAGCTGATATTAAATCTAAGTATGAAAAAGGAGGGTACGGATATGGGCAGGCAAAAGAAGACTTGTTTGCTTTAATTCTTAATAAATTTTCCAAAGAAAGACAAGAGTTTAATCACTATCTAAATAATCTAGATGAAATAGATAAAATATTAGACGCTGGCGCAACAAAAGCAAAAGAAACTGCAGGCATAGTATTAAAAAGAGTTCGTAAAAAACTTGGATATAATTAAATATTTGCTTGATAAAATATTTAATTATTTATATATTGAAATGTAAAAATTTTTAAATGAAATTTGATAAATATATTAAAGATTTACTATATCGATATGACTGTGTGGTATTGCCAAATTTAGGTGCATTTATTACTAGAAATGTATCTGCAAAAATTGATGAATCAAATAATGTAATTTATCCTCCGTCAAAACATATTTCTTTTAATGCAAAGATTATAGAAAATGATGGTCTTCTCGCAAATCATATTGCAATAGTAGAAAATATTTCTCGTGAAAAAGCAGGAAAGAAAATTCATAAAAAAATACTTTCATATAATAAAGCCTTAAACAATGGAGAGTTAGTGAAGTTTAAAGATGTTGGCTCATTATCATTAAAAAATGACAAATATAGTTTTAACCCTTCTAATAATATAAATTTTTTAAGTAGTGCCTTTGGGCTTTCTGAATTTTCAACTAGCAAAGTAAATAAAAGTTCTACTGATAAAAACTATAATTTTAATACATATTACAAGTATGCTGCCATTTTAATTATTGCATTATTTATTGGGGGAACTATTACAACTAACTATTTAAATGATATAAATACGTCTAATCAAATTTCATACAAAAAAGCTGAAAAAGAAATTGAAGATAAAATTCAAAAAGCAACATTTGTAATTGACAGCCCCCTGCCTGTTATAAAGCTTCGTCTTAACAAGAAGTATGGAGATTTTCATGTCGTTGGGGGGTCATTTAGAGTTAAAGGAAATAGCTACTCTAAGCTAGAACAGTTAAAGGCTGTAGGATATAAAGATGCAAGGAGAATCGGTCAAAATAATTTTGGTCTTTATCAAGTTGCCTATGCGAGCTATAACACAAGAGCTGAGGCTAAAAATGCTCTTAGCAATATTAGAAGCAAACACAATATAAATGCATGGCTGCTTTATAAAGATGTTAATTAAAAGCCAACCAATTTCAAACAAACCTAATGGGTATAAAATCTCCTAAATCATCATTAACAATAATGACTGATTCTGTCCTGCCTGGGGAGACAAATCCTTTAAATAATTTGTTTGGTGGCGAATTGCTTGCTAGAATGGACAGCGCAGCTAGTATCTCTGCTAGACGTCACTCAAAACAAATTGTTGTTACCAGCTCTGTGAATCATGTATCTTTTGATAAAGCTATTCCAGTAGGAAGTACTGTTACTATTCAAGCAAAAGTCTCAAGAGTTTTTAATTCATCTATGGAAGTTTATATTGATGTTTGGATTGATGATGAAAAAGGAGAAAAAATTAAAGCAAACGAAGCAATTTATACTTTTGTTGCAGTCAATAAAAATGGGAGGCCAATAGCAGTTGATAAATTAAAGCCTGAATCAGAAGAAGAAAAACAAAGATATGATGGAGCATTAAGGCGAAGGCAGTTGAGTTTAGTTTTAGCTGGGAAAATGAGACCCAAAGATGCTACTGAATTAAAAGCTCTTTTTAAGTAATCTCTACATTTTATATATCCATGCTGAAGGATTCTGCGTCACACCATCCTTGAAAATACTAAAGTTTAAAATTGTTTGACCAGTAGATTTGTTTATATTTAATTTTCCTATAACCTGTTTAGTTTCTATTATTTCACCTTTTTTTACATAAATTTCTGTAAGGTTCTTATAAACACTGAAAAAATTTCCGTGTTGGATTAAAATTGCATGACTCCCATTTTTAGAAACTATTATTGAGTATACTTTTCCATCAAAAATTGATCTGACTTCTTGATTTCTACTAGTTAATATTCTTACCCCATTACTCTGAATTGTAGTTGTTTTTACTATTGGATGGGGTTGCCTGCCATATCTTAATATTATTATTCCTTTTTCAACTGGCCATGGTAATTTCCCTTTATTTTCGTTAAACTTTTTAGAAATTAATTTTGCTTCTGCTGTTAAATTAAACTCCGATAAGTTTTTATTTTTAGCCCTAGCTGTAGCCTCCGCAATTATTTTTTCTATTTGTTTATCAATTTCCTGGGCTTGTTTCTGCTTTATCTTTATTTGATTAATAAATCGTTTTTCATCACTTCTAATGTCAGCAATCATATTCTTTTGTGTCAAATTTTCCTTGTCTAAATTTATTTTAATCTTCTCGTTTGCCAAGATTAAATCTTGCTTTTGGGTTTTTTGTTCATCTAATTTTTTTAAGATATCATCTATTAATTTGGTGTTAAGCCTAATTTGCTGTATTTGTTTATCCTTATATTTTACATATTGTTTATAGTACTGTAAACGCTTATAGGCCTGCGTAAAATTATTTGCTGAAAAAACAAACATTATTCTATTGAGTTTTGATTTATGTTTGTAGGACTTAAGAATCGTTGATGCATAATCTTCTTTTACTTTTTTCTGTTTTTTTAATAATTGATTTAATTCTATCGTATTCCTCTCAATTTCGTCAACAATTATATTAAGCTGATTATTTGTGTTTATAATTAGCTTCTTTTGAAGATCAATTTTAAATTTTAAGTTCTCTAAATTAGTTACTAAAGTTCTTTTCTTATTAAGTGAATTATCAATTAATTTTTCAATTTGCTTGATATCAGAAGTTAATTCTTGCCGTTTTCTCTCTAAAGCCTCTTTTGATTGAGCAAAAAGCATTCCATCTCCTAGTAGAGAAAACAGGAATAAAATTGTTAAAACAAATCTCATTTTATTAATCAACATTGATTTGATTGTATCCTCTAGGAATTCTAAAAGGTATATTTAATTTTTTGTTTATAACCACTGACTTCATATCAATATTGATAGATTTATTATTAGAATCTAAAAATAGAATCCTTTTTGGATATACTTCCTTATTTGTTGTAGTATAGTTCTTATAATTTATACTAAATGTTTGGGGGCTTTTGAACATTTTAGATTTATCAGCAATCTTTATTGAATCTTGTTCTTCAAAAAATTTTTGACTGTTTAATTTAAAATTATAGGGATTAATGTAAAATAGCCCGATGAACTGATTATTATCAAAATTTACTTTCTTCTTAAAAACATATGATCTTAATTTATTTGGGGTTTGATTATTCTCTTTATTTAATTTCTTTTCAAAATCCCTTGAACCTAATTCCAAAACTGGCTGACCAAAAAGTAACTTTTCTAGCATATCATAAGTAACATTAAGGCCTAGTAAATCTTCTATATATGAGAAATCTGTCTTTATATAATTCCTTTCAAGTTTATTATAATATTTTATTGAGTCCTTTGTTATTAATAAGCGAATTGCTCCAAGTGGAGCGCTTATCCATACTTTTTCTCCAGCTAAAATTCTAATTGTTACAGTATTTGTTTTGATTTTATTATTTGAAGAATAATCAATTCTTGCTCTGGCTTGTAATGATGTAAATTTGTTTTGATTCTGTTCTATAGTTTTTACAATCTTTTTTGCTGTAATACCCTTGCTGTCTCCTATTACATATTCCTTTTTTAAGGCACAAGAAGTAACTAAAAGAACTATTATAAATAATATGTATTTGATGTTTTTCATTTACCGCTCATTATTTATATCCTGTGCTTCCAAATCCAGCAAAACCTCTTGAGGAATCTTCTAATTGTTCTGCCTCTTCCCAAACAACAGACGTGTGTTTTGCAATAATTAGCTGAGCTATTCTGTCTCCATTTTTTACTGTAAACACTTCGTTTGATAAATTAATTAAAATAACTCCTATTTCTCCCCTATAATCAGAATCAATTGTTCCAGGAGAATTTAATACTGTAATTCCTTTTTTTATTGCTAAACCACTTCGTGGCCTAACTTGTGCCTCAAGACCTTTAGGTAAAGATAAATATAGGCCTGTAGCTACAATAGTCCTCTCTAAAGGCTTTAAGGTAATATTGTTTTTGATAAAAGCCTTGATGTCCATTCCTGCGGAATTCTCAGTTTCATATTTTGGAAGCTTATGGGGTGATTTATTTATAATTCTAATTTTCATTAAATCCTCTTAATAATAAACGAATATTTGATTTTTCAAATAATAAAATTGTTGTATAAAACAATATTAAACAAGCTATTCCAATATAAAAATTGCCTCTAAAGAAATAAAATGAAATTGTAGACAAGGCTATTGAAAAAATTATATAAAACCCTATTTTAGCTGTCTTATATGGAATAGGATAATGCTTTCTCCCCAACACATATGAAATGACTGCCATTGAAGCATATGCTACAAGAGTTGCTATAGCAGACCCTACATAGCCATAATAAGGTATTAAAATAATATTTAATGCCAATGTGAATGTTGCGCCTATAACAGAAATGTACGCCCCAAATTTAGTTTTATCTGTTATCTTATACCATACTGATAGGTTTTGATAAATTCCTAAACAAAAATTTGCTAATAAAATAACTGGGACTATTTTCATAGCCTCCCAATATTCTGGATCTCCAATAAAAACCACCTTTAATAAATCTGCAAAAACTATTACTAATAATAGCAAAGAAGATCCAAGAATAACAAAAATCTCTAAAATTAACGCATATGTTTTTTGAGGAGATTTTTCATGAGCTTCCTTAAAGAAAAAGGGCTCAATCCCTAATTTATAAGCTGTGGAAAATAAAGTCATAAATAATGCCAATTTATAACACGCAGCATACATTCCTATCTGACTTTTAGCTATAGAATCTGGCAAAATAAAGTCTAATAAAATTTTGTCAAAAGTCTCATTAATTGAGTATGCAAGTCCTGAAATAAGAACTGGGAAAGCATAGATTAACATTTTCTTTAATAAAACAAAATTTACTCTATAGTTAATTTTAAAGTAAAAAGGAGCTAATAAAATTAAACTAGTCGCACTAGCAATCAAATTAGAAATAAAAATATAGTTTATTTCATAATTAGGTGTATATATGTCTGTAAATAAATTGTTGTTAGCTGCAATTTTTTTAAGAAAAATTAATAGAAAAATATTTAGTGAAAAATATACTATTACATTCGCAATTTTTATAATAGAATACTTTATAGCCTGCCCTTTTGCTCTTAGATACGCAAACGGGATAACGACCAAGGCGTCTAATATAAGGATCCATAAAACTAAATTAAGGTATTGAGTTTCTATTCCAGTAAATTCAGAAATCTCAACTTTAAAAATTGATGCAATTGCGTAAAACAAAATTGTTGTAAAAACAATTGATATTGAAGATGTGCTTAAAACTTCCTTTTTGTTTGACTCTTTGTTGAAGAATCTAAAAAAAGATGTTTCTAATCCATAGGACAGAATCACATTAAAAAGAATGATATATGAAAAAATTAAAGATAAATTACCATAATCTGATACATTTTCTAATATCTGTTTATCTGTATGGAGCCTAACTAATAAGACGCTTATTATTCTAGGGAATACTGTTGCAATACCATAAATAAAGGTCTGCCTAAATAATTGAATTAATTTTTTCAAATTACATTTCTTTATAATCTAAAATTAAACTAATAATTATAGGAATGCAAAACCCGATAGTAGATGTTTTAATTGTTAAGGGCCTCTGCTCCTCCAACAATTTCTAATATTTCGTTTGTAATAGCAGCCTGTCTTGCCTTGTTATATGTTAGTTTTAATTGATCTCGTAATTCTATTGCATTATCAGTTGCCTTGTGCATTGCTGTCATACGAGCCCCATGTTCACTAGCATAAGAATCTCTTAATGCTTTAAATAGCTGTGTTCTAAGAGATTTAGGTATTAGTTCATTTATTATTTCTGATTTTGAAGGCTCAAAAATATAGTGTTGATTATTTTTCTGTTGATCATCAACAGGTAAAATTGGAAGAAATTGTTCATTTGTAACTATTTGTGTCGCTGCATTTTTAAATCTGTTATACACTATTTGGATTGTGTCAAATTCTTCTTCAACAAATTTTTTGATTAATATATCTGCTATTTCTTTAACATTTTCAAAAGATAAATTGTCAAAAATTTCATTGTTTGTTAAAACGACACTATGTTTCTTTGACAACAGATCATCGCCCTTTTTCCCAAGACAGAAAAAAGATGTTTCCTCATGGTTTTGCTTCTTTGCTAAACCAATACATTCCTTAATAATATTAGAATTAAACCCTCCACAAAGGCCTCTGTTTGAAGTAATACAAACAATCAGCTTCTTATTAGTCTCTCTATTTTGAATAAAAATATTATCTGAATCAATTGAAGAAGACAAGTCTTGTAAAATTCCTGTTAACTTGTTCGAATAAGGCCTCATGGCTACTATAGCATCCTGCGCTTTCTTAAGTTTTCCAGCAGAAACCATTTTCATAGCTCTTGTAATCTTCATAGTAGAAGAAACAGACGAAATTCTATTTCTAATTTCTTTTAAGTTGGCCATAGCTGTATATTACATTAGTATCGGGAGACTAATTCGCTGCAAACTTTCTCCAGCGTATTAATAACATTGTCTGTTAATTTCCCTTGTTTAATTTCCTTAAGAACCTTAGAATGCTTGCTGTTTAGTAATTGAATATACTCTGATTCAAATTCTTTTATTTTATCTACTGAAACATCCTTAAGTAAATTTTTTGATCCAGCATATATAATTGCTACCTGATCCTCAACTTTAAATGGATCATTTTGTGATTGTTTTAAAATTTCTACATTCCTTCTTCCTTTTTCAATTACTCCTAAAGTTACTGCATCAAGATCAGAGCCAAACTTCGCAAAAGCTTCTAATTCACGAAACTGAGCTTGGTCCAATTTTAATGTTCCTGCGACTTTTTTCATCGACTTAATTTGTGCAGAGCCTCCAACTCTTGAAACTGAAATTCCAACATTAATGGCAGGTCTTACGCCAGAATTAAACAAATCTGATTCTAAAAATATTTGTCCGTCTGTAATTGAAATCACGTTCGTTGGGATATAAGCTGTAACATCCCCTGCTTGAGTCTCAATAATTGGCAAAGCAGTTAAAGAACCTCCTCCTTTAACTTTAGATTTTATTGATGTAGGCAAATCATTCATGTTCTTTGCAATCGCGTCATCATTAATAACTTTCGCAGCTCGCTCTAACAGTCTTGAATGAAGATAAAAAACATCTCCTGGATAAGCTTCTCTACCAGGAGGTCTTCTTAATACTAATGAGATTTCACGATAAGCAACAGCCTGTTTTGATAAGTCGTCATATATAATTAATGCAGGCCTCCCCGTGTCTCTAAAATATTCGCCTATAGAAGCCCCTGTGAAAGGAGCATATACTTGCATAGCTGCTGGATCAGAAGCATTAGCTGCAACAATAGTGGTATAAGCCAAGGCCCCTTTATCTTCTAAAATTTTCGCAATTCCTGCAACAGTTGAAGCTTTCTGTCCAATAGCAACATATATGCAATATACAGGCTCTCCTGCATCAAAAAATTCTTTTTGATTCAAGATTGTGTCTATACATACTGTGGTTTTTCCAGTTTGCCTGTCGCCAATAACTAACTCTCTTTGGCCTCTACCAATAGGGATCATTGCATCAATAGATTTTATTCCAGTTTGTAAAGGCTCATGTACAGGCTGTCTAAATATTACTCCAGGAGCTTTTCTTTCTAAAGGCATCTCAAAAAGATCGCCTTTTATCTTTCCTTTACCATCAATTGGATTTCCAAGAGTATCTACTACCCTTCCTACAATGCCTTCACCAACTTTTACTGAGGCAATTCTAGATGTTCTTTTCACAGTATCGCCTTCTTTAATTTCAGTTGACGATCCTAGCATAACTATTCCTACATTATCTTCCTCTAAATTTAATACTATCCCCTGCGTCCCAGTAGAAAACTCAACCAGTTCTCCATACTGAGCATTAAATAATCCATAAACTCTTGCTATACCATCTCCGACATTTAAAACACTTCCTATCTCATCTAGAGATATAGAAGATTCGTGTTTTGAAAGTTGTTTTTTTAATATTGCTGATATTTCAGCAGGATTTACTTCTGCCATTTTTTCTATATTTCGTTTTTATTGTATAAGTTTAGTTTTTAATTTATTAAGCCTCTGTGAAAAGCTTGCGTTATATTCTCTATTTTCATACCTAAGAATAAACCCTCCTATAATAGTTTCGTCTATAATATTTTCAATCTCGACAGATTTATTACTTAATGTCTGTATTTTTTTTAAAACCTGATTTTTGATTTTGTCTGAAATTGGTGTAGCTGTTACAACTGTAGCCCTTGCAATATTATTCTCTTGATTGTAAATATCATTAAAACCATGGGCAATATCATAAAGAATTGAAAGCCTCTTGTTTGCAATTAATAGGTCTATAAGATTGTTGGTTTTTTCATTCATTTTTGATATCACAATTGATAAAATCTCTTTTTTATCCGAATAATTAATAAGGGTATTATTTATTAGTTTTTTAAAATCCTCTGAAGATTCATGAGCTGATATTATTGAATCCATATCGCCCTTTATATTAGAAAGGCTATTAGACTCTTCTGCAATTTGAAAAATTGCTTTTGAATATCGTATGGCTGCTCTAGATCTCATAAATTATTTTAATTTTGAACCATCTAAGATCTCTTCAATCATTTTTAATTGCTTGTCTTTGTCAGCTAGTTCTTCAGAAATAAGTTTTTCTGCTATGCCTACCGACAAATCAACAACGGTGTTTTTTAGCTCATTCATTGCTGAATTCTTTTCATTTTGAATTGCAGTTTTTGCCGCTTCAACCATTTTTTTTGCCTTTATCTTAGCTTCATCTTCTGCATCAGAAATTAATTTTGATTTCATTTCTCTTGCTTCCTTAAGCATTGTTTCTCTTTCAATCTTTGCTTCATTTAAAATTTTCTCATTGTCAGCTTTTAGATTTTCCATCTCCTTTTTTGCATTGTCTGCTGCATCAAGGGCTGCCTTAATTGACTCTTCTCTCTCTTTTACAGCGCCTAGGATTGGCCCCCAGGCAAATTTTCTAAGAATTAGATACAGAATGGTGAATGATACTAAAGTCCAAAACAACAATCCTACATCAGGTGTGACTAAGTCCATAGTTTATGGTTTAATAAAACAAAAAAGCAAATTAACTCTTTTGTTTTTTGTTATTTAATTAATGCTAGTACAATAGCAAATAATGCAACTGCCTCAACAAAGGCAATTAGAATAATTGCTGATGACATTAGTTTTCCTTGCATTTCAGGTTGTCTTGCAATTGATTCTACGGCTGCACCGCCAATATGACCAATTCCAATGCCTGCCCCAATGGCAGCTAATCCTGCCCCAATGGCAGCAAATGCACCATAATCAACGGCTGCTTCCTGTAATAAAAATAATACTAAATTCATATTTTAAATTTTAAAGTTAATTAATGTTCATGTTCCTCCATTGCGCTGCCTATATATAAGGCAGATAGCATGGTAAATATATAAGCCTGAATGGCTATAACTAATACCTCAATAATACTTATAAACACAGAAAAGAAAAGAGAGACGGGAGCCACCCAAATACTTTTAAAAATAAATATTAATGAAATTAGACTTAACACAATAATATGCCCTGCTGAAATATTTGCAAATAACCGTATCATTAAAGTGAATGGTTTAACAAATATGCCTAAAAATTCAATTGGTGCCATAAACAATTTCATTGGGAGTGGTACGCCCGGCATCCAAAAAATATGTTTCCAATAATGCTTATTTCCAACCAATGTAGTTATAACAAAAGTAATAAAGGCCAGCAGGCCTGTAAAAGCAATATTGCCGCTTAAATTAGCGCTAAAAGGGAAAAAAGGGATCATTCCCATGAGATTGTTAATCCAAATAAAGAAAAATAAAGTCAAAAGAAAAGGAACATATCTTTCGTGTTTTTTCTCTCCAATTAATGGCAAAGCAACCTCGTTCTTGATAAAAATAATAATAGGTTCAGTAAATTTGCCTAGCCCAAATGGCTCTCCCTTCTTTGACCTAGCATATGATTTCGCTGATAGTATAAATATTATAAATATTATGATTATAGACACAAACATTGAAAACACTAGTTTTGTAATTGATAAATCTAAAGGTTTGTCATTAATTGGATGCTTTGAAGAATCAAGCTGAATATATTTGCCATCTACATCATTACCTGCATAATAGATTTCTTCATGAAATTTAACGAATCCTTGTTTTTTTCTCTTAACAACTGTTTCTCCTGAATCATCATGATGAAATTCAGATGACATAAAGATGACCAATCCTTCGTTTGTCCATAAAATTACAGGTAATGGAACCGAAACAGGATGTCCATTCCAGTCTAATATGTGAAAATCGTGGGAGTCTTTTACGTGATGCATAATCACCCCATTAACATCAAAATTATCTTTTTTAGAGTTTTCACTCTTATTATTAGAATAAGCTAATGCAGTAAATGAAAAACAAAAAACAAAAAGGAAGAGTGTATAAAAATTTCTTGTCATTATAGCTTTATTTGTACTCTAATATTCTGGTTGCAAAGGTACACACATAAAATTAAATTTCAAATAAAAACTCCCAACAAAATTAAAGTTTGCTTAGTATATTTCTTAAGCTAATTATTTCTATAAAAAGAAAAATAAAATATAGAAAAAAGAAGTTTAAAACTTCAAAAGTTAAGTCAGAATTGTCAATGCTAAAAAGCGGCCTTAAAATGATTATTGCAGCAATCATTTTTAATATTGTTGCAAAGACAAAAAAGTACAGGTGGTTGAAGAGATTGTAGTTGAAATTAATTAATAGTCCAAAATAAATTAATGATAGTGAAGTGAAATTAAATACATAAATCTTCCATAATGGAATTATAAATTTCGCAGAAACTGTAAGATCAATTATTAAATAATGAACCAGTAATATAATTAAAGAACACGTAGAAATCCTAAAATAAAATTTCATTGCTTCTTTTCATTTTTTTCAAAGTGTTGATTTGTAGAGTCTGATACTTGTTTAATTACAAAATAAATTGAAAGTCCAACAGACAACAAAGAGAATAGGATTGTAAATGCTTTATACTGGTTTGGATAGATTTGATCTAATTTAAATCCCACAAAGACTCCTGCTAATATAATAATCAACATTTGAAGGCCAATTTGTGAAAATATAATTAGATTATGCTGTTTTTTCTTGTTTTTCAGCTGTTTCTTTATTTTCACCTTTGTTTAATTCTTTGACTCCGCTCTTCATACTGCAGGTTGCATTAAAAGTTGCTCCTGGCTCCACAGCTAATTTTCCAATTTCTACTTCTCCTTCAATATATGCTGAAGACCTTAGGGTTAGTTTTCCCGAAAGTTTTAGTTTTCCTATAAATCCGCCTTCAAAATCTGCGTCTTCTCCCTCAAGACTTCCATTTACAACTCCTGTTTTACCTACTACAATTCTCCCTGTAGTTTTGATGTTTCCTTTAATGTTTCCCTCAACTCTAAAATCTCCTTCACTAAGCACATCTCCCACAAGAGTAGTCCCTTGGGTAATCATATTTTGTTGACTATTATTGCTCATAGTTTTTTATTTTAAATATTCTTCTAAATTTTTATGTATTTGAATTGTCTTATAATTTTCAGAAGAAACAACAAAACTTCTTTCGTTGCTTATGTCTGCTTTTTCATTTAACATTTCAGCTAGTCCCATGGCGCCATCATAGCTCTTTAGACCATGCAGAACTACAAATGTAACAATATTATTGTAATAGTCTCTTGAGGTTTTCAAATCCAAATATTCTATTTCATTTACTGCCTCATTTATTATTGCAACAAAATTCTCTATATCAGCATCACTCGCTTTAGAAAAAGGGTATAATATTTTAAAATTATTAGCCTCTTCGTTGTCTATAAAAATTGTGCTGCTCAGTAAAGGCAATACGTTTTTTATAATGAATTCTGCCTCCTTGCCTTCAATAGAATTTGAATAATTTAATTTTATAAAATTTAATTGCTCCATGTATCTGTTGTATCCAAATTCTTTTGCAATTGACACTGCTTTTAACATTTCTATTTTTGGAAGTATTGGGCTATCATAAAGCTTCTTGATATTGGCGTCACAGAGTTCAATAGCATTTATATAATTTTGATTATTATATTCTTCATATATAGTATTATAAATTTCTGTTGGGTTGTTTTCTGTGTCTAACAGTACTGTTTCAGGGTTTAATAAAAATTCGGCATATTTTGATGTAGGATAATTAATTATAATATCTTCCTTAATTTGTGTAGCCTTCATTTCTTCATTAAGACTTATATAATTTTTATACATCGAATATTTTGCAGGTGGAATTAAAGATGTTTCTGGATTATTGCTTAATAAAGTTGTTAGTTTTTGATTTGATATTTCAAACTCCTTGAATTGGTCTTTATAAATTGCTCCTAATTTATAGTACGCATCATTTGTAACTAATTTAAGGCTGTCAATTGTTATTGAAGATTTAGGGATTCTGTTTAAATAATATTCAGCACTATAAATACTGTCTTGTGGTATTTCTGATCTTACAATTTTCTCGTCCTTGTTTTTTAAGTCATCGAACTCAATAGACCACCTCCAATTATTTACTAGTTTTCTTTTTCCCCATTTCTTAGTAAAAGCACTTTTTCCATATGCAACCGCGCTGGGGTTATAAAAATAAAATATTGCCTCATCATATGCGTTTGGTTGCTGATCAAAAACATTTTGTGAACCAAAATCTGTTTCCTTTTCTAATTCTTTGCGTTTTTCTTCTTTTCTTTTTAATTCATCAATGTATAGCTTAAAATATTCTTTTCTATCAGCATTATTCATATTAACTAGAGCTAATATACTGTCATTATGTTTGGTAATATTCTCATACAATATTACATCTTTAAGATTGTCTCTCTTCTTTTTAATCTGCCTATACAATTTTGTTTTCTTCCGTAATTTAGTAAGTGTACTGTCGTAATAAAGTCCAGCTGTTAAATACTCATTATTATTAAAATTTATATCTGCTAATTTTTGATAATTTACTCTTTCTAAATATTCATCATTAACAATGGACTCTAATGATTTATTAAAAAATTTAGTTGCAACACTGTCTTTTTGTTGTCTTAATACTAATAGGGCTATTTGGTGAAAAAGTGATCCTAAAAATGGCCTGTTTTCAATATTTTCAACAAGCTCCTGTAGTTCAATAATTGAATTATTAATAGAGTCTGAATTAGTTGTTCGTCTAATATAAGAATGAATTAAAAACTCTCTTGGGATTTTCCTTTTATAACTTATATTTTCATTATAAAGAGTATTTGCGCTGTCCTTGTAATTAAAATTATCATATAGCTGTCCCAATATATAGTTGTACCTAGCTTTAATTGGTTTTTCATTAATTAAATTTCTTGCTGTCTTCAGGCATGATATAGCGCTATCTTGGCTTTTGGTGTTGATATATCCTTGTGCTAAATATATGTTAGCTTCAGCCAAGTCTTGATTCTCTAATTTATTGTCAAGAATTAGTTCTTTTAAATTTACTATGGCCCTCTCGCTTTGACCTAGTCTTATATTGATTTTCTCCTTCCATATTTTAGCGTGATTTATATATTGACTGGTCGGATACTTAAATAATATGTAGTTAAAAGCCTCTAAAGAAGGTATAAATCTTTGATCATAATATCTAGACTTTCCAAGCAATAGATAGGCTTCGTCCATAATTGGATTTTCCTCCTTCCCATTTATGTTCATTGAATGTTTTTGTATGGCTAAAACGGCTTTCTCCTCTGCTTGAGAAAATGGAGTTTGAATATCATTTTGAAAATCCTTAACTATCTCTTCTGAGCTATACTTTTCTAATGACAATAATTCCCAAAAGTTGTCTTTTTCCTCTTCATTTAATGATTCCAATGCTTCGCTCAACAAGTTGTTCCCATTATATAAGTAGTTGTATTTAGTAGTTATAGAATGAAAATTTTTATTTAAAAACTTGTCTTTTTTTCTAGAACAGCCAACAATAACAAAAGCTGTTATAAATCCTATAAAAATATATTTAAAACTAATTTTATTAAACATAAGTAAAATATTAACAGAAATAATCTGCAGATATTGCCTATAAAGCCAAAAATACTCAACTTTTTATACATTTGCTGTAAAAGATTAAATTTTGAAAGAAGAAGTTTCAATTACAATTAAAATGGATGCTTTTGAGACCACAATTAAAGGCTCAAAACATCAAACCATTCTAGATTCGGCTCTTGAAAATGATGTAGATGCTCCATATTCATGTCAAGGCGGTGCTTGTGCAACATGTATTGGAAGACTAATATCTGGCAATACAAAAATGCAGCAAAACCATATTCTCACAGATGAGGAAATAGATGATGGCCTAGTTTTAACATGTCAAGCCCTTCCTCTTAGCAATTCTATTTATATAGATTATGATGATGTTTAAATAATCTCTTTTATTTTTTTAACTATTTCCTCAGGTGCAATACTATTAATTGCTTGTTTATATTCTTCTGGAGATTTATTGCCATATATAGAAGTAGGAATTTTAGGATACGTGTTTTTATCGACAAGGATGGAATGTTTTGAGCTTTGATTAAAAGGAGCAAAACCTGCATAAGGGTGTGTTACGCCCCAAATTGTTAAAACCTTAACACCATACATTGCCGCTAAATGGCCATTTGCCGAGTCCATTGAGACCATTAAGTCTAAATTTGAAATAAAATCAAGCTGGTCCGAAAGCAAAAACCCTTCAGCTAGGCTGAAAATATTTTCATTTTCCTCTGATATTGTTTTTAGTTGTTTACCCTCATTCTCTCCTCCGCCAAACAACAAGATTGTGTGTTCTTTAGAAATACTTCCTATCACTTCCTTCATTTGTTCTAATGAATAGGCCTTGGCCTTGTGCTTAGCAAATGGTGCTATTCCTATTAACTTTTTGCTAAAATCTATTTTATTTGTTATTGCGTACCTAGATAAATTTGATTTTTTAGGAAATTCAATTTTGGAAAAGCTTAGATTATAATTAATGTTATTAAATACGTCTAAATATCTTTGATGTGTTGTCCTAAGTTGTTGAAAGTGTTTGCCATTTATCAAATTTTCTTTTTCTTTCCTCCCCTTTTCAATCTGATAAAAATTCTTTCCCCATAAAAATTTTAGAAAATTTGTTCTTAAAACTCCATGCAAATCAATTATCGCGTCAATTCCTAATTGTTTCAGCTCATAATATAATTTGACTAGGCCGAATGGTCCTTTATGTTTTCCTTTTAAGTCTATAGCAATAATATTTGCTTCTTTAAATTCTCTAAATATTTCTATATAGCTTGGCTTTGTTAAAATAGAAATCTTGGTTGCTGGGGAATGCTTTGTTGCAAGTCTAATTATAGGCACAGTCATTGCCACATCTCCCATTGAAGAAAGTCTAATAATTAAAATATGTTTAATTGCTTCCAATATAGTCTTAAAGAAATATTATTTGTTTTTTCTAAGTATAGGATTAAGTTCTTCGTCATTATACATTTTCATCTGCTTATAGGTTTTCATGTATTTTTTCCCTTTGGATATCTCATCTAAAAGCTCATCTATTGCCAATGACAGGTCTTCTCTCTGTTGAATCAACACCTCTAGCTTTAGGCTGCATTTCTCTTTGTGGTTTTCTGAAGCATCAATCCTATTTGCTTCAATCCTCATGTGGTATATTTTTAGTTCTAAAATTGAAAGTCTGTCTAAAGCCCATGCTGGACTTTCTGTGTTGATTGAGGCATCTTGTAATATTTTTACATTAGAATATTTTTCCAAAAAATAATCATCCAGCAATTCTACAGTGTCTGTTCGTTCTTGATTGGATATGTCAATTTTTCTTTTTATGCTTAATGCCTCCGCGGGATCAATTTCTGGGTCTCGAATTATATCTTCATAGGCCCATTGGACTGTATCTATCCAGGCCTTTTTATACAGCACGCTTTCTATATATTCCTCATCTATTTTATACTTGTTTCTAAAAGACTGATCAATGATTTTTGTTTTTTTATACTCTCTCGTTGCTTGATTAAAAATTTCGATTGCTTTTTTTGAAAACATAGCTCTTATTTAAACATCAAATATACCTTATTTAAAATAAATTATAAGCGCTGGGCCTATAAGCCGCTCAAGAGTAGGTCTCTCTTCTAGATCAATCAAAAACCCTTGTAATCATGGAAAGATTTGTATATTTGCAAAGCAAATTAATTTAATTGACAATGAGAGGGTTTTTTTATGGAATAGAAGACATATTTGTAAACTATCTTTTTCTGCCTTTTGATTTCTTAAGAGATATTGGTGAGAACGACTGGTGGTTGTCAAATATAGTAGGGTGGTTCTTTTTTCTCCTTGTGTTTGGAGCATTCGTTTATTGGATGCTACAATTAAAGTCTGCCAATGATAATAATGAAGAAGATAAAAGTGTCACTGCTCATTCTTATTTATAAATCAAACCCAATATCTTTTCTGTAATACATGTTTTTAAAATATATTTTTGATATATTTTTATAAGATATTGATAGCGCGTCCTTATAGTTTTCAGATAAAGACGTAACGGCCAAGACCCTGCCTCCTGAAGTAACTGTTTTTTTGTTTTTTATAAGTGCTCCCGCATGAAAGACTATAGATTTATCAACCTGCTCAAGTCCAATAATTTCATGTCCTTTTTCATATTTTTCTGGATAGCCTCCTGAAACCAACACAACTGTAGCGGCTGCCTTATTATCAATTAATACATTTTGGTCTGATAAAGTTTTGTTGTGAAGAGATATAAAAACTTCTACTATGTCGTTTTGAATTCTCGGAAAAACAACCTCTGTTTCTGGATCTCCCATTCTAACATTATATTCAATCACAAAGGGGTCTTCATTGACCTTAATTAGCCCTATAAAAACAAACCCTTGATAGGGGATATTGTCTTTTTTTAATCCTTCAATTGTTGGCTTAATAATTTTTGTTTCTACTTTTTCCATGAAAATTCTATCTACAAAAGGTGGGGGAGATATTGCTCCCATGCCCCCTGTATTTAATCCTTGATCGCCTTCCCCTATCCTCTTGTAATCCTTTGCTGTTGGTAGTATTTTATAGCTCTCTCCGTCAGTTATAACAAAGCAGCTAAGCTCAATTCCTTTCAGAAACTCCTCAACAACTACCTGACTGCTTGCTTCTCCAAATTTTTGTTCACACAACATCTTGTAAAGTTCGCTTTTAGCTTCTTCTAAATCATCAATTATTAAAACTCCCTTTCCTGCTGCAAGGCCGTCTGCTTTTAACACATACGGAGGCGATAGTGTCTCTAAAAAGTTGTTGGCTTCGGCTATTTGGCTCTTGTTAAATGTTTTATGAGCTGCTGTTGGAATATTGTGTCGGTTTAAAAATTCCTTTGCAAAATTCTTGCTTCCTTCTAATTGGGCGGCCATAGCCTGTGGCCCAATTACTATAACATCTTTTAATGCTGAGTCTCCTAAGAAATAGTCATGAATTCCATTTACCAAAGGTTCTTCTGGCCCAACAACAACCATGTTAATCTCATTTTGTAATACTGCTTGTTTTATAGACGAGAAATCATTGTAGTTTATATTTAAATTTTTTCCTGTTTTTTCTGTTCCAGAGTTTCCAGGGGCAATAAAAAGATTGTTAGACAACTTACTTAATTTTATCTTCTCAGCAAAAGCATGCTCTCTTCCTCCAGATCCTAAAATAAGTATATTCATGGCTGTATTGTGTCTTGGTAAAAATACTAGATGTCTGAAAATAAAAAAACTTATCTTATCACAAAAATTAAAAATGTTTAATAGGCTTTTTTCTCCCCTCTAAACAAATTGAATGCTGTTAATGTTATTATTTTAACATCTAGTAATAATGACCAGTTTTCAATATAATTAACATCAAATTTGATTCTATTAACAATGTCTGAATTTGTTTCAATTTCCCCTCTATATCCATTTACCTGAGCAAGCCCTGTTATTCCTGGTTTAATAAAATGCCTTACCATAAACTTGTCAATTGTTTTAAGGTATTTCTCGTTTTCTTTTATCATGTGTGGTCTAGGGCCAACAACTGACATATTCCCCGCTAATACATTAAAAAATTGTGGAAATTCGTCAATACTTGTTTTTCTTAAAAATGTCCCTACCTTCGTCAATCTTTTGTCATTTCTGGTTGCCTGCATAGAATCTGCTTTAGAATTAGTTTTCATTGATCTGAATTTATAGCAGTAAAACTGTTTGAAATTATATCCATTCCTTGCTTGTTTAAAAAAAACAGGGCCTCTAGATTCTGCCTTTATGATTATTGCAAGCAAAGGTGTTAGCCATGACAACACGCAACAAACAAGAATTAGGGAAAATAATATGTCGAAAAGTCTTTTAACAAAATTATTAAAAGGGTCTTCTAATAAAATTTTTCTTAAAGAAAGCACTGGGACATAATCATATGTTTCGTGTTTTAGTTTTTTGGAATATAAATTTTCAAAGCTTGGGACAAACTTGATTGTTTTCAAATTGTTTTCTGCAAAATCTATAATTTTTTTTATTTGAGATTGACTTAAAGACGGTAATGAGCAATAGATTTCATCTATATTCTCTTCAAGGATAAATTTAAAATATTTGCTTAAATCTTCATTTTTAGATGGTGTTATTGTTTTTATATGCCTGTATCCTGTTCCTGTTTTTTCATCAAAAAATCTCTCTAACCCATAGCTCTCTGCTCCATTTCCTATTATAACTGTTCTCCTATAGTTTCCTCCAAAATCTGCTCTAAATTTTAGCATAAAATAATAGATAGAAAACTTTATCAGGCCTATTGAAAGCGCAGCATATAGCGTAAATAGCAGTATTGTCTTTGGAACAATTTCTAATAAAGGAAAAATCCCAGAAACAGAAAATATTGCAAGTAAAAACAAAGTAAACTGAATAAGTAAAAGATTTAATATTTTAATCTCAGGAGTATATCTATATATATTATAAAATCTAGAAAATATTGCGATTAGAATCCATACAATAGAAATTAAAACACACAGCCACACATCAGGGATATTGTTTAAGATTTCACGTATTACAAGAAAATTAATTATGGATAGATCTATTAGATAGGTTATTGGCCTAATATATCTTGAGAATCTTCCTTGTTTTTTTCTTGCCATTCTTTTGTTTTATTAAGAATATGTCGTTTAAAATTTCGCTCAAAATTTTCTACACTGAAACGTTCCGAATTTTTTCTTATTTGAGAATAATCAAATTTTGTTTGATTAAAACGTTTTATTGCTTCTAAAATTGCCTCAGGAGTTTGGTCATTAAACAGAATTCCTGTTTTTCCATTAATTACAGTTTCTAAAGCACCTCCCTCTCCATATGCAATCACGGGTGTTCCACAGGCTTGTGCTTCAACTGGAGCAATACCAAAGTCCTCTGTTCCTGCGTGTAAAAATGCTTTTGCCTTGCTAACAATAGAGTATACTTTGTGAGGTTTGGAATATTCAACAAATTCAATGTTGTTGTTTGCCTGCTTCATTAATCTTTTTCTCTGACTGCCCGATCCAATAATAATTAGTTTGTCGTTTATTTGGTTAAAGGCGCTTACAAGTAAATCAACTCTTTTATATGGCTCTAGTCTTGCTGCTGTTACATAATACTCTTCCTTATTATTATTTAAAAGAAACTTCTTAGTGTCTACAGGCGGGTGTATTACAAAGGCATCCCTCTTGTATTTCTTTTCTATCCATTTTTGGACAAATCTTGAATTTGCTATAATATAGTCAGGGTTTTTAGCTTGTTCAATATCAAGTCTTCTTAAAACAAATAAAATGGGAGACAAAACTGTTCTTGCAAAGACATTAAAGTATATGCCTTTATTATCCCAAAGATATCTTTGGTTTCTGGCCTGACAATAACAAATATGTATTTGATTCTTCCCTGTTTTTTTTATTCCTTTTGCAACAGAAAAAGAAGAAGAAACAATAAGCTTAGTATCTTTATCAACCTTAAGTTTTTTGATAAAATATGGAAATAAGAAAAACAAAAACCTAAAATTTTTCCCAAGAGTCTTTAAGCTAGTTTGAATTATCGGTGTATTATGATAAGACAGCGTCTTTGAGACATCCTGGGGATCCATAATGTTAATAAGAGTATAGCACTTGTTAAAGTTTAAAACACTGGTAATAGAAGCAATCACTCTTTCTGCGCCGCCATACTTGTCTAGCCAATCTATTATTAAAGCGTTCTTCATTTTTCAGGGTGTTTTATAAATGCTTTTCCTAGTATACAGCAGATAATTAGTGCGATAATAAAAACCCCAAAGGTCCTGTGGAAAGTGTTTTCGAACAGCATAAAAATTGTTAGTGTGAAAAACAAGTTTAAGCTATAAATTGAATCTTTCGCATTAAAAAACAAAAACGACAAAAACACTAAAAATAGCGCTAAACCAAAGACACCGTAACTTACAAGAAAATCAAGATATTGATTATGCGTGTTAAAGTCTCTGGTTAAAAACCAGTTTCTTTTGTTTACAGTTTGAATTTCTTGATATTTCCTTCTTAAAAGCTGCTGTGTTTCTCCAAATCCCACTCCAAAAACTTTATGGGGATTCTCATTAAATATGGCAAAAGAGTATTTCCAAATTAAATATCGTGGCTCATGTACCTTAATTTTTTCTACAAAACTTTCTCTATAGTCATCCGCTTTATATAGAGCTCTTTGAGATAAATTGTTGTTCCCTAAAAATCCGCCAATACCAAGAACCATAATTACCAATAAGACGCCTATCCTCGCCTTTGATTTTAATTTATACATCGTAATGCTTATTAAAACGATTAAAGATAAAATTATAGCTGTCCTTGAGGCAATGAAAAATATGGTTGATAATAAAAAAACTGTTAAACATAAATAAATGGTTTTTCGTTTTTTGTTTTTTAAAGAAAAGTATCCCTCTGCGCAAAATATAAGCGCAATAACACTAAAAAACCCTAAATATAATCTTTGAGTCATCATTAATTCTTCAACAATTTCTCCAGTGTAAAAGGCTGTGCTTCCTGTAGCAGTCATGTAAATTATAATTCTTGCTAAAGAGATAGCAGAGCTTAAAACAGTCCCCGCTATAAATGAATCCTTTAATAATTGAGGGCTTTTGATTATAGAAAACAAAATTATCAAAAGCACAGTTTGTCCAATTTTTCTCAATTCTGCAAAATCGTTAACAAAATGATTTCCAAACAAGGATTGTAAGGCAATTATTAAAAATAGTATTATAAATGCTGTGGTCGTTCTATTAACAAAAATCATCTTTGCTTTGGGTTTCTCTACAATAAAAAACGCTATTACCACAAGTAGTCCCATAACAATACTCGATAACGCATGTACAACAGGAATAAAAGGTATGTAAAAGCATAAAAACATGCATAACCATAAATAAGATTTAGTTAAAATGTCTCTCATATTTCGTGTTTATGAAGTTCTTGTTTTTATAAAATTTGTTGCCTGTCTTGAAAACAATAAGAGTATTAAGCTTCTAAGTATTCCATAAATTGGATGAAATCCAAAATAAAAGTTTTTTAACATTATCTTAATTCTATTTTTAACTTGTTGTTTCCTATATTTTGATGATATTGAGTCTTCGTCAACTAAATAATCTAATAATATTTCTGGATAATTTTCTGCTTTAAAATTATTGATTACATCGAAAAAAAAGGCATAATCTTCTGCTGCAAAATAATTTAGTGGATACCCTTTGATCTCTTTTAAAATTTCTGAAGAGAACATTACTGATGGGTGAACAAAAGCAGAATTTAAATACATCATTTTTTTTATTTGCTCATAGCCTATAGGGTGTTTTAGGTTAAAAAGCTCTGTCCCCTTTGAATCAACAACCCTCGCCCAAGTTCCGAGTAATTTAACGTCACTGTTTTTTTTAAGATATCTGTATTGCTTGCTGTGTTTATTAGCGCAACAAATATCTCCTGCGTCTAGTCTAGCAATATATTTATATTCATTTTTTCTTGCAAAGTCAATCCCAACATTTAAAGCCTGTGCTATTCCTTTATTTGTTTGTTGTTTTTTATAATAAATTCTGCCCAATTTATAGTCTTTTCTAAGATTTGCTATATTGATCTCTTGTTGGCTTCCGTCATCAATAATAATTATGTCTATTTTTATTTTTTCCTTAATTGATGTAACTGACTTATATAGTCCTTTCGGATTATTATAGTGAGGTATTATTATTATTATCTCCTTATGCATTCTCTAGTTTTTTAGAATCGAGCGCAAATATAATTGCTAAACACAGCCAAAAACAATAAATTCTTAGAGAATCCATTTTTAACCAGTTCATACTAAACCCTATCATTGAAATAAATATGATTATTGAATAAATATTGTGTTTGCTAAAATTGTTGTAGCACCAAAAAAATATTTGAAGCAACAGGCCGACAAATATTAAAAATCCGACAAAACCTGTCTCACTTAGAAACCTTAAATATATGTTATATCCTGGAGGAAAACGTTTTTCTTGTTGATTTAAATATCTTAGTCGAAACTCCCAGTTGTTTTTTTTAGCCCAATTTGGGTATTTTTTTCTTGATTCAAAGGCCTGAAGGCCATAGCCTGTTCCTGAAAAAGGATTTTCTAAAAACACTTTGTACATTGCTAGCTGTATTCCAAATCTTGATCTATTTGACCTAGAATGATCACTGTCGTCTAATTTAAAAGACTGAAGCTCTTTGCTGACATATTCTGAAATCTGATTTGAAAATACTATTGAAAAAGCAGAAATTGTTAGAGCAAGTGCAAGCGTAATTTTTAAAAAAATTCTAGAATGTTTTGTGTTTCTTGATAGTATAAGCAAAAAGGCGCATGATTGCACAATAACAATAAAAAAAGCAGCTCTAGAGCCTGAAATAAAAGCCAAGGCTACAATAGCTATTGCTGGAAAAAACCTCCAGTTTGTCTTGTTTGTTAAAATATAGCTAAACATCCATCCAGATATTGATAGCAAATATGTGCCAAGGGCTGGCGGCTCAAAAGTAACCGAGGAAATTCTTCTTAATAAATTATCTGTTTTGGCCTCAGTAAAAGGAAAATAATCAAACAGGTTTAATACGTTGATTTTTAGAGCCTGCATTTCAAATTTTACAATTAATACTTCAAAAAAAGCATAAATTATCACGATTATAAATGAGGCAAGAAAAACCTTTCTAATTGTAAAGAAAAGCTTGTTAATGTCTTTTAAGGAAAAAGCGTTAAAAAAAACAATTGGCAATATAATTGAGCAAATAATTAAGGCTCCATACTGATTAATAAATCTTTCTATTCCTGTTGTTTGCTTAAAAAAGTAGTTTGTGACATTTAGGCTGTTTAAGAGTGTTGCAATAAGACACCAAGCCAATAGAAGTAATAAAAACTGAAATATTATGTTTTGATGTGGTATGTCTATTCTTTTTTTAAACAAAAGAAAAATAGCTCCTGCTGAAAAAAATAAAAAACACGAGTCTCTATAAAACTCCCCCAAAAACTCAAGCCCATCCCATGAATTAAAAGGAATAAAAAATATTCCCAACAAAATCATATAAAATGCAATATTTACAACACTTGTTTTATTCATTTTAGTTGTTGGTTGTAGCTGGTCCAGTGTGTCACGTCCACTCCAAGCTTCTTAATTAAATTAACGTCATTTTTAAAAAAACTGATTAACTCTTTTTTTGTGCTTTCCTTTATTTTTTCAGAAGGAGTTTTGTGTTTTTCAGCAATACTGTTTAATATGTCTTTCATCCAGGGGTAAGCCGGTACAATTCTTTTAATATAATTTTTAATTTTTGATGGTTTGAAAATTATTCTTGTGGTGAGATTATTCTTATATGTTCCGCCTGGGTTATATTTCTTGTTTAAGTTGTTAGGGCAAAACCCCTCGTCTACCTCTAAAAATTTATATGTTTTCTTTATTGTTTTTTCTGGACTTAACATTAGTTCTTCCTGAGTTAAGATTAAAACTTCAGAAAAAACTTCTATAGCTTTCTTTATTTTATTGTAATATGTGGAGTTAAATTTATAATACCAAAAATCTGAATATTTTAATTCCTTTCTTTTCTTTTCTAATTTTAAGGCCTCCTCGAAAAGCTCTTTTTCTCTTCCTTCTCTTACTAGGTGCAAATAGTTAGAATACGCTCTTTTTATTGGATCTCTAATCACCACTATAATTTTGGGGTCAGACAGTTTTGTTTTTATTTCTCTGAAAAGTTCTGGGTAGTTTATGTATGACGGGGAGGTCTCTCCTACGCTCTTGTATTTTTCTCCGTTTGCAAAAAACCTATAATACTGATTTAAGCTTGTTACATGTGTCTCGGCTGCCAACCTATCTCCTGCTCCTTCGTTTTGATTAGATAAAATCCTATTAGTAAAAAAATGTAGTTCTTTTTGTTTTGCCATATATATTTCTGGATGCTCTGACAAATAGTAATGGAGCGATGTTGTTCCGCATTTTGGAAAGCCTGATATTATAAAATTTGGCAAAGTCATAAATTATGATATAAAAATTTTAATTCTGTCTGTGCTGTAAATAACTGCTACAATTAAACTGTTCCAAAAAATCATGCTAATTAGTGTGGCTACTGCTGCCCCTTCTATTCCGTATGCTGGAATTAACACTAAATTTAAAATTACATTAATACCAAGCCCTAAGATTAATATGGTGTTTAGCCTTTTCTGCTTTCCCGTCATGTTGAGATATACTGCTCCGGGACCACACAAGGAGCTGAAAAACTGACCGCCCAGAAGAAGCAATAGCGCCTCTCTTGCTAAAACATAGTTTTCGCCAAAAAGGCCTAACATAAAGTCTGAAAAAACAAACAATATTATCAAAACAGGAATGCTTATAACAAAAATAATTCTCGCTGAATCGTTAATTAACTTGTTTAGTTTTTCAAAATCATTAGTGCTGTAAATTTCAGCTATTTTTGGAGCAACAACAATGTTGACTGACATAAGGGCTAGGGCCGTAACTGTTGCTAATTTTACTGCAACAGAATAATAGGCTATGCTTTCAAACCCTTCATAGGCGGTTAAAATTATTATATCAACGCTTTGCATAATAAAATATGCTATTGCGCTTAAGGCCATTGGATATGAGCGCGCAAAAATTTGATGATAAGAAAAATTGTAATCATTGTTTTTGGGCAAGTTTAATTTTTTAAATAATAGCCCTACCTGAATTAGAGTCGTTAGCGAAAGCAACAAAAAACTGGCTAAAAAAGCCTCTATTAGCCACTCTTGATTTTGCGTATAATATAAAATTATTGAGAAGATAAAAATTGGCGTATATCTAAAAATGTTTCTGTAAAGCTCTGAAGAGATTGTTTTGTTTAACGCTCTTAAAGTGTCTATGTTTAACATTGTTGTGGTATAAAAAAACAGAGCAGCTATTGATTTTAAAATCAAAGAATGTGCTTCTTGTTTATTAAAAAGCTCATTTATAAATTCCTCTGGAAGCATTGCATATCCTAAGATAAACAGCAAACAGAGAGCGGTAGTCATCATTAACATTTTAACATATATGTTTTTAATAGATTCTAAAGAATTTTTTGATTTTAAAAATCCTGAATAGTATATAATGGCCTGGTTTGTTCCAATTAAAGACACTCCGCTAAGGATCATTATTGTTGACCTGACAAAGTCGTATTTTCCAACTAATTCTGCCGAATAATAGTTTGTTAAAAACATCGTGAATAAAAACAGCAAAACAACGCCTGATCCTCTTAGAAAAAGGACCTTGATGCTTTTTTGAATTAATCCATTTTTTGTCATATTATATGCCTCTATCTAATTTGTCTAAATACTTATAAAGTTTTAGAACAACCGAGGCTATTATAAATATGAGCACTAATAAAATTGGGTAATATACTGTTTTGTTGTCGCTGAGTTCGTCTTGGTCTATTAGAAGGTTTGTCTCATTGATAACCATTACTGTTTCTTTAGACAGGATTCGTTCATTTTTTAGTTCCTCGTTTTGCTCCTCAAGTGTAATTTTTATTTTAATAAGTTCGTTTGGTAGATAGGTTTTGTTGTCAATATAGAGCTGTGCTGAACTTTTTTCAAAATTATTTGTTGAGCTATATTTTTCTATGAGCTTATCAATTTGTTTGATGGTGTTCTCATTGTTGAAAATGCTGCTTGCTATGCTTTGAAGCCTTCTTTCTTTCAGGCCTAAAAACAATGGGTTTCCGTTAAAATATTGTATTATTTTTTTTAGTGAAGAAGTGCTTGCGCTTGAAGAGATGTCTAAGCTTAAAACATGGTATTCATAATCTGACTTAAAACCCTCTGTCATTGCTATGTTGTCTTCAAACTCTAAATTCTCAAAAAGAGCTCTGATTTCATTAGCATTGATTTCTGATTTTAAAATATCTTTTAAATCAATGATTGGTTTTATGCTAATCTCCGTAATTTCTTCGTCATCACTAAGCCCCATGTCATTGCTAAAAAAGTCTTCATCTTCAGATTCTATTTTCTGATTTATAAGGCTAATTGCATCATAGACATAGTTTCCTGCATCAAAATTAATTTTTAATAATACTGACGCCTCTTTCGTCGAATCATCCTCAATTATGTTTTCAGCTATAAACCCTAGCGCTGCTCCAAAAACTATTATTAAACTTATTGTTTTCCAGCGAACAAAAAGCTCCTTAAAAGCTCTAAAAACTATTAGTGTAAGATTTAAAAAAAGGTCTGATATTTTTTTTATAAGCTGGACAATGTCCATTTCATCGCTTGTTTTGGTGTTGTTTTTTTTAGTCATGACAATTTATTTTGTCATATTTAAACGAAACTTCTTCAGGTTTATTTTATGAAAAGCAGTTTTATCCTTTTATGACTAACTCTAGTTTGTAGAGTTGGTCCGCAATTTTACGATCATTTGAAATTTTGGGTATTTTGTTTTGTCCTCCCAATTTTCCTATAGAATCCATATAGGTGTTGAATCCTTTTTTAGAAACTCTTCTTATTTTTAAACTCTTAATTACCTTTCCTTGTATAAGATCTTGGTAATATTTGTTTTGACTCTGCATGTTCAAATCTAGGTCCTGTTCAAAACCCGCTAGGTCTGCAGTCTCTGAGTCAAAATCTATAAACCATTCGTGATAGGAGGCTGTGTTGTCTGTGCTAAATTTTGGTGCAACAGTAAATTCGTTTACAACAACTCCTGTCTTTGCGCATGTTTGTTCTACTGCATTTTCAACTTCTTTAACTATGACATGCTCTCCAAAAGCTGAAAGAAATTGATTGATTCTTCCCGTAACAATAATTTTGAACGGGGCTGTTGAGGTAAACATAACTGTGTCTCCGGTGTTATAGCCCCATAAGCCTGCATTAGTTGACACAATTAAGACATAGTTAACCCCTGTTTTTACGTCCTCTATGGAAATCCTGTTATATTTTAATTTTAAAAAATCTGACTCAGAAATAAATTCATAAAAAATGCCTGCATTTAAAATTAGAAGCAAATCGTTTGATGCTTGATCATCTTGAAAAGCAAAAAAACCTTCGCTTGCTGGATACACTTCTATGCTGTCAACCCTTCTTCCAATTAGTTTTTCAAACTTATTCTTATATGGCGCATAGCTTACTCCGCCATATACTAACAGGTTAAAGTTTTTGAAAATTTCTCCAACGGGTTTGCCCGAAGCCTTCTGTAGTTTTTCAAAATACATTTGAAGCCATGAGGGAATGCCGCTTAGAATCCTCATGTCTTGGCTTATTGTTTCTTTAACAATTGCCTCAACTTTTTCCTCCCAATCTTCAATACAATTTGTTTTATAGGATGGTAGCCTTGTTTGTTTTAAAAAAAAAGGCACGTGATGTGCTGAAATTCCTGAAAGCCTGCCCGTTTTTATGCCCGCTATTTTCTCCAAGACAGGGCTTCCTTGTAAAAAGATAAACTTGCCATTAAGAATGTCTGTTTTTCCTGAATTTGCAATATACATTAATAGCGCGTCTGTGGCTCCTTGCAAAAGATTTGGCAAGCTTTCTTTTGTTATTGGAATGTGTTTTTCCCCCGAAGTTGTGCCAGAAGTTGTTGCAAAATACTTTGGCAGGCCTGGCCATAAAACATTTTCTCTTCCCTCTTTTATTTCGTTTATATATTTCTTTATCCCTTCATAATCTACTATTGGAACGTTTTTTTTAAAGTCCTTGTAGGATTTTATGTTTCTGAAATTATGGTTGTTTCCGAAAACAGTCTTTTCACCAAAAGCTATTAGTTTTTTTAATGTTTTTTTTTGATTAATAACAGAGTGTGTTGACCATTTTACAATAGCTTTTTTTCGTTTTTTTGCTAAAAAACTTATTGCGGTCTCTTTAAGCATTAGAGGCTATTTAAAGTTAAAAAATTCTTCAGGATCAATTGGCACTCCATTTTTCCACAATTCGAAATGCAAGTGTGGTCCTGTTGTTAAGGTTCCTTGATTTCCCGACAAAGCAATTACCTCTCCTGCAGTGACAAGTTCATTCTGGTTTTTAAGTAAAGAAGAGTTGTGTTTGTATACTGACAAAAGCATGTCTCCATGATCAACAATAATCACATGGCCTGTTTCCATTGTCCATTCTGACAAAACAACTCTTCCGTCAGAAACAGCTTTTATTGGCGTGCCTGTGTCAACAGCGATATCAATAGCAAAATGCTCTTCTTTGTAGTTAAACTTTTGTGTTATCTCGCCTAAAACAGGCTGATAAAGATTTTTGTTTTCAATTATAAGCTGGCTTGTTGTTAAATTGAACCTGTCTTCTTCCTCAATGTATTTTCTTAATAAAGAGTCTTCTCTAGATGGGCTTAATTCTGACGTGAGCTTGTCCTTGTTTATTTCATTTAATATAGAATCCCTGTTGAAGGCAATTGTGTCAAGCTCTCCGCTTAGTACTTTTTTGATAGAATTATAGTACTGGTTGTTAAGAGCAATTACGTTTTCTATTGAGTCAGTCTTAAAACTAAGCTCTGTTGAGCTTTTTAGTAGTTCCAGCGAAGAATATCCTGGAACATACTCCTTTAGCTGTGTGAAAAAAATTAGAACTACCGTTAAGGCTATTAATCCTACCGTATATATAGCGGAAACAAAAAAAACACCTGCTTTTGTGGTTTTGAAAGAAAGTCTTTCCTCAAAGGTTTTATCATTTGAGATTACCACCTTATATTGCCTGTATAGGTTCTGTAAAAAACTGCTGGTTTTTTGTTTTCTCTTCATAATTTTCAAAAATACTGAAATATAATTACAATTCTGGATTTCATTATAATACGTAATGATTTAAAATTAAACTTTAAATTACTAACTTTACACAAAATTTAATGCTATGATTTTATCTGTTTTACCTCTTGCAATTGGTTGGCCGCAAATTGTGATTATACTTATTGTTGCTGTTATTATTTTTGGGCCTATTGGGATTGGGAAAAAACTTGGCAACCTAATAAAGGGCACTGGAAAAGGGGTTAAAGAATTTAAAAAAGCACTTAACGAGGACGATAAAGAAAAGGAAGAAAAGGAAGAAAGTAAAGAATAGTTCCTTTCTTTTATTTTAGAATTTTTAAGCTTTTAATTATTGCTTCTATCTCAAAAATGTAGCTTGCTTTTTCTGTTCCTGGGGAATACACAAATCCATCAAAAAATAATATTCGATTATTAATTGAGTCTACTACTGAAAAATTAATAAAAGGACCGCCCATAAATTGTTTTTTTACCTCCCAAAGCCCTCTTACCTCTAACCCTTTGTGCTTTCTTATTTTTGTTGGGACTAAAACAGGTTTGTACTGTGTTTCTGTTGACATATAGGTTTCTTTGGTTGGTCCTGGAATTTTTTGTTTAGAAACAGAGTCTCTTATAATAATTATCTTTTCTGTATTTAGCCTGTTTGTTTTAAGAGGTGTTTGAAACACTGACAAATTTACTGAGCCGCTTTTTATGTCCTTTCTTAGCCATACAAAGTTTCTGTCTACTGCCGCAACCCTATAAATAGACGGATAATCTAGTTTAATTTTAAATATGCTGTCTAAGGCTTGGGAGATGCTAAGTGATTTTCTTATTCTTCTTTGTTTTTCCTTAATCTCTGCCTCTTTAATATTGTTTATTATTTTCTTAGAATGCTTTTTAAGTTCTTCTATAATTTCCCTGCTTGTCATTCCTGATACAACTATGACTGTTTGGGGTGAGGCATATTTGTTTAATAAGAGTCTTGTGTGTTTTTGTTTGTTGTTTTCTATTATAATTATTGTTCTGGATTTTGTTACAAAACCCGAAAAGACTCTTGGCGGAATTTGCCTTAGCTTAAATAAAGGCTCTTGCTGAGGAAGACCGTATATTGGTTTTGACAATATGTTTGTTAGTGCTTTTCCTACGCTTCCCTCCCATAGCTGGTCTTCAACAACTATTGATATTTCATTTAAGTTTCCTGACGATGCTAAGACAATTTTAGTGCCATCATTACAGCTGATAAAAAGCAGTGCCGCTATTAAAATAAATTTCTTCATAAATGCTTCAGGTTAAAAATACTATTAATTTTTGGGAATCCTTTTTGGAAAAATTATTAGTCTTTGGTTTTCTTTTATTTTGTCGCTTGACAAATTGTTCCATCGCATTATGTCTGCTATTTTTACTCCGAATTTTTTGCTAATGCTTCCTAAATACTCTCCATATTTGATCTTATATATTATTTTAGAATTAATGCTATAAAGGTCTGGGAGAGGTTTTTCTGTTGACTCGAATTCCTTTTCTGCATAATCATAAAGCTCCTTTTCCCTTGCCGCATATAATAAGGTGTAATTTTCAGGAAGTGTAATGGCTTGTGTTTTATTGTTAATTTTTGGAATTATTTTGTGTATATACGAGGGGTTTAAAAACTCTATTGTGTCAAGAGATATTTCTAAAAATCTTGCGATATGAGAAAAAGCTATTTGCTCTTTTACATGAATCGTGTCTGTTTTGTTTTTTGTAAACCCTTCCTTATAAAGAACGATTCCGTGTTCGTTTGCGTATTCTAAAACATACATGGTTGCAATGAAGGAAGGAACATATCTGGCTGTTTCGTAAGGCAAAAACCCTCTTATATTCCAAAAATTCTTATAGCCCCCCGATCTAATAATTGCCTTAGAAATTGTTCGTGGTCCTGCATTATATGCAGCAATAGCCAAGGTCCAATCATTATAACTTTCCTTCAGTTTTAGCAAATACTTTGCTGCTGCCTCTGATGATTTTGCAGGATCCATTCTTTCATCTATATAGCTGTTAAGCTCTAGGCCGTTTTCCTTTGCTGCTGCATACATAAACTGCCATAAGCCAGTTGCTCCTGCCTTCGAAATTGCTCTAGGATTTAGTCTTGATTCAATAATTGGCAAGTATTTTAATTCAAGTGGGGCTTTGTTGTTTTGTAGAGCTTTTTCAAAAATTGAAAAATAATAGTTTATTAATTTTGCGTTTTCGTTAAAAAACTTTTTTCTGTTCTTTAAATATTTTTTAATTAAGTCTTCTAACTCTGGTGTGTATGAAATATCAATAGGTGTTTTTTTGTTAAGCCCGATAAGTCTTGCTTTTATAGTGTCCGTGTTAAAGCTTGAAATACTATCCTTTAAATTGTTTTTTTTCTGTGCTGGCTCTAGGATTGAGCCCTCTCCAAACAACAACACAGCAATAAGGGTTGTAAAAAAAATTTTCATAAAGATTTTGTTTTATGTCTTTAAAGCCTTAATCCCTGGCAGGACTTTTCCTTCCAGGCTCTCTAGCATTGCCCCTCCTCCTGTGCTTACGCAACTTACCTTGTTGTATATATTAAATTTCTTTAATGCCGCTACTGAGTCTCCTCCTCCAACTAAAGAAAAAGCTCCCTTTTTTGTCGCCTCTACCACAGAGCTTGCTACTGCCTTTGTCCCTTTAGAAAAACTGTTCATTTCAAAAACCCCCATTGGTCCATTCCACAAAATTGTTTGGCTTTCCTGTATTACTTTATTAAATGCTTTTTCGGTTTCCGGGCCTATATCAAGCCCCATCCATCCTTCGTCAATGCTATATGAGTCAACAATTTTTGTTTTTGAATTGTTTTTAAATTCTTCTGCTGCAACAACGTCTTTAGGTAATAAAATTAGCACTCCTTGTCTTTCTGCTTCACCTATTAGCTCAAGACAGCCTGCAGCCTTGTCAGGTTCTAAAATTGAGTTACCCACCCTTCCTCCTTGTGCCTTAATAAAGGTGTAGGCCATTCCGCCACCAATCAACAAATTGTCTACCACTAACAGCATGTTTTTAATTATAGTAATTTTAGAAGAAACTTTTGCGCCTCCAATAATTGCTGTTACGGGCCGTTTTTTTGAGACTAAAACCCTGTCAATTGACTCTATTTCTTTTTTTAACAATAGTCCGGCGCATTTTTCGATAAAAAATTTTGGTACAGTTGATGTAGAAGCGTGTGCTCTATGGGTTGTTCCAAAAGCATCGTTAACATAAACGTCTCCTGCTTTTGACAGTTTCTCTGAAAACTCTTCTTCTCCTTTTATTTCTTCGTCGTAAAATCTCAGGTTTTCTAACATCAAAACTTCTCCCGGTTTTATGGAGTTTACTGCCTTCTCTACTTCTGGCCCAACACAGTCATTAATAAAAGCAACTTCCCTAGATAAACATTGTTGTATTTGTTTTAGTATGTGTTTTAGCGATAGGTTTTGGTTTCGCCCTTTAGGTCTGCCAAGGTGTGACATCAAGACACAGGCTCCTCCGTCGTTAATTATGTAGTCAATTGTTGGTTTTGCTGCCAAGATTCTAGCGCTATCGACAACCTTCTTGTGGTTGTCTAGAGGAACATTAAAATCAACTCTTATTAAAGCTTTTTTGTTTTTAAAACTAATGTCTGTTACGAATTTCATCTGCTTAAAGCCTTAAACAAATATAGTTTTTATGTGGGTATAAAACTATATAATTATTTTATCTTTGATGAATGACTCCATCTAATCCAATAGGTCAAAAACAGCTGCTTCAGCACTTAGATGATCTGGCTAAAAACAGCAGAATTGCAAACACCTATATGCTTGTTGGGCAGGAAGGGGTAGGGAAAATTTCTATAGCGCTGGCATTTATAAACAGTGTTCTGCGGTCTACTCTTGGGAAAGAGTCTGACGCCGCTAGAGTGGCCACAAACAAAATAAACTCTCTTTCCCATCCAGATTTGCATTTTTCCTTTCCAGTAAACACAAATGATAAAATAAAAAAAGATCCTGTTTCTAATGACTTTCTTGAAGCCTGGAGGGAAATGCTTTTTAATTCTACTTATTTTAGTCTCCACGACTGGTATAAGAAAATTCGAATAGGCAATAAGCAGGGGATTATTTCTGCAAAAGAGGCTGAAAAAATATCTAAAGTAATGTCCTTAAAGCCCTATGAGGGTGGTTATAGGTTTATGGTTGTTTGGATGGCTGAAAAAATGAATCCTAGTGCCTCTAACAAGCTCTTGAAGCTTTTGGAGGAGCCTCCTAAAAAAGCTGTTTTCTTGTTGCTCTGTGAAAACGAGGCGGCAGTTCTGGGAACAATTCGCTCGAGGTGTCAAAAAATTGGTGTTGGCCCTATTGCATCAGAAGACATAGCTTTAGGGTTAAAGGCTGGTTTTGAAACAGAAAAGCTTTTGGCAGAAGAAATTGCCAAAAAGGCTAAAGGCAACTATAGGGTTGCTTGTCAGCTTGTTGAAAACCAGAGTGTTGCTGAAGAAAACGCTGGGGATTTTGTGAGTTGGGTTCGGCTTGCGTTTCGCGTAAAAACATCAAAAAAAGCTGTTGGTGAGTTAGTCTCTTTTAGTGAAACCATGGCAAAAAAAAGCAGAGAAGATCAAAAGGCTTTTCTTAAAAATTCACTTTCAATTTTCAGAAAAGGTCTTTTGTTTAATTATGCTGTTGAAAGAGGCGGTTTAGGTTTTGGGAACGGCTTTAGTCTTGAAAAATTTGCCCCTTTTGTTCATGAAAACAACATCGTTGAAATCTACGATGAAGTTCAGACGGCATATGACAATATTGAAAGAAACGGTAATTCTAAAATTGTTTTTCTTGATACATCCATAAAGCTAACGCGTCTTCTTCATATAAAACCTTCAGATGCAAACAAAAACTAACGGCTGGTTTGTTGTTGTAAACCCTAAAGCTGGATCAGGAAAAACCAAAGCGCTGTGGAGCAAGATAAAAAGCGCTCTTGAGGCTGTTGGGCTTGTTTTTGAGTATGCGTTTAGCGAATATGCTGGGCACGAGACAGTGCTGTCGCGTGCAGCTGTGCTTGGTGGATATGCGCAAATAATCTCTGTTGGTGGAGATGGGACAATTCAAAAAGTTGTCAACGGAATTTATTCTCAGAAAAAGCTCTCACCAAAACTAATTGTTATAGGTGTTATTGCTTGCGGCACAGGAAATGATTGGATAAAAACACACAACATTCCTCTTGACTATAAAAAAGCTGTTCAGGTTATTGTAAAGAAAAAAGTAAAAGCTCAGGATTTGGGAAAACTTCAAATCTCCGGAAAAAAAAACAAAACACTATATTTTATAAATTATGCTGGGGCAGGCTTTGATTGTTTTGTCCTGTCTAAGCTTTACCGATATAAGCGTTTTGGGGCCCTTTCTTATTTTTTGTGTGCGCTTGTTAATTTTATGCGCTTTAAAAACCTTAGAATTACTGTTGTTTTGGACAGCGCAACCGTAGAGGCAAATATTTTTTTGCTTGGAATTGGTCTCTGTTCTTTTACTGGAGGAGGAATGCGGCTTACAAAAAATGCTGATCCTTTTGATGGTCTGTTCGATATAACAATTGCTCAAGATTTTACAAAGATTGATATACTTAGAAATCTGCCTCGCCTATTTAATGGAGGGCTTTTTAAAGACAGCAAGGTTTTTACTTATGCGTCTAAAAAAATACGCGTTATGTCAGGGAATAGTGGGGTTTTATCCCAGGCTGATGGTGAAGTACTAGAAAAGGGCTTCCTAAATTATTCTATTGTTCCTGGAGGTTTTAGGTATTGTTCCTTTTAGAAAAAACATATGTTACTGAGGAGCTTTCGCCTGTAAACAGAGACAAAAAATTTGAAACACCACCTATAACTACTGCTTTAAAATAAATTGCTCGACTTCCCTTGTATTTTTCTGAAAGAACAGATATATAAAAAGCGTCCCACATCATTAGATGCTTCCTTTCAAGGACAAAGCCTTCTTTTTTAAATAAATTAGTTATTGATTTTTGATCAAAATGCCAAACATGTCTTGGGGTGTCATATGCTGCCCAAAATTTTTTGTAATGTTTTGCGTCAAACGATTTGTGGTTTGGGACAGCAATAACGACTTTTCCTTTTTTCTTTGTTGAATTATGTAAAAATCTCAGCGTCCTGCTTAAATCTACAACGTGCTCTAGGGAATGCCACATAGTAATTATGTCATATTTTTTGTTTGTTTTTTGTGCCTCCTGTATTGTAGAATAGATTTCTCTCTTAGATTTTTTTTTCGCTTTCGCTTTTACCTTCTGGTGTGGCTCTATTCCGTAGCTGCTCCAGCCTTGAGCCTGTGTGGCTAATAAAAAATCTCCAAGCCCGCAACCGAAATCTAACAGGTTTCCTGCCGTTGTGCTAATTGCAGAAATCAGTTTTATTTTTGATTTTAAAGTTCTTTTTCTAACCCTCATATATGCCCATAACACGAGAGTGTTCGCTCTTTCTTGATGTGAGGCGTAGGCTTCTGAATTATAATAAGATGTGAGGTCTTCTTCTTTTGGTGTTGGGGTGGTTTTTAAAACCCCTGTTTCCTTGTCTTGTCTTATTTTAAACTTCTTGTTGGTTATTAAAAAGTCTTGGGTCGTTATGTGTTTTCCGTTCGTCATTTGGTTGTGTTTCACGTGAAACATCTTTATCTCCCCATATATACTAAAAGAACAGAAAGGTCGTTAGGAGAGACTCCGCTTATTCTTGAGGCTTGCGAAATTGTTTCGGGTTTTATTTTTATTAGTTTTTCCTTTGCTTCTGCGCTCATGGATTTGATTTTTGAGTAATCAAATTTTTCTGGTATCCTTAGCGCCTCGAGCCTGTTAAGCTTGTCTGCATTGTTTTTTTCCTTGTCAATGTAGCCGCTGTATTTGATTTGTATTTCAGCTTGGTCTTTTTCCTCCTGGCTCAGACAAAGCTCGTCAACGGCTAGTTTTAGCTCCTTGCTCTTCATCAGGTCTGAAAGATTAATGTTTGGTCTGGAAAGGATTTTGTCTGCCTTTCCAGACTGTTTTACTGTTGCTGATTTCTTTTCCTTTAAAACAGGGTTAATGCTTTTGGGGTTTATGCTGTGTCTTTTTAAAAGACTTATAAGTTTGTCCGCATTAGAATACTTTGATTTCATTTTAGTTAAACGATCTTTTGTTGCAAGCCCTGTTTTGTGGCTTTTCTCCGTTAACCGTTTGTCGGCATTGTCTTGGCGCAACAACATTCTATATTCAGCTCTAGAAGTAAACATTCTATAAGGCTCTTCTGTTCCTTTGGTAATTAAGTCGTCAATTAAAACGCCGATGTACGCTTCATTCCTTTTTAAAATAAAAGGCTTATGGGCTTTAGATTCGCGCGCAGCATTAATTCCTGCCATAAGGCCTTGTGCGCCCGCCTCCTCATAGCCAGTTGTGCCGTTGATTTGACCTGCAAAATACAGTCCTTTAACGCGTTTTGTTTCTAAAGAATATTTTAATTGTGTGGGATGAAAAAAGTCATACTCAATTGCATAACCTGGTCTGAAAAACTTTACTTTTTCAAAGCCAGGAACTAATTTTAGAGCTTTGTATTGTATGTCCTCTGGTAAAGAAGTAGAAAACCCGTTTACATAGACCTCGTTTGTGTTTCTTCCTTCTGGCTCAACAAAAAGCTGATGCCTGTCTCTCTCTGAAAAACGATGTATTTTATCCTCAATTGACGGACAATATCTCGGGCCTATACTTTTTATTCTTCCGTTAAACATGGGCGACCTGTCAAAGCCTGATCTTAAAAGATCGTGAACTTTAGGGCTTGTGTAGGTCATATAGCATGACAATTGGTTTTCAACAGGGCTTGTTGAGTTAAGAAAAGAAAATTTTTGAGGTTTCTCGTCGCCTGGTTGTTCTGTCATTTTTTTATAATCAAGAGATCTCCCGTCTACGCGAGGGGGAGTGCCTGTCTTCATTCTTCCTGATGAAAACCCAAGCTTAACAAGCTCCTCGGTTAGCCCAGTCGCGGCCCGTTCTCCTGCTCGCCCTCCTCCAAAGTTTTTGTCGCCCACGTGTATAAGTCCGTTTAAAAAAGTCCCGTTTGTTAATACAACTGTTTTAGATTTAATCTCAACTCCAAGGCCTGTTTTAACTCCTGCAATTTTGTTGTCTTTTATAACAAGGCCTGTAACCATCTCCTGATAAAAATCTAGTCCAGGTGTATCCTCAAGCATTTTTCTCCAGCACTGACTAAAAAGAGCTCTGTCGCTTTGAACTCTCGGACTCCACATTGCTGGGCCTTTTGATTTATTTAGCATTTTAAACTGTATGGCGGTTTTGTCGCTAACTATTCCGCTGTAGCCGCCAATGGCGTCAATTTCTCTAACAATCTGCCCCTTAGCTATTCCTCCCATTGCTGGATTACAAGACATTTGTCCAACTGTCTGCAGGTTCATTGTAACCAGGAGGGTGGAGGCTCCTAGGTTTGCTGCTGCTGCTGCTGCCTCGCTGCCTGCATGTCCGCCTCCAACAACTATAACGTCATATTGGTTTTTAAACATATCTTGTGTTTCACGTGAAACGTGGTTTACTAAAGGCAAATATACGACGATTAAAAAAAGATAGTGTTAAAGCTGGCTCAGATATTTGTCTTCAAGATCTCTGATTCTGTTTTGTTCTTTTGATGTTTTGTCGTTGTGGCCGCAAAGATGTAGAAGAGCGTGGAGCATTGCGCGCATAAGTTCCTTGGAAAAGTCTTGGCTGTATTCCTGAGCATTAGCTCTCACCTTTTCCTCCGAAACAAAAACATCTCCTTGTATTTTATTGTTCTCTGAATAGTCAAACGCTAAAACATCCGTTAAATAATTGTGTTTGAGGTGTTTTTTGTTAATTTTTATCATTTGTTTTTTGTCAACAAAGCTATAGTCAACTG
>ERZ651768.92-NODE-92-length-63946-cov-14.962267_pt1 | contig 63946 bp, 55 predicted proteins | sample MGYA00514754_ERZ651768 | MGnify/ENA metagenome assembly ERZ651768
ATACCTATGTCGACTCCATCGATACCTTTCCTAATGATTCCACTGAGTGGGTTGATACCGATGGCGATGGTACGGGCGACAATGCAGATCCACCTTCCCAAACAACCACCTATTGCCATGGAGCTTTCCACAAGCTCCTGGTGCACATCGATAATGGACTTGAAACGTATGAAGTTGTCCTTCCGCAGGTAGGATTAACACCAATCCCTGCTACTGGTTCCCGTAACGGTAACAACTTACTGCTACAAGCAACTTCCATTTACAACAGCAGTGACATTTCATTCGATTATGACGTGACCATCTCCTCTGATGATATGACGGTCACGGCGACGATTGATATTTTGTACGGAGAGTCAACCTTTCGATTTAACGAATATGGAACGCTTGGAGATTGCGCTGCATTCGAGTTGGATTCGCAACCGGTGCCTCAGATCGTGAGCACAGATTTCACGGACGTTGCCAACTACATTGAAGATATTTCTTTATTTCGCTCAGCGTCTGGACATGATTACAGCGATACCTTCGAATCATGCCGTTCAATGAAACACTACTTTTCTCCAGTGCTAGAAGAACGACTGAATAACAACGTACCTGTCTTCGCACCGTTTACTGGAACCATTGTCCAGCTCTTCACCGAAGAGGAGGACTTCGTCGATGACGGTGTGACCAACCAGCAAACCGTCATCCGCTCAGAAACTGACCCGGCAGTCCTCGCCGTTCTATTCCATGTTGATTTGCTTTCAAACGACTTTATTGCCGGCTCCGTAGTCACCTCAGGTCAGCAGTTAGGTTATGCACGTATGGTAAGTGGCGGCTCTGTCCATCACGACTTCGATATTGCCGCACACGTCTATACGACGACGGGTATCCGCTACGTTTCATATTTTGAGTTATTAGAGGCTGACGTTTTTACCAACTACAGTAGTTTTAGTTCAAATCGTAGCGACTTCATTATCACTGAAGCAGCACGAGATGCTGATCCCCTCACCTGCGATGGAGAAACGTTTACTTCAAGCGGCTCGCTATCCAGTTGGATTCTTGACCTTTAACTGGTTTTTAGGCGGCGCCAAAATCATAAGCCATCCAGAAGTCCATCAAACGATGCCTACAAGAGCCAAGAAAGCACCAAGCATTAGCAACACCACACCCGCAACCACCCATTTATGGAGTGTGCTTACAAAAGTGTGGACGAATACATCAGCAGCGGAAGCTTGGGGTTCTCTGTTGTCTTCGACTTCAACGGTGAAATGGTAAGTCTGGTCCTCAACTTCATCTTCGGTTGGGAGAGGCTTAATCGTCATTTTCTTTGGATATGGTAATCCCAATATTTGCGACGCTTTGGAGCTGGAACATCCTCGCCTCTATTGATGGCGATAGAGTCCGAAGTTGGTCGAGCAAAGAGTTGAGTGAATAAATCCCACATTTCTTCTGACCTTGGTTCGAGATTGCCTGTAATTGGGATGCCTGTAATTCGGGGCGTCTTTGAGCGCTCTCGGCATTAATTCGTCCGAAATTCGTCCGAAATAGAGTGTTTAAGGGTAGGCTAAATCGCCTAAAATGCCAATTCGTCCGACCTTTTGAAAACCCCGCTTATCCTCAAAGTCTAAGCGGGGCGGGGCTTGTGTGGTCGGAGTGAAAGGATTCGAACCTTCGACCCCCGCCTCCCGAAGGCGGTGCTCTACCAGGCTGAGCTACACTCCGATTGATACCTGTTACCAAGGAGACTGCGGGTCGACTAGATCATTCTGCCTTAGAAAACCTAGTTATTTCTAGCGCATTCGCGATGTCGCAAACGTGGTTAGGTTTTCTAGCGCGTCACGGTATACGCTGCGAGGCAGAGACGCTAGACATTCTAGCGCTAGGCCGGCCTCCTCTTCAGCCCGAGATTTCGTGTAATCCAACGCGCCGGATCTACACACGGCTTTAATGACGTTGCGAAGGTGTCTGTCAGAACGCGAACTAATTGCGTTGCGCACTAACGTTGCTTCTTGGCGTGAACCTTCTTTGATGGTGGCTATGAGCGGTAGGGTCACTTTTCCTTCCGCGAGGTCATCGCCAACATTTTTCCCCATGAGCTGGCTATCGCCAGCGTAATCCAGCCAGTCGTCGACAAGTTGGTACGCAAGCCCGAAATGAAGTCCAAAATTTCGATAACCACTAATGGTGTCTGGATCGTCGTTGGAAAGAACGATAGCTGTATGCGCCGCCGCTTGGAACAAAAGCGCGCTTTTACAACGGATGATTTCAAGATAGTCGTTTTCTGTGAGCTCCGCGTTGCCAATATTTTCTAGCTGAAGTACCTCCCCTTCGGCGATGACGTTGGTTGCATCGCTGATGATTGCCATGAGATCCATACTGTCTAGATCGACCATCAACTGAAATGCTCTCGAATAGAGAAAATCGCCCACGAGGACACTAGGCGCATTTCCCCACAACGCGTTAGCCGTCGCCTTTCCGCGACGCCGACCAGACTGATCAACCACATCATCGTGAAGTAGCGTGGCCGTATGGAGAAATTCTACAAGGGTCGCTAATCGAACGTGTGCATCTCCTTGATATCCGCTGGCTCGCGCGACCAATAAGACGATCAGTGGCCGTAAGCGTTTTCCTCCAGAATCTACGATATATCGCCCTATCTCGCTTACCAAAGCGATATCACTGGTCAACTGTCGAGGAATGAGCGCATCTACTTTTGCGAAATCGTTTCGGACAACACTGAAGACATCGTCTAAGTCAGAACCTCTCGTGATCCGCGTGACAAGTTGTGCTGCCGGGGTTATCCCCATATATCTGGTGCTCCAAGACGCTCAGTTAACGATACACGGTCACGGCTGAGCTCGTTGTAATCGTTATGGCTAGTTCGTAGAATTACGCGCCTTTTTATGGGGCCGGAATTCTCGTCCTTGACGGAATTCATTGTAGTACAGCTTGCCTCTTTCCGGTGAAATTGGCGTTGAATGAGGGTCACGTTTCCAAGGATAGAATAGATGTTTGCGGTCTTTGAGAGTGGTGGAAAACAGCACCGCGTTAGCGAAGGCGACGTGGTTCGATTAGAAACGCTTGGTGGCGAGCCAGGCGACGATATCGTTTTTGACCGGGTAATGGTTGTAGCGGACGGGGACGATGTAGAAGTCGGTGCGCCGTTCGTTAAAGACGGAAAGGTTAAGGGGGAAGTACTTAGCCAAGGGCGCGGCCGAAAGATTCGAGTCGTCAAGTTTAAACGTCGAAAGAACTATCTCCGACGGGCTGGACATCGGCAGGGTTATACTGAAGTTCGGATAACGGCGATTTCACACTAGCTGGGAATTAACCATGGCGCACAAGAAAGCAGGTGGAAGTACCAGAAATGGCCGAGACTCTGAATCTAAGAGACTGGGTGTCAAAAAGTACGGCGGTGAATCCGTGCTGGCTGGCAACATCATTGTTCGTCAGCGTGGTACTCGGATACACCCTGGCGCTAACGTTGGCTGCGGTCGAGACCATACGCTCTTTGCCAAAGTCGGCGGCCAGGTTAGTTATGCGACGCGCGGTCGTCTAAAAAGAACGTACGTTAGCGTTACAACCGCCTAGTCTTTACTGTAATAGCCGACGGGCCCGGTTAGACGCTTCGCTACGTTGTCACCCATGTGTCACCATGAAATTTGTTGATGAGGTAACCATCCGTGTTCAAGCGGGAAAAGGCGGCAACGGGTGCCTATCATTCTTCCGTGGACGCAATATCGCCCGGGGTGGGCCAGATGGTGGAAATGGGGGAAATGGAGGCTCCGTCTTCCTAGTTGGCCATAAGTCCCTCAATACCTTGGTGGACCTTCGTTTTCAGCCACTTATTCGGGCTGAACATGGTAGCGCTGGCGGGAGCGCGAACCGTACCGGGAGGAATGGAGCGGACCTGATTGTCGCTGTCCCCATTGGAACGACTATCATTGATGATGAAACTCTCGAGGTAGTAGGGGATATCACCGATCCCGAAGATAGTTTTTGTGTAGCCCGAGGTGGTCAATTTGGCCGCGGTAACGTATTTTTTAAGTCGAGTACCAACCGGTCCCCCCGACGAACGACGAAGGGCGATCCAGGCGATACACGGATGCTCCGCCTCCAATTAAAGGTTATTGCGGACGTCGGATTACTAGGCCTGCCAAACGCAGGAAAATCGACGCTGATTAGCCGAATTTCCGCGTCCCGACCAAAAATAGCGGATTATCCTTTCACGACGTTGATCCCTAATCTCGGCGTCGTGCGTGTCGCGGAGGATGCTAATTTTGTGGTCGCCGACATACCAGGGCTCGTTCCCGGGGCTTCGCAGGGAGCCGGCCTCGGGATGCGCTTTCTTCGTCATCTAGTGCGGACTCGACTATTACTCCATCTGGTGGACATTATGCCTGTAGATGGGAGTGATCCGATCGCCAATGCGAGGGCGATCGAGCAGGAGTTGTCTGAATTCAGTCCGCTGTTTATGGAAATTCCAATTTGGACCGTGGTGACGAAAACGGACTTAATTGCCGAAAACGCGGAGAAGCAACTTGTGAGACTGGTAGGCGAGGCTTTCCCTGATCGGCCGTGCTACGCGATTTCGGCGGTGACCGGTGACGGTATTGATTTGCTCGTCAAAAAGTTGATGCAACATGTGGCTAATTGGCGAGAAAGTCTCGCGTCAGACCCGGTATTGGAAGAGAGTGACCGTGGTTTTGAAGGCCGTCTGGCCACAGATGTCTTAAATCAATCTCTACGCAGTTCCGTCATCGAACGTCAGCCCAAAGAATATGATTCGGACATTGAGGCCTTATATCGTGAGTAGCGCACGCGAGTGCCTAAAGGGGTCCCAGGTTTGGGTTATCAAAATCGGAAGTGCTTTGCTTACGCGGGACGGGGTCGGCATTGACGCCAGAGGAATTGATGGCTGGTGTAAGCAAATCAGTGTCCTACTCAACGATGGCAAAAGGGTGGCGCTGGTGACCAGTGGAGCTGTTGCAGAAGGATTCCGTCGTCTGGGCTTTACTGAACGGCCAGACAGTATTCACGAGCTGCAGGCGGCGGCTGCCGTTGGGCAGATGGGAATTGTTCAGGCATATGAAAAGAGCTTTCGCCATCACAGTCGTCGTACGGCATTAGTCTTACTAACGCATGACGATCTATCCGACCGACAGCGATACCTCAACGCGCGCGGGACCCTGCGAACATTACTTAATTACGGGATCGTGCCGGTTATCAATGAGAATGATTCGGTCGCGACAGACGAAATTCAACTGGGTGACAACGATACGCTCGCAGCGCGTGTGGCAAGCCTCGTTTCCGCGGATGTCCTCGTTTTGCTCACTGACCAGAAAGGCCTGCACGAGGACGACCCTCGCGTCCGACCCGATGCGCCGATGGTTAGTGAATGTTCTGCCTTCGACTCAAAGCTTGATGCCATGGTCGGATCCGGATCCGGAGCCCTAGGTCGTGGCGGCATGGTCACGAAGCTCGAGGCTTCGCGCTACGCGGCGCGTGCCGGATGCCACACGGTCATCGCAAATGGTCGCGAACAGGGCATTCTTTCCGCGATAGCCAACGGCCGCAACGTCGGCACCATACTCACGGCCGACGTTGCACCGCTCGACGCCCGTAAACAATGGATAGCGGCTCAAGTCCAGAGTGCTGGTGGAATTACGTTGGATGCGGGCGCTGTTAAAGCGGTGCTGGAACGGGGAGTGAGCGTTCTCGCCGTGGGTGTCACAGACGTACAGGGTAATTTCGGTCGCGGTGATGTAGTACGCATTACTGGACCTGATGGAGTTGAGGTGGGGAAAGGATTGGTGAATTACGGTGCGGTAGAGACCGATCTAATCAAAGGTCACGGGTCAGCAGCTATAGAAGAGATGCTCGGTTACGTGGATGAGGAGGAACTGATTCACTGCGACAACTTAGCGCTGTCGCAATAGTCGGGACCTTAGGACAAAGCTTTGACGCTCGCGTTGAGCCGTGATTTATATCGGGCGGCCTGGACTTTGTGAAGGATCCCTTTATTCACCATGCGATCAATAATAGGTATTGCCGCTACTAAAGCGGCATTAGCTGAGTCCCGATCACCCGCCGATACCGCGCTTTCGACCTTCTTGATACATGTCCGGTACATCGACCGCATACTTGCGTTGCGCTGTCTGTGTTTTTCAGCCTGACGGGCACGTTTTTTTGCTTGAGGGCTATTCGCCAAGACGGGTTCCTTGTTGGGGTCGATTGGGCGTTGCACGAAAGGTCGCGTAATATGCCGACGGGGTCCTGGCATGTCAACTGAGATAGAGAGCACGGAGCAAAATCTGACGGCCCAGGGGTCGGTAGTCGCGTCGATGACTGGCGTGTCTAGGCTCAGTGGGTTTCTACGGGATGTGGTGCTCTCGGCGGTACTCGGAGCGACTGCATGGGCGGATATTTTTTTCGTCGCTCTAAGGATCCCTAATTTCTTTCGTCGGTTGTTTGCCGAAGGTGCTTTCGCTCAAGCCTTTGTCCCAGTGTTATCCGAATATCGAAACGCAGACGACGACAATGCCCTGCGGAACTTCGTGCGTATCGTCTGCGGCGACTTCGGGTTCGTACTTGTCGTTATCTGCGCTGCGGGCATTGCTGGAGCGTCGGGTTTAGTCTGGCTTTTCGCCCCCGGCTTTCTTGATGACCCGGAAAAGTTCGATCTCACCGTGGACATGGTCCGAGTGACGTTTCCGTATTTGGCCTTCATATCGCTGACCGCCTTTGCCGGGTCGATACTGAATAGTTTTCATCGATACGCGTTGCCAGCAATAACTCCGGTACTGCTGAATGTCTCGCTGATCGCGGCTGCGCTGATCGGGATGCAGTTCTTTGAAACGCCAGTCATGGCACTAGCGTGGGGGGTTTTTGTTGCTGGCATACTGCAATTAATTGTCCAGCTACCTTCGTTACAGCGACTACATCTTTTGGGGATTCCTAGGCTCGACCGGCGTGATCGCGGTGTACGGAAGGTGGGTGTTTTACTAGTACCCGCGGTCTTTGCCGCCTCGGTCGGACAGATCAATATTCTTGTCGGTTCGATTCTTGCATCTACATTAGCGACTGGAAGTATTTCTTGGCTTTATTACTCGGATCGTCTAATGGAATTACCGATTGGTTTGTTAGCGATAGCGTTAGGGACCGTCCTGTTACCCAACTTGTCTCGTCTCCAGAACGAGGGTGACATTAGCGGGTTTAGTAGCACCCTCGATTGGGGCGTGCGTATGGGTATTCTCTTCGGAATGCCGGCTGCAGTTGCCCTGTACGTTCTGGCGGCGCCCTTGGTGGCTACCGTTTTTTATCGTGGGGCCATGACCGCCGAAGATGTGCTCAAGACATCAGCAGCGTTGCAGGCCTTCACCGTCGGACTATTGCCGCTGATCTTGACCAAGATTACGGCACCAGGATATTTCGCGAGGCAAAACACGACCACCCCATTCAAGTACGCGGGTGTGTCTGTTGCTGTCAATATTGTTGCCAGTCTCAGTTTGTACTCATGGTTGGGGCATGTGGGTATCGCGCTGGCAACAAGCCTTGCCGCCATGGTTCATTGCGCGCTTCTTTTTCGCGGACTGTTTGTAGAATCGGTGTACCGCCCAGGCCGGCAAGTATTACGCGTGTTGCTATCGGCGGCGGCTGCGTCGGCGGCCTTGGCAGGTGGGCTCATTTGGTTCGACCCGGGCGTGGACTTCTGGTTCGTATCTGGCGAAGTTGCACGAATCGGCGAACTATCACTGCTGGTGGGATCGGCGAGTGCGGGGTACTTTTTGATATTAGCTCTTGTTGGCATTAGGCCCAACGATCTTGTGCATCGCGTGTAGAATCATGGTCGATGGAAATCATCCGCGGCCTACACAACATCACAGCCCGACACAAAGGTTGTGTTCTAACGATAGGAACATTCGACGGGCTCCACCACGGCCATCAGATGTTGTTATCTCATCTTAAGGCGAAGAGCGAGGAGCTCAACTACCCAAACCTTCTGGTAACTTTCGAACCGCAACCGCGAGAGTATTTTCAAGGCGCCGTTGTGCCTGCACGACTCACTCGATTTAGAGAAAAGGTCACGATCCTCCGGGGACTGGCCCTCGACCGTCTACTGTGTATTCCGTTTAACGAACGCACTCGAATTATTCCTGCGAAAGATGTAATCGAGGGGCTATTGGTCAACACGTTAGACGTGCAGTACCTCGTGGTGGGCGACGATTTTCAGTTTGGCGAAGGCGCCAGAGGCAATTACGAGATGTTAAAAGAAGCAGGAGATCGTTTCGGCTTCGGCGTCAGTCACATGGGGACATTGAAGTTTGAGCACGGAAGGATTTCCAGTTCCCGTATCCGCGACGCATTGTCTTTAGGCGACTTTGATTTGGCGGAAAAATTGCTCGGCCGGCCGTATTTCATAATGGGTCGTGTGGTGTACGGGCGACAACTTGGACGCCAGCTTGGTGTGCCAACGGCCAATATACGTCTGCAGCGATATCGAGCGGCCTTGGAGGGGGTTTTCGCCGTCACTGTGATGGGCCTCGATCAGCAGTACGAAGGCATCGCGAATATTGGCGTGAGGCCCACCGTGGATGGGAAAGAGCCCCTCTTGGAAGTCCACATTTTCGATTTTGACGAAGAAATATACGGCAGGCTATTGACCGTGACTTTTCTCAATAAAGTTCGGGACGAGCGAACGTTCGATGGTCTTGATTCTCTGAAAAACCAGATCGAGCAGGACATTTCTGAGACACGCGAGTGGTTTGCCAAACGGCGACTAGAACGCGATCCCGATATGGTTGTTTGAGGGTTCCCGACTGAAGATTTTCTTCCTGACAAGTGCGCTACTAGTTGTTGCTGATCAGATAACAAAACAGCTGATGTTATTGTACTTGGCCGCGGGACCGATCACGTTGCTGCCATTTTTGTCGCTTCACCTGACATGTAATACGGGCGCGGCGTTTAGCATGCTGCAGGGATACAGTTGGTTGTTCACGATTGTGGCGTTTTTCTTTTCTGGCTATTTTTGTTATCGCATTTGGCACCTAACGCGTGGCGCTTTCCTAGAAGGGTGGTCGTATGCGCTTATCCTTTCGGGCGCCGTCGGTAATCTGCTAGATCGATTGACTCATGGATGCGTCATCGATTTTGTGCATTTCCATTATTTGAGTTTCGGTTTCCCGGTATTCAATCTAGCAGATACATGCATTACGTTAGGAGCGGCTGGATGGATAGTGCTTATGTACCGGGATTACTCGAGGGAGCGCACGTAGTGAACGATGTGATCGCGCGTTCTTCCGGCTCCGTTGTTGGCCCGGGAACTCGCACGCGTATGCACTTCTCAATTCTTTTGGTCGACGGGTCCGAGGTAGATTCGACCCGCGGGGCTGATCCGGCCGTTTTCACTTTTGGTGATGGAAGTCTTCTGCCAGGGTTTGAAAATGCGATCAAGGGCCTTCGTGAAGGCGAAAGCGGACAGTTCGAAATAGCGGCGAAGAATGGGTTTGGTGAATGCAGGGAGGTAAATATTCAAGAGTTACCGATCGCTTCTTTCACCTCGGTCGGCAAACTAGAACCGGGGTTAGTGGTGTCTTTTGGTTCTCCCGACGGTGAGTTGCCCGGGATCATTAAAGCCGTTGGCGAGAACAAAGCGATTGTCGATTTTAACCATCCGCTCGCCGGTAGGGTGCTGATCTTCGACGTCACCATCCTGAACATTTGGCCGGTATAAGCCACTTCGAGCTACTAGTACAGGCGCAGTCCTGGTCCTTTTCGCTATCCGAAGATACGTCGATACCAGGGCTTTTTCGGTGCCGGGTCGCTAATCGATTCTTGGGTATCTGTCTGCAGAGACTCCGGAACGCCCGTGTCGGGCTGCGAGATTTGCAGAGGTGGGGGTACGTTGGGGCGATCGACAAGACCGAAAGTCATGATGTTGATCCAGCTGCGGTCGCGGTTAGCGATCGCTTCTTCCAGAATTAGATTCCCATTCTCGTCGAAAGCCCGGTAATCCGGGTAGTTCATCGCTAATACCCGCAACGAATCATTCGCAGCTTCCGTCAAACCGAGCTTGTAATTTGACTCGATCAGGATCGCCAGCGCTTCAGGTACGGAAGGCGTCTTCGAGTAGTTTTCGACAACGACGCGAGCGCGATTTGCAGCGGCCACGTGTGCATCTCGTGAGAGATAGTAACTGGCAATATCCACTTCGGCTTGCGCGAGAAGATTGCGCAAGTAGACCATTCGTTGATGGGCGTCCTTGGCATATTCACTGTTGGGGAATCGATTTAGAAACTCACTAAAATGCGCAAAGGCTACTTGGGCACCAGACATGTCGCGTCGAGACTCTTCGCCACCAAAGAACCGATCAAGCACGCTGCGGTTTCCCGTAAATGAGGCGAGTCCGCGCATGTAGTAGGCGTAGTCGATGTTTGGGTGCTGGGGGTGCAGTCGGATGAAGCGATCGGCGGATGCTTCGACAGAGTCGAGATCCACGCTCATGTAGTGGGCGTAAATGAGTTCCAACTGCCCCTGTTCTGCATACCGACCGAAAGGGAAACGCGCTTCGAGTTGTTGAAGTCGACTGATGCCAAGAGAATAGTTCCCGGTCTTAAGACTGGTGTTCGCCCGTCGATACAGGATCTGTTCACTGGTTTCTTCCTCGACTATTTCTTGCTCATCAGTGTCTGGTCCCACAAATGGCATCCAGGCGCAGCTGCAAAGCGTGGAAAAGACGGCGAGCAAAATTAGACGCATAAGGAATCTCAAGGCCGAAACTGTATTTTACGGTCCGAGCGGCTAATTTGCATTGCGTACGGTTTCGAATTCGCCAAACGCAATACAGACCTCGCGTACCGGGATCAAAATCCGTAGGGTTGCAAATTGCGCACACCGAATGGACCTCAAAACGATATGGCTAATTTTATCGCGACGCCGCGTTTGAGGCCGTTAGCGCTTACCGACCGGCGATGGCTTCGTTTCACCGCGTTCACTTCGTATTACTTTGCACAAGGTGTTCCCATCGGACTGTTCTCTATAGCCATTCCCGCGGCACTCGCAGAACAAGGTCGTACGGTGGCCGAGGTTCTTTGGCTAGCCGGGTGGGTAAACCTCCCGTGGGCACTCAAACTGATTGTGGGACCGTTCATGGACCGCTTCCGATACCTACCGATGGGAAATCGGCGTCCATGGGTGATGCTGGCTCAGACGGGACTCGTCGCATCATTTGTCGGTATGGCTCTTTTTGAACCAACGTTAGGCGGGTCTTTAGTGCCCATCGCGGTCTGTGGGATCGTCATCAATTCATTTGCGGCGAGTCAAGATGTGGCCGTTGATGGGATGGCGATCGACGTCTTACCAAGTAACGAGCGCGGTCGCGCGAACGCGCTCATGGGGTTTGGACAGGCCGCAGGTTTCGCGTGTTATGGGGCATTGTGCACGCGTCTTATCCACTCGATCGGGATCGAGGGGGCGGCATTGTTTTGCGCGGCGTCGGTTGGATTAATACTCATTGTTGTTGCTGTGGTGCGAGAACGTCCAGGTGAGAAGATGATGCCTTGGGGATCCGGCCAAGCATCCGCCAAACATGGCCTAGCCGATCGACATATTGCGCAAATCGGATCCGACATTTTCCGCGTTCTGTTGTTACCGATGAGTTTATTATTGATGCTGGTTGAGTTTCTGAATAGGTTTCGCGACGGCATAGCCCTTGGGGTATTTCCAGTATTTGGCGTGCAAGAAATCGGCCTCAGTGATATCCAGTATGCAGATTTTAGCTTTTGGATGACGTTGGGCGCTGCTGTTCTTGGCGCATTGTTAGGGCCGTCTATCGATCGCTTTGGGGCCAGGCGATTCCTGCTCATTGCACTTTTCGGCGCCGCCATTTGTCACGTGGTTGTTGGGTTGCTCGAGACGCTGTGGACCAGTATGCCCTTCATGGTGACGCTAGCGGTCGTCAACGCAGCCTTTGGCCAGCTGGTGTTTGTGACCACCATCGCTATTTTTATGACGATATGTTGGTCGAAGGTATCCGCAACTCAATTTGCGATATACATGGCGATGGCGAATCTGAGCCGCTCCATCGGTTCGTGGGTATTTGCGGGTGTCGACGAATTCCTAGATTTAGGCTACAGGGAATCGTTCTTTGTGATGGCTGGATTGCTCATTGTTGCAGCGTTGTTGCTGACGCGATTTAACGCGTCCTCACACGCTGATCGGGTCGAACAACTCGATAGTGATCGGGAAGTGGTAAACCTATAGGTTGTGACTAACATGTTGTCGATGCGACGAGTTTGCGAAGATATTCGATCGACTTATGCTCGGTAAGTCGATCGAGAGAGCCGAAACTTTGGCGAAGACGCATGTAGGTCAAAGGATCGACAAAGCGTTAGCAGAGATATGGCTTGAGTTTTCCCGCGCCCAAATCACGAATTGGATGCGCATTGGCGCAATCCAAATTGATGGCAAAGTCGTTAAACCCAACGCGAAAGTTTGCGGAGGAGAACGGGTACGCTTGAATGCCGCCATGCCGGCTTCAGAGGACTGGCTAGTCGCTGAGGCGTTAGATTTTTCGGTCGTGTACGAAGATCAGGATCTTTTGATCGTTGACAAACCGCGGGGCCTCGTAGTTCATCCTGGCGCCGGAAATTTGACCGGCACGCTGGTCAACGGGCTGATAAATCGACGTGCTGAGTTGGCTCAGTTGCCGCGGGCGGGGATCGTCCATCGACTCGACAAAGACACCACCGGATTGATGGTCGTCGCCGCCAACAACAAGGCGCTGAAAATACTTACCCGATCCATAGCTAAGCACGACGTTGACCGACGTTATGTGGCTATCTGCGAAGGGATCCTCCGAAAGCGTAGACGTCTTGATATGGCGATAGGCCGGGATTTTCGCGACCGGACCCGTCAACGCGTACGAGACGATGGACGAGATGCTGTCACGCGCGTGAAGCCCATCGAGACATTCCGCGGGCATACGGCGGTCGAGGCGTTTTTGGAGACGGGTAGAACGCATCAAGTGCGTGTACACCTGGCCGCGATCGGTCACCCGTTGGTGGGAGATCGTCGATACGGAGCGCGGGCGCGATTGCCTAAGCAACCGACCGAAAAGCTGGTTGACGCTGTCCGCAAATTCGATCGACAGGCATTGCACGCGGCTGGATTAGCCTTCCGTCATCCATCAAGTGATGAAAGGGTGGAATTTGAAAGCGATCTGCCGTCGGATATGCAGTTTCTTGTTGAAACCTTGCGCCAGGATCAATCTTGATTGATTGGATAGATGCAACCCACGAGCTTCCCGATGGCGTTCGAGCGGGCTATACCACGCGATTGGGAGGTGCCAGTGAGGGCGCGTATTTGTCAGCCAACATGGCTACGCATGTTGGTGATGTTGATGCTGATGTCAGAGAAAATCGACGACGTCTGCTTCAAATAACGGGGCTCGCCGACATCCGCTGGCTGAAGCAAGTCCATGGCTCGAGCGTCGTAAAGATGGAACCGCAGGTCGATCCGGTTGATGATCAAGGCTCGGCGTTGGTTGCGGATGCTCAATGGACCGATTCAACCGGAATCGGTCTAGCGATTCTTAGCGCTGACTGCTTCCCCGTGGTTATTGCGGATGCTAGCGGCGGCGTTGTTGGGATCGCGCATTGTGGTTGGCGTGGAGCCGTATCTGGAGTCCTCAAATCGCTTGTTGTCGCTATGCGTTGTCGATCAGCAAGGCTCAATGCGTGGATGGGCCCCGGTATTTGCAAGCAATGTTATGAGGTCGGACCTGACGTTGTAGCGCGACTTGACGCCCGGGTATCAAAGAACGTACTCGTCGCCGGGCCACGTCGGGATCGATGGTTTCTGGATCTTCCTGGCTATCTGGAAATATTGCTCCAAGAATTAGGAATCGAACGTATTTTCAGATCACCAAGCTGCTCTTATCAGGACGAAAATTTGTATTCCTTTCGCAGGGACAAGGTCACAGGGCGTGTGGCGACGATAGTCTGGCGCGAAACACCTTGAACTTCGGACCCTCCTAATCAGGTATTTGCATCGTACGTTTCCGCCACGACTCTTTGACAGATACAACGTATTTCAGAAGAATACGCGCCCTTTGCTCTGATTTGACGGGGTTGTGCACCGATGACCGAACGATTGTCCGGCGGTGACATGCTTATTCGGGCGCTGCGCGACGAAGGCGTCGAGTACATCTTTGGGTACCCGGGTGGGGCAGCCCTGCACATTTACGATGCAATCTTCAGACAGCAAGAAATCGAACACATTCTTGTACGTCACGAACAAGCTGCGACTCATATGGCCGATGGGTACGCACGAGCGACAGGTCGTCCTGGTGTTGTCCTAGTCACGTCTGGACCAGGCGCTACGAACGCGATCACGGGGATCGCCACGGCCTACATGGATTCGACCCCCATTGTGGTAATTTCGGGCCAAGTTCCTAACGATTTGATTGGAACAGACGCGTTCCAGGAAACCGACATGGTGGGTATTTCGCGGCCGGTCGTGAAACACAGTTTCTTGGTTAGAGCGGCCAGCGAGATTCCGAATGTTGTCAAAAAGGCTTTCTATATCGCGGCGAGCGGTAGGCCTGGACCGGTCGTGATCGATGTCCCCAAAGATACGACGGATCCGAACGATCTTCACGAATATAGCTACCCAGCGGAGGTTTCCTTACGGTCGTATAAGCCTTCTTCGGGCGGCCATGTGGGTCAAATCAGGAACGCCGTTCGAGCCTTGAGCGAAGCTCGTCGACCGGTCATTTATGCGGGCGGCGGCGTCGTCCAAGGCGACGCGAGTGCCGAGTTGGTGGCTGTGGCAAGAAAGTTGGGCTATCCAGTGACAAATACGTTGATGGGGCTTGGAGCATTCCCTGGCGACGACCCGCAATTTCTAGGCATGCTCGGTATGCACGGTACATATGAAGCCAATTGTGCAATGCACCACGCGGACCTAATTTTTGCGGTAGGGGCCCGATTCGACGATCGTGTAACGAATAATGCAGCAAAGTTCTGCCCGGAGGCTCGAATCATCCATGTTGATGTGGATCCGGCGTCGATCGCGAAGATCATAGATGTTGACATCCCTATTGTTGGCCATTGCAAAGTCGTTTTGGCGGAAATGTTGACGGTGCTGGAAACGGAGATTACTGGCACGCTCGATAACGCAGACGATGTGACAGCATGGTGGCAACGAATCGATCGATGGCGGGCGGAACACGGTCTCGATCACGACCAAAGCGAACGTCGGGGAGCTGGTGGTTCGCTCCTGCCACAACAGGTCGTGCAGGCCGTCTATCGCGCAACGGGTGGTGATGCGTACGTGACCAGCGATGTCGGACAACACCAAATGTTCGCGGCCCAATATTATCGGTTTTCGAAACCAAGGCGCTGGATTAATTCTGGCGGGCTGGGAACTATGGGGTTTGGATTCCCGGCAGCGATGGGCGTGCAGTTCGCTTTTCCAGACAAGACGGTTGTGTGTATCACGGGGGAAGGGAGCTTTATGATGAACATGCAGGAGTTATCGACCTGCATGCAATACTCGCTACCCATCAAGATTATTAATCTCAACAATCAAGCGCTTGGCATGGTTAAACAATGGCAAGACATGCAGTACGCCGGTCGCCATTCTCACAGTACGTATCGGGACGCTCTTCCCGACTTTAGTCAAATGGTGGGGTCGTTTGGTCACGTCGGCATCAAGGTGACCACATTGGAAGAGCTGAATTCCGTCATCCCTGACATTTTTGGAGACCGATACCGAAACGACTTGGTGTTTCTTGATGCACATATCGACCCCGATGAACACGTTTACCCGATGCACATTAAGGGAGGCTCTCTTAAGGATATGGTTTTGGGAAACGAGGAACCAACTTAATGCGACGCATAATTGCTGTTCTACTTGAGAATGAAGCGGGTGCGCTTTCAAGGGTCGTCGGGCTTTTCGCGCAGCGTAACTACAACATTGAGACGTTAACCGTCGCACCGACGGAGGATCCTACGCTTTCCCGTCTCACGCTGACGACAGAGGGTGATGAAGGCAAGATCGAACAGATCATAAAACACTTAAATAGATTGATTGAAGTGGTTAGGGTGTTTGACCTGACCGAGGGTGATCACTTAGAGCGGGAAATCATAATGATAAAAGTCCGTGCCGATGACGCTGCTCGGGCAGAAGTGAAACGTACGACCGATATGTTTCGTGGACAGATCGTCGATGTAGATCAGAATACCTATACCATTCAACTGGTCGGACCTTCGGGAAAACTCACGGCGTTTATCGACGCGTTGGACGGGAATCAAGTCGTTGAAGTTGTTCGTTCAGGCGTTTCAGGTATCGGTCGAGGTGACAGAATTTTAAGCCTCTGATCGCGATGCGACAGGCAGGCTAGACTAGAAAGGAAAGATATATGCAAGTTTATTACGATAAGGACGCGGACCTATCGATTATTCAGAACATGCGCGTTGTCGTTGTGGGGTACGGCTCCCAGGGCCACGCTCACGCTAACAATCTTCGCGATAGTGGTGTTTCCAACATTGCGATTGGTCTCCGCGATGGGTCGGGTTCTGCCACTAAAGCAACGGAAGCTGGTTTTGCCGTCGTTAGGGTAGCCGACGCGGTAACAGATGCCGATGTGGTGATGGTACTAACTCCGGACGAAAAGCAGCAGCAACTCTATGTCGACGAAATTGCCCCAAACCTCAAGCAAGGGGCATGCATGGCATTCGCGCATGGTTTTAACATTCACTTCGGGTTGATCGAGCCTCGCGAGGACCTCGACGTCATTATGATTGCGCCGAAAGGACCCGGTCACACGGTTCGATCGACGTATGTTGCGGGAGGTGGCGTTCCGTCGCTGATAGCGATAAGCCAAGATGCGTCGGGCCGAGCCAAAGAAATTGCACTCTCGTATGCGTCCGCCAATGGCGGTGGCCGAGCGGGTGTTATTGAAACGACGTTTCAAGAGGAAACGGAAACAGATCTCTTTGGCGAACAGGCTGTGCTCTGCGGCGGTGCGGCGGCGTTGGTGCAGGCAGGGTTCGAAACGTTAACGGAAGCCGGTTACGCCCCGGAAATGGCGTATTTCGAATGCCTTCACGAGCTAAAACTCATTGTGGATTTCTTTTACGAAGGTGGCATTTCAAATATGTGGTACACGGTTTCGAATACGGCCGAATACGGGGGTCTTACCCGGGGCAGTCGCATCGTAAACGAGGAGACGAAAAAGGAAATGCGTCGTATTCTTGAAGAGATTCAAAGCGGGAGTTTTGCGCGTGAATTCGTCAGTGAAAATCAGGCCGGCGCGCCGACCATGAAGGCAATGAGGCGCATGAGCCAGGCGCATGAAATTGAGGTAGTGGGTGCTCGTCTCCGAGCGATGATGCCTTGGATCGAACAGAATAAATTGGTAGATAAGACGAAGAATTGATTAACGATGTCGGATGAAGGTCCTAAACTTGAAGCGGTAGATGATGCTAGCGGCGGTGAGGATCGCCGTCGCCGCGGGATTCTACTGCTACCCAATTTGATTACAACGGGTGCCCTTTTTTCGGGCTTTTACGCGATAGTTGCTGGAATGAACGGCCGCTTTATCGCGGCAGCACTCGCGATATACGTAGCGGCCGTGTTAGACACTCTGGATGGGCGCGTTGCTCGTTGGACCCGTACGGAAAGTCCATTTGGCGCGCAGTACGATAGTCTTTCGGACATGGTTGCGTTCGGCGTTGCACCGGCGTTGGTGGTGTTCGAGTGGGGCCTTGCGGCGCTTGGCCAATTTGGTTGGGTTGTAACGTTTATTTATATGGCTTCTGCGGCGCTACGCCTGGCCCGGTTCAATACGTCGGGCGACTTAAACTCGTTTACAGGATTGCCTAGCCCAGCTGCCGCCGGCCTCGTCGCCAGTGCAGCTTGGGTCGGCTCTAGTGGTGATGCACTCGACCCGTCGATACTGGCGATCGCATTTATGACCCTTATCACGCTCCTCGCTGGGCTGTTGATGGTCTCTAATTTCACATACTTTTCGCCCAAACGGTTTGGATTGAAAGGACGCGTACCCTTTATTACGTTCGTTGTTGTGGTTATGGGATTTGCTGTCGTGCTCGTTGACCCGCCTCTGGTACTGTTACTTGCCGGGACCGCGTACGCTCTCTCTGGACCATGCGTGGCACTCTTTCGGTGGGTACGCAATAACTAGTTGCAACGGGAGACGTTTTTGAGCTTCGTCATAAAAACTCCTGCTGACGTAAGGCCCTCGGAAATCACACCAGAGAGGGTTTATCAAACTCGCCGGCGATTTATGCATGTCATTGGCGCGGCGGGCCTGGCCTCGTCGGTTCCAGCGGCCGCACTTCACGCGGCATGGATGGATTCAAAGGGTTTTGCGCCTGCGCCACCGTCTGAGGACACAGTTACGCCTCGGGGCTATGCAACGAGTTTTAACAATTTCTATGAGTTTGGCACTGACAAAAATGATCCGGCTGAGTTGGGCAGTCGTCTCACCACGGAACCTTGGAACGTCGAGGTGGCTGGTCTTGTGGGCAAGCCGGGAACATACGGTATTGAAGATTTATTGGCGGGTGTTGACCTTGAAGAACGAATCTATCGGCTTCGCTGTGTAGAAGCGTGGTCGATGGTCATCCCATGGATCGGCTTCCCACTCAAAATGTTACTTGAGCGGTTTAATCCGTTGGGATCGGCGAAGTACGTCGCGTTTACGACGCTCTATCGCCCTGAAGAAATGCCGGGACAGCGATCTTACTTTAGCTCGATCAAGTACCCCTACGTCGAGGGTTTACGACTTGATGAGGCATACCATCCGTTGGCAATTATGGCTGTCGGCATGTACGGACAGGTATTGCCTAACCAAAACGGCGCTCCGCTGCGACTGGTGGTGCCATGGAAGTATGGATTTAAGAGCATCAAATCGATCGTTCGCATTGAATTGACCGAGACGAGACCTCGTACGACGTGGAATCTCACAGCGTCGAACGAATACGGTTTCTATGCGAACGTCAATCCGACCGTCCATCACCCAAGGTGGAGCCAAGGCAGTGAACGCCGTCTCCCCAGTTCGTTGTTCAATGGCAATCGAAAAATCTCAACCCGCATGTACAACGGTTACGATGAGGTGGCTGGTCTGTATGCGGGCATGAATTTGCGCCTGAATTATTGAAATCGCTTGTATTTGCGGCTTGCGCCATCCCATTAATGTTGGCGGGCTGGGATGTAGCAGTTGAAATTCGATCACCTGGGAGCGTCTTCGGTGCCGATCCTGCCGAGGCGATCGTCAGCCTCTTGGGGACGTGGACGATCCGGTTACTGCTGATTACGTTGTCGATCTCAACCGTCGCTCGGATCTTCAAGCGCCCGAAGATAGTGACGCTTCGTCGAACGGTCGGTTTGTGGACGTTTGTGTATGCTTGTATCCACTTTACGGCGTACTTCACACTGCTTGCTGAGTTTAGTATTTCTGCTTGGCTAGAGGATTTTTCAGAGAGGACGTATATCACGGCAGGCATGACGGCTCTTTTGTTGTTGATCCCGCTTGCTGTTACGTCGACGCGAAATTGGCAACGTCGTCTGGGACTCCATTGGAGGAAGTTACACACTCTGATCTATCCAGCAGCGATGGCGGCGTTGTTGCATGTCCTGTGGGCTGCTAAGGCCAGTTTTCTGGATGTTTTTATATACGGCCTTGCTCTTGCGATACTGTTTGGAGAAAGGATTGTGGTTAGAATCCGCCGACGCGCGGGTAGGGGCGCAAGCAGCCACTAAATGTTATGAACTCAAATAGTTATTGGCGCGATAACCTTCGCCTCATCGGGATCTGTCTGATCGTATGGTTTACGTGTTCCTACGGGTTCGGCGTGCTCTTGGTTGACGAATTAAATCGGATTCAATTTGCAGGATTCAAGCTTGGCTTCTGGTTCGCTCAGCAAGGGAGCATCTACGTTTTTCTGGTATTGATTTTCTTCTACGCGCACCGCATGGCATCGATTGACAAAAAACACGATGTGGACGAGGACTGATGGACCTTCAGACACTGACCTACCTTGTCGTTGGAGCAACGTTTGCGCTCTACATTGCGATTGCATTTAAGTCCAAAGCCCGAAGCACGGGCGACTTCTATGTTGCGGGAAAGAACGTGCACCCCATTGCAAATGGCATGGCGACAGCGGCGGATTGGATGTCCGCGGCATCATTTCTGTCAATGGCGGGATTGATTGCATTTCTCGGATACGACGGATCGGTGTACTTGATGGGTTGGACGGGTGGATACGTACTCTTAGCTCTCCTGTTAGCCCCTTATTTACGTAAGTTCGGTAAGTTTACGGTCCCCGAGTTTATTGGGGATCGGTACTATTCACAGACCGCTCGAGTCGTGGCGGTGATCTGTTTGATTGTCATTTCGTTTACTTACGTTGCGGGACAAATGCGTGGTGTGGGTATTGTCTTTTCCCGATTTCTAAGTATCCCTATCGAATTGGGACTTATCGTTGGCATGGCGATCGTGTTCTTGTATGCAGTGCTTGGCGGTATGAAGGGCATTACCTACACCCAGGTCGCACAATACTGTGTACTCATATTTGCCTACACACTGCCGGCGGTATTCATCTCGTTCCAAGTCACGGGCAATCCGATTCCTCAGCTTGCATTTGGTAGTGAAGTCGCGCCCGGTGTAAGTTTGTTAGAAAAGTTAGATCAGATTGTCACGGATCTTGGCTTCGCCGAGTATACGTCCGGAACAAAAAGCACGATCGACGTGTTCTTTATTACGTTGGCGCTCATGGTTGGGACTGCTGGACTGCCGCACGTGTTAGTTCGATTCTTCACGGTGCCGAAGGTGCGAGACGCTCGTGCGTCAGCGGCATGGGCGCTTCTTTTTATTGCGGTTCTCTATACCACCGCACCCTCGGTAGGCGCGCTTGCACGCCTGAACCTGACAACGACGATACAGCGATCCCCAGTGGGTACTGAAAATGCAAACATGGTGTATGCGGAGCGCCCTGAGTGGTTTCGAACGTGGGAGGATACGGGGTTGTTGCGGGTCAACGACCTCAACAACGACGGTAAAGTCCAGTATTACAACGATACGGATCCCGATTTTGCACCTCGCGCAAAAGCGATGGGTTGGAAAGGTAATGAATTGACCGTTGACCGGGACATCATTGTTCTAGCCAATCCAGAGATTGCAGGGTTGCCAGATTGGGTGATCGCGTTCGTGGCCGCAGGAGGAATAGCTGCCGCGCTATCAACCGCGGCCGGGTTGTTATTGGTCATTTCCGCTGCGGTATCCCACGACCTCGCAAAGAGTGTGTTTGCACGGAGTCTTTCGGATCGTGCCGAATTGCGTGTGGGGCGCATTAGTGCGGGTGTTGCGATTCTTTTGGCGGGGTATTTGGGGTACAACCCGCCGGGATTTGTGGCCCAGGTGGTGGCGCTTGCCTTCGGTTTGGCAGCGGCTTCGCTGTTTCCGGCAATTCTTCTCGGGATATTCAGTATGCGGGTGAATCGAGAAGGAGCCATCGCAGGGATGCTAACCGGGCTCTTGTTTACGATGGGATACATTGTTTATTTTAAGGGTATTTTCATCGAGCCCTTGGCCGAGAATATCGCTGCTAACTGGCTGTTTGGGATTTCTCCGGAAGGGATAGGCGCCGTGGGAATGATTCTCAATTTTACGGTTTCGCTAATCGTTAGTGCCGCGACGAAAAAACCACCCGAGGGCGTTCGTGTAATGGTCCAAAGCATCAGGGTGCCGCGATCAAACTAGCCGCAGAAAAGTGTACGGTTTGCCGTCCCGACAGCCCCCGCGTGGATTCTCGGAAAAGCATCGACTTGTTAGAAAGTCTACCGAATTGGGAGATTGGCACCGAGTCAGAAGTTCCTACGCTGCGTCGTCTATACCGGTTTGACGATTTCACCCAAGCTCTTGCATTCACGAATCAAGTTGCAGCGCTTGCCGAGGCTGAGGACCACCATCCGCGCATTGTTATGGAGTGGGGGTCTGTTCAAGTCAGCTGGTGGACACATGTTGTTAGGGGCTTGCACTACAACGATTTCATCATGGCTGCGCGTTGCGAGGATGAATTTAGAAGATGAATACTTGCCCGTAACCTGTTAGTTTTGATCGCTTGGGGTAGGAAAGGGACACCTATTTTGGCTCGAAATAGTAAAGCGCCGACGGCGGCCTCGATTAATAAAACACGCGAGGCAATTCAACGTGACGTCGATGCGTTTCTCGCGTCTGGCAAGAAAATCGAACAGATTCCGGCTGGCGTCAGCGGTCAAGACAACTTCAAGGGTAGTAAGCACATCGTCATCTCGAGGCGCCCAAAGCAGGCACCACAACGTTAGTTCTTTAGGGGGGTGTAAGCACTCCCGCGAAAAGTGAACCGCGATTGTTTACGCGGTTTGCACTACCGACGTTCGGGTCGTTGCTTTGGTCGTGCGTTACAATTACCGCTCTCATATCGGATCGCGTCTGATGGTTGCAGTGCCTTTGGAATACCTCCGTGGTTTGGGCATTGATGTTTGGGTACCCAAGCAAACGGTTGGGAATACCGCAGAAAGGCGCGCTGTGCAGGTCGGGGTAGAACCTAAGATTCAGCCGTCGGGAAACGAGGCGACGCCGTTATCGAGCGGTTCCACGGTGGGACCTCGTTTCACCATTCGAGGGTTTCGACTCGAACGAGTGTTGGGTCTGGTGGCGGAGGAGGCGTTTGCCGACATGTCGTTGATACTTGATATTGCCAGGGCGATAAACGGTTTCAAATCTGTTGAGGTAGACGAATTTGTCTTCGTTTGGCCACAGGTCCAAGGATCTGAAACTTCCTGGGATGACGCGGTTAAGGCGTTTAACGCGTTCTGTAGGTTGCAGATTGGACCCGAGGATGTTGTTTTGGCGGTCGGCCGAGGCTTGGTGCGACTAATGGCTTCGGAGAATTTGTCGAAGGAACAGGTCATCGCGCTGGATGGGGCGCCGCGTGACGGAACTGCGAAGTACGAGCTATGGCAGCAGATCCGAGTCTTGGTGCGATAAGGTTTCGCGCGATGGGCGGTCTTGATCTCGATACCGTCGTGAAGATCGAGACTGAATCCTATGAATTTCCGTGGTTGCGAAGAACGTTTGAGGACTGCTTAACGGCTTCTTACGAATGTTGGATTGGAGAGCTCCTAGGTCGTGAAGAGCGGGACGAGATCATTGGACACGGAATTCTGAATGTAAGTGCTGATGAGGCCCATTTGTTGAATATATGCGTGAAGAAGCAATCTCAGGGACGTGGTTTTGGACGCGATATCGTTGGTTATTTGATTGATCGTGCAAAAGCTAAACGAGCCCAAACAATGTTCTTAGAAGTTCGCCCATCGAACGCTATCGCGCGGGAGCTATACGATTCGGTTGGGTTTCGCCAGATCGGAATTCGAAAGGGTTATTACCCGGCGCTCGAGGGACGAGAGGACGGACTTGTGCTCGCATTGTCGCTTGATGGCGAATAAAACTTGAACGTCATGTTGAGAGCATCCGACAAGCCGCGTCGATCCTTTTGGCAGGGCGTCTTTTCCAATTTGCGATGAACAGTCAAGACGGTCATCACCGGCGTAGAACGTTCGCCATCATCTCGCACCCGGACGCGGGCAAAACCACGGTAACTGAGAAGCTATTGTTACTAGGTGACGCCATTCAGATGGCCGGCACCATCAAATCACGCAAGTCGGATCGGCATGCCCGTTCAGACTGGATGGCGATGGAACAGGAACGCGGCATTTCAGTGACGACGTCTGTGATGCAGTTCAATTACGGCGACAGAATCGTCAATCTCCTAGATACCCCCGGACACTCGGACTTTTCGGAAGATACGTACCGCACGCTTACCGCGGTTGATTCGGCACTGATGGTGATCGATGGAGCCAAAGGGGTTGAGCCGCGAACCATCAAACTATTAGAAGTTTGTCGTTTACGCGATACACCGATACTCACCTTTATCAATAAGCTCGATCGTGCGATCCGCGATCCGATCGAACTGATGGACGAGATTGAGGATGTTCTGCAGATTGAGTGCGCGCCAATTACCTGGCCAGTGGGAATGGGCCGTGATTTTCGGGGGTGTTACCACCTCCTCGAAGATCGTTTTGACTGTTACGAATCGGGGCATGGGGATCGGATCCACGAATATGCCACCATACCGGGGTTGAACTCGACAGCGGCAAAGGACTGGCTCGGTGATGAGTACGAACCGTTCGCGGAACAAATAGAGTTGGTCAAGGGCGCAAGTCACGAATTCGATTTACAGGATTTTTTGGATGGACGACGCTCGCCGGTATTCTTTGGTACGGCGCTTGGCAACTACGGCGTTCGACATATGTTGGACATGTTCATCGATATTGGCCCAACGCCTGGTCCCCGCCCGACTGGCACGCGTACGGTCGAACCGTCGGAGGACAAGTTCACGGGATTTGTATTCAAGATTCAGGCCAACATGGACCCTCGTCATCGAGATCGAATTGCATTTATGCGGGTTTGCTCCGGTCGCTATCAGCACGGTATGCGCATGAACCATGTGCGATTAGGACGCGAAACAAAGATCACCGACGCCGTCACATTTATGGCGGGCGATCGCGTAAAAGTTGCCGAAGCATATGCCGGAGACATTATTGGTCTCCACAACCACGGGTCGATTCAGATTGGCGACTCATTCAGCGAAGGGGAACCGATCGTTTTTCAGGGGATCCCCAATTTTGCTCCAGAGCTGTTTCGTCGAGTTAGGGTCCGGGATCCATTAAAGTCGAAGCAGCTGGAAAAGGGGATTCGCGAGCTTTCTGAAGAAGGGGCGACGCAAGCCTTTATGCCTCTGTCGGGAAATGACATCGTTGTTGGCGCTGTAGGTTCGTTGCAGTTCGATTTGGTGGCGTACCGGTTGCGAGAAGAATACCGCGCGGACTGCCTATACGATCAAAGTTCCGTGTATACAGCACGGTGGGTCATTTGTGAGGACGAGAGCAAACTCACTGAATTTCGCGCGAAGAATTCAGACCAACTGGCCCTCGATGGTGGCGGATTCCTTACGTTTCTCGCCAGGTCTAGGGCGAACCTTGAGTTAGTACAAGAACGATGGCCCGACGTTCACTTTTTGTCGACTCGTGAGCATGGAGCGAAAGCGTAGATCTCGGATGCTTATTGTTGGCGGCGAGCTTAGGCTCGTATGATCTTTATTAAAACGACAGGATTGTTGTTGGATTGATTAACCTACCGTTCGCACCTGAGCTGGCTTCGTTTATTGACCGTCCGCAAGACGCTGTCGAGGGTGCCTTGATAGTTGCCAGTATCATCGACAAGGACGCTGACGTAAATTGGGCACGTCACGAATTGGATCGGCTTGCGGTAGAGATTGGGCCGGGAGGTGCTGGCCACATTTGTGACGAACTGCGACGGTTGGGCTTTCAAGGGGCAAGTCGAAACTATTACTCGGTTGGCAACAGCCGTTTAGATACTGTGTTGCATTCGAAGCGCGGGATTCCCGTCTCTCTTGCGATGGTTATCGCAGGTGTCGCTCATCGGCTAGGGCTGCTAACGGAGGGGATTAATTTTCCGAGACGTTTCTTACTCACGGTCGGTGGTGATTTGGTGGATCCATTTGAACTGAAAGTCACCTCGATCGAAGCTTCGAGGGAATGGCTGACCGACAACAATCTAGACCCCAAGCAGGCATTCGTGGTTGCTAGTCCGATCGATATCGTGGTTCGAATGCTCAACAATGTACGGTCGATTTTGCAGTCGTCCGGCGATTACTTAAGGGCGCTTGAACTTTCGGATTATCAGCTGATGCTGGTTCCCGAACACTATGGGCTCTACATTGAGCGGGCAGACGTATGGATGCATTTTGGTGATCGAGATATGGTGTTACGTGAGCTGAACAGCGCATTAGACAACGCTCCCTCGAGTGCCATCGCCGAGCGTATCGGCGACCGTATCAAAGATATTCGGAATGTGCCGTCAAGTGATCTGAATTAATTGATACGTCTAATCGGTCATGTCCGCAAAGGGATTGGGCATGTTTAGTTCGATCGGTTGCTCAAATCCAGGAATTTGGATTGTCGCATCGTTGAAGTCTAGATCCTCGCCTTCGAGAACTCCTTCTCCAAATTGGTAGATAGGTGTGGCTTCTCCGTAACTCGCCTGTTGATCGTAGTCGCGAGCCTTTTCTCGGACCGATTCGTTGCGACGCGCGTGGGCGAGCAGTTCGTCACGACCGTGCCGTTTTTCTAACATTTTCAAAGTTAAGTTGGGAGACAACGCTAGTCCGGTCGCGTTATTACCGCCAAACCCTTTCGAATTAATGAAAGCCACGTCAAGTGATTCGGGGGGACGCTCGATGTGACCGGATCCGATCGTCAAATGACTCGCGTGTACATCATCGGCGATGTGGTCAATGGTCGCGATTCCCGGGATGAACCCATATTTCCACGTTCCCAATGCGCTGGTTAGTTGATCGCCTGACGCCGGTGCAAGCGTGTGTCCGAGGTATGCCTTGACCGCAGCGACGGGCCAATTTGTTATGCCGAATGTTTTCGCTAATTCGTTCATGATTTCGGACTCGGTCACTCGATTTTGCGGAGTACCCGTTCCATGGGCATGGATGTACGAACGTTCTCGCAAACCGCCATCACCAATCAGAGATCGCGCAGTTGCCATCGCTTTGGCCATAGTTACGTAATTACCTATTCCTGGACTGGGGATGGATTTCTTGAATCCATCGGCGTTGACAAAGACGTCGGGTACCGAGCCATAAATTTCAGCGCCTAGGTCGAGCGCGAGTTCGTCATCCATCAGGACAACATAGACAGCGGCCTCGGCGAGTGTGAACCCCGCGTTAACTGAAAAGGGCCGACACGCTCTCCGGTTGTCGACTTCGTTAGTTCCGTCGAGTGTCATGAGGGCTTCGTCTTCGGTAAGCGCCCCCATGGTTCGATAACCCTCAATAATCTCTGGAGTAATGGGTGCTTCGGCCCCCCCAACTACCGCCACGCGTCGATGACCACTACGGATATCATCGATCCCTTGTTTGAGGTTGTAGAGGAACGTTGCGCAGGCGCCGATGACGGCACCAGTAGAGCCCACGCTGCCCAGGATGTACGCGTTGATAAAATCCGTAGGCATTTCGCATAGCCCGAGCGCTGCTTGCTTGGAGGTCGGGCGTTTTCCCATCATGGGCGCTTGGAGCATGCCGCCAGTACCGTTTTGGTCTAGTTGCCCCATCGCGCTGCCCGAATACACGGCGAAAGCATCGGGAGGTACGAGGCGACGCAACGTCGTCCAATCGATGCCTATCGAATGAACTGCATCGGACGCGCCATAAACCGTCAGTTGGAGCCCCCGCGGATGATTTCTCGATGGGTAAAGCGCTCCGGGATCGAATCCAGTCGGTACCTGACCCGCAGAGGTGACTCGTGATACTCGACGATCCGGCAGTAGCACTTCGGTTGGATTATCAATCGAGACCTCGACCGCGTCGGCTGACAGTTCTTTGACGGTCCAGTTTTCCGGTACGCGGTCAGGTAGCTGGCGTACCGGTATTACGAACTTGAGCTCGTTCCCCGACGGTCCCGTCAGCGTCGCCGAACGGTGAAAAAGAATTTCTTCGGGATCGAAGAGGCCTATGCGGCGTACCAACGTGTTGTTCCGAATATATTTCCGAACGGCGTGGTCACCAGCATCGCCTTCCACTTTCATGATCCCGGCGAGACTACGATAGGTTTCGGCTGCGTCTTGTTCGCCGAGTACGTCGATCACCGTGCGTCGGTACGCGTGATGAAAAGACACTCGTCCCGCTGGGTTGATACCACCGAATCCTGCGATAACCGGTAATGGCGTCAATTGGTTAGTTGATCTACCCGAGGGTGGTTACAACATGCCCATTGTATGTTCTCTGAGTACTGGATGCATGGTCTTTCAGGTCGTTTCAATCGCGACGGCGGTTGCTTCGCCGCCGCCGATGCATAGAGCCGCTACCCCTCGTTGACCTCCCGTTGTCCGAAGCGCATGGGCCAGAGTCACAATCAAACGGCTACCCGTTGAACCGATCGGATGACCCTGGGCGCAGGCGCCGCCGTAGATGTTTACTTTGGAAGGGTCGAGGTCGAGTTCGCGAATTGCCAACATCGTCACCATGGCAAATGCTTCGTTTATTTCAAACAGATCTACGTCGTCTTTGCTCCAACCAACCTTGTCCAAGAGCGTTTTGATGGCTCCTACTGGTGCAATAGTAAATTTGGACGGATGCATCGAATAAGTCGCATGACCTCTGATGCGCGCCAATGGGCGGCAACTCAAGGATGTCGTTGCTGATTCGCTGGCGACAACGAGCGCCGATGCGCCGTCCGAAATAGAACTGGCGTTAGCAGCTGTGATGGTTCCGTCTTTCTTAAACGCAGGCCGGAGCGTGGGTATGCGGTCAATGTTTGAACGCCGCGGTTGCTCGTCTTCGTGGCCGGCTTCCATTGGCATAATTTCTGTCGCCAAAATGCCGGAGTCCATTGCGGCCAGTGCTTTCTTTACAGAGCCGATTGCGAATTCGTCCATCGCATCTCGGGATAGCTGATATTCATCGGCGGTGTCCTGAGCAAAGCTGCCCATGGAGCCACCGCTCTCGGCATCTTCGAGGCCATCTGTAAACATCGAATCAACAATCTCGCCGTGACCCATCCGAAAGCCTCCTCGAGCTTTCGCCAAGAGGTACGGAGCATTGGTCATGCTTTCCATTCCGCCAGCTACCACACACTCGGCGGCACCCGCCACAATAAGGTCGTGTGCCAACATCGTCGCTTTCATCCCGGAACCACAAACCTTATTGATCGTGGTTGCTCCGCTGGAGTCCGGAATTGCAGCCATGCGCATTGCTTGACGCGCGGGGGCTTGTTTGGCCCCGGCACTGACCACACAACCCATTAGAATTTCATCGATGTTTACAGGGGCGATTCCAGAATCTTCAACCGCGGCGGATATAGCATGGCTCCCGAGTTCTACGACACTATGACCTGCCAGCGATCCTTGAAAACTACCGATAGGCGTGCGCTTAGCACCAAGAATAAAAACCTCCATCGGACTTCCTTAGTTAGCGTTCGTTAAAACGTGAAATCAATTCTGCGAAGTTGCAGGGCTTAAAGGTCGAATCGAGTTGATTTTGCAGTATGTGGTCCCAGGCCGTTGCGCAAGCGTTGGTTGATCCCGGGACGGCAAAAATCAGCGTAGCGTTGGTGAGTCCAGCAACGGCACGGGATTGGATTGTGGAGCTTCCGATTTCCTCGTATGAAATTTGTCGGAACAATTCCCCAAATCCCTCAATGGTCTTATCAAACAAGGGGAGAAGCGCTTCGGGAGTGCTGTCTCTGCCGGTAAATCCGGTTCCGCCCGTCGTTAATACGACGTCGGTGGTATCGTCAGCAATCCAGTTCGATACGGTTGCCCGAATCTGGTACACGTTGTCTGGGATTAGATCGCGACTAGCGAGTAGATGACCGTCGCCAGTCAGCCGCTCCACCAGGAGGTCTCCCGACGTATCGTTATCGGGTGTCCGGGAGTCGGAGATGGTCAAAACGGCAATGGCGAGAGGAGACATATTGCTTAAAGAAAGCAGCACAAGTTTGCGGATTTGTTGGCAAATACATTACAGTAGCCGTCTTGATTCTGCATCACCTCATAAGCATCAAGCGTGCAGCCAGGGACTGAATGGACAGTAACGTCGTCGAGGGTGATCGCCTATTTCTGATCGCTGAGAATCTGGCGCAAGACTTCTCCCGCCTTCCCACAATAGAAGCCGAAGCGTACGGTGGCATGCGCGGGTTGGTGTCCCGATCTTCGATCGCGCGGCAGCTCAGCGCACTCGACGCCATGGACATCGATACGTACATCGAGACAGTCGTCGAGCCGGCCGAGGCTCAGGCACGGCCGCCGGCTCCTTCCGTCATTCAGGCGCTGGGTTCGATCATCGAAGAAGAGAACGATGGTCCCTTTTATTGTGCGACCGTCGCTATGGATTTCGACGGGGAGGAGCGTTTAATCGGTTTTCTAGCGCAAGACCGCTCGATCCAGAATGGTGCGTGGATGCCGCAGCACCATCTCGCAGCAGTTGCATTTGTTGAGAAATGCTCTAAGCGTGCGATGCCGATTGTTAGTCTCATGGACACGCCAGGTGCGGCGTCGGACGCAGAAGCGAATCGCGGTAACCAGGCACATAGTATTTCCCGTTTGATTACCGAAATGTCCAATGTGGATGTGCCCAATGTTGGAATTATTTTTGGGCTAGGTTACTCGGGTGGTGCCATTCCGCTCGCAGCCAGCAACATCATCCTTTCCGTGCGAGACGGAGTGTTCAGCACCATCCAACCAAAGAGCCTAGCCAGCATTGCGCGACGGCTGAATTTATCCTGGCAGGAGTGCGCTAAACACGTCGGCGTTTCGCCGTATGAGCTCATGCAGCAGGGCAATATCGATGGAATCATCGATTACGCGCCGGGGGACGATGGACACCGCCTCGAAAATCTACGGCTGGCAATCGTCAGTGGGATTTTGGCCGTTGAACAATCGACCAAAACTTTCGTGGCGGAAAACCCTTACATTCTTGATCACTATCGACGAAGTCTACTGCGCTATCTAGAGCCGTCGGAGCGTCTCCAGAAGGTTCAGGCAAGCGCCTCGCTGAAACTCTCGAAGAATCCGACTGAATATCTAAATGTGTTTGGCGTTACGTTTCGCTATTTGCGCTATTTGAGAGTGCGACGGCGCATCAAGGCAACCACCCGGCAACAATATGGGCGTTTGGCACAGAGCGAGCTTCCAGAAGGAGAACTTGGTGCCCGCTCAGACCGTGAAAGGCGCCGGATTTTCCTACGATGGGTGCAAGATCCCGACAAGCTCATTTACGACGACACCCTGAACCGGGCTTGGAAAGGGTACACCGAGAAAAAACGTGCCGTTCATGAAGAGCGCAGCAGGGTTCAGCAGTTTTTCCTTGGTGAGCCGAGGAAGAATTACGAGGATGCTCGGAATCATTTGTTCGCCTCGGTTGGAATGTATCTGTACAACCGATGGAAATCTGAGGCATCGGGGAATTTACGAACGCTGAAGCAGTACATTGAAGATTACGAAGACACGCGGCATTTGATCCGAGTTGGTGAGATTTTAGATCCAGTCGCATTAGTCGGCGCCATACGGCGTGATCGCGACGTAGGATCAACGTTAAGAGAGCGTTTTACCCACGAAGGGAAAAAACTCCTAGCGATGCAAAATCTTAGTGCTCGAACGGACTCGCAATTGCGGAGCCAATTGTCGACGGAGCTCAATCTAGCCATGACGGAGGGACCCATTGACCGGGTCGTCGAAGCTACGCGCATAAATGATAATGAGCTCGGTCGACGTGAAACTTCCAACATCGTTGCTAATCGGCGTGTCGTTCAAGACCGCTTCAATGACCATATCGCCCCGTCCAGGGTAGAAGGAGCTCCGTTCGCGGATAGCGACCGTACAGTCCTGGACGTTCTTCTGGAAAGTGAGCTTCGAGACGACTTCGTGACCGAAATTGAGAATATGCTCCTTTTTGACTCCGTCTACGATCAAGTTTTGGAGAGCTTGGACTCGATTGCTGAGGAAGCTGAACGCAGTAAGGCATTAGCTCAAGACTCGGTGCGGACACTCATCGAACGTACCCTTGAGCGTGCTGAGAGCGAGGTGCGAAGTTCTGGAGTTAACCAAGGCGTAACGACGGATGCTGCACTCCAACGGCAGCAATTTTTTGACTGGTATCTCAGAGTTATACATACGCCAAAGTCGAGCGACTTTTTCCGTGCGGTTGAAGAGTGGAAGAAGACCGCCTTCCCGCACGTCTCGGACACACTCGTTGTCGTTGTCACCTTTTTCTTTGAACGGTTGTTGGTTTCGCACGTTCAAGCGGAACGAGACGGCCGACGTTACGACGGACGGATTTCGCCACGTAATATCGGTCGAAAAAAAGACTTCTGGAATCGCTTGAACATTGCTTATCGTGATCTGCTGATTCAAAACGCGTTGCTGCAGTTTAAAGCCAGACGCGGGACGGGATATAAAGCCTTTGTCGAACAGTTCTTCGACGACTTTGAAGAACATCACAGCGATTCGTTAAGTACCGATCCGTGCCAATTCCCAGGATTAAGGATTTCTATTGAATCTGCGTTAGAGGAAGATTCTCCTCCGTGTGGCGTGATTGCAGGGATAGGGACGTTTAGAAACGAAAACGGCGGCCTTCGCGTCGGGACGGTGATCTCCAATCCAGACTTCCAAGCGGGTGCATTCGATATGGCAAGCGCGGAAAAGTTCTGCAAATTGTTGGTGACCTGTGCGGAACAAAGCCTACCGGTCGTGTGTTTCATTTCTTCAGGTGGAATGCAGACCAAAGAGGGCGCCGGATCATTATTTTCGATGGCTGCAATCAATGACCGGATAACGCGGTTTGTACGTGATTTCGATCTTCCCGTGATTATATTTGGGCACGGAGACTGTACTGGTGGCGCTCAGGCTAGTTTCGTCACCCACCCGCTTGTTCAGACCTATTACTTTTCCGGCGCGAGCATGCCGTTTGCCGGACAGATTGTCGTACAAAGCAACCTGCCTTCCGATTCCATCCTGTCCAATTACCTGGTCGATGTACCAGGGGCTATGCAAGGGCTCGTTCGGCATCCGTTCTATGAAGATCTAGATGACGAGCTTCGGAGGATCGATCAGGACATACCCGTCCCTCGCGAGAGTGTTGTGGAAGTGGTGAACCGGGTGATGTCCGGAATCCTGAGTCAGGAACGGCCGATGGTTACGCCCGCCCGAATGCCTGTTGATACAGGCGACCTTTACCGCCCCGTTAAGCGTGTACTCATCCACGCACGGGGATGCACGGCGGCAAAGCTCATAAGGGTGGCCCAAAGAGAAGCCATCGAAGTCGTTCTCGTGCAATCGGACCCTGATATGGAGTCGGTGGCCGTTGACCTTCTTGGAAAAGCTGATTCCGTGATCTGCATTGGTGGTAATACGCCTGATGAAAGTTACCTCAATGCAAAGTCCGTGATTGCCGTGGCCGAGCATGAGCACGTTGATTCCTTGCATCCAGGTATCGGATTTCTCTCGGAGAGTAGCCAATTTGCCGAGCTGGTCCGATCGAGGGGGATCAACTTTATTGGTCCGCCAGTATCTAGCATGGAGACCATGGGCAATAAATCCAACGCAATTAATACCGCCTTACGGCTAAAAGTACCCGTAGTACCCGGGAGTCATGGCATCGTCACGGACTCCGAAAAAGCCGCCGATCTCGCCGAGCACATAGGTTACCCATTACTGATAAAAGCGGTTCACGGAGGCGGAGGTAAGGGCATACAAGTCGTCGAAGACGAAAATGCGTTTCACGAGCTATTCCAACGTGTCTCGGTAGAAGCGCGCGCGGCATTCGGAAATGGGGATGTATACCTTGAGAAATTCGTTACGTCACTGCGCCATATTGAGGCGCAATTGTTGCGGGATCGATACGGCAACACACGTGTTCTCGGCATACGTGATTGCAGCGTCCAGCGCGACAAACAGAAGGTGATTGAAGAGTCAGGATCAACTCTATTGCCCGACTCGCTTCTTGAGTCGGTGGTAAAGCACACGGAGGCGATTGCAAGCGAAGTAGATTATGTAGGTGCGGGAACTGTCGAGTTTATTTACGACCTCGACGCAGATGAAGTTTACTTTATGGAAATGAACACGCGTTTGCAGGTCGAACATCCCGTCACCGAGTACGTGTCCGGTGTAGACATCGTTGCCGAGCAATTTCGTATCGCGGGTGGCGGCGATATTGCCAATCTCAAAGTTGGTGAGGAGGGTTATGCGATTGAAGCGCGAGTGAATGCAGAAAGAATCGTACGCCTTCAGGACGGGACACTTGCGTTCCGTCCGAGCGCGGGGACGATTGATGTCTGCCGCATGCCGGAAGAGAAAGACGTTGACGTAATTACGACAGCGGGAGAAGGTAAATTCGTCTCTCCATACTATGACAGTATGCTCGCGCAAATCGTTGTTCACGCGAAGGATCGTGACACTGCGGCGAGCAAATTAGAGGCGTACCTTGGTCGGGTCGAAGTAGCGGGAATATGTACAAACATTCCGCTTGTTCGAGCAATCCTAAAGGATCCGCAGTTTTTGCAAGGCGAATACGACACAAACTATTTGCCAGCCTTGCTTGAGCGCGTTGATGCCGATGCGCTTATTGCCGAAATTGATGCTGCTTCGGGAGATACTGGAATCGCTATTGGTGCCGAATCGATTCGGATCGACGGAAGTGATGAATTGAAAGTGCTGTCGCCTACCACGGGAATTTTCTATTCGACGCCGTCTCCGGCTGAGCCCGAATATGTTATGGAAGGTGATCGAATCGGTCTGACGGACACGCTCTGTCAACTAGAAGCCTTCAAGATTTTCACGCCGATGTGTATCGCTGACTTCAACACGGTCGATGCCCACTTGTACGAACCGGGTTGCAAGTACGAGGTCGTTCGTACCAACGTGGCGTCGGGTCAACAAGTGAATGTTGGTGATTTGCTCTTTGTGATACGTCCGACTTAAACGACGGATCGTTTCTTTCCCGGGAGAACGAGGCTTACGCAAGTAGACCCCAAGCGCCTTTCACAATCGCCAAAGTACCCACGATGAGAATGATCCTGCCCGTGGCGGTTCGAAAAGCAGCTTCGTTAACTCGGTTCAAAAAGCGTGTTCCTATCCAGGTACCGGCCACCGCGAGCGAAACGGAGCCGATGATGAAGCCAGGAGTTAGCAATGGATCGAGCGCGTCTACCGCGATGCTTGCAATGCCACCGTAATAAACAAGTTTGAGGAGGTGGCCTAGCGTTTGTGTAAATGCTTTGGTAGCGACGACTTGATATCGGTTGAGAGAACTTTTTAGATAAAAAACATCCAGTAAAGGTCCCGATGCGCCGGCGAGTAACTGCGCCAGAGTTACCGCAACTCCGCACGCGAAAGCACTTGATGGTTTCGCGATGTCTAAGCCGCTGAGACGCGGTATTAATCGTGCGATCCAAGGAAAGGTCCCAACCAATAGGAGGACTAACGCGGGATGTGGAATGATCGTGGTGAAAACAAATCCTGCGAAGACGATCGCTGTGCCCAGGAGATAAGGGGGGATTACGGTCCAAACCATGTTGCTGCGCAAAAACCAAAATCGAGAGCCGTTCGCAATACTTTGGACCGTGCCATGCAAAATCATTGCGCTTGCGACCGGCAGTACCGTCACGAGGACAGCCATAAGAATCATGCCGCCAGCCATTCCGACAACGCCGGACAGGATCGAAGTCAACAATACACAGAGCAAAACCAGAATCGCCACGGAACTACTCAAATCAGCATGCCTTGGACGACTTTGATCCTTCAACTGAGCATGAGAAAAGCGAATAATTGGAATATAAGAAAGTAGTTTGGGGAATAAATGTCGTGATCGAAAACTTAGAGACACTGGTTCAACTGTCTGCAACTGGAACCATGATGGAAACGGCGACTCGAATGAAGGTATCGCAAAGCGCGGTGAGTAAGCGCATTGCCTCGCTCGAGAGCTACTACGACCGTAAGCTGATTGAAAGGCACGGCCGTCGTGTCGCGTTAACCCACCATGGTCGTCAGTTAGTTGACAAGGTCACTCCCCTGCTACAGGAAGTTCGCGGTGTGTTCTTGGAAGATAACGCGCTTCGTAAGGGACGAATTATTGTTGGTGTTTCGGAAGCTATTTTATCGAGCTGGGGGCCGCGGTTGTTTGCAGTCGTCCAGGCCGATTTACCGGCGGTTGAATTTGAATTTCATGCCCAACGTTCGCCAGCTGTTTTGGATCGAATCCGAGCTGGAGAATATATGGTTGGGGTGTGCACGGGCGTCGCTGATGCCGAGGCCGACCTACAGTCCGAAGTCATTCATCTTGAACCGATGGTCGTCATTCCCTCGGGTCTTGTACGAACTAGATATAGAATTTTTAAGCCATTGGACGTGATTACAATCGAATCACGGTCTGGCGCCTGGGCTTCTATCGAGGACGATATGCGGCGCTTAAAACTTCGTAGGAACACGTCGATGGAATCGTTCTTTGCGGTTGGGCAGATGGCTATACAAGGCTTTGGGCACGGATTGGTTCCGCGCGGTGTCGCGGTCACACTCGGAGTAGCCGAGGAACTATTGATTGATCTGGGTAAAGAAGGGATGAACCGACCGGTCCGATTCGTTGCGCGCAAGTCAATGTTTGCGCGACCACTGATCCAGAATTTTCACGAAGCGCTGGTGATGCATGCCGCGTCCATATAGGTGGTCGTAAAGATTGACTAGTAGCCGTGTCGGACGAGAATCCGTATTGCTATAACGATACTTTTTGGAATCTATCGATCGGGCCGCTCGCCCACTGTGATAAAACTTGTAACCATTCGGGTGCGTCATTTAGCGCGGGGATCAGAATAAGCTCTTTGCCGCCCGCCTTTCGGAAAGTCACGGAAAGCTGTTCTCCGATTTCTTCGAGTGTTTCCAAATTATCCACGGCGAAGCCCGGGCAAACGACGGCTAAATGCCGCACTCCTCGACGTGCCAGCATGATTGTTTGTTGGGTAGACGATGGTTCAAGCCACTTGCCGGGGCGTAATCGGGATTGGAAGCTCTGACTGTGGTCGATGCCTATTAAAGCGCTGATAGCACGTGTGGTCGAAAAACACTGATGTCGATAACAGGTGGCATGCGCTATCGAGTGTGTGACGCAGCACGACCCGGTTCTTAGACAGTGACTCCTGGTCGGATCTGCATTGGTGATGTGGCGTTCTGGCAGTCCGTGATAGCTGAACAAAAGATGTTCTACGGTTTCAGGTAGATGTTTCTTTACGTGGGTACTTAATACACGCAGGAAATCTGGGTCGTCGTAGTAAGGTGGTAATACCAATAAACGTTTTCCGCTCAACGCACTTGCTACTTTTTCGATCGTTGTCGTTCGTGTCGAGTCCGCGTGTTGTGGATAGAGCGCCATGAGGACAACCTCGTCGACGTTGCCCAGAGTGTTGATTGCTGCGTCTATTAGCGGTTTCCCGTAGCGCATTGCCATGGCGACAGGAAGTCCGCTTTCTCGACGAATTCCATCGGCGACCGAACTCGTCAACGATACAAGAGGGGATCCGTCATCGTTCCAAATGCGTTGGTACGCTCGAGCGGTTCGTCGTGGCCTATGAACAATAATTGCCGATACGATTAGGCGACGCAGAACCCAAGGCATCGCGAGCACATGCGGGTCCATCAGGAACTCGTTGAGATATCGTCGAACAGCTGCCGTGTGAGGTGTTTCCGGTGACCCCAGATTAACGACGAGAATTCCTCTGCGTCCTTGGTCAGTATTCCGGTATAAGTTAGTATCCGCGCTCTTTTCCAGTGTCATTTCTTTATGGCCGTTATCGTTGATTACGACGCGGGAAACTTGCGCAGCGTCCAACGCGCCTGTACCGAAGTTGGCTTAGCGGCAACCATTAGCGACGATCCCGAAGCAATTCGGCATGCCGACCGCATCATCTTTCCAGGCGTTGGGGCTGCGGGCAGTGCGATGCAGAGCATACGCAAATCCGGTGTTGACGTCGCGTTGCAGCACGCGTTTCGTTCAGGCGTACCTATACTTGGAATTTGTCTTGGACTGCAGATCTCGCTTGAATTTTCGGAGGAGAATGATCAGACGACGCTCGGTTTTTTACCCGGAAAAGTTTGTCGATTTCAGCTGCGTAATCGTGACCTGAAAATTCCTCACATGGGTTGGAATGAGATTGAGGTGCAGCGCAGGCATCCGCTTTTGGAGGGTATTAACGATGGTGACGAGTTCTATTTTGTGCATTCGTTTTTCCCGGAGCCCGAAAATCCGAACACCATTTTTGCTTCGGCACAGTATGAGCGTGAGTTCTGTTGCGCTGCAGGACTGGACAATTTTTTCGGAACGCAATTTCACCCAGAAAAGAGCGGTCGCATGGGGCTAGGACTTTTGGATCGATTCAGAAATTGGGACGGCCGGATTGCTGAGTAAGCGGGTCATCGCCTGTCTCGACGTACGCGACGGCAAGCTGGCGAAGAGTATTCGTTTCGTGGATACCAAGGATATTGGCGATCCAATCGTAAAAGCGCGTGAGTATTATTTGGATGGTCTTGACGAGCTTGTGTTTTACGACATTACGGCGTCCAGCGAGGCACGCAACATAATGTTGAGCGTCGTCGAGTCTGTGGCCGAGCAGGTATTCATTCCATTCTCCGTGGGGGGCGGGATTCGGTCCGTTCGCGATGCAACCGATTTGAGGATGGCTGGTGCGGAAAAGATTAACGTCAATTCTGCAGCTGTTCTTCGTCCAGAACTAATCAGTGAGTGTGCGGCGGCGATTGGAAGTCAGAATGTTGTGTTATCGATGGATGTTCGACGCGTGGGTAAAACCGCTGAGGTACCAAGTGGTTACGAGATCGTTATTAATGGTGGAAGGCGTTCGATGGGGATGGACGCATTGGCTTGGGCAAAACAAGGAGAAACGCTAGGGGCGGGTGAGCTTGTGGTGAATTCCATCGATGCGGACGGGACGCGTGATGGATACGAGATCGCGCTGACACGTTCCGTTGCTGAAAGGGTCAGAATTCCCGTTATTGCATCTGGTGGGGCAGGAACACCAGACCATCTCCACGACGTTCTGACCACCGGCAAAGCGGACGCCGCGCTGATCGCCTCGATGGTGCACTACGGCGAATACACGGTGAGTGAAGTGAAAACTAGCCTTCACGAATTAGGAGTAAAAGTTAGGATGTCGTGGTAATGAAAGCGATACAGGTAGACGGCCAGGACTTGAGGTGGGATGACGTGGTCGAACCGCCGTTGGGCGTTGGTGAGGTGCGTATAGCAAATAGAGCGACTGCGCTGAACCGGGCCGATCTCGCGCAGCGGGCGGGTCACTACGCCCCGCCCCCGGGCGCGAGTTTAATTCTGGGACTCGAATGCGCAGGCGTAGTAGAAGCGATCGGCGAGGGCGTCGGGCGGGTTCGCGAGGGTGATCACGTATGCGCCTTGCTAGCTGGTGGCGGCTACGCTGAAAAGGTGGTGGTCCCTGCCGGACAAGTGCTACCGATTCCAGAGGGACTTTCATTCCACGAAGCGGCGGCGCTCCCCGAGGTCTTTGCCACGGCGTATCTGAATTTATTTATGGAGGCGTATCTTGAACCCGGTGAGTTCGTTCTCCTGCATGCTGGAGCCAGTGGCGTGGGTACCGCGGCGATTCAGCTCTGTGCCGCGTTCGACAACCCTTGTTTTGTCACAGCTGGAAACACCGAGAAGGTTGAACGCTGTGTTGAATTGGGCGCTGCAGCTGGTTGCGACAGGCACGTGGATCATTTTGTCGAAGAGGTTCCTCGATGGACATCGCAGCATGGTATGGACGTCATCTTGGATCCCGTTGGTGGCGCTTATTTCGAATCGAACATCGCTTCACTTGCGGTTGACGGCCGGCTAGTTCTTATCGGATTACTGGACGGATCAGCCGCGCCCGTTGCATTGGGAGCAATGATGTCGCGACGTCTTCGCGTCATCGGGTCGACGCTACGTGGCCGATCAATCGCAGCAAAATCGCGGGTCATGGATGCCCTCCGCGATCGCGTATGGCCACTCATTGAGGCTGGCAAAGTACGGGCCGTTGTCGAGACGGTCATGCCAGTAACTGACGCCAATCAGGCACACCAGCTGTTATCCGAAAATGGAACTTTTGGAAAGGTCGTTCTCGATATACCGTAGGAATTCAACTCGTCGCGTTGTCGTCGATAATGCCTTCCAAGGCAACTCGCTGCTGAAGCAATGTGTCCACTTGATCGGAAAGCTCATCGAGTCGGGTCTGTTCTTTGGCAACGACACTGGCGGGCGCTTTTTCGACAAAATTTGGGTTAGCCAGTTTTGTGGCAATTTTCTCGAGCGTCGTTTGCAATTTACGGGTTTCGACAGAAAGTCTCTGAAGTTCGGTTTTCGCTTCGTCTAGATCCGTAAAAGGAACGATAACCTTCAGGCGATGTACCAGTTGTACGGAGCTTGCGGGTACCGGATCTTCGTCGTTTAGCCACTCGATCTCGCCTTGCAACTTGGCCAGTCTTCGCATCAATTTCTCAGTCGCTTTACTCAATTGTCTGTCGTGGGATGTACCTCCCTGCAACATGAGTACAACGTCTTGGGAAGGTTTGATGCCTCGTTCACCGCGAATATTGCGTACTGCGGTGACCACTTCTTTAAGCCACTCGATAGCCGTATCAGCTTCCTCGTCTAAACCGGCGTCTTCTTTTTGCGGAAACGGTTGCAACATAAGGGTTTTAGCGGTGAGTCCAGCTAAAGGTGCGATTTCGCGCCATAACGTTTCGGTGATATACGGCATGATCGGGTGAGCGACGCGTAGCAATATTTCGAGCACGGTGACCAGCGTGGTACTGGCCGCACGAACCTCAGTTTGATCTGCATTTGCGTCAAAAAAGACGGATTTGGTCAATTCGACGTACCAATCGCAGTATTCGTGCCAAATAAACTCGTAGACGGCGTTTGCAAGAAGGTCAAAGCGGTACGAACCGACAGCCTCATGAGCATCGACGATCAGTTGGCGCATTCGAGAAACGATCCAACGATCAGCAAGACTTTGCTCCGAACCACGTAACTCGGTGATCGAATCCACGTTCATCAATACGAATCGCGAGACATTCCAGAGCTTATTGCAAAAATAGTGATAGCCCTCGACTCGGCTTAAGTCGAAATTTATGTTGCGTCCCGGCGATGCGTATGCGCAGAACGTGAAGCGAAGAGCATCGGATCCGTAATTCCGGATTCCGTTCGGATACTCTTTTTGTGTCGCTAGAGTTATCGCCTCAGCCATTCGCGGTTGAGTTAGATTTTGCGTTCGTTTAGCGATCAAATCGTCAAGGGAAATACCGTCGATGACGTCGAGAGGGTCGATGCCATTACCCTTCGTTTTTGACATTTTCTCGCCCTTGGCATCTCGAATAAGCCCGTGTACGTAGACTTGTTTAAAGGGAACTTCGCCGGTGAAGTGGAGCGTCATCATGATCATCCGAGCCACCCAGAAAAAAATGATGTCGTGGCCTGTTACGAGTACGTCAGTTGGGTGATATCGATTGAGTTCGGGGGTTTTGTCGGGCCAACCGAGCGTGGCAAATGTCCATAATGCGCTAGAGAACCATGTTTCCAGCACGTCGGGATCTTGGGTAAGTCGGACTTCCGTGTCGAGATTGGCATCGGCGCGGACAGCTTCTTCGTTGTGGCCGACATAGACGTCGCCGTTTTCGTCATACCAGGCGGGTATTTGGTGTCCCCACCATTGTTGTCGACTAATGCACCAGTCTCGTACATCGCGCATCCATGCGAAGTAGAGATTTTCGTACTGTTTTGGAATAAACGCGATGCTACCGTCCTTGACGGCATCGATAGCTGGTTTGGCTAGGGGTTCGATTTTGACAAACCATTGATCGGTAAGACGAGGCTCAACGATTTCGCCGGACCGTTCGCCCCGCGGGATCTTGATGGTGTGATCTTCGACGGTTTCAAGTAAACCAAGTTCGTCCAAATCCGCGATGACTCTCTTCCTCGCGTCGAACCGATCGAGATCGCGGTAAGGCGCAGGTGCGTTCGCGTTGATTGTCGCGTCGGCGGACAGAATGTTGATCTCTTCGAGACCGTGCCGGTGTCCGATTTCGTTATCGTTGAAGTCGTGGGCGGGGGTGATTTTTACGCACCCGGTACCGAATTCGGGGTCAACGTATGTGTCGCTGATAATTGGCAACTTGCGTCCCACCAAAGGCAACAGGGCATGCTTTCCGATCAAAGTGCGATAGCGGTCGTCGTCAGGATGGACGGCGATCGCTGTGTCTCCCAACATCGTCTCGGGGCGGGTGGTCGCAACGACAACGTATGCGTTGCCATCTGGTGTTATGAGCCCATCTTCCAGCGGATAGCGAAAATGCCATAAGCAGCCCGGTTCATCGTCGTTGATAACCTCTAAATCGGAAAGCGCGGTGCCGAGCACTGGATCCCAGTTGACCAATCGCTTGCCCCGGTAAATGAGGCCCTGATCGTAGAGCTGAACGAAAACCGCCTTGACCGCACGTGAAAAACCCTCGTCCATCGTGAATCGTTCGCGCGACCAGTCGACCGAAGATCCCATTCGCCGCATCTGCTCAGAAATCGTTCCGCCAGACTCTTCTCGCCACTTCCAGACTCGTTCGATGAAAGCTTCTCGTCCGATGTCTTCGGGAGTGAGTCCTTCAGTTGCCAACTGTTCGGTGACGATCATCTGCGTAGCAATCCCCGCATGGTCGGTGCCGGTTTGCCACAGCGTTTGTTTCCCTGACATCCGTTGATAACGGATCAACGCATCCATCAATGTGTGTTGAAACGCGTGTCCGATATGCAGAGTCCCGGTGACATTGGGTGGTGGTATCGCGATGGAATACGGTTCAGGTGCTGTTGTAGGAGCAAAGTAGCCGCTTTCCTCCCATTCCGCGTACAACACCCGTTCGATCGCACCCGGATTGAAGCTGTCGTCGAGCCGGCTCAACTCGTAGACCCACTTGTCTGGGTACCTTTTTTTGGCACGGCGATTCGTTCCCGGTAATCCATTGGATCAGTCAGTGTTCTTCCCAATTGTCGAGGTCGTGATGAAATAGAGGGTACCCTTTGTCACGGTAGTTACGGTATCGATCGCGTCCGATTGAACGCTCCGGCTCCAAGATGATTTCAGCAACGCGCTCAAACCGACCAAAGAAAGCGGGAATTTCAACACATAGGTTAATAAGCACATGATCGTCGGCTGGGGTCGGCTCGTGGTGGCTAATGAGAACCACTACATCGGCGTTTTCCGTCCGTTCCGTCGCGACCGCGTGTGGGAGAAAATTACCCGGTGGATAGGACCACATAAGACCGTCTAGCTCTTCTGATTCGGTCGCATTAGCGGTTTGAACGTTGACACTTTTACCTGTGCATGCTGCGCGATGGGCTAACCGACAGGCGAACCGAAGTTTAGCTACGTAGTCAACGTCAGGGAGAAGATAGAAGTCGATGCGCGTCATGAAAGTTGATTAATAAGGTACTGAAATAAAAGGGGTACGGGTCGTCCCGTCGACCCTTTACGGATCCCACTGCGGTAGGCCGTGCCGGCAATGTCGAGGTGAGCCCACTTAACCGACTCGGCAAATCGGGACAAAAAACATGCCGCCGTGATCGATCCGGCGTCACGTCCACCGATGTTAGACATGTCGGCAAATGGACTCGATAACTGTTGCTGATATTCGTCCCATAACGGCATCGGCCAGACCCGATCCTGGATGTATTGGCCGGCCACTTCCAGCGAATGGGTTAATGCATCGTCGTTGGAATAAAGTGCAGACGCATGACTGCCCAAGGCTACGACGCACGCGCCCGTCAAAGTTGCCACATCAATGATTACGGCCGGCTTCAGGGTTTTCGCGTACGAGATAGCGTCACAGAGAACGAGTCGACCTTCGGCATCAGTATTCAGGATCTCTACCGTTTTCCCTGAATATGTGGTGACAATGTCACCTGGCCGAGACGCTTTTCCTGACGGCATGTTTTCAGCGGCTGCGACAATGCACATTATGTTAAGTGGGAGTTGTGCATCGATGGCGGCCCGCATTGCGCCGAGAACCGATGCCGCACCTGCCATATCGAATTTCATTTCATCCATCCCGGCGCCCGATTTGAGACTGATGCCACCGGAATCGAACGTAATGCCTTTACCAATGAATACGATGGGTGCGTCGCCCCTACGGCCGCCGTTGTAACGGACAATGATCATTTTCCCCGGATTTTCACTGCCGCGGGTGACGGACATAAATGCACCCATTCCCATAGTTCGCATTTGTTTTTCGTCAAGGACGCGGACGCTGGTTTTAGGCAACCGCCCGAATTTTCGACCCTCCCGTGCGAGGTAAACGGGATTGCAGATATTGGGAGGTTGATTGCCAAGATTTTTTGCGAGCTCCAAGCCAGCGTCGAGCGCCTGCGCGTGTCGAATAGCGCGGAGGGTATTAGTCCGCGCTCGACGATCGACGTGAATCGAGACACGACGAGGATGGGAAACCTTCTCTGGTTTCGATTTATGTTCGTCGAAGCGATAAAGAGCGCTCGACAGCGCGGACAGTGCGTTACGCGTTTTCCAATAGACGTCGTGGTTTGCGACATCAATGTCGTTGAGATGCCATACGGCATCCGGAACTGGAATCTGAGCCAGTGCCTTTGTCGCCGCTTCAACGTTCTTTCGGAAGTTGCCTTCAGATTGTGTTTTTTCGTCGGCTCCCACGACCAGTACGTGCTCGATCTTATCCGGTAGGGCTAGTACGACCGTCTTGCCGTGCGCGTTATTCTCAGTTACCCGCTCTATATAGTCGCGATGCTTTGTTGATCGAAAGATCGTCCGCGCTCGCGCGGGGGTTACGATGAGGCAGCCTGTTTTGAATTCGCCCGCGTTCCCCACTTTCGTGGAATACTTCATAATCGTACCCCGTCCTCAAAACACAAAATTCTACCGGATTGACTGGATCCCAGGGAACGTCAACGCAAGGAGCCGTTGAATGATCGATGTTCCACGCCGACACCAAGCCGGACTAAGCCGGAAGCGCTTAACGTCCAAAGGATCAATGTAGTGATGGGTGTTTTATCTCGATACGTCACCCGAGAATTAGTTGCGGTTTTTCTGTTGGTTTTTGTGCTTCTCGTTTGTATAGGTTTAGGCGGCCGGTTTGTAAGTTTGTTGCAGGAAGCTGCGGGTGGGCGATATTCGACTGAAGCGCTTTGGTGGCTGATCGGCCTTCGGATACCTACGTTCGTGCAATTGATCGCTCCGTTTAGCATTTTTCTTGCGCTAGTCCTAACTTTTGGCCGGCTGCACGCGGATCAAGAGTTCGTGACGTTGACGTCGGGAGGTGTTGTACCCGGACGGGTAGTGGGTTGGCTACAGTGGGTCCTCATTCCGTTAGCGCTAATGGTTGGATTCTTCAGCATGCAGGTAACCCCTGGGGCGCTCAAATTGCTTTCTGAGATGGCGTTGAATGAGATTGCGGTCAGTGAGTTTGATGCGATTATTCCAGGCACCTTCCGGTCATTCTCGAAGGATGCACGAGTTGCATACGTTGAGGAGGTCGATCGCGGCAAGCAAGAAGTGTCTGGCGTTTTCATGAATGAAATACGAGGCGACAAAGTCGTCAGCATCTGGGCGGATAAGGGACGATACTTTGTCGAGCCGGAAACGGGAAATCGGTACTTGATGCTTGAGAATGGCGTTCGGTACGAAGGATTTCCGTCAAAACACGACTACCAGGTCATTCGATTCAAGAAATTGGCGCAACGAATTGAGCCTGGGGAAGTCGAACAGCTCGCCAATGATCCGCCGACGATTCCTACGAGCGAGTTGCAATTGACGATTAGCGCCGAAGCCGCCGAGTGGCACTGGCGAATTGCTTTGCCGATCTTGACTCTAATCGGGGCGATGTGTGGATTCGGGATCGCTCGGGTTCCGCCGCGCAGTGGGCGTTTTGGTCGAGTCATACCGGGACTTGGTCTGTTTGTTTTGTACTACGTTCTTCTGGTATTCGGTCGAAGTTTGATTGCGGAGACGGCGTCGCTACAGATCGTCGGGTTGTGGCCCGTGCACGTAGCGATGGCGCTGGCTGCCTGGGTGTTGATTCAAAAGAGCTATCGACCTACATGAGCTTGCCTCTGATAGATCGCTACATTGCAACCAGCGTCTTTGCAGCGATCGCGGCGGTACTTTTGTGCGCGTTGTCGTTGACGGGTGTTTTTGCACTTATTGACGAGGCCGGTGGCATTGACCAGAACTACACGTTTACAGACGCTGCGCTATACGTTCTGTACAACCTTCCTAATCAAATTTACGAGTCGGTCCCCTTCGTCGTATTCATCGGTTCCTTGATTGGTCTTGGAACCTTGTCAACGCATTCTGAAATCACGGTTTTACGCTCGGCTGGAGTCTCGCTCGGACGCTTATTTATACCCGTCGCATTGCCGTCGTTACTCGTTCTTACCTTGTCATTTCTTGTTGGGGAATACGTTGCACCGTGGGGGGTCCAGTCAGCCGCTGAAATGAAAATTCAGCAACACCAAATATCAAAAGATATTCGGTTTACGAATCGATACTGGCTTCGTGAAGGAAACCAGTTCACCAGCATTGAAGGCGTGTCACGACGTGGTCACTTGCTCGGTATTTCGCAATGGGAAATTGACGGAAACAACGAAATGCGGGTAGCTCGCCGCGCGCACAGTGCCGAGTACGACCCAAACTTGAATTTATGGAGGATGAAAGTCGTAGGCGAAACACACTTTGGCACCGAGGACACGAGAGTCGAGTCGTATGACGAGTTCCAATGGAGAACAGGCTTAGACACCCGTTTAGTTAGAGCCGGCGTCGCGGCTGAACCGAGAAAGTTAGGCGTTTCTGATCTTGCTTTTCAAATTGACTACCGGGAACGGGAAGGTCTTGACCCACGCCCGTATCAGCTCGTTTATTGGAGCAAAATATTACAACCAGTGTCGATTTTGGGACTGATCACAATCGCTCTAGGTTTCGTCGTCGGCCCGTTACGAGAAGTCGGCATGGGTGCTCGGTTTTCGGTGGGCGTTATCGTCGGCGTCGCGCTGAAATATGTCCAAGACCTGTTGCCGCCGATGAGTATGGTGTTCGAGTTTCCGCCGTGGGTTGCCGTGTTAATCCCCGTTGTTATTGTTTGGGCCGCGGGAATTTACTTGGTTCGGCGAGTGTCTTAAAACTGATCCTTGGCGATCTTGATCGAGCCCCATCGGTATGGAAAAGCATTTCCACCCCATGTATGTTCCGTGGTCCTCTGAGAATTGCAGTGGTTAGGATTGAGAGATGGCAGGTAGAGTAAATCGCAGCGGCTTGCAGGTGGCCGAAGTGCTCGACACGTTCATCAACGACGAGGCCCTACCGGGAAGTGGTGTTGCCCGGGATGACTTTTGGTCTGGAGTAGCTTCCCTCGTGAGCGATTTGACGCAGCGAAATCGGACTCTTTTGGAGCGACGCGATGAACTGCAATCGCAAATTGACCGTTGGCATCTCGATCGAAAGGGTCAACCCATTGATACAGGCGCGTATAAAGCTTTCTTGGTAGAAATCGGCTACCTCGTGGACGAGGGACCTGATTTTGAGATAGCAACTGCTGGCGTCGATCCAGAAATTGCAACGATTGCTGGACCCCAATTGGTTGTCCCGGTACTCAATGCGCGGTTTGCACTGAACGCAGCGAACGCGCGTTGGGGCAGCCTTTATGACGCTTTTTACGGCACCGACATCATTCCCGAAGGTGTGGGGACTGAGAAAGGAACGAGTTACAACCCTCAACGTGGCGACCTGGTGGTAGCGAGGGTTGCTGAAGAACTAGACAAAATCGTCCCATTGGGCAGTGGCAGTCACGCTGATGCCACCAGTTACTCCGTTTCCCAGAATGGCGGTCGATACGAGTTAGGAGTTCAGACGACGGCGGGGACAACGGGGCTAGATAACCCGGATCAGTTCGTGGGATTTCAAGGTAACGCTGACGGAGAGCCCGACTGTGTCCTGCTGCGGCACAATGGTCTACATATCGAAATTCATATCGATCGTAATCACAATGTTGGGGAAGCCCACGCGGCCGGTGTGAAGGACGTTGTCCTCGAATCTGCGATCACCACCATTCAGGACTGTGAAGATTCTGTTTCAGCAGTCGACGCTGAAGACAAGACCGACGTGTATCGCAATTGGCTAGGACTTATGAACGCTAGCCTGGCCGAATCATTTGAAAAGGGTGGAGAAACCATTCACCGAGTTCTCGAAAACGATCGTACGTACACTGATTGTGAGGGCGCGGGCCTGACGTTATCGGGTCGTAGCCTTATGTTGATTCGTAACGTTGGCCATCTCATGACAACGGACGCTGTGTTACTCGAAAATGGCGATGAGATCTTTGAGGGGATTCTCGACGCGGTGGTGACCAGCCTTTGTGCCGTGCACGACATTCGCCGCAGTGAGGGTCAGATCCGCAATGCAAAGTTCGGCAGCATCTACATTGTTAAACCAAAGATGCATGGGCCCGAGGAGACAGCATTTACGTGTGAGCTTTTCGGTCGGGTTGAAGACGTCCTAGGCCTTAAGCGAAATACGTTGAAGGTGGGCGTGATGGACGAGGAGCGACGAACGAGTCTGAATTTACGCGAATGCGTGCGCGCCGCGCGTGAGCGGATCGTGTTTATCAACACGGGGTTTCTTGATCGCACCGGAGATGAGATCCACACCAGCATGCAGGCAGGTGTGATGGTGCGAAAGGAACCCATGAAACAAGAAACTTGGATTCTCGCGTACGAAGACGCCAACGTTGATGCGGGTCTTGCGACTGGCTTTCCGGGACGGGCACAGATTGGTAAAGGTATGTGGCCAAAGCCCGATGAAATGAACGAGATGCTTGATGCAAAAATCGGGCATCCTACTGCGGGAGCAAACTGCGCGTGGGTGCCTTCGCCGACAGCAGCAACATTGCACGCCCTGCATTACCACCAGATAAGTGTGGCCTCCCGTCAGGAAGAGCTGGTAAGTCGCGAGCGAGCAAGTATCGACGATATTCTGACGATACCGTTGGGGGCGGGGGAGAATCTGTCAGCGCATGAGGTCCAAAACGAGCTCGATAATAACGCACAAGGCATTCTGGGCTACGTGGTTCGGTGGGTCGATCAAGGCGTTGGTTGTTCTAAGGTTCCGGATATTAACAATGTGGGCCTTATGGAAGATCGCGCGACCTGTCGTATTTCAAGCCAACACATCACCAACTGGTTACACCACGGTATCGTATCTAGGGATCAGGTGGTGGAGACCATGGAAAGAATGGCCTCGGTCGTCGATGAACAAAATGCTGATGATGACGCCTATCGGAACATGGCCCCCAACTTTGAAAACAGTATTGCTTTCCAGGCTGCCTGCGATTTGGTGTTCGAAGGCCTCGTCCAACCAAACGGCTACACCGAACCCATTCTTCACGCGCGCCGGCGCGAGGCCAAAGCAAGGTACGGCGCATAGATCCCACATGACGGTTCTCAGGATGGTTGCTTAATGGAGCTTGCCGAATTCGATCGCGATCGCGACTTGGACGCGGCCAAGCGCGTTTGGAAGGAGGTGGGCTGGGTCCGCTCGATCGGGGAAGCTGGCTGGCTCGCCGACTTTCTCGACGGCTCGGATTGCGTGGTGGCGCGCGTCGATGGAGAGGCGGAGTGCGTGGTGGTCTGCGCCAACGGCTCGATCAGGTACGAAGAATTTCCGGACAACGCAACCGATCTCTCGATGTGCGCGGTGACGGCCGTAACGACAAGCCACGTGGCGCGTCGTCTTGGCGCTGCGAGACGGTTGACGGCCCTTTCGCTGGCAGAGCAAGCGCAGTCGGGAGCGGAAGTCGCGCGGCTCGGGATGTTTGACCAGGGTTTCTATGACACCGTTGGATTTGGCACCGGAAATTACGTCAATCGATTCATGTTTGACCCATCGCAGTTAAAGGTGACCCACCCATTCAGGGCGCCGAAAAGACTGACGAAAGACGATTGGAGCGTGATGCGAAAGGCCATGATCGCTCGTAAACGTGGTCATGGATCGTGCGTTGTGTTGCCGGAAGGTTTTTCCAAGGGTGAAATTCAACACATGGAAAGTCCCTTCGGCCTTGGTTATTTTGATGGATCGGGCGGGGAGTTGACCCATTTCATTTGGGGTGAAGCCGAAGCCGAAAACGGGCCTTATAGCGTCGAGTGGATCGCGTATCAGACCACGGACCAGTTGTTTGAACTGCTTGCGTTGATCAGATCGCTAGGAGACCAGGTGTATTCGGTACACATGCAAGAACCCGCGGAACTTCAATTCCAGGATTTGATCGACAAGCCATTTCGAAATGAGAGGAGTCGAAGGGGGTCGAAGTTTGAAACGTACCAATCGGTGTTCGCAACCGAGCAGCTGCGGATTCTCAACCTCCAATCTTGTATCGAGAAAACGCGATTACAGATCGAGGACATCCGATTCAATTTAGTTCTTGACGATCCGGTTCGCGGGTTCGTTGATGACGATCACAATTGGCAGGGTATCTCTGGCGATTACGTCGTGACGTTGGGCGAGAGTTCTTTTGCTGAATCAGGAAACAGTCCTAATCTTCCAACGCTTAGCGCGTCCGTCGGGGCATTCAGTCGCATGTGGTTCGGCATTCGAGATGCGTCGAGTCTGGCGCTGACCGATACACTCGACGCTCCCGTTGATTTGCTCGAGGATCTTGATCGCGGGATTCGACTACCGACCGCGAACAGCGGCTGGGAATTCTAGGATTAATCGATGATTACGATTCTTGATGGGGGTATGGGGGCAGAACTGATTCGACGAGGTGCAGCCACGAGTGGCGGATTGTGGTCTGCACAAGCATTGCTCGATAACCCAGAGGCAGTGGTTGAGACCCATCACGACTTCATTCGTGCTGGCGCGCGGCTGATTATTACCAACAGTTATTCCAGTATCCCGAGTTATCTGGAGAAGGAAGGTCTAGAGGATAGGTACGAAGAACTTACGGCACTTGCGGGACAACTGGCACGGAAAGCAGCAGACGAGGCAAAGGAAGACGTGCAAGTGGCGGGATCACTGCCACCTTTGTCGGAGAGCTATCGCCCGGATTTGGTTCCCGATGACGGCGCGGCTCGATCGATCTACGATGCTATGACGTTGGCGCTGGAGCCGTACGTAGATCTCTTTATCTGCGAAACAATGTCCTCTATTCGTGAGTCGATGAATGCTTGTGAAGCAGCAAAAAAAGCGGCGCTTGTACGAAGTCTTCCGGTCTATGTTTCCTGGACACTGAACGAAAAACCCGGGGCCGGCCTCAGAAGTGGAGAGACTTTGAACGCCGCATATAAGGAATTATCTACCGTAGGAGTTGATGGGTTTCTATGCAATTGTACCGCGCCGGAAGCGATCGAAGCCGCGGTTAAAGAGCTGAGTGCCTGGACCGATAAGCCGATCGGCGGTTATCCAAACCGAGTTTCGGAGGTGCCTGAAGGGTGGACTTTGGACAATGATTTGGAAACGGAGCGGCGCGCAGACATAACGCCACCGGTATTTGTTGAATTCGCGCGGCGATGTGTTGATAACGGAGCGACAATGTTCGGTGGATGCTGTGGGGTGGGACCTGAATACATCGCGGCCCTCGCTAAAGCATTTGTGGATTAGTCTTCGTTGGAACTCGAACTCACTGGTCGACGCGCGCTTATCACGGGTGCCTCCCGAGGGATCGGAGCCGCGATCTCTGTCTGCCTAGCAAGTGAGGGTTGCGACGTCACTCTGGTTTCTCGAACAAGGACTGATTTAGAGGTGGTTGCGACCGAGATAACTGACGTTTCGAACGTGGCGGTATCGATCATTGACGCGGATCTTTCGGTAAGTGAGAACATCGATCGAGTCGTGGCTGAAGCGGGTCACGTTGATATTTTGGTCAACAACGCCGGTGCGATTCCCTCCGGATCGATTGAGGACATAGATGAGTCTTCTTGGAGAGAGGCGTGGGATCTCAAGGTGTTTGGTTACATCAATCTGATGCGCCGGGTTTTCAAGACTATGGAAAATCAAGGTGGCGGAGTCATTGTCAACGTGATTGGTGTGGCCGGTGAACGCCCAAATAGCAATTATGTCGTTGGAGGTGCGGGTAACGCCGCGTTAATGGCAGTGACCCGAGCACTAGGAGCTAGAAGTATTGCAAAAGGCATCCGCGTCGTCGGCATCAATCCCGGTCTGATCGTAACGGATCGAATGGAAGCGTTACTGAGGTCTCAGGCGGAAAATCGATTCGGAGACGGTGAGCGGTGGGGCGAGCTAATCGATCAACGGCTACCTCCCGGTAAACCAGAACATATTGCGGATATGGTGGCGTTCTTAGCATCAAACCGATCGGCTAATACGAGTGGAACCATTGTTACCGTCGACGGTGGTTCATCCGCGCGCTAGGGCATTATTTTCCTCCACCCCTCGCTGGATGATTGAGTCATTATGTTAAATGCTGGTGACGCGAGTTGACTAAGTTAGGGGTTCCGGAATAATCCTGGATCTTCGTTGCCTGGGTGGCGAAATTGGTAGACGCGCCAGACTCAAAATCTGGTATGGGTAACCATGTGTGGGTTCGAGTCCCACCCCAGGCACCACTATTGCGTGGCTTGATGGACGAGGCTAAATTGCCGGATGTCCAGTGAAGACATGTAGAGACAGAAAACGAGTTCTTCAGTCAAAAATACGTATCAAAGCCTCTTTAACGAGGTAGTCGGTCGTTATAGCTCGGACGAAAATGCTGCTGTTCTCAATGTCGGTCTGAACCTTAAGACACTGACTGTCCAGTCGCTGAAGGCAGAGATAAAAAAATATCGCGAAATCGCAGAGTCGTTGCTTGAAGGTTCGGGGGCAACGCAAACCGAATGGCTTGAGGGATTTGGCCATGAAAGTTGGTCGGATGTGTGGACTGGCGCCAAGCTAACCGGAGAACTCGCTGCTCTGGAGACGGCGCTAGCCAAAGGCGACACCAATAGTGCTGCCGCATCGGGGATGAATGTGGGTACCTTGATTGAACGGAAGCTACTGCGCGATCTTGAATCGGAGATCTTGATCGGGCTTCGTCTGCGGACGTCGGTTCGCGTGTTTGAAAGTGAGGGTCGAAGGCATTCCGCTGAAATTAAAACGCGTTGGCAACAGTTAGCGGACGCCATGTGGATCGTGAATCCTGAACTATCCAAACGTTCGGTCGCGAACGTTATTAGCGCGCTACTCGCGACCGATTCGATTCGTTATTCCGTGCACACGATTCGTCAGTCGATCGAGAAGAGGAAAAGCTGAGCGACGGTGCCACCTACAAACACCTATAAAGATCGCAATCGGTATTCTAACGACGCTTCTCACTATGGTTAGAGATCATCGGGACTAAACGACTTCTCCATTCTTATTCCATCAGCATTCAACGGTCATCCCCTGGCTCTGCAGAGTAATAAGGTTTGATAGGTACGTGTTTCTGCACGCATGAGTTATCGAAGATGGGGTTTTTGGTCGACATAATGACGCAGGGCCTATTAGCAGGCGCCTTAGGCATATTGCTCCTGTCGATGGCTATTCTTCGCCGTCGTAAGAATCTCGACGAAAAGAGCGAGTATTGAGGCTACGGGGCATCCTACCTAACGAATCAATCACCATTCGATTCGTGTTGACGATAAAAACCTAGGCAGCACCTGGTCCGAGTGGTTGGCCGTAGCTAAATTCGATGATGTTTCCATCCGGATCCGTCACCCCGCAGTAGTAACCTACGGGGTACGGCTCCTCTACCGGCTCCCAAGCCAAGATGCCTTCGACCTCGGCCCGGTCCGCTATTGCATCCACCTTCGCGCGACTCTCAAGCGCAAATCCTAGATGGGATAAATCGCGTTCGGCTTGGTCTCTGCCGGGACCACCAGGTAGCAATACGAGAATGAAGTCCTTTTCTCGACCATCTTCGGCAAGCCAAACGACTCGATAACCTTCGTTTGTGCGTTCGTGCACGACCCGCATTTCAGCGTAAGACTCGTAAAAGTCGATACATGAGTCGAGATCTCGGACGTGCAGTGCCAAATGCGTCAACGACGGCTTCATCGGTCGCGATGTCCTGACCTAATCATTGGTCGTCCATCGTACGCCTAACTCCCCGTCGCGATCCTCGCTTGGATATAGGTCTTGATCTCATTAGCCGTAGTGCGAGTGGCATCGGTACTAACCGCGCCTTCAATTAAGGTCGCTCCATCGAAGCCAAAGAGATAACGCAGTAACAGTAATCCGTCGGTTAACGCTTCGGTGGAGCCATCCCCATCGATGTCGACGTGTCCCGAGTTGGTATCCAGATAAGAAGCGATGGTATTGGCATCGGAACGTGTCGCCGACGATGTGACGGCTCCTTCTGTAAGCGTCACACCAGCGAAGCCAAAGAGATGCCGTAGCACCAGCAGTCCATCAGTTAACGCCGCAGTTTCCCCATCAATATCAATATCAAAGTCAAAGCAGCCATTGCAGTCATAACGATTTAGAGGGTCGGTCCCATCAACCGCCTCTTGGTCATCGGAAACGTCATCACCGTCGTCATCGGTATCGGTGTTGTTCCCAAGGCCGTCATCATCGGTATCGATTGTTTCCGCGGCGTCTAGCGGGAAGACGTCGGCGTTGTCCCCGACCCCGTCGGAATCGGAATCCATCTGCTCTGAGGCATCTAGGGGGAAGATGTCGCCCTTGTCGCCTACCCCATCAGAATCGGTATCAGTGATCAGCGGATCGGTACCGAGAACACTCTCTTCTTGGTCGGTTAAGCCGTCGTCATCGTCGTCGGTATCGGCGTTGTTGCCAATAGCATCACCATCAGTGTCTAGCGTCTCCGTCGCATCTAGGGGAAATGCATCTGGCCCGTCCAAGACCCCGTCGCCATCGGAATCGGCAACCAGTGGGTCGGTGCCATCAGCTTCTTCTTGTATATCCGTGACGGCATCATTGTCGTCGTCAGTATCAGCGTTGTTACCCGTACCATCGCTATCGGTATCTATGGTTTCGGTTGCATCGTCAGGAAATGTGTCGAGAAGACCCGTTCCCAAAACGGAGACAACTCCGAGATCAAAGCTAACATCTGAGCTCGCAGTCTGATTCTGGTGGACCTCCACCGCGATCACGTTCGTACCGGACGTCGTCGCAACCAGTTCCGCATCAAAACTGACATCGGAGCTCGTCGCAATCACCTGATGCACTTCAACCGCTAATACGTTTTCGGCCGTCGCTGTCCTCGACGCAATGAACTCGGGATCAAAACTCACGTCCGAGCTGCTGGCGCTGCTTTGATGGACTTCGACCGCCATCACGTTCTCGCCGGCGACCAAACTGTCCAGGGCAACGTCGTACATAAAGTTCGTGCTTTCACTCATGGCATCGCCCGATGTCGTCTGATACGTAATCGCGCCGTCTGGCATATTGATTGAACGGGCGACCTCTGTGCCATTGAGATACACAACGCACCCATCGTCGCGTTGGACTTTCATGTTGAGTGCGGTGATATCGGTGACATCCGCGACCGTAAACTTATGTCGAAAGTAGTAGGCGACATGACCGCTCGTGATCAGCGTGTTCTCGTCGCCCTCGGTAAAGCCCAACTCAGCGGCCCCCGTCGACCAACTGGAGTCGTCAAAATCGCTTGCGGTCCACGCCGTGCCTTGGTCGGTGCCGTCGTCGAGATAGCTCCAAGTCGCGCTCCTCGCGATCAGCGATTCCGTCGTCGGCGTCGCGTCGCTCGCCAACAAGAGGCTCTTATCAACCGTGAACACATGAAAGTTATTGCCGTCATCCGACGCATTTTCTGCATAATCTCCCGCCCCAATCGTTCCCGCGGCAAGTCCGTCCCGGGCTATCTCGGTACCATTGAGATAGACAATGGCCCCATCGTCCCGCTTGAGATTAAGTGTCAATGCCGAAACATCACCAAGGTCGGCGACCGAGAAGTCATGGCGGAAATAGTACGTTGTCGCGCCACTCTGGATGAGTGTGGCTTCATCCCCCTCGGTGAAACCAAGTTCCGCAGCACCCGTCGACCAACTTGAATCATCAAAGCTAGCCGCTCGCCATGCGGTACCTTGATCCGTGGCATCATCCAAGTAACTCCAGATCGAGCCTTTCGAAACAAGCACTCTGGACGGATCCGCAGACGAGATCAGCGATCCCATCGCGATTGAGGTATCGGTATAGCCTACGGGATCAGCTCCATCACTGTCCGCCAATGACGCATAAGAGATCGTGCCCGACGGCATCGCCGTCCTATGCACCTCGGTCCCGTTCAGATACACCACGGCCCCGTCATCAACTTCGAGCGATAGCGTCATTGCCGAAAGATCGGACGACGATAGATCTGTCGTGAATTCATGACGAAAGTAGTACGTGTTCGCGTCACTGTCAGAAATCAGTGTCGCCTCATCCCCCTCGTTAAAACCGAGTTCACCGGCTCCGGAAGACCAGCTCGAGTCATCGAAGCCAACCTGACGCCACGCGCTACCTTGATCGCTAGCGTCATCGAGATAGCTCCAGAGGGAACCTCTTACGACCAGATCAGCTTCGAGTGCATCAAAAGCCCCATCGCCATCATCGTCAGCATCGCACGCATTGCCTAGTCCATCCGAATCGATATCTAGCTGGTCTGCGTTGGCTAATGAAGCGCAGTTATCAGAGTCGTCCTCGGTACCGTCCCCGTCTGTATCCGCTGCATCCTTTTGCGCGCCGGCATCGATCCAGTCGCGAACGAGCTGGCGTAACGTCGTGCTCAACATAGGACTACCATTTGGCATCGTCGCTCCACTTTGGGCCGTGCCTTCGAGCTTCTGCATGAGGTAGCTATTGTCGGCATCGCCCGGTTCAACGAGGTCGAGTGAAACTACTTCAGTGCTCGGTACGTTCACGGTATTACCGTACGCCGCGCCTTCACTTAAATTCAGTCCCTGTGACGGAGAACTGCCGCTGTGACAACTGGTGCACGACGCGGTGAAGACTTGGTTTTGTACATCAGATAGCGTGGCGGAATGGACCACACCTCCGCTCAAGAGCATGAGTGCTGCGAGGATGATGTATGTCGGACGAGTCAACATTCGCAATAAGCGCATTAGGCTTGTCATAGAACCTACGCCGAGCGTCGGAGGGCGTCAAAGTGGAGAATACTGCTGCGAAAACTCAAAGGTACCGCGCGAAGTGGAGTGACTATGCCTTATGGCGGTCCTATGACGAGTAGTGCATTACGCTAGCTTGTTCGCGACTGGATTGAGGCGGGTGCCGCGAACAACCGATGGCGACAGGTTAGTATGCATCGACCAGTCCGACAAAGGACGCGAACGGAGCGAGAAAAACGTTGAAACTCGTTAAGATCTTTTCGATCGTATTTATCGTCTACGCGGCGCTTGTCGCCACATTTGAGTCGTTGCTTGGTTACTACCAGCCTAGCAGTCCAAGCTCAGTAGTCATCATCACTTCCGACGACGACGGGAAGAAGTATCGAAGGGTTCTTTCGCGTCTGGACAGTAATGGACAACTGTACGTCGCAAGAAACCACTGGCCACGAGCATGGCATCGACGGGCACTCAATAATCCAGAGGTCGAAGCCGTTGTGGATGGTGCGGAGGCAAACTATGTTGCGGTACCAGTGTCTAAGGTCGAACACCAACAATTGAGTGAGGCACATCCACGTGGCCTCGTGTTTCAATTCATGACGGGATTCCCTCCGCGCTACTTCATTCGACTCGACTCCCGTTAGACCGGACGCCGGGACGACGTGCGATAGACCTTAACTAAAAGGGAAAATCGGAATGGACAATCACGAGAAGACCTTTGCCAAGACTGTCGAGACTAAGAAGGATGTAGAAATTCCTTTTCGTACTTACTTTCCAAATGATTATTCGGAAGGCGGAGAGGAGCACCCTCTACTTCTCTTTCTTCATGGGGCGGGGGAAAGAGGATCCGATCTCAAGCGACTCGCAGCGACCGGGCTACCGAAGCATATTGAAGATGGTCTCGACATACCGTTTGTGACGGTCTGTCCGCAATGCCCAGAAAACGATTGGTGGGATCCGATAGCCTTGAAGGCCCTGTTTGAAAACGTTGTGACGACTTACAACGTGGATGAATCAAGGCTGTATTTGTCAGGCCTTAGTATGGGAGGTAGTGGCACATGGCAGTTGGCCAACATTCTGTACGAAAAGCTTGCTGCAATTGCGCCTGTGTGTCCGCCATTCGGCTTTGTGAATCCCGTCAATTTCAAGGATTTACCGGTATGGTGTTTTCACGGTGCCATGGATTCGGTGATACCCGTGTCCGACTCTGTGAAAATGGTTCGGCTGCTTCGTTCGGGTGGTTGTAACGTGAAGTTCACCGTATACCCGGACGCGGATCACGATAGTTGGACTGACACCTATACCAACACCGCACTGTACGATTGGTTTTTGGAGCACACCAATAACGGCCAATAGAAAATAGTTCTGATTGCTGATGAACGACCAGAAAGCTTCCTATGTGCTTGATTGAACCAAACACCCTTTGGGGCGATAGAACGTGAGAATCGACGCGAGAAAATGGGCGGTCATCTCTTTGTTGGCGGTGGGTATTAGCTGGTTTAGCAATGCCGAAAACTTCGACTTGGATATTGATTCAGATGGGCAAACGGGCGCATTGACTGATGGGTTGCTGATCTTGCGTCATCTTTTTGGCTTTTCAGGGACTACCCTTACCGATGGTGCCGTCGCCCTTGGCGCGTCGCGTTCGTCGCCAGAAACCGTGCGCGAATTTTTGCTAACAAATGCGACTGAACTCGACGTTGACGGTGATAGCGAAACCGATGCGTTAACAGACGGCCTCCTGATCCTTAGATACTTGTTCGGATTCCGAGGCGACACGCTCATCTCGGCGGCATTGAGTGGATCGGCGTCGCGTAGCGAGGCAAGCGACATCGAATCTTATCTCTCGAGTCGGATTGAGACGATTGCTTGCCCGATCGAAACGGAAGGGTTTCGGCTGAAGACCGGGAGTATCACTTGGACGGACTACGTCGACGGTAGTCCTAACGTGCATAAGTTATATCCGACGACTGCGGATGAGATTTTAACGGCCCATCTGATTGGTGGGGCTATCGATCTCAACAATCTGAATTTCCTTTTGTCGCCCGAAGACGATGGTGGCAAATCGCCGTCAATAAGTTTGGCGATTAACAGCATTCCCGCGGCTGGATCAACGGGTACTGCAAATATCAGTCTCAAACTGTACGACGGGACGGATGGCGTTCGTAGCCAAGGCGAACGCGTTGTCCAGACCGCGATAAACGTTGAATGGGAATCTTCGGGAACAGCAGTTCAATTCACGACACCGACACAGACCATTAACGTTACGCTGATCACGGCGGGAGGTACGGCGGTGGAAGGTACCCAGAACGAGTTTAGCGGCGAACTCCTCACATTTCAGGGCAGCAGCGCAACCGAATCAGCGCTTAATCTTCAGCTCGCGTCTTTCTTGACAGAAGGGGGAGCCAGCGCCGGAGTTGATCTGTCTGGCCATTTCATTGTTGGTGACTATTTTTTTCAAGTCGAGTTTGATGGCATCGAGATAAAGGATGCGAATAGTGCGGGGGTTACGACTATTCAAGGTTCGTTTTCAACGGCCGTTGCACCGGGAATAGCCGCGTATGTCGATGATGTATCGGCGGGAGAGAGCGATGGAACGGCCACCGTTCCGGTGACTCTCAGCCGCGCGCCGAGCGATGACGTCTCAGTAGAATATCGGACCGAGGCAGTAACCGCGCTGGCGGGCACCGATTACGTCGAGACCTCCGGTACGCTAACCATTAATTCAGGGAATACTCAGGCCGATATTTCGGTCGGGCTCATTGCCGACGCCAACGACGAAAATCCGGAAACGCTAAATATACGGCTGAGCGACCCTATGAACGCGGTGCTCGGTAGGTCGACGAGTACGATCACGCTCGTCGACGGGTCAGTTTCGACCTGTCAGTGATAAAAGAGCTACCGGACCTTGTTTGCTAACGGGGTTTTTCCGGGTAAGCGGGTAGATCTATGCTTGGAACAATCCGGTCAGTTCTTTATCGACCGTGATAGCACCCATCCCACCGGGTCCGATCACCTTGTGGACCATGAGTTCGGCAAAAGCTGTTTGGTCCCGTTTCAATAATTGGTCGATGATGGGTCCCTTCATGAACTGTTTATAGGGCATGCTAGTGTCGCCGAAGGGCATCAGGAAACTAGGGGTCATCGCTTGTAATATCGCAGCCCGACGTTGGTCGGTGCGGTTCACACCGGCTCTGTGCCACGTCCTTGCGTCGTACAGGATGATGCTCCCTGCGGGCGCCTCAATGATGTCTGCTTCGGGTCCATCATAAGGCAGTCCGTGAGCCGCGCGATGGCCTCGCTGAGCATATATTGAACCGGTCCCCCATTCTTCGGGCGGCCCTGAATTGAGGACGTGTGTACCGAGTTTGAAGCAGGTCGCTCCGTTCTCGCGTGTGAATTCTGAGACGCATATGTTCCGCTGCACGCCCATCGATAATTCGCCAGACATGCCGACTGGTATGCGTTGATCGTTATCTCGGTTTCTCGTTATTCCCCATAGATAGGGGAAATCCGAATGCCAGCCTTGGACATCTCGTTCGCCGTCGTCGGGCGTAAGTACAGCGAGTCCCGGTGAGTGAGCTAAGCGGATTTCTTCGGTGGACAAGTACTGTCGAATCAACCACAACGACACGGGTTCCACCGCCGCCTGAGCAAAAGCGGCGGTTTGGTTTAACACAGGCGTTTCACGATCGTACGCTCGGTCCGACCAACGTCCGCAACAAGAAACTCTCTCAAGCTCATCGACGATGTCGGGACTTAGGATCGACGCCAGACAAACCCAACCGTTTTCTTGGAACGTAGCGAGATAGTCGCTCGGCATCAGTGCTGGTCCATGGTGTGCCATATAAGACGCTGCCTCCTCGGAGGGGTTTGCGTCGGCACCAACCTTGATGTCCGCGTGCGAGAGTAAGTGACCGTCGCGATGTGGGTCGCTATGAAGTTCGATGCCGCTAGCCGGGTGACCGAAAGTGTCTGACTCCAATTGTTTCCAAATAGCTTTGTCGTCAACGTGGTCAAATAGTTGGAGCCGTTCGCCATCTTCAGTACCAAGATAGTCGCCATCTGGATTTCGTAATAATGTGAAATGATGCTTAGGAGGGTCGACGCGGACAATGCGCTCGAGTCCAGGTTCGCTGTGCCCCATGATGCGTTCGCGTTCTTGCAACTAAAAAGACGGAGCTATCATATTCCATGACTCCGTCGATTGCGTAAATTCGCTCTAAATCGATAGGGGGAACGAAGCGTTGCAGCGACGGTCAAAGACTGTGCGGGTAGTGGGTATCAAAGCAATCTTCTAGAGTTCGAGCTAGGAACGCCCTCTACTCCGTCAGCGACGCGGAAATCTAAACCCTTGGAGGTTTAACCGCGGCTAAAACTCGCGCCGACTCCTAGTGTGCTATCAATCGCTCGAATTTTAGGTCCATCGTTCTCACGTAGACGCATGACTTCAATCGCGCCGTCAACCGTAGCAACGACCACGCCGTCGCTTGTGTTTGCAATGATAGATCCGGGCTCCCCGTCCATAGCCGCAATCTTTACGTCGTAAAAGCGGACGATGCCCCCTTGGTGACCCGTCCACGCCCCTGGTTGAGGGTTGCAACCACGTATCAGGTTGTAAATGTTCATCGTACTTTGGGTCCAATCGATCATCGCCGCATCATCATTGCACCAGCTTTCGTAACTCGCTTCGGATTCATCCTGGAGGATGCGCGGAGCTTTCCCCTTTTTAACGAGATCGATGGATTCAAGTAATGCCTCAACACCGAGCGGGTAGAGTTTGTTGAAATAAAGGCTACCCAGTGTGTCGTCTGCTTCGATAACTACTTTTTTTTGCAACAGAATTGGGCCGGTATCCAGACCCTCATCTGGCCAGAAGATGGTTAAACCGGTTTCCTCTTCACCCTGGATGATCGGCCAGTTCATTGAACTAGGTCCGCGATGGGCTGGAAGTAGAGACGGATGATATTGGATCGTCCCGTGTACCGGTGCATTAAGGAAGCTGGCGGGTACGATCCGCGTAACATACGCCATCACACCTAAATCGGGCTTCAGACTCTTGAACTCAGATAAGACCTGTTCGCCTTTGAAGTTCTTCGGCTGAAGTACCTGAATCCCTCGGTCTTGAGCAGATTGATGGAGAGGGTCGGGCCGGCTTGGGTTGTCATCGGGCTCGCAATACACCGCGACCACGTCGTTTCCCCGATCGATCAACGCTTCCAGGACCGCTTGACCAAACGCTTGTTGGCCGTTTAGAACGATTCGCATAATCTAAATCTTAGCGGCTACGCCACCATCAACGTTAATTATTTCGCCGGTTATGAAACGCGATTCCGCGGATGCCAGAAACAATACCAACTGAGCCACATCTCGCGGATAACCGGGACCCTCAACGATCTGGGCGTAATCGAACATTTTTTCGAACACGTGATGTCCGCCGTCGGCGTCTTTGACCGTGCCCCCTGTAGCGCCTGGAGTGAGAATTTGTCCCGGGCGCACGCAATTAACTCGAATGTTGTGCCGACCTCCTGCACCTGCCATGTACCGGGTTAATGCGTCGACACCCGCTTTTGCCGCATAGTAGGAAGCAGAGGTAGCTCCAAATTCATCTTGCATCCTGGAACTGAATCCACGCTGGGCGGCCAAAGACGACATATTGACGACAACGCCTCCGCCGGCAGCAACCAAGTGAGGCCACACGGCTCGGCTGACATAAAACGTACCCGTAAGGTTGACGTTGATGACGCGGTTCCATTCGTCGTCGGATTCGTTAGGAAAATTCCCTCCTCCCCCGCCTCCAGCGTTGTTGAAGAGCACGTCGATTCGCCCGTGAGTCTCTGCCGCAAGTGTGACAGCGCTTGACACAGATTCGACGTCACCGACGTCGCAGGAAATGAATTTGGCATCACCACCGGACGCATTAATGCGAGCTTCGACTTCACGGCCTTCTGACTCTCGACGTGCCATGAGGATTACGTGAGCTCCTTCTTCGGCAAATAGTGTTGCGGTGTCTTCGCCGATACCGCTGTTACCGCCTGTCACGAGGGCGACTTTGTTTTCCATTCGATTCGTCATCTTGATGTTTCTCGCGATGAATTTTTCTACGTTACTCATAACAGCTAATAGATGTCCAAGTTGTACGCGTTGCTCTGACCGCTGATACGAGGCTATGGTTCGCGTTGGACACAACTGATAGTTGTTTTCTTTTTGATTGACCCACAGGACAATTTGGCAGATTTTGACTATGACCTTCCACCGTCACTAATTGCCCAAAGGCCCGCTCCAAAGCGAACGGGTAGCCGCCTGATGGTCGTTGGCACTGAAAAGCAAAGGGACTTGTTCTTTCGCGACGTCGTTAAGTTCATCGGTCCGACGGACGTTCTGGTCATCAACAATACGAAAGTAATCAAGGCGCGTCTTGGTGGGTTTAAAGATACCGGTGGCGCCGTTGAAGTCCTGGTGGAGCGGGTCGACGAACCAAATGTAGCTCTCTGTCATGTGCGCGCGAGCAAGCCGCTAAAGGCGGGGCGCGTCGTTCATATTGAAGATCAAACCCTAGAGGTTCTGAGTCGCGGAGATGAACTGTACAGGATCCGATTCCCAATCGACGTGTTCGTTTTCCTCGAACGATATGGGCATGTGCCGTTGCCTCCGTACATCGACCGAGCTGATGACCCGGATGACGAGGAACGCTATCAGACGGTCTATCGTTCGGTACCAGGGGCCGTCGCAGCGCCGACCGCTGGCCTTCACTTTGACGAGGCCCTCTTAGGTGCGATTCGCGAGCGGGGTACAGAAATTGTTCCCGTGACGCTTCATGTGGGAGCTGGCACGTTTCAACCGGTTCGTGTCGATGCGATGAACCAACATTTCCTGCATGCAGAACGGTATCGCATATCGCCCGCGTCGCGTCGGGTTATCGATCAATGTCGAGGCCGCGTAATTGCTGTCGGTACGACGGTGGTCCGAGCACTGGAATCTGCGGCTCGTACCGGTAACGATTGTGGAGAAACACGTCTTTTCATTCGACCGGGATTTCGATTTGGCAGCGTGGACGCTTTAATTACTAACTTTCATTTGCCTCGATCGACATTGCTCATGTTGGTATCGGCATTTATCGGGAATTCTCGGATGCGGCAAGCATA
>ERZ651768.93-NODE-93-length-63844-cov-9.336867_pt1 | contig 63844 bp, 65 predicted proteins | sample MGYA00514754_ERZ651768 | MGnify/ENA metagenome assembly ERZ651768
CCGGCAGGAATCGAACCTGCGGCCTACCGCTTAGGAGGCGGTCGCTCTATCCGACTGAGCTACGGGGGCGAGAGCGGTGCGAGACCTTGCGCGGTTGCTCACCTTGCGCCCATCTCCGTTGTTGAGGGTACCGGGGGGCTCGCTGAGTGATCGGTGACCGTTGCCGCGTCCGGGTCAGTCTCGGTACGAGAGGTCGTCGCGATCCAGCAGGTCCTTCTGTTCAGCAAAGTGGGCCACGCCCTGGTCGCTGTAGCGGCTCCACATCCGGGCCACCGAGTCGGCCAGGACGTCATCCATAATTCGCAGCGGTCGTCCCGATGAGAGGGCCAGGATTACGTTCCGGCACGCCCGCTCCAGGTAGTAGAGCTCTTCGAAGGCGTGGGCCACCGTTTCGCCGATCACCGTTACCCCGTGGTTGCCCATCATCATCACAGCGTTGTCAACCAGGGCCGCGGCCACCCGGGCGCCCTCGGCGGGATCGTCGGGCGGGCCGCCCATCTCCATGTCGTAGACGGTGCGATCCCAGAAGCGAGCCGTGGCCTGGTCGATTGGTGGGATGGTCGGATCGGCCAGGCCGCACATGGCCGTGGCGTACGGGGGATGGCAGTGGAGGACCGCCCGGGCTGTTGGGATGTGGGCGTGGATGGCTCCGTGGATGCACCACGCTGAGGCGTCCGGGGCATCGGACCGGTCCATGGTGGAGGGGTCTTCTGCGTCGAGGAGGAGCAGTTCGCTGGCCCGAACCAGGCCGAAGTGCCGCCACTTCGGGTTCATCAGGAACCGTGTGCCGTCCGGTGACACGGCGGCACTGAAGTGGTTGGCCACCGACTCGTGGAGGTCCATCTTTGCCGCGAGGCGGAAAGCGGCGGCCAGGTCGACCCGGATCTGGCCCTCGTCGAGGTGGGCCAACGTTGTCGCGATGGCGGTCATCGGTTTCCTCCCGGCCCTATGTCGGGCAACCCGCTTGGGCTCATCCAGTCTGGCCCAGGCGACGCCCTCGGGACAGGCCTGGGTGGGTGCCCCGGTCTACCGGGAGAGTGCTGGCATCGGATCGGTGTGGCGGTCCGAGCCCACCGTACCTAGGTTGACCTGGGTGGATCTCAGGACCTGGCTCACCGGCGACCTCCAGTCATTGCGCCGGCGACTCGACAGGAGCGTGTTGTCGGTCATCCCCGCCTCTCGCATGGCCGAGCGGGTCGATGGCGGTGGTATCGCTCCGGTGTACGTCCTGTGGCACACGGCCCGACACCATGACCTCGCCGTCAACGGTGTCTTGCGCGGCGCCGACGAGGTTCTTACTGAGTGGGCCGACCGGGTCGGGGTGACGGCGGACACGTGGCGTGGCCTCGCCGAAGCCGAGGACCTCGATCTGGTCGCACAACTCGACCCGGAAGCAGTCGGCGGCTATCTCCAGGCAGTTATGGGCCGCACTCTCGACTGGCTGGCCGACAGTGACCTCGATCTGCTCGACGCGGTTGCCGACAGTGCGGCCGCGCTGTCACGAATCGGCACCCCCGAGGACCGCTTCGACTGGCTCTACTCGATGTGGGACGCCCAGCCAGGGCACTTCTTCCTGTCGTGGGAGGCCATCGGTCACGGTTTGGGTCATCTCGGAGAGTTGACCTCTATCCGGAACCGAATGGGACTCAGCCCGTTCTGATCCCGCTGGTCGTAGGTCGACGGGCCCGGCCGAAGTTCAGTCGGCGAATAGGGGGCTGAGCGTCTCCCCGGCCAAGGCAACCATCTCAGGGTCGTGCCCGTTGGCCGGCATGTTCAATGTCACCCCGTCCAACCCCAGATCCAGCAGGTCCTGTACTCGGGCCGCCACCTCGTCGGGACCACCGAGGATTATCCGGTCCATCAGCGCCGCTTGGAAGTCCTCGTCGAGCGACGACCAGTCGAGCCCCCGAGACGCGAAGAACTCGTCGCGGCCCTGTTCGGCCTCAGCCAGGGTGGGGGCGATCCCCAGCGTGCCCAGCCAGGTCACCGACACCTCGGAGCGGTCCCTCCCCAGTCGTTCGCAGTGCCCGTCCAGGACCTCCAGTTTGCGGGCGATCTCGCTCGGCGAGCAGGTCAGGTTCGACTCGTCGGCGTACTGGGCCACCATACGCAGTGTCTTCTTCTCACCCGAGCCGCCGATCATGATCGGAATGGGTCGCACAGGGGGCGGCTCGTTGATTGCCTCGACCACCGAGTAGTGCTGGCCCGAGAAGGTGGGCCGTTCGCCGCGCAGCATCGGTCTGATGATCTGCAGGGCCTCCTCGAGTTTTTCAAACCGATCGGTAAAGGTGCCGAACTCGAAGCCCAGGGCGTCGTGTTCGGTCTGGAACCAACCGGCGCCAATCCCCAACACCGCCCGGCCTTTGGAGATCACATCCAGGGTGGTGACCGTCTTGGCCAGCAGGGTCGGGTTCCGGTAGGTGTTGCCGGTCACGAGGGCCGCCAGGTCGACCGTATCGGTACGCGCGGCCAGGCCGGCCAGCAGCGCGTAGCACTCAAGCATGTAGTCCTCGGGCTGGCCCAGCCCCGGCAGTTGGTAGAAGTGGTCCATGACCAGCACCGTGTCGAACCCGCTGGCCTCGGCGGCCCGGGCCTGGGCGGCCACGTTGTCGAACAGGTTTTCCGAGGTGGCGCCGGGATGGTTGAAGAACGGAATCTGATAGCCGAGTCGAATCATGGCCGGAACCTACCGTCGACTGCCCGCCAGCGGAGACCCCAACGCCCCGACTGACGAGATCTTCACCTAGGTTCCACGATCTGAGGCCAACAGGGCCCCGACACGGAGCGCACCAAAACCAGTGGAAAGCACAGCAGTGGCCAGGCGGCAGGGGTCCGGGCCGTGGTGGCATGGCGCCATCGGATACCAGATCTACATCCGTTCGTTCGCCGACTCGAACGGCGACGGCATCGGCGACCTGACCGGAATCCGCGGCCGGCTCGACTACCTGGCCGACCTGGGTGTCGACTTCGTCTGGATCACCCCGTTCTACCCGTCGCCCATGGTCGACTGGGGCTACGACGTTGCCGACTACTGCGACATCGACCCCCGCTTCGGCACCCTCGTTGACTTCGACGACCTGATCGTCGACGCTCACCGGCGGGGACTGCGGATTCTGGTGGACCTGGTCCCCAACCACTCCAGCGATGCGCACCCCTGGTTTCGGGACGCCCTCACTGGACCCGACAGCGAATACCGCGACTACTACGTGTGGGCCGATCCGGACTCCGACGGCGGCCCGCCGAACAACTGGATTGCCTATTTCGGTGGTCCAGCCTGGACTCTGGACCAAGCTTCCGGCCAGTACTACATGCACCTGTTTCTCCCCGAACAGCCCGACCTCAACTGGCGAAACCCCTCGGTGATCGACGAGTTCGACCGGATCCTCCGTTTCTGGCTGGAAAGAGGGGTCGACGGCTTCCGGATCGACGTGGCCGGCGCCCTGGTCAAAGACGACCGACTGCGCTCCAACCCTCAAGTCGGGCTGTGGGACCCGACCGCCGGCCGATTCGAACAATGGCTGGCCTTCGATCACCGCCACGACGTGTTCCAACCCGGAAGCCACCAGGTGTTCCGCCGGTGGCGGGCCATCTGCGACGAGTACGACGCCTACCTCCTAGGCGAGACCTACCACCGGGACCCGCAGGGCCTGGCCGACCTGGTACCCGGTGACGGAATGCACGGGGGGTTCTGGTTCGAACCGATGCATGTCGACTGGGACGTTGACGAACTCCGCCGGGTCTTGGTCGCGCCGGTCGACCTGCTCGGCGAGCGGCTCCTGTGGGCAGCTGGTAGCCACGACGTGCCGAGGTCACCCTCCCGGTTCGGCGGCGGTGATCTGGGTCGGGAACGCACTCTGGCTCTTAACGTGCTGTTCTCCTGCCTGCCCGGCGTGCCGGTCCTCTATCAGGGCGAGGAACTGGGCCTGGTCGACGGCCGGGTACCCGCAGAGGCGGTGCTCGACCCGGTGGACAACGGCCGCGACGGTTGTCGGACCCCCATGCCGTGGACGCCCGGACCGGGAAACGGCTTCACCACGGGAGAGGCGTGGCTGCGCTCCGACCCCCGGGCCGACGAAGAGACCGCCCGTGCCCAGGTCGGCGCCCCCAACTCGTGGCACACCCGCTATGCAGACCTGTTGAGCTCCCGCAGGACCCTGCCCGACCTGGTCGGCCAACCGGTTGTCTGGACCGACGGCGGCCACGGCCCGGTCGTCGCCTACCAGCGTGGACCGGTAGGCGTGGCCGCCAACACCTCGTCCGACTTGCATCACGTGGACCTACCAGCCGGGGCGTCCGTCGTTTATGCCACGCATGGCGCCAAGGCCGACGGTGGGAAGCGGCTGACCCTGGCAGCCCATGAGGCCGCCATCTGGATGGACCGGTCATGAGAGGTCGGGCTCGCCGGGTAGACACGTCGAGGCCCCAACCGAGCTGATCGTGCGCTCCTCGCCGGGACCGGTGGGCTGAGGGGAACGAACACGGGCCGGCGGAGCCGAGCCCAGAACTAGAATCCGTGACCGGGCCGCCGAGCAGAGGGAGGAGCACGTGGCCAGCGCCGAACAGCAGGGCACCGAACTGCTGGCCGTGGCAGACGTGGCCGTCGGGGGCGACCGGCCCCACGACATCCGGGTCCACGACGACCGCTTCTGGGAGCGGGTGCTGCGCGACCGCGAGCTGGGCCTGGGCGAGGCCTACCAGGACGGCTGGTGGGATGCCGACCGCCTCGACGAGTTCCTGGTGCGCGTGCTGACCGCCGACCTGCGGGCTTCGGTCAGGTCCAGCCCGTCGCTCGTATGGAACGTCGCCCGGGCACGGATCATGAACCGCCAGACCACCGCCCGGGCGGCACGCAACGCCCAGGCCCACTACGACATCGGCAACGACCTGTACCTGCGAATGCTCGGCGACGAGATGGTCTACAGCTGCGCCTACTGGAAGGACGCCGACGTCCTGGCCGCCGCCCAGGCCGCGAAATTGGACCTGGTCTGTCGCAAACTCGGACTCGGGCCGGGGATGCGGGTGCTCGACATCGGCTGCGGATGGGGTGCCTTCGCCCGCCACGCTGCGAGCCACTACGGCGTCCACGTCACGGGCATCAGCCCCGCCGGCGAGCAGATCGACGAGGCGAGGCGGCGTGCCGGCGACCTGTCCGTCGAGTTCCTGCAGAATGACTACCGGGACGTCGACGGCGACTTCGACCGGATTGTCAGCATCGGCATGATGGAACACGTCGGGCCTCGCAACTTCGGCACCTTCTTCGACACGTGCCGCCAACTGCTCGTCCCTGACGGGCTGATGCTCCACCACACGATCGGGTCCAACGAGTCGAAGGGCCACACGGACGCCTGGTTCGACCGGTACATCTTCCCCGGCGGCGTGGTCCCGTCCCTGCACCAGTTGGCCGGCTCCTCCCAGCCGCACTGGACCGTCGAGGACGTCCAGAACCTGGGCCCCGACTACGATCGGACGCTGCTGGCCTGGCACGACAACATCGAGGCCCGCTGGCACGAAATCCCGCACTATGACGAGCGCTTCCGCAGGACGTGGCGCTACTACCTGCTGTCCTCCGCCGCCTCATTCCGCGTCCGGAACCTCCAGCTCTTCCAGGTCGTTTTCCGTCGCACCGCACGGGTCTCACCCCGTTACGACGCCCAGCGTTAGCCCCGGCAGGAGAGGCCCGCGTCGGTGCCGAGGGCAGGTATGGGACAGACTCGGGAGCGATGGACTTCGACCTTCCACCGGACGACGAACCACGACGCCTCGAGGTGCGGGCGTGGCTCGAGGCCAACCCGGAGCCCACCCCGGACGAACTCCTCGACGCCGGCTACACCGTGCCGCACTGGCCGGCCCCCTGGGGGATCGAGGCCGATCCGATGCACCAGATCGTCATCGACGAGGAGTTGCGTAGGGCCGGCGTGCGACGGCCCGACAACGCGATCGGCATCGGTTGGGCAGCACCCACGATCCAGCTGGCCGGAACCGAGGAGCAGAAGCAGCGGTACCTGCGGCCGATCTTCACCGGCGAGGAGTTCTGGTGCCAGATGTTTTCCGAGCCCGATGCCGGCTCGGACCTCGCCAGCCTGGGCACCCGGGCCGTCCGCGACGGAGACGAGTACATCGTCAACGGGTCCAAGATCTGGACCAGTGGCGGCCACCTGGCGAAGTTCGGCATCCTCATCGCCCGGACCGACCCGGACGTGCCGAAGCACAAGGGCATCTCCTACTTCATCTGCCCGACGGACCTGCCGGGCATCTCGATGACGCCGATCATCGACGCCACCACCGCCCACTCCTTCAACCAGGTGTTCTTCGACGACGTGCGGATCCCCGCCGACCTGCTCGTCGGCGCCGAGGGCGACGGCTGGCGCCTCGCCCGGGTGACGCTCGCCAACGAGCGGGTGTCGTTGTCGTCGGCCGGCTCGCTCTGGGGTGCCGGCCCCTCGGCCGAGGACCTGCTCGAACTGGTCCGCCGCGCCGGCGGCTGTGACGACCTGGTCCTGCGCCAGAAGATGGCGTCCCTCAAGTGCGAGGCCGAGGTGCTGCGCCTCAACCGGCTGCGGACACTCTCGGCGAAGTTGGCCGGGCGCACGCCGGGCGTCGAGGCGTCGATCCAGAAGGCGATGGCCGACGACCACGGCCAACACGTCATGGAACTGGCCAAGGAACTCGCCGGTACCTCCGGGATGCTCGTCGGCTCCGGCCCGAAGGGGGTGCTCCGTCCCGTGCTCGAGGAGAGCTTCACCGACAACCTCCTGCGCACCCGCCAGTTCCCGGACGTGTCCTCGATCTGGCACTACGGGTTCATCTTCTCGCCGGCGCTCACGCTCGGCGGCGGAACCTTCGCCGTGCAGCGCAACATCATCGGTGAACGGGTGCTCGGCCTCCCCCGCGACATCGACGTGGAGTCCGGGAAGTCCTGGGCCGAAGCCCGGGCAGCGTCGAGGGGCTGATTCCGTGCGGGCAGGGGACCTCACCACCCCGGCCCTGCTGGCCGACGCGGGGGTGCTCGACCACAACGTGGCGGCGATGTCCGCCCAGCGCCCGGGGCCGGCGCTGCGCCCCCATGTCAAGGCGTTCAAGTGCACGGCGCTGGCCGGCCTCCTGGCCGACGCCGGCCACACCGGCTTCTGCTGCGCCACCGTGCGCGAGGTCGAGGGCATGGCTGCCGCCGGCCTGGGCGACGACCTGCTGCTCGCCAACGAGGTGCTCGGCACCCGCCGCCTGGGGGCCCTCGTGGCGTCGGGCGCCGCCCGGGTGACGGTCGCCGTGGACTCACCGGAGACGATCGCGGCCGCTGTCGCCGGCGGCGTGCGCGAGGTGCTCGTCGACGTGGACGTCGGCATGCCCCGCTGTGGCTGCGACCCGGCCGACGCCGGCCGACTGGCCGACCATGCCCGCTCCGTCGGGCTGTCGGTGCGCGGCGTGATGGGCTACGAGGGCCACCTGATGCACGACCCGAAGGCCGAACGCCGCGCAGGCGCCGTGGCGGAGGCGATGGAGGTGCTGGCCGGCGCCCACGCCGAGGTCGGCGGCGACGTGGTGTCCGGCGGCGGGACCGGGTCGTGGGACTGCAACCACCTGGTGACCGAACTCCAGGCCGGCTCCTACGTGCTGATGGACGGTGCCTACGCCAGGCTGGGCTTGCCGTTCCGGGAGGGCCTCGTGCTCCTCACGACCGCCGTGTCGGTGAGCGCCCGGGGGTGGGCGGCCCTCGACGGCGGCCTCAAGGCCCTGGCGATGGACAGCGGCGACCCGGTCCTCGTCGGCGACGGAGAGGTGCTCTTTTGTTCGGACGAGCACACGACCGTCACCGGCGCGTTCACCGTGGGCGAGAGGGTCGGCCTGCGACCTGCGCACATCGACCCGACGATCGCCAAGCACGACACCCTCCACCTCGTCGACGACATGTCGGCCGGAGCGGACGCCGACGTGGTGGAGTCCTGGCCGGTCGACCTGCGGGGCTGGTAGGGGCGATGGGGGGATTCCGGTCCGACGGCACCTGGCGTAACTGGGCCGGCAATCAGGTGGCCCACCCGGCCCGTGTCGAGCGGCCGCGCACGGAGGAAGAGGTGTCGGCACTGGTGCGTCGTGCTGCCGCCGAGGGCCGACAGGTCCGGGTGGTCGGCGCCGGACACTCGTTCACGGCGATCGCCGTCACCGACGACGTGCTCGTCACCCTCGACGACCTCGCCGCCGTGGTCGACATCGACCGGGAGACGGGGCTCGTGAGGGTCCAGGCCGGGATCCGCCTGACTGCCCTGAACCCGCTGCTCCACGCCGCCGGCCTGGCGATGCCCAACCTGGGCGACATCGCCTACCAGTCGGTGGCCGGGGCGATCTCGACCTCGACGCACGGCACGGGCCTCGGATTCCGGAGCATCGCCGACGGGGTCGTCGGCCTGCGCCTCGTGACCGGCGACGGCTTCGTCCTGGCCTGTGACGGTGGCCAGAACGCCGACCTGCTGCACGTGGCCCGCGTCGGACTCGGCGCACTCGGGATCGTGACCGAGGTGACGCTCCGATGCGTCCCGGCCTTCAACCTCCACGCAATCGAGGAGGTCCTGCCCATCGACGAGGTGCTCGACCGCTTCGATGGGTTCGCCGAGGCCACCGACCACACCGAGTTCTTCTGGATGCCACACACCGGCCGGGCCCTGCTCAAGCGCAACACGCGGACCACCGAAGCGCCGCCGCCTCCACGCAACCGTCGCCATGCGTTGCGTCGCCGGTGGAAGCGCTTCAAGAACAAGGAACTGATGGAGAACGCCGTGTTCGGTGCCCTCAACCACCTCGGCCGGCTGCGGCCGTCGCTGGTTCCGCGCCTCAACGGCCTGGTCGCCGGCGAGGGGCGGGCCGAATACCTCACCACCAGCTACGAAGTGTTCGCCAGCCCCCGCCGGGTGCGGTTCTACGAGATGGAGTACGCCGTGCCACGAGAGCACGGCCTCGAGGCGTTCCGGCGGGTGCAGGAGGTCGTCGACGGCCTCGGCCGACCGATCACGTTCCCCGTCGAGTTCCGCATCCTCGGCGGCGACGACATCCCGCTTTCGACGGCGTCGGGACGCGACACCGCCTACATCGCCGTGCACGTCTTCCGCGGTACCCGGTACGAGGACTACTTCCGCGGGGTCGAGGCGGTCATGGACGACTATGGCGGCCGGCCCCACTGGGGCAAGCTCCACTTCCAGTCGGCAGCGACGCTTGCCGATCGCTACCCGGACTGGGAGGCGTTCCGCTCCGCACGTGCCCGACTGGACCCGGACGGGCGGTTCTCGAACGACTACCTGGACCGGGTGCTCGGCCCGGTGGCCTGACCCGCTCCGGCGAGGAGCGTGGACACGAGGGCCAACGACCCGAACACGACGTAGGCCACCGACGTCGACGTCACCGTGTCGGTGATGCGGGCGTTGACGAAGCCCGACAGGAGTGAGGCCCCGGCCATGGTCACGAATCCAGGGTGTGAGCATTGTGAGGGCGACCCGACTACTACCCTCGGCGCTATGAGCGACCAGACGCCGGATGACCCTCAGGACGATGTCGAACTCGATGAGCTCGAAGCCGATGTCGCCGTGATCGAGGTCGCCATGGAGAAGGTCGACAGCGGCGACCTCGACGGCTACGAGGAGGTCACTGCCGACCTCGACGCCGACCCGTCAGAGCAGGTCGGGGACGGTGCCGTCGGGGATGGGCTCGATGCGGGGTCCGAGGGCCAGCCCGCCGTCTAACCATTCAATCCACCGGCCCGCCAGGTTGGCGATCCGGGTCCACGGCTCACCGCACGCCTTCTCCAGTGCATAGATCACGCCTCCGTGGGTGACGACCAGGGCCTCACTCTCGGTCCGGGCCACGACCCGGCCCAACCCCGCACCCACCCGACCCATCAGGGCGACGTCGTCCTCGTAGCCCTCGGGTCGCGTCCCCGAGTCGAGGTGCCCCGGCCAGCCGGCCTCGATCTCGTCGCGGGTGAGTCCCTGCCACGGCCCGGCATCGCGTTCCATCAGGTCGGGGTCCGTCGGCACCGGGCCGACGCCGAGTTCGGCGGCGATGATCACGGCGGTGTCGGCGGCCCGCCGCAGCGGTGATGCGGTCACCGATTCGAATGTTCCCAGCATCCGGGCGGCGGCCTCCGCCTGCTGCAGGCCCCGCTCGCTGAGAGGCGGGTCCGCCTGCCCCTGCCAGCGGCCGACGGCGTTCCATTCGGACTCGCCGTGGCGGATGAGGAGCAGGCGTGGCACGGATGCCGACCGTATCGGCCTTGGGAGCGCAGAGGACACCCCCGTACACTCGACGGCATGGCCGTCCTTCGTCTCTTCGCCTCCGTGCGCGTCGCCGCCGGAACCGGCGAGGCCGAGGTCCCCGGATCCACCGTCGGACAGGTCGTGGGGGCCGCATGCGACCGCTTCGGCGACGAGTTCGCCGGCCTCGTGCAGAACTGCCGCGTCTGGCTCAACGGCGATCCCGCCGGCGACGACGACTCGGTCGTCGCCGCCGACGAGGTGGCGATCCTGCCGCCGGTGTCCGGAGGCTGCTGATGCGCCACCTGGCCGTCCTCTCGCTGCACACCTCGCCGCTGGTCCAACCGGGCGCCGGAGACGGCGGCGGAATGACCGTCTACGTCCGCGAGGTCGTGTCCGCACTGGCCCGGGCGGGTGGGCAGGCCACCGTGTTCACCCGCCGGACCGACGACCGGACCCCCGGGGTCGTCGAGGTCGAACCGGGATTCCGGGTCGTGCAGGTCGACGCCGGCCGCCACGACCTCCCGAAGGAGCGACTCCCGGAGATCGTCGACGAGTTCGCCGACCGGGTCTCCGAACACCTCGTCGACGGTGGCTTCGACGGTCTGCTCGCCAACTACTGGTTGAGCGGCCAGGCGGGCCACCGGCTCAAGCACGAACTCGACCTGCCCCTCATCACGGTCTTCCACACGCTGGCCCGGGTCAAGGCGGAGACCGGCGACTTCGAGCCGAAGAGGCGCATGGACGCAGAGGCAGAGGTGATCCGGTGCTCCGACGTGATCCTCGCCAACAGCGTCGAGGAGGCCCGCCAACTCACGCACCACTACGGCGCAGTCGAGTCCCGGATCGAGGTCGTGCCACCCGGTGTCGACCACTCCTCGTTCTCGCCCGGCTTCCAGGACGACGCCCGCGACTCTCTTGGCATCGGCCCCGGTGAGGTGCTGCTCTTCGTGGGCCGCATCCAGCCCCTGAAGGGCGTCGACGTGGCCGTCCGCACCCTTGCCGAACTCGATCGGCCCGATTCCCGCCTCGTCGTCGTCGGTGGGGCCAGCGGCGTCGAGGGCCCGGCCGAGGAACGCCGGGTCCGGCGTCTGGTCGACCAACTCGGCCTCGGCGAGCGCGTGCTCTTCGTCCCCCCGCAGCCCCACGACCGGTTGGCGACCTGGTACCGGGCATCCGACGTCGTCGTCATGCCCAGCCGGTCCGAGTCGTTCGGGCTGGTCGCACTCGAGGCAGCGGCCTGTGGCGTCCCGGTCGTCGCCGCCGCGGTCGGCGGCCTCCGCACCCTCGTGCACCACGGCCGTACCGGCTACCTCGTCGAGGGCCGCCAGCCCGTCGACTATGCGACCCGCGTGTCCGCACTGTTCGACGACTTCGCCGGTGCAACCGAGATGGCAGTCTGTGCGGCAGAGCACTCCTGGTCGTACACATGGGCGGCCACCGCGGCCCGCCTGCGACGGGTCTGCGACGACCTGTCGTTGAGAGCGCTGGTCGACTGCTCCTGACGGACGAGTTCCCGCTGTCCCCGGCGGTCGGCCCTCCGGGACACCGAACTAGCGTGCGCCCGATGGACGAATCGCCACCGCTCTCCGCCGACGAACTGGATCGGTCGGACGCACTGATCGACGCCTGGCTCGGCCGCCAGCTGGCGCAGAACCCGGTGCTCGCCTCCGTCGACCGGGATCCCGACGTCGGCCCGACGGAGCGGTGTTGGCACCTGCGGGTGCTGGGGGAAGAGAAGGACACCTTCACCCTGCGGTTCACGCTGCGCCAGCGGATGCTCCACTACGAGACCTATGTGATGCCTGCACCCGAGGAGAACCACGGCGCCTTCTTCGAGCACCTCCTGCGCCGGAACCGGAGGCTGGTCGGGGCCACCTTCTGCATCGGCGAGGAGGACGCCGTGTTCCTCGTGGGGGCCGTGCCGGCCCGGTCGGTCGACGACGCCGAACTGGACCGGTTGCTCGGAACGCTGTGGGCGGCGGTCGAGCAGTGCTTCGGTTCGGCGGTGCGGATTGGGTTCGCCTCCCGGTTCACCGACTGACCCCTTCTGTTGTATTTCATGTTATTTCGATCTACCCTCGTCTTCAGGCCCGGTGGCCGGTACGTCGGGGATCGATCGGGGAAGTGCGATCCCGGATGGACCGGCCACCGGGCCGACACACGACGAGGGGTGGGTCGACCGTGACCACCCGCCGTCCGGCCCGGTCGCTGATCTTCTCGGTCACGGCGATGGGGCTGCTCAACAACGCGCTGCTGATGAGTTCGACCCCCGAGATCCTCGAGACCTTCGGGGCGCCCACGTCCCGGGCCGGACTGCTCATCGGCTGTGGCACCGTGACCGGGATCGTGGCGGCGCCGGCCATGGGCTTCCTGGCCGACCGGCACGGCCGCAAGCGGGTGCTCATCCCGTGCCTCGTCGTGTTCGGAGTCTTCGGGGCGCTCGGTGGACTGGCACCTTCGCTGGGCTGGCTGCTGGCCGCACGGGTCTGCCAGGGCATCGGCTCAGCCGGCCTCATCAACCTCGCCGTCGTCATCCTCTCCGACCACTGGAGTGGGCTCGACCGGGCCCGCCTCATCGGGCACAACTCGGCGGTCATCACCGCCTGCCTCGCCGTGTTCCCGCTCATCGGCGGCATCACCACCGACCTCGTGGGTTGGAGGTGGATGTTCGGCTTCTACGCGATGGCGCTCGTCGTGGCCGCCGTCGTCGCCGTCCGCCTGGTCGACTCCTGGGAGCCGCGACCGGTCACCGTCGGCATGCAGCTGCGCGGGGCCTGGTCCGAGGTCCGCCGCCCGGCGATGGCCAGCGTCGTCTTCCTGGACGGGGTGATCTTCTTCGTCATGTTCGGCCTGTTCCTGACCGTCATGCCGATCTACCTCGACGAGGCGTTCGGCCTCGGCCCGACCCAGCGAGGCCTCGTCGCCGCCGCTCCGGCCATCACCTCCACGATCTCGGCCCTCCTGGTGGCCCGCGCCCGCCGCCGGTTCTCCGCCGCCCGACTGGTGCAGGTAGGCATCGCCGTGTTCGGCCTCACCTTCCTCCTCATGGGGATCGGCCCACTGTGGCTCCTCGTGGTCGGAGCCGCCGTCTACGGACTCGCCGAGGGCCTCACGATCCCGACGCTCCAGGACCTCGTCGCCGAATGGGCGCCAGAACATGTCCGGGGTGCCGTGATGGCGATGTCGACCGGGGTGCTGCGCCTGGGCCAGACCTCCGGCCCCCTCGCCTTCGGATTCGCCCTCGGGCTCTGGTCGGGCCAGGTCGTCTTCTTCCTCGCCGGGTTCGGGGTGTTCGCCCTTGCAGGAATCGTCGCCGCCAGCCGGGTGATCGAGACCGGCTGAGGCAGCCACCCGGTAGGTTCGCGACGTGACGACGAAGCTCCAGGTGGTCGGTGGCGGGAAGATGGGCGAGGCCCTCCTCCGGGGCCTCGTCGCCGACGGCTGGGCGACGGCCGACCAACTCCACGTCGCCGAGCCCGACGCCCCACGACGCGAGGACCTGCTCGCCGCCGTTCCCGGCCTCTCCGTCGGCCCTGATCCGGTTGCGGGCACCGACACGCTCATCGCGGTCAAGCCCAACGTGGTCCCGGCAGTCTGCGAGACCCTCGTCGTACTTGGCGTGACCCGGGTGCTCTCGATCGCCGCTGGTGTGCGGCTCGCCACCTTCGAGTCGATCCTGGGCGACGGGGTCCCGGTCGTGCGGGCGATGCCCAACACACCGTCGCTGGTCGGCGTCGGCGCCGCAGCCATCGCTGCCGGCTCTGCGGCCGGTCCCGACGACCTCGACTGGGCGGCCGGCATCCTCTCGGCGGTCGGCACCGTGCAGGTCGTCGACGAGTTGCTGCTCGACGCCGTCACCGGCCTGTCCGGCTCCGGTCCGGCCTACGTCTTCCTCCTTGCCGAGGCGCTCATGGACGCCGGTGAGGCCGCCGGCCTTCCCCGCGAGACCGCTGTCGCTCTCACCGAGCAGACGCTCCTCGGGGCCGCCACCCTCCTGCACCGGAGCGACGACCCCCCGTCGACACTGCGCCAGAACGTCACCTCCAAGGGCGGCACCACCGCCGCGGGCCTGGCCGTGTTCGAGGAAGGCGGCTTCCGCGACCTCGTGTGTGGCGTCGTCGCCGCGGCGACCGAGCGGTCCAGGGAGCTGGGGGCCGGCTGACATGGCCTCCGGCGACGTCACCCTCCGCTACGGCACGGTCTCGTTCCTCTCCGACTACGGACTCGGGGACGAATTCGTCGGCGTCGTGCGCTCGGTCGTGATGGGCCACGCTCCGGGGGTCGAGGTCGTCGACATCACCCACGGCATCCCGGCCCACGACGTGCGGGCCGGCTCGCTGGCCCTCGCCCGCAGCGCCCCCTACCTTTGCCCAGGCGTGGTGCTCGCCGTCGTCGACCCGGGGGTGGGTGGTGAGCGGCGCGCTGTCGCCGTCGAGGTCGGTGGTGGGCAGTCCGTGCTGGTCGGCCCCGACAACGGCCTCCTGGCGCCGGCCGTGGCGATGGTCGGCGGTGCCGACCGTGCGGTGTCGCTGACGGACGCCGGGTTCCACCTCGACGGTCCCGGCACCACCTTCGACGGACGCGACGTGTTCGCCCCGGTGGCCGCCCACCTCTGCAACGGGGTCGACCTGGCCGACCTGGGCGAGGCGCTCGACCCGGGGCTCCTCGTGCCGGGCGTCGTGCCCGTCTCGGCCCGGGAGCCCGATGGCCTCCACGCCGAGGTGCTCTGGGTCGACCGCTTCGGCAACGTGCAACTCAACGTCGATCCCGCCGACCTTCCCGCTGGCCGGGTGCAGGTCCGGATCGGAGAGCGGGTCCGCGCCGCCGAACTCGTGACCGCCTTCGACGAGGTTCCACCGGGCGGACTCGGCCTGCTGGTCGACTCGGCCGGACTCGTGTCGCTGGTCGTCGCCCGATCCTCGGCGGCCGCCGAACTGGGCATTGCCGGCGGTGACGCCGTGGTGCTGGCCGATCTCGACGGTACGGAATCCGGCGTCACCACACCCGTCGAACTGGGCCGGAGCAGGGCCGGCTGATGCGATTCGGCACCACCATCGCCGTGGCGGTACTGCTGCTGGCCCTCCTCGGCGCCGCCGTCATCCAGTTCGTCCTGTTGGCCGACTGACCGGGTCGGAGAAGGTGGCGGCACCGATCCGGGACCCCAACCGGAATGCCATGTGAATTTCTTCACGAGCGTCTAGGTTGGGGGCATGGAACCTCCCAGCGACCATGTGTCCGCCGCGTCGGCCGGCTCGCTCCCCGAGGCCACAGTCGTCCGCCTCCCCGTCTACTTCCGGGGCCTCGTCGAACTCGCCGAGGAGGGCGTGACCACCGTCGCATCCCAGCAACTCGCCGAACTGGCCGGCGTCAACGCCGCCAAGGTCCGCAAGGACCTCTCCTACCTCGGCTCCTACGGCACCCGCGGCGTCGGCTACGACGTCGGCTTCCTCATGCTCCAGATCGGGCGCATCCTCGGTGGCAGCGAGCCCGCCCCCGTCGTCATCGTCGGTGCCGGCAACCTCGGCAAGGCCCTCAGCCGCTACGACGGCTTCGGTGCCAGCGGCTTCCCGGTGGTGGCCATCGTCGATGCCGACCCGGCGGTCGTCGGCCGCAAGGTCGCCGGCGTCACCGTCCGGCACGTCGACGACCTCCACAGGGTCGTGGGAGAGGCGGGCTGCCAGGTCGGCATCGTCGCCACCCCGGCCGCCGCCGCCCAGGGAGCCGTCGACCGTCTCGTGAGCGCCGGCGTCCGGTCGATCCTCAACTTCGCCCCCACAGTGGTGACGGTTCCCGACGACGTCGGCCTGCGCAAGGTCGACCTCGCCACCGAACTCCACATCCTCGGCTACTACGAGCACCGGCGGGGTGCGAATCGGGCCACCGGGTGAACCGTCCGATCGCCGCCGCAGGGTTGTCAATCCGTCGCCCGGGCGGGAATGCTGGTGCCCCGACGGGGCGTTCCGGCGCACCGTCGACCAATCCACCCAATCGCAGGAGACCCTGACCCGTGTCGGTCGTCGTCGTCGGACTGAACCACCGCACCGTTCCGCTCGACCTTTTCGAGCGCATGACGGTCGCCGAGTCGCTCCTCCCCAAGGCGCTTGCCGACCTGACCTCGCGTGAGCACATCACCGAGGCGGTGGTGCTCTCGACCTGCAACCGCATCGAGGTCTACGCCTTCGCCGAGAAGTTCCACGGTGGCTACCAGGACATCCGGGAGTTCTTCGAGGACACCTCCCATGTCCCGCCCGAGGAGTTCAGCGACCACCTCACCTGCCTCTACGACGCCGATGCGGCCCGCCACCTGTTCGCCGTGGCGTCCGGCCTCGACTCGGCGGTCATCGGCGAGCACGAGATCCTCGGCCAGGTCCGGTCCTCCTGGGAGACCGGCGCAGCCGAGGGAGCGGTCGGCCCCGTCCTCAACCCGTTGTTCCGCCACGCCCTCGAGGTTGGCAAGCGTGTCCGCACCGAGACCGCCATCTCCCGCAACATCACGTCCGTCTCGCAGGCCGCCGTCGCCATGGCCAAGGAGCGCCTCGACGGGCTCGAGGGCCGTCGAGTACTCGTCGTCGGCGCCGGCGAGATGGGGGAGGGCCTCGCCCGTGCGCTGCACGGCGGTGGCGTCTCCGAGATCCTCGTCGCCAACCGAACCTGGGATCGGGCCGTCGACGTGGCGGCCCGCCTCTCCGGCACGGCCGTTCGCCTCGACGAACTTCCCCGGCACCTGGCCGAGGTCGACGTGCTCCTCACCTCGACCGGTGCCTCGTCCGTGATCCTCGAGCACGGCGACCTGGATACCGTCACCGGCCTTCGTGGCGGCCGCGACCTCCTGATCGTCGACATCGCCGTGCCGCGCGACGTCGATCCCGCCGCCGCCGGGATCGACGGCATCACCCTGCTCGACATGGACGACCTGCGGGCGTTCGCCGAGGTCGGCCTTGCCGAGCGCCGCCGGGAGATCACCGCCGTCCAGGCCATCGTCGATGCCGAGCTCGACCGCTATGTCGACGAGTCCACCGCCCGCTCGGTGGCGCCGATCGTCGCTGCACTTCGTGCCCGGGGCAACGAGGTGCAGTCCGGTGAGTTCGACCGCCTCGTCGGCCGCCTCGGCGAACTCGACGACCGCCAGCGCGAGGTCGTCGAGGCCCTGGCCGCCGGCATCGTCGGCAAGCTCCTCCACGAGCCGACCGTGCGGCTCAAGGACGCCGCCGGCACCGCCCGCGGGGAGCGCCTCGCAGAGGCCCTGCGCGACCTCTTCGACCTCTAGGCCACGGGGCCCGGTGGCCGGGGGACAGGGAATGCGCATCCGGATCGCAACCCGGGGCAGCCCCCTCGCCCGCTGGCAGGCCGAGCGCGTCGCCGACCTGTTGCGAACCGTCGACCCGGACATCGACGTCGAATTCGTCGTCGTCGCAACCACCGGCGACCTCGATCGCACCACGCCCCTCGAGCAACTGGGCGGCCAGGGCGTCTTCGTGAAGGAGGTGCAGGCAGCGGTGCTCGACAGCCGGGCCGACCTCGCCGTCCACTCGGCCAAGGACCTCCCCGCCCTCACCCCCGACGGCCTTGTCCTCGCCGCCGTCCCCGAGCGCGGCGATCCCCGCGACGCCCTCGTCGGCTGCCGCTTCCTCGACCTGCCCGACGGGGCCAGGGTCGCCACCGGTTCCATCCGCCGCCGAGCCCACCTCGCCCATCGGCGCCCCGACCTGCACTTCGAACCGCTGCGCGGAAACATCGCCACCCGTCTCGCGAAGGCCGCCGACTTCGACGCGATCGTCATCGCCCAGGCCGCCCTCGACCGCCTGGGCCTCACCCCAGCTGTCGTCGACCCGCTCGACCCGGGGATCCTGCTGCCCCAGGTGGCCCAGGGCGCCCTCGCCGTCGAGTGCCGATCCGACGATGCCGCCACGACGAACCTCCTTGCCGGGATCGAGGACCCGGTCGCCCGACGGGCCGTCGATGCCGAGCGGGGGTTCCTCGCCGAACTCGGTGCCGGGTGCGACCTGCCGGTGGCTGCGCATGCCCGGGCGCTCGGCGCTGCCGTCGAACTGACCGGTGCCCTCTCCTCGCACGACGGCGGCACGCTCCTGCTCGAGACACGCCGGGGCGCCGACCCCGGGGCGCTCGGACGTTCGGTGGCCCGCCACCTCCTCGGTGAGCGGGGCGGCGCCGCCCTGCTGGGTCGACCGTGAGCGCCGGCCTGCCGCTGGTCGGCCGGACCCTCGTCGTCACCCGGGCCACCGACCAGGCCGGGACCCTCTCCGCCGCCCTGGCGGCTCGTGGTGCGCAGGTCGTCGAGCTCCCCGTCATCGCCGTGGCCGACCCGGCCGACGGGGGAGCCGCCCTCGCCTCAGCCGTCGCCGGCGTGGCGGCCTACGACTGGGTGGTCGTGACCTCTCCCAACGGGGCCCGGCGGGTCGCCGACCGGCTCGGTGGGATGGTTCCGTCCGACACGCGGTTCGCCGCGATCGGACCCAGGACCGCTGTGCCGTTGCTGGCCGCCGGCCTCGCCGTCGACCTCATCCCCAGTCGGGCCGTCGCCGAGGGCCTCCTCGAGGAGTTCCCGTCGCCGCCGGACGGCGCCGGGAGGGTCCTCCTGGCCTGTGCCGAGGTGGCCCGCGAAGTCCTCCCCGAAGGCCTCCGGGCAGCGGGTTGGGACGTCGACGTCGTGGTCGCCTATCGCAACGTCGAGCCCGACTCCGACCCCGAGACCCTGGCCGCCGCACGAGGATCCGATGCCGTCGTCTTCACCGCCGAATCCACCGTCCGCCGCTACACCGCCCTCGCCGGAGGGCCCACGCCGGCCGATGCGGTGTGCATCGGACCCGTCAGCGCCGGGGTGGCGCGCCAACTCGGCTACCGGGTCGTCGAGGCCGATCCCCACTCGGTCGAGGGGCTCGTTGCCGCCGCCTGCGCCTGGGCGTCTCGCTGAGGGACCGCCCCACGCCCCTCCGTAGGCTCTGGTCGTGATGTTTCCAGAGCGTCGCCTGCGTCGCCTGCGCCGCACCGCATCCCTGCGTCGCCTCGTTGCCGAGACCCGCCTCGGCGTGGACGACCTCGTGGCGCCCCTGTTCGTCCGCGAGGGCATCGACGAGCCACAGCCGGTGGCGTCGCTCCCCGGCGTCGTCCAGCACACCCGCTCCAGCCTCCGCACCGAGGTGGCGGCCCTCCGCGACCTCGGCGTGCCGGCTGTGATCCTCTTCGGCATCCCCTCAGCCAAGGACCCGGAGGGCTCCGAGGCATGGAACCCAGACGGCGTCGTCCAGGTGGCGCTGCGCGACCTGCGTGACGAAGTCGGCGACGACGTCGTCCTCATGGCCGACCTGTGCGTCGACGAGTACACCGACCACGGCCACTGCGGCATCCTCGACGGTCACGGCAGCGTCGACAACGACGCCACACTCGAGCTCTACCGGCGGGCTGCCGTCGCCCAGGCGGATGCCGGCGCCGACGTGTGTGCACCCTCCGGGATGATGGACGGCCAGGTCGCCGCCATCCGGGCCGCCCTCGACGAATCGGACCACGCCGACACGGCGATCCTCGCCTACTCCGCCAAGTACGCCTCGGCGCTCTACGGGCCCTTCCGCGATGCCGTCGACGTGCAGATCGTCGGCGGGGGAGACCGCAGGGGCTACCAGCAGGACCCCCCCAACGCCCGCGAGGCGCTCGAGGAGATCCGGACCGACCTCGCCGAGGGCGCCGACATGGTGATGGTCAAGCCCGCCCTCGCCTACCTCGACGTGATTGCCCGCGTCCGCGACGAGATCGACGTTCCACTTGCCGCCTACCACGTGAGCGGCGAGTACGCCATGGTCGAAGCCGCCGCCGCCAACGGCTGGATCGACGGAGACGCCGTCGCCATGGAGCACCTGCTGGCGATCAGGCGCGCCGGTGCCGACTTCATCCTCACCTACCTGGCCCGGCGGGCGGCCGAGGCGCTCGCCGGGTGAGTAGCGCCGACCTCTTCGCCAGGGCCCAGCAGGTCATCCCGGGGGGCGTGAACTCGCCGGTCCGGTCCTTCCGGTCCGTCGGAGGCACCCCCTACTTCGTGGAACGGGCCGAGGGCCCCTACGTCTACGACGCCGACGGCCGCCGCTACATCGACTACGTCCAGTCGTACGGGCCCGGCATCCTCGGCCACGCCCACCCCAAGGTCGTCGAGGCCGTCACCAGTGCCGCCGCCGCAGGCACGACCTACGGTGCCCCCACAGAGTCCGAGGTCGTCCTGGCCGAGATGGTCGTCGACCGGATCGCAGGGCTCGAGTCGGTGCGGTTCGTCTCCAGTGGCACCGAAGCCACCATGTCCGCCATCCGGCTGGCCCGGGGCGCCACCGGACGCGACCGGATCGTCAAGTTCGCCGGCTGCTACCACGGCCACGCCGACGCCCTCCTCGCCGGCGGCGGCAGCGGCGTCGCCAGCCAGGGGCTCTCCGGCTGCGACGGCGTCACCGACGGAGCGGTCGCCGACACCGTCGTCGCCCCCTACAACCGGGTGCCCGAACTCGACGACACTGTGGCCGCCGTCATCGTCGAACCGGTTGCCGCCAACATGGGACTCGTTGCCCCGGCACCCGGATTCCTCGAAGGGCTCCGGACCGCCTGCGACGCCGCCGGAGCCCTCCTCGTTTTCGACGAGGTGATCACCGGATTCCGCCTGGCTCCCGGTGGAGCCGCCGAGCACTTCGGCGTCACCCCCGACCTGTGGTGCTTCGGCAAGGTCATCGGCGGCGGGCTCCCGGTCGGTGCCTTCGGCGGACGATGGGACGTCATGGAGCACCTCGCCCCGCTGGGCGGCGTCTACCAGGCGGGCACCCTGTCGGGGAACCCGCTGGCCATGGCTGCCGGCCGGACCACCCTCGAACTGCTCGACGGAGGCGCCCACGCCCGACTGACCGCCACGGCCACCCGGCTGGCCGATGGCCTCGCCGACGCCTTCGCCGGCGCCGGGCTGACGGCGATCCTGCCGCGGGTCGGCCCGCTGCTCGGCGTGTTCTTCGGCCCGACCGCACCGACGAACTTCGACGAGGCAGAAGCGCTCGCCGAGAACGGCGCCTACCCGAAGGTGTTCCACGCGCTCCTCGAGCGGGGCGTGGCCCTGGCGCCTGGTGCCTACGAGGCGTTGTTCCCGAGCCTGGCCCACGACGACGAGGTCGTCGAGGCCACCATCTCGGCTGCAGCAGACGCAGCAGCGGCAGTGGTGGCCTGACCCGAGCGGCGCCGGCTCAGTCCCGGCCGCGCAACCCCCGGTAGCGGCGGATCAGCCCGGAGGACGGCTCCTCCCGACCCGTGTCGACGCCATCTGTCAGCCGGTCGTGGAACCGGGTCGTCAACTGCTTGCCGAGCTCGACCCCCCACTGGTCGAACGGATTGATCCCCCACACTGCCGCCTGCACGACTGTGCGGTGCTCGTAGAGGGCCACCAGTTGGCCGAGCGTGGACGGCGAGAGTTCGGGGAGGAGGACCACGGTCGAGGGCCGGTTGCCGGGGAACTCCTGGTGGGCGACCAGGTCGGGAGCGACGCCGAGCGCAGCGGCTTCCGTGTCGGTGCGGCCGAACGCCAGGGACTCAGCCTGGGCCAGGAGGTTGGCCATCAGCCCGTCGTGGTGTGCGCCCCGAGGATCGGTCACGGGCCGGGCCACCCCGATCAGGTCGACCGGCACCACATCGGTTCCCTGGTGGAGCAGCTGGAAGAAGGCGTGCTGGGAGTCGGTGCCGCCGGCGCCGAACACCACGGGTCCGGTCGGGCCGGCCGTCGGAGAGCCGTCTGCCGTCACCCGCTTGCCGAGGCTCTCCATCATCAACTGCTGGAGATGGTCGGGGAGGCGGCGGAGCGCGTGGCTGTAGGGGACCACGGCGAGGCTCGTCGCCCCGAGGAACGAGCGCTGCCACACGTCGATCAGGCCGAGCAGCATCGGCACGTTGCCGTCGACGGGCTCCTCGCCCAGGTGTCGGTCGACGGCGTGCATCCCCGCCAACAGTTCGTGGAACGCCTCGGGTCCGATGGCGACCATGAGGGCCAGCCCCATCGCCGACGACAGCGAGAAGCGGCCGCCCACCGACTCGGGGATGGCGAACACGAGGTCGGGGTCGATGCCACGGGCGGACGCACGCTGTGGCGCGGCGGTGGCTGCGGCAAGGTGCCGGGAGACGTCGTCGCCGACGCCCTCACTCAGCCAGGCCGTAGCGGTGTCGGCGGCGACCATGGTCTCGGTCGTGGTGAACGACTTCGAGCAGACGACCACGAGGGTGGTGGCGGGCTCGAGGCCGGCGAGGGCGGCGGTCAGGTCGGCAGCGTCGAGGCTCGACGAGAAGCGCACGGTCACGTCGGGGTGGGCCAGGTGGGTGAGCGCCTCGTGCGCCACTGCGGGACCAAGGTGTGAGCCGCCGATCCCGAGGCTCACGACGGCCCGGACGGGTTCTCCGGTGGCTCCCGTGAAAGAGCCCCCGCGGATCCGATCGGCCAGGTCGGCCATCCGTCCGAGGGTCCCGGCGACCCCGTCGTCGGCGTCCGGTGCCCGGAGCGCCGTGTGTCCGGCGGGCCTGCCCTCCGTCGCGTTGACCACCTCACCGGCCAACATCCGGGAGCAGAACCCCGGCACGTCACGCTGGTCGGCCAGGTCGACCAGGAGTCCCAGGGTCTCGTCGTCGATCGGATGCCGCGACCAGTCGACCCAGAGGTCGCCGACCGCGCCGGCGAAGCGCTCCGACCGAGAGGGGTCGAGGGCGAACCGATCCCGGAGCGAGACGTCGGCCACACGGGCGGCGATGTCGGCCAACGCCGCCCACGCCGGGGCACTGCTCGGAGGGGATCCGGAGGTCATGGTCGCCATTCTCTCCGCAGGGAGCGGCCGAGCGGTGCCAATTCGTCCGAAGGCCGGAACTGGGCTATGCCGCCCCCACCTTGGTGAGGCGGTCGGGCACCAGCCGGACGACCGCTGCGATGGCTCCGTAGGCGGCCTCGGCGGCGCCCCTCTCCTCGTCGCGCAGCAGGTTCGCCATGACCCGGAGAGCCCACTCCATGAGGGGCTTCGACCGCATCCCCACTCTGGTGAGCTCCCGGATGAGGGCCGGGTTGCCGATCACCTTGGCGAAGAGGCTGGCCACCTTGAAGTAGAGGCCGTACTCCTCCTCGAGCATCCCCGGGTACCGGGCGAGCACGGCGTCGTCGCCTCGGGCCACCGCCTCGGCGATCAGGCCGGCGGCCAGTCGTCCGGTCTCGTAGGCGTAGTCGATGCCCTCGCCGTTGAATGGGTTGACGGCGCCGGCGGCGTCGCCGACGACCAGCCAGTTGGGGCCGGCCTTCGGGCCGACCGAGCCGGCCATCGGCAGGCGTCCGCCGGTCGGCGGCTGGACAGGCTTCGTCGGGTCGATTCCCCAGTGGTCCGGCAGGGAGTGGGCGAACTCCTCCATCAGGAAGGAGGTGTTGACGTCCTTGTAGTCCCGGAAGGTCGACAGCAGCCCGACCCCGACGTTGATCGTCCCGTTGCCGACCGGGAAGACCCATCCATAGCCGGGCATGGCGTTGCCCTGCCGGTCCCGCACGTCGAGGGCGCTCTCGATCCAGGGGTCGTCGTGCGCCGGGCTCTCGTAGTAGGTGCGGATGGCCATGCCCATCGGGTAGCCCCGGTCGCGAGCAGTGCCGAGCTCCCGGCCGAACCGCGAGTTGGCACCGTCGGCGACGACCACGTGTCGGGCGAGGATCGTCGACTCTGCGCCAACCTCCGTGGTCTGGACGCCGTCCTTGTAAACGACCACCGCCCCGTCGATCCGACCGCCCTCGCCCTCGACCGGTCGAAGCGCTTCGGTGAACTGGAGCAGGGTTGCACCGGCGGAGACGGCGTGCTCGGCGACGATGGTGTCGAGGTCGCAGCGGCGGACCACATACCCGTAGTCCGGGTAGACGGGATGGTCGGGCCACGACATCTCGATGGTGCGGCCGTGGGCGATCGTGCGCAGGCCCCCGAACCGGTGGAACGGCTCGAGCGAATCCGCCAGCCCCATCTCCACGAGCTGGTGGACTCCCCGTGGGGTGAGCCCGTCACCGCAGGTCTTGTCGCGGGGGAACGCCTTCTTCTCGACGACGACGACGTCCAGCCCGGAGCGGGCCGCCCAGTAGGCGGTGGCGGCACCGGCGGGACCGCCACCGACGACGAGGAGGTCGTGGAGGTGGGCGGTCATGGACGGTGGGGGGAGCGCCTGGTCGGCACACCCGGCACGGCTGTCTAGTGGTCGTCGCCCGAGGCCGACGCCAGCAGGTCGTCGATCTCCTGCGTCGTGATGGTCACCGGGTCGAAGTGGCCGCCGAGGTCGAGCGTGCCTCCGTGGACGGCGGCGTCGATCGCCTCGGCGAGAGCGACGTCGTCATCGGAACCGCTCAGGCGGGCCCGCTCGTGGAGCACGGCACCGAGGAGCTCCTCCTTTGTGAGGACGTCGCCCCAGCCGGGCATGCCACCGGCGACCGTCCGACCTCGGCCGGGATCGCCGTAGGCGTTGCCCAGCCCGACGGTCTCGGAGCCCTGCACCACCCAGACGACATGGTCGGCGATCGACGGGAACGTGACGAGGACCTCGCCGTCGGCGAGGGGCTGACCGCTGCCGCCGTCGCCGGTGGCGCCGTGGCAGCTGGCACAGCGGGTGCCGTAGACGTGGTCACCCTCGGCGAGGACTCCGGTGGACTCCTGCGGCGGACGCTCGAGCGTGCCGACATAGGTGAATGCCCAGAGGGGGAGGAGTAGGAGTGCCGATGCCGCCCACCAGGGGACCTTGCGGCGGGCGTGGTGGGCGGCGACGTAGGGCGCCACGGGCTCGGGTACGGCCTCGACGACCGGGGCGGGTGCGGCCACGACGGGCGCTTCGGCCGGGGTGGTGGCGGCCGTTGCCTCGGCCGGGGTGTCTGCAGGAGGAGCCTCGCCGGACTTGGCGGCGCGGGCCGCCGCCGCTCGCTTGAGGAGGTGCTCGGGGATCTCGGTCAACGCGGCCTCCGGAGACGGCAATGTCGGCAGTGTCGTGGGCGGGTTGTAACGGCGTTGGACGCCCCTGTCCCGGAACACCGTTCAGTCTGGCGGGCAGGTTAGCGGTCACTGTAGGCGCTCCGGTGCGGTGGGGCAGACCCGGATGGGGCGAAGGATCGCTGTTAGGGAATGCCCTCCTGTTCCGGGTGGAGGGCGCCGCAGCGGCCGACCAAGCCTCGGCCGAGGCGATCTGTCCGGCCGGACCGCATGATAGAAAGCGACACCAGACAGGGGCCGGTCCGACACACGTACCGAGACCGACGACAGTCGGTTACGATGGTGCCCGATCGCGCTTGTGCAGAAATTCACGAAGTAGCACAGCGGCCCATGACCAACCGCGAGCAGCCCGACGAGGAGACACAGGACGACATGGTTGCGTTCATCGCATCGGTCATCGCCACCGTCGTACTCCTCTGGGGTATTCGCTGGTACCAGGACCGCACACGCGTCGACCACGAGTTCACGTGGGGCGAGGCGATGCTGTTCGCGACCTACGTTTTCTTCATCTTCTTCTGGGTCTACGGCGTCGTCCCCCACCAGTGGCTGCAGTGGGCGGACAGCGAACTGAACTGGCGCCCCGACCGCTTCTTCGTGGGTCCACGACTGGCCTGGACCGGCGACCAGGGGGTCGTCGAATGGGCCCTTCCCTTCACCCTCAGCTACCGCGTCCTCAGGGACTTCGTCGCTGTTGGCATCTACGGCGTCGTCCTGGGCGGAAACGTCGTCATGTGGAGGCAGTGGCAGGAGCGCGACAAGGAGACGACGGCCCCGGTGCCGACCTCCGAGTACGGACGCCCACTCGTCAAGGAGGGGGTCGGAGCATGAGCGTCACCGACGCCAATCCCCCGCATCCCACGTTCATCGACGACTACGTACTCCACGAGGTCGACCTCGACTGGATGGCCAAGTCCAGCAAGTTGAAGCAGTTCATCCACATCGACCAGTCCGAGTGCATCATGTGCGAGGGCTGCGTCGACATCTGCCCGTGGAAGTGCATCCACATGGTGCGCCCCGATGCCATCGCCGAATCGGTCGGCACCGAACAGTTGGGCATCGACCCGAGCGACCACGTGATCTTCACGATCGACGACGACGTGTGTACCCGGTGTGCACTCTGCGTGGATCGCTGCCCGACCGGCGTCATCATCCTCGGCAAGATGGTCGAACCACCGGCCGACGGCGACACCCACCAGCGCACGAACAGCCATGGCTACGGCTACGGCATGCGTCTTGCGTAGGCACGGGCACACCGGACACGACGAGCGACAGGGTTAGGGAGAGACGACGGTGGCCGACGACAACGGCAGGAAGCCCGCGGGTCAGGCGCTTCAGGAGCGGCTGGGCCAGGTGGGAGACCAGATGAAGAACTCGCAGGCCTGGTCGTCGATCTTCCGACCCGGCTCGATCTTCCGCAAGGGCTACAGCGACAGCCCCCGGAACCGCTCCTACGTGATCATGAACAGCGTGCTCTACCACCTCCACCCGGTGAAGGTGAAGCGGCACGCCGTGAAGGTCAGCTACACCCTCTGCCTCGGTGGCCTGAGCTTCTTCCTCTTCATCCTGCTCACGGTCACCGGCATCTTCCTGATGTTCTTCTACCGTCCCACCGCCGCACAGGCCTGGGACGACATGCAGGCACTCCAGACCGCCGTCGGCTTCGGCCTCATCGTGCGAAACATGCACCGGTGGGCGGCGCACCTCATGGTGCTATCCGTCTTCCTGCACATGGCCCGCGTCTTCTACCACGGGGCCTACAAGCCGCCCCGCGAGTTCAACTGGGTGATCGGCGTCATGCTGCTGCAGCTCACCCTGCTGTTGTCGTTCACCGGCTACCTGTTGCCGTGGGACCAGTTGTCGCTCTGGGCGGTGACGGTCGGTACCAACATGATGGGCTTCACGCCCGTCTTCGGTGACCAGGTCCGCTTCGTCCTGTTGGGCGGCGTGGAGATCGGCACCGACACCCTGCTGCGCTGGTATGTACTCCACGTCCTGATGCTGCCGTTCGTGCTCGTCATTTTCTTGGCGATCCACTTCTGGCGGGTCCGCAAGGACGGCGGCATCTCCGGGCCGCTGTAGGCAGGGGGCACACGATGACCGAGATCCCCGAACACCTCCGCAAGCGGGCCGAAGAGGCCCGGGCCAAGGCCGCCGCGGCCAAGGCAGGTGGTGACGCCCCCGCACCAGGCGGAGACGATGCCGGCGAGAAGGTTCCCGCCGAACTCCTCGACCGCGACACCCCGGCCTCGACGCCGCCCGAGGGCGCGGCGGTCGTGCCGTCCGGTCCGGCACAGGGCTCCGGCCCCGAAGGCCACAACCAACGGCTGCTGACCGTCGTCAAGTCCGGTTCCATCCAGGACACCAAGGCCATGCCGACGGACAAGGTCCACGTTTGGCCGCACCTGCTGGTCGCCGAGTTTCTGTCGGCGATCATCATCACCCTGTTCACGACGCTCTTCTCGATCTTCGTGAACGCTCCGCTCCTCGAGTTGGCCGACTTCAACAAGACGCCGAACCCCTCGAAGGCCCCCTGGTACTTCCTCGGACTCCAGGAACTCCTCACCATGTTCCACCCGATGGTGGCCGGCGTGACCATTCCCGGTATCGGCCTCTTCCTGCTGGTGATGGCGCCCTTCATCGACAAGAATCCCTCCCGGAAGCCCGAGGACCGCAAGTTCGCCATCTCGCTCATGACCGTGCACCTCATGTTCTGGGCCGTGCTCGTCATGATCGGCTCGTTCTTCCGTGGCCCCGGGTTCAACTTCGTCTTCCCGTGGAACAGCGGCCTGTTCTTCGAGCTTTGATCGCCATGTCGCTTTCTCCCGCAACTGCCGCCCGTCCCCTCGCTGACCCCGAAAGCTGAGCCGTGGCCGTCGTCGTCGCCGTCATCGTGCTGGTCGCCCTGGCAGCCATCGTGCTGGTCGGAGCCTCCCGCCGCCGCGACAGCGGTGCAGCCGGGCTGTCCCGCGAGGCCCGCAGGCGCGACCGCTCCAACCCCGTGCTCGCCACCGGGTCGGACGAGGACCCTTCAGGCCGTGAGGTCGAGGCCGCAGCGGCGGCTGCCCGCTCAAGCAACGAGGTGGCCGTCGTCGAGTCGGCCCCGCCCGTACCCTTCGTCGCTCCCGACCCGTCCACCCTCGGCGTCACCCGCCGCCAGTTCTTCAACCGCAGCATCGTCGGGATGATGGGCTTCGGCCTGTCGGGATTCGGTGGAGCCTGCCTGGCGTTCCTGTGGCCCCAGGGCGTCAGCGGCTTCGGCTCCAAGATCAGGGTCGGCAACCTCGTCGAGGTACTCGCCGACATCGAGACTAACAATGGCTTCCTCTACAAGCCCGAGGGCCGCATGTGGATCACCGCCTACCCCAACGGCTCCGTCGAGAAGGCTCGGGCCGCGTACTCGCCGGCCGAACTGGCTGGCATGACCGCGGGCGTCGAACAGGGCTTCGACTCCGGTGTCATGGCGCTCTACCAGAAGTGCCCCCACCTCGGCTGCCGGGTGCCGAACTGCGTTTCGTCCCAGTGGTTCGAGTGCCCCTGCCACGGCTCGCAGTACAACCAGGTCGGCGAGAAGCGGGGTGGCCCCGCCCCCCGTGGCATGGACCGCTTCGCCGTCTCCGTCGACGGCGGCGTCCTCGTCGTCGACACCGGCACCATTGTCCAGGGCCCGCCCATCGGCACCAACACCACCGGCCAGGAGGCCGAGGGTCCGCACTGTATTGGCGAGGCGGGCGGGCACTAGCCCCCCGGTAGGAGACCCGAGACCGAGATGCTTCCGATGATCCTCGCAGCGAGCACCCAGCGCACGATCGGCTGGGTCCTCGCCGTCGTCGTCATAGTCGGGTTCCTCGTGTACCTGCTGTTCAGCTTCCGGATCGGCAAGAGGGAGCTGGGCTCCGAGGTCGAACTGGCCGCCAACCGCAGGCCGTACTTCGACGACGACGGACTCGAGACCTTCCGCCTCGACCGGGCGCTGGTCTGGTCCCTCGTGACCCTCACCGTCGTTTCGATGATCCTGCCCGTGTACTGGCTCATGGAGCCCACCCGCCAGGAGAACGCCATCGTCGACTGGGTTCAGCGCTTCGAGAAGCGCGGCGCCCGGAACTTCGAGGACGCCTGTTCCTCCTGTCACGGGCCCGGCGGCGTCGGCGGTGTCGCCGCCTTCACGCTGGTCGACGCCGAAGGCGCCTTCGTCGCACAGGTCGACTGGAAGGCACCCGCCCTCACCACGGTGCTGTCGCGTTTCGACGAGGCCGAGGTCTGGCACATCCTCGACTACGGCCGCCCCGGCACACCGATGCCCGCATGGGGCCTGCCCGGCGGTGGCCCGATGACCACGCAGCAGGTCGAACAATTGATCGTCTACCTGCGGTCGATCCAACTCGACCAGGAGACGACCACGGCCCAGGTCGGGGACGGCATCGCCGCAGGTGCCCGAGCGGTCGTCACCGCCGCCGACTCCGAACTCACCAACTCCGCCGACATCGAGGCCGCCGCCGAGGCCTGGCTGCTGCAGGCGTCCGACCCGACCAGCAGCGACTACCTCCGCTACGCCGAACTGATCTTCAACAACCCGGCCGCCCAGGGAGCCAATTCCTGCGCCCGCTGCCACACGCCCGGATTCTCGTTCGGTGCCGTCGACGAGGACTCGACCGCAGCGTTGCTCGAGACCTGGCCCAAGCTGGTCGAGTCCGGGATCCTCACCGGCTGGCAGCCCGCCCAGGGCCACGTCGGCCCGAGCCTCGAGGGCGTCGAGACCCACTTCCCGACCTCGGTCCGCCAGGAGGAGTTCGTCCGCACCGGATCCGAGGTGGGGGTTGGTTTCGGCAACGCCCGCAGCGGCACCGGCATGATGCCCGGCTTTGGCGGACGCGTGGACCCCGACGTCGTCGACTACGACACGGGAGGCGACGCCATCTACAGCCGCATCCTGGCGCCTGAACAGATCGCAGCCGTCGTGGCCTACGAGAGGAGCCGGTGATGGGCATGTCCACCACGCTCGCCGGCATCGTCTGGGACCCGAACATCGCCGGCACGCTGGCCGTGCTCACCGGCGTCGCCGTCCTGATGGGCTCGGTCTGGTTCCTCGTCGCCTCCAATTCCGGCATCCGCGTCGGCACCCTGATCGCGTTCGCAGCGTTCTTCGGGTGGATGTTCGTCATGAGCACGACCTGGTGGATGTACGGCAAGGGCTGGCAGGGTGACAGCCCCTCGTGGCAGACGGTCGACATCAACGTGGGCGACCTCGGCGCCAGCGGCCTTCCCAGGGCACGGGAGCTGCCGAACCCCGACGAGCTGAACACCGGCTACGAACTGGTGGTCCTTTCGGGCAACGCACGGGCGACGGCCGAGTACGACACTCTTCCCACCGCCGCCGACAACCCCGACCTCAGCGCCGACGACCTCGCTGCCCTGCAGGCCGACCGCCAGGTCCGCAACGAGTCCGTGACCCGTTCGGAACTGGCCACCGTGTCCCCTGGTCTCGCCGACGCCGCCGGCTGGGACGACCTCAACGGATGGCGACTGTTGCCCACCACCCAGGCCGGCGATTCCCAGGCCCAGGCGGTCGCCGACATCCTGGCGCACCCCGACCTCGGATTCGTGAGTTCCGCAGACTTCAAGTTGCTCGACGCCTACACCACCGGCGGCAAGCCCCGCCTCGGCGAGGATCCCGGCCGGATCGACCGGATCACCCACTGGATCGCCAACTCGGCCCGCATCACGCACCCGACCCGCTACTCGGTCGTCCAACTCCAGCGGGTGCTCGACCAGCCGACGATCGCCGGCGAGGCTCCACCCCGTCCGATAGTCGACGAGGCCGAGCCCGTCGTGTCAGTCATCATGGTCCGCGACCTCGGGTCCGTCCGACTGCGGCCGGCACTCGTCATGGTCGGCTCCCTGATGGTCTTCCTTGCCCTGTGCTACTGGCTCCACGTCCGGGACAAGGAAGACATGGCACGCCGCAAGGAGTTCGAAGTAGCAAGGGCCTGATCCGGTGACTTCAGCGATCACCCTCTCGAGCCTCGCCAACAGGGTGGGTGTCTGACGTGTTGGGTCAGTACCTGCCGGTCATGGCACTGCTCGTCCTCGCCGTCCTCTTCGCGGCGCTCAGCTTCGGGGCGTCCAGGCTCCTGGCGCCGCGGCGGCCCCACGACAGGAAGCTCGCCCCCTACGAGTGCGGGATCATCCCGTCCCGGGAGGCGCCAGAGCGGTTCCCGGTGCGCTTCTACCTCGTGGCGATGATCTTCATCGTGTTCGACATCGAGATCATCTTCTTCTATCCGTGGGCCGTGGCCCACCGGGATATCGGGCTCTTCGGCCTGGTCGCAGTGCTGGTGTTCTCGGTCGCCGTGTTCGAGTCGTTCGTGTACCTCATCGGCAACGGGGCCCTCGAGTGGGGTCCGATCGCCGAGGTCCGCAAGGCGGCGTCCCGTCGCCTTGGGAGCGATGTGGTTCGACCGGGCGTGCGCCAGGTCGGCCTCGAGGGCCGCAAGGTCGATGGTCCGACGGACAGGAGCGCCGCCTGATGGCCCGAGTCCCGATTCTCGGCGACATCTCCGGCGTCCTCGACGAAGGCCTCGAGGGTCTCGAGCACAATTTCGTCACCGCCCGCATCGAGGACCTCGTCAAGTGGTCCCGGGCTCGCAGTTGCTGGCCGGCCACCTTCGGCCTGGCCTGCTGCGCCATCGAGATGATGGCCACCGGCGCCGCCCACTACGACCTGGCCCGCTACGGCATGGAGGTCTTCCGGGCCTCTCCCCGACAGGCCGACCTCATGATCGTCGCCGGACGCGTCTCCCAGAAGATGGCCCCGGTGCTGCGCCAGATCTATGACCAGATGATGGAGCCCAAGTGGGTCATCTCGATGGGCGTCTGCGCATCGAGCGGCGGCATGTTCAACAATTATGCCATCGTGCAGGGCGTCGACCAGGTGGTGCCGGTCGACGTCTACGCCCCGGGCTGCCCGCCCGGCCCCGAGACCCTGATGCACGCCATCCTCACCCTGCACGACAAGATCCTCACCGGCGAGCTCACGAGCCGTCGTGAGCAGACCGGTGCCGGCGCCGGCTTCGACCTCGCCGACTTTCCCGCTCCCGAACCGCCCGCCCCCGAACCGGAGGAGGCTCCGTGAGCGAGACCGACGTCGCCACGGAGGCGCACGAGGATGCACCGGTCGCCTCGACGGCTCTGTTCGGACAGGCCGTGCTGTACCCCGACCGTGGCGCCTACCTCGCCACGGTCGAATCCCTGCGCGACGAGGGCTACTGCACCGCCACCGACCTCACCGTCGTCGACTACCTGACCCACCCCGGCCGCAGCGGCCTCCCCGGCGGGGTCCAGCCCGAGCGTTTCGAGGTGGTGGTCGGCCTGTTCGACCATGCCCGCCGTGAACGCGTCCGCCTCCGCATCCAGGTGCCCGCCGACGACCCGACCGTACCTTCGCTGTTTGACCTCTTTCCCGGCACCGAGGCGATGGAACGCGAGGCCTGGGACCTCTTCGGCGTGTCCTTCGAGGGCCACCCCGACCACAGCCGGATCCTGCTCCCCGAGGACTGGGTGGGGCATCCACTGCGTAAGGACGAGGGGATCGGTGCCATTCCCGTCCAGTTCAAGTCCGCATCGGACCGACGGTGAGCGCCGAGGAGGCAACGGTGGCGGCCGTACGGCTCGACCTCGGTGACGATGAACGGGTTCGGCGTCGGGACGGCAGCGCCGTCCTCCGGATGACCGAGGTCGAGGCCGCCGACCTGGTCCTCGACCCCAGCGATCCGGTCACCGGCGAACGGGCCGACGAGCGCATGATCCTCAACATGGGCCCTGCACACCCGTCGACCCACGGCGTGCTCCGGCTGCTGCTCGAGATGGAGGGCGAGACCGTCCTGCGTTCGAAGCCGATCATCGGCTACCTGCACACCGGCATGGAGAAGACGGGCGAGAACCTCACCTTCCTCCAGGGCCCCACCAACGTCACCCGCATGGACTACGCCTCGCCGCTGTTCTCGGAACTGGTGTTCGCGTTGGCGACCGAGCAACTTCTCGGCATCGAGGTCCCGGAGCGCGCCACCTGGATCCGGATGCTCATGTGCGAGCTCAACCGGGTCGCCTCCCACCTGCTCTTCCAGGCCACCAACGGCATGGACCTCGGCGCCGTCTCGATGATGATCTACGGCTGGCGAGAACGGGAGGAGGTGCTGCGCTTCTTCGAGAAGGTCACCGGCCTGCGGATGAACCACAACTACATCCGCCCCGGAGGCGTCGCTGCCGACCTCTCTGACGGCTGGCAGGACGACGTCCGGCACCTGCTCGACATCATCCCACCCCGACTCGACGAGTACGAGGTGCTGCTCAACGACCAGCCCATCTTCCGTGCCCGCCTCCAGGGCGTGGGCGTCCTCGCGCCCGCCGAGGCCCTGGCACTGTCGGCGACCGGTCCGATCCTGCGGGCCACCGGCTATGACTGGGACCTGCGCCGTGACGAGCCGTACCTCGCCTACGACCGGGTCGACTTCGACGTCGTCGTCGGCACGTGCGGCGACGCCTTCGACCGCTTCGCCGTCCGCCTCGAGGAGATCCGGCAGTCGCTGCACATCGTCGAACAGATCCTCGACCTCCTGCCCGACGGTGACTACCGGACCCAGGACAAGAAGGTCACCCCGCCTCCGCGCGCCCGCATCGACGAGTCGATGGAGGCGCTGATCCACCACTTCAAGATCTTCACCGAGGGCTTCCACGTCCCCGAGGGCGAGGTCTACGCAGCGGTGGAGTCGCCTCGAGGCGAGTTGGGCTGCTACCTCGTGTCCGACGGCGGACCGAAGCCGTACCGCATGCACATCCGCGGCCCGAGCTTTGCCAACCTCCAGACGCTGCCCCACCTCATGCACGGCCGCCTCGTCGCCGACGCCGTCGCCGTCATCTCATCGGTCGACCCGATCATGGGCGAGGTGGACCGCTGATGACGTACTTCACGGAGGCCAATGCCCGAACGGCGGCGGAGGTCATCGCCAACTACCCGCGCCCCAGGTCGGCCATCATCCCGCTTCTGCACCTTGCGCAGGAGCAGGAGGGTTGGGTAACCCGCGACGCCATGGTCGAGATCGCCGAACTCACCGGCGCCACGCCCGCCGAGATCCTCGGGACAGGCTCGTTCTACGAGATGTTCAAGTTCCACCCGGTCGGCCGCTACGTCGTCAACGTGTGCACCAACATCTCCTGCCAACTGCTCGGTGGTGAAGAGTTGCTGCACCACGTCGAGGAGTCCCTGGGCGTCCACGCCGGGGGCACCACCGACGACGGGATGTTCACCGTCGAGGACGTCGAGTGCGTCGCCGCCTGCACCGAGGCACCGTGCTTCACCGTCAACTACCGCTACTTCCACCGGGCGGACCCCGACACCTTCGACGCCGTCGTCGACGACCTGCGCTCCGGCCGCAGCCCGCTGGCACGGGGCGCACAGGGCGACGACGGGCACGTGCCGGCACACGGCACCCTCGGCCGCCTCCGCCAGCACGTCCCGGACGACCGCCGTGCCGGAGTCGTGCCCCCCGAGGAGGCCGGCGAGGCACCCGTGTGGCTGCGGCCTGCACCCGCCACGGCAGGAGACTCCGATGGCTGAGCCGACGACCGTGCACCCGGCCGGGATGGACTACGTGCCGCACGCGGCAGGCTTCGTCGCCAACGAGGGGCCGAAGTTGCTCACCAGTCGCTTCCCGTACGAGGACTCCTACACCCTCGACCGCGCCCTCGCCACAGGCGCCTATGTCGGCCTGAAGTCCGCACTCGGCCGGGCTCCGGACGACGTGCATGCTGAGGTCCGCGAGGCCACCCTGCTGGGCCGCGGTGGCGCCGGCTTCCCCGCCGGCGTCAAGTGGGGGTTCTGCCCCGAGGGCGTGTGGCCCCGCTACCTCGTCGTCAACGGCGACGAGAGCGAGCCCGGCACCTACAAGGACCGACTCCTCATGGAACGCGATCCGCACCAACTCATCGAGGGCTGCCTCATTGCCTGCTACGCCCTCGGCCTGTCGCAGTGCTTCCTCTACGTGCGCGGCGAGATGGCCCTCGCCCAGGAGCGGCTGGCCACCGCACTCAACGACGCCTACGCAGCCGGCTACGTCGGGCGCAACATCTGCGACACCGACTTCTCCGTCGACATCACCCTCCACTGGGGCGCCGGCGCCTACATCGTCGGCGAGGAGACGGCCCTCATCGAGAGTCTTGAAGGCAACCGGGGAATGCCCCGCCTCAAGCCGCCGTACTTCCCGGCGGCCATCGGCCTGTACGGCAAGCCCACGATCGTCAACAACGTCGAGACCCTCGCCAACCTGCCGTGGATCCTTGAACACGGCGCCGCCGCCTACAAGGGCTACGGCTCCGAGACATCGCCCGGCACCCGCCTCTTCGCCATCTCGGGCCATGTCGTGAGGCCGGGCGTGTACGAGGTCGAGCAGGGCGTCACCACGTTCCGCGACCTCTTCTACGGCGACAACTTCTGCCGCGGCATCCGGGACGGCAACGACCTCAAGGCGTTCATCCCCGGAGGAGCGTCGGCGCCGTGGTTCTTCGAAGAACAGCTCGACCTGCCCCTCGAGGCCCGTGACGTCGGTGCCGCCGGGTCGATGCTCGGCTCCGGGGCGATGGTCGTCATGGACCACACCACCGACATCGTGAAGGCCTGCCTGCGGGTCGTGCGGTTCTTCGCCCGCGAGTCGTGCGGCAAGTGCTCGCCCTGTCGGGAGGGCACCAGTTGGGAGGAGAAGATCCTCGAGCGCATCCTCGACGGCCACGGACGGCCGGCCGACCTCGACCTGCTGCTCGATATCGGTGAGAACATCAGCCCCGGCCCGTACCCCGTCGCCGCACATGGGTCCGAGGGCCTCGACGCCGTGCCGTTCCCACCCCGGCAGACCACCATCTGCCCACTGGGCCCGTCATCGGTGGCGCCGATCACGTCGGCGCTGCGCCGCTTCCGTTCCGAGTTCGAGGCCAGGATCACGCGCCGTGACAGCCTGTCCGTCCAGGCGGCTCCGGTCGCCGAGGGGGCCCCGGCATGAGCGACGACGGGCAGACCGTGGAGATCACCGTCGATGGCCGGACCGTCGCGGCGAACCCGGGGGAGTTGCTGATCGACGTCTGCGAACGCACCGGTACCTACATCCCGCGCTTCTGCCACCATCCGCGGATGCAGCCGGTCGGGATGTGCCGGGCGTGCCTCGTCGAGGTCGACACCGGACGGGGTCCGGCCTTGCAGGCCTCGTGCATGCTCGAGTGCGCCCCCGGCATGCAGGTCGACACCGAATCCGAACGCACCCGCAAGGCCCAGGACGGCGTCCTCGAGTTCCTGCTCGTCAACCACCCGCTCGACTGCCCCGTCTGCGACAAGGGCGGCGAGTGCCCGCTCCAGGACCAGACGATGGCTTTCGGACCGGGCGAGAGCCGGTTCGTCGAGGAGAAGCGCCACTTCGAGAAGCCCATCCCGGTCAACGACAACGTCTTCCTCGACCGGGAGCGCTGCATCCTCTGCGACCGCTGCACCCGCTTCGCCGCCGAAGTTGCCGGCGACGCCCTGATCCACTTCCAGGGGCGGGGCTCGAACACCGAGGTCAACACCTTCCCCGACGAGCCCTTCAGTTCCTACTTCAGCGGCAACACCGTGCAGGTCTGCCCGGTCGGCGCACTGACGGCAGCGCCCTACCGGTTCAAGGCCCGGCCCTGGGACCTCGAGGAGGTCGAGTCCACGAGCGTGGTCGACAGCGTCGGGAGCCGCATCTCGGTGCAGTCCTCGCGCGACCGCGTGCTGCGCTTCCAGGGGGTCGACGCCGACGCCGTCAACTGGGGATGGCTCTCCGACAAGGAGCGGTTCGTCTTCGAGGCCTATGACCACGAGGACCGCCTCCGGACACCGCTGCTTCGCGACGACGCCGGCGACCTGGTCCCGGCCGGCTGGGGTGATGCGCTCTCTGCCGCCGCCGCGGCACTGTCCGACGCCGACCCCGACCGGATCGCCGTCCTGGGTGGGGCGCGCCTCACCAACGAGTCGCAGTACGCCTGGGCCAAGTTCGCCAAGGGCGTGCTGGGCACCGACCACGTCGACGCCCAGCTGGGCGACGGGCTGCCCGCCGAGTTCGTCCTCGGCCTGCCCCGGGCGACCATCGACGAGGCCTGCACGCCCGGTGGCGTCATCGTGCTGCTCGGACCCGACCCCAAGGAGGAGTTGGGTGCCCTCTACCTCCGGCTGCGCCACGCGGTCGTCCACGACGGCGCCACGCTGGTCGAACTGTCACCCCGGTCCACGGGCCTCACGCCGTTCGCCACCCACTCGTTGCGGGTACGTCCCGGAGAGGCCGCCGAAGTCGTCCGAGCCATGTTCGGAGAGGGCGGTACCGCACCCATCGGCAGCGTGGCGATCGAGGAGGCACAGGCCGTCGGAGCGCTCATCTCCGGGGCGACGTTCGGGCAGAGCCGGCCGGTCACGGTGCTCGTGGGCCGACAGTCGTTGGCCGAGGCACCCGGCACGATCATGGATGCCTCGCTCATCCTGCACGACCGGATCGCCGATGTCCGCTTCCTGTCGATGCTGCGACGCGGCAACGTCCACGGTGCCCTCGACTTCGGACTTGCCCCGGGGCTCCTCCCCGGCCGGGTCGGCCTCGACGAGGGCCGCTCTCGGTTCACCGATGCCTGGCCGACCAGCCCGACCACACGGGGTCGGGATGCGTTCGCCACCCTGCAGGCCGCTGCAGACGGCGCTGTCGACGTCCTGGTCCTGCTTGGCGCCGACGTCCTGGTCGACGTCCCCGACAACGACCTGGCCCGTCGCGGGCTCGAAGGGGCAGGCACGGTCATCGCCCTCGACCTGTTCGCCACCTCGACCGTGGCCACCGCCGACGTCGTCCTGCCGGCCACCGCCCCGACCGAGACCGACGGCACGGTCACCAACCTCGAGGGCAGGGTGAGCGTCGTGGCCCGCAAGGTGACCTCGCCGGGAACCGCCCGCCCCGACTGGATGATCGCCGTCGACCTGGCTCGGCGGTTGGGGACCGACCTCGGAATCGCCTCCCCCGACGACGTCTGGGCCGAACTCGCCACCGTGTCGCCGATCCATGCCCACATCGATCCCGAGGCGCTGGCCGCAGCGACCCGGGAGGGCATTCTCGTCCGGGGAGGCCCGGCGCTGGCCCGGCCGGCACCCCTCGAGGTGCCCAGCCACGACAAGAACTCCTTCCGCCTGGTCGTCACCCGCTCGATGTACGACCGTGGCGTGCTCACCGCCCACAGCCCGTCGTTGGCCGGCCTCGCGCCCGTGACCCGACTTGCCTTCGAGCCCACCGACTTCGCCTCGCTCGGGGTGCCGGAGGGGGGCAGCATCGAGGTCCGGGGCCCGAAGGGCAATGCCAGCGTCGTCGTCGGCCCCGATGCCCGGGTCGCCAAGGGCACCGCCCACGTGCTGTTCAACCAGCAGGGTGTGTCCGCCGGCGACCTCATCGACGCCGCCGCTGCGGTGATCGACCTGACGGTGGTACCGGTCTGATGGTCATCGCCGCCGATCCGCTCCTCCTCGGCCCCGTCGGCCTCGAGATCGTCCTGATCGTCCTGCTCAAGGTAGTCGTGTCGTTCGTCCTGCTGATGGTGTCGGTGATGCTGATGGTCTGGTTCGAGCGGAAGCTCATCAGCGACATGCAGAACCGCATCGGCCCGGACGTCGCCGGCCCATGGGGCATCCTCCAGACGCTCGCCGACGGCATCAAGTTGTTCTTCAAGGAGGACCTGATCCCGGAGAATGCCGACCGCCCGGTGTTCAAGTTGGCGCCGTACCTGTCGCTGGTGCCGGCCTTCCTCGTGTTCGCCATCGTGCCGGTGGGCGGCGACTTCCGCACCGGAGACGGAACCGTGGGCTTGTTCGGGCACCGCACGTTCCTCCAGGTCGCCGATCCGCCGATGGGCATCCTGTTGTTCCTCGCCCTCTCCTCGGTCGCCGTCTACGGCGTGATGCTGGCCGGCTGGTCGTCGGGCTCGAAGTACCCGCTGCTCGGCTCGGTCCGGGCGTCGGCCCAGATGATCAGCTACGAGGCGGCGCTGGGCCTCGCCATCGCCACTGTCTTCCTGACCGGTGGCTCCCTGTCGACCCACGAGATCGTGTCCAGCCAGTCCGGCTGGAACTGGAACGTCGTCACCACCGGTGTCGTCCCGTTCCTCGTCTTCCTCGTGGCCGGCACCGCCGAGTTGAACCGGCCGCCGTTCGACCTGGTCGAGGCCGAACAGGAACTGGTCGGCGGGTTCCACACCGAGTACAGCTCGATCCGGTTCGCCCTGTTCTTCCTCGCCGAGTTCATGAACGTGATCACCATGTCGGCGATCGCCGTCACCCTCTTTCTGGGTGGCCCCGACGGTCCGATCCTCGTGGAGCAGGTCGCCTGGGTCTGGCCGACCCTGTGGTTCTCCCTCAAGGTCCTGGCCTTCCTCTTCACCTTCGTGTGGCTGCGGGCGACCCTGCCGCGGATCCGGTACGACCAGCTCATGGACCTGGGCTGGAAGGTCCTGATCCCGCTGGCACTCGGCTGGTTCCTCCTGCTCGCGACGCTCAACGTGGGCCGCGACCGGGGTTGGTCGCCACTGGTCGTCGTGTTCGCCAGCGTTGCCGTGCTGTGGGCGGGCGCCGCCATGCTGGGTGGCGCCGTCCGCAAGGCCCGTGCCGAGAGGCTCGCCCTCGAGTTCGAGTCCGACGAGGTGCTCGACGCCGGGGATGGTGCCTGATGGGCTACTTCCGCGGCTTCGCCGTCACGTTCCGCAAGCTCTGGGAGAAGCGGGTCACCATCCCGTACCCCGAGCAGAAGCGCGACAAGCCCGAGCGCCTCCATGGCCGCCACGTCCTCAACCGCTACGAGGACGGCATGGAGAAGTGCATCGGCTGCGAACTCTGCGCGGGCGTGTGCCCCGCCGACTGCATCTACGTACGCGGTGCCGACAACCCGCCCGACGACCCGGTGTCGCCGGGGGAGCGCTTCGGCTTCGTCTTCGAGATCAACTACCTGCGGTGCATTCACTGCGACCTCTGCGTCGAGGCCTGTCCGACCGAGGCCATCACCGAGTCGAAGCTCTTCGAGTTCTCGTTCACCAATCGGCCCGATGCCATCTACACCAAGGACGAACTCCTCGTGGACGGCGAGACGGGTCGGCCACAGCAACTGCCGTGGGAGGACTGGCGCGAGGGCGAGGATGCCGACACTTCGGGCTGGATGCGTGCCACGTCGTCGTCGGGTTCTGCCGCCTACGCCGGACGGGTCGCCTGGTCGGGTGAACTCGGCTACGGAATCCGCGCCCCGGAACGGGGCCAGTCGGGCGGAGGGGCCGACGAGGACGGGGCCGACGAGGTAGGCGACGCCTGATGGACGCTGCCGTCTTCATCGTCTGCGCCGTGATGGTGCTGTCGGGCGCCTTCGGAGTGCTCCTGGCCCGCAATCCGGTGCACGCCGCCCTCTTCCTCGTCCAGTCCGTCTTCGGCGTGGCCGTGCTGTTCCTGCTGCTGGAGGCCACCTTCCTCGCCGCCGTCCAGGTGATCGTCTACGCGGGCGCCATCGTCATCCTGTTCCTGTTCGTGATCATGCTGCTCGGTGTCGACCGGGTCGATGACCTCGACGTCGAGCCCATCGCCGGACAGCGGCCGCTCGCCGTCGTGATCGGCGCCGGGATCCTGGGAACGACCCTCACGGCCCTACTCGTGGCGGTCGGTGGACCGACCGGTGCGCCGACGGCCAACGCACCGCTGGGCGACGCCGGTGACAATGCCAAGCGCCTGGGCGAGGTGCTGTTCACCGACCACGTCTTCGCCGTCGAACTCACCGCCCTGTTGCTCACGGTCGCCGTGGTCGGCGCCGTCGTGCTGGTCCGTCGCCTCCGAGGCCCACTCCAGCCCCTACCGGCAGAGGCCGTGGCGTCGAAGCCCGAGTCGCCGGAGTCCACCGGCCCGGATGGTGAAGCCGGGGAAGCCGGACAGGGGGGTGACGCCTGATGGAGGTCACCGTCGCCTGGTACCTGACGTTGGGGGCCGTCCTGTTCACGTTGGGCGCCGTCGGCCTGCTGGTCCGTCGCAACCCGCTCGTGATGTTCATGTGCGTCGAACTGATGCTCAACGCCGTGAACCTCACGTTCGTGAGCCTCGGCGACGCGTTGGGCGACCTGAGCGGACAGGTGTCGGTGTTCTTCGTGCTGGTGGTGGCCGCTGCCGAGGTCGTTGTCGGCCTGGGGATCGTCGTGGCGATCATGCGTCGACGCGTCGGGGCGACCGCCGACGACCTCTCGGTACTGAGGGGCTAGGGCATGCTGCGCCTTCCATCGAAGCCGAGGGGCTAGACCGTGCTCGACCTGGTCTGGCTGATCCCCGCGTTCCCGCTGGTCGGGTTCGCCGTGCTGCTGGTGGCTGGCCGCCGCCTCGGCGAGCCGAACGCCGGCTGGGTGGCGACCGTCGCCATGTTCGGGTCGTTCGCCGCCACGATCGGCGTGGTCGTCGACCTGTTGTCGCGTGACGAGCACCACCGCCGCTCGGTCACCACCCTGTTCTCCTGGGTGCCGGCCGGCGACCTCTCCGTGGACGTCGGTTTCCTCGCCGATCCGCTGTCGCTGACGATGTGCCTCTTCATCACCGGGGTCGGTGCCCTCATCCACCTGTACTCGATCGGGTACATGCACGGCGACGCCGGCTTCGGCCGCTTCTTCACCTACCTGAACCTGTTCGCCTTCTCGATGCTCGTCCTCGTCCTGGCCGACAACATGCTGTTCACGTTCCTCGGCTGGGAGGGCGTCGGGGCGTGTTCGTACCTGCTCATCTCCTTCTGGTTCACCGACCCGGCCAACGCCTCCGCCGGGAAGAAGGCCTTCGTCACGAACCGCATCGGCGACTGGGGCGTCATCGTCGCCATGTGCCTGACGTTCTTCACGTTCGGGTCGCTCTCGTATGTCGAGGTACTCGACGCAACCGATGCTGGACAGGTCGCCGAGTCGACGGCCACCTTCATCGCCGTGATGCTCTTCGTCGGGGCGATCGGCAAGTCGGCGCAGTTCCCGCTGTACCTGTGGCTGCCTGATGCCATGGCCGGCCCCACGCCGGTTTCGGCCCTGATCCACGCCGCCACGATGGTGACCTCGGGCATCTACCTTCTGACCCGCGTCAACCCGATCATCGCCGACGCCGCGGCCTGGGTCCCCTCGCTCATCGCCTGGGTGGGGGTGGGCACGGCGCTGTTCGCTGCGACCATCGCCATGGCGCAGACCGACATCAAGAAGGTGTTGGCGTACTCGACCGTCAGCCAGCTCGGCTACATGTTCCTGGCCGTGGGCTGCGGTGCCTACGTGCCGGCCATCTTCCACATGGTCACCCACGCCTTCTTCAAGGCGCTGCTGTTCCTCGGCTCGGGCTCGGTCATCCACGGCATGGACGGCGACCAGGACCTGCGCCACTACGGCGGCCTCCGGAAGTGGATGCCGGTCACCGCCTCCACGTTCATCATCGGCTGGTTGGCCATCGCCGGCGTGCCGCCGTTCGCCGGCTTCTGGTCGAAGGACGAGATCCTGGCGTATGCCTGGAACGAGAGCCCCGCCCTGTGGGCGGTCGGCCTCGTGACCGCCGTCCTGACCGCCTTCTACATGACCCGCCAGGTGGTGCTCACCTTCTTCGGCCGCCACCGCTACGCCGACGCCCGCCCCGACGAGGTCGACGCCGCATGGGACGCCCGTCTCGCCAGTGTCGCAGCCGACCTTGAGGCGGCGGCGGCAGCGGTCGATGAGGCTCGCGCCGGCCTCGAGGCAGCGGTCGCCGCCCGTACCGGGGCCGAGACCACACATGCCTCGGCCATCGAGGCCGCCCGCACTGCGACGTCCGGGGGATCGACGGACGAGGCAGCCGACCCCGAGGCGCTCGCCGAGGCGGTGCTCGCCGCCGAGGACGCCGTGGTCGCCGCAGACACAGCGGTCGGGTCAGCCGAGGAGTCACTGGCCGTCGCGAGGTCGTCGCGTGCCGTCGCTGCCGCCGACCAGGCTGTCGTCGTCGCCGCCGCAGGGGAACGTGACGGGGTTCCCGCACTCGCCCTCGACGCCGCACCCGACACCGACGACATCACCGATCACCTGCCCGAGGCTGTGGCCGCACGTGCTGGCCACCATCCGCACGAGTCGCCGTGGACGATGACCCTTCCGTTGGTCGTCCTGGCGATCCTGTCGGTCGTTGGCGGGCTCATGCAGCTCCCGTTCGCACCGTCGCTCAAGTTCCTCGAGCAGTGGCTCGAGCCCTCGCTGTTCGGCAACGAGGTCCACCTCGGCCTCGGCGCTGGGATGCTCTGGGTGCTGGCCGCCGTTGCCGTCGCCGGCGGCCTCGTCGGAATCGCCGTCGCCGTCGCCGCCTACGAGCGCCGCCGCATCGACCACCGGGTCTTCGAACAGCCGCTGCTGGCAGATGCCTGGGCCATCGACCGGAAGGTGGGCGACTTCATGGGCGGTCCCGGCCGCGCAGGCTTCGAGGCCACCACCACCTTCGACGAGCGCGTCGTCGACGGAGCCGTCAACGGGGTCGGCTCGTTGGTCCGTCACCTGGCCGGCGTGCTGCGGCGGTTCCAGAACGGCCTGGTGCGTACCTATGCCGCCGGTGCCGCCATCGGTGCGGTGGCCCTGCTGCTGTGGTTCCTCTCGAGGGCCAGCTGGTGACTGCCGTGCTCGCCTCCGCCTCGCCCACCTTTCCGGTGCTCCCGGCGCTGATCGTCGTGCCGCTGCTCGGTGCCCTGCTGGTCATCATCGTGCCCCGCCGCCGCCCGGAATTGTTGAAACTGGTGGCCGTGCTCGCCACGATGGCGACCGGAGCGCTCTCGCTGTGGCTGTTGTTCGCCTTCGACACCGGAGTCGACGGCTTCCAGTTCGCCAGCCGCCACGTCTGGCTCGGAGACCTCGGTGTGTCGTGGCTGTTCGGAGTCGACGGAATCTCGCTGTTCCTCGTCGTCCTGACGGGGATCCTGTTCCCGATCGCCATCCTGGCCACCGACCCGGAACACGACGGCCGCGCCTACTACGCCTGGCTGCTGGTCCTCGAGGGCGGCGTCATGGGCGTGTTCGCCAGCCTCGACCTGGTCGTGTTCTTCCTGTGCTTCGAGGCCGTGCTCGTGCCGATGTACTTCCTCATCGGCCGCTGGGGGCACGACAACCGCACCTATGCCGCCACCAAGTTTTTCCTGTTCACGATGGCCGGTTCGGCGCTGATGCTCGTCGGCATCCTGTCCTTGGCGTTCCTGCACGCCGATGCCACCGGCGGGGCGGTCACATTCGACCTGGTCGCCATCGCCGAGGCGCAGAGCCTCGGCGTCGAGACCGCCCGCTGGGTGTTCCTCACGTTCGCACTCGCCTTCGCCGTGAAGGTGCCGATCTTCCCGCTGCACACCTGGCTGCCCGATGCCCACACCGAGGCGCCCACGGCCGGTTCGGTGATCCTCGCCGGCGTGCTCCTGAAGCTGGGCACCTACGGGTTCCTGCGCTTCGGCCTGTACCTGTTCCCGGAGGCCACCCACCACTTCGCCCCGGTGTTCCTCGTGCTCGGCGTGGTCGGCATCGTCTACGGGGCGGTCGTCGCCACCATGCAGAAGGACCTCAAGCGCCTGGTCGCCTACTCGTCGGTGGCGCACCTCGGTTTCATCATCCTGGGCACGTTCGCCCTCAACACAGAAGGCATCGAGGGCGGCCTGCTCCAGATGGTCAACCACGGCATCTCGACCGGCGCCCTGTTCCTGCTGGTCGGGATGATCTACGAACGGCGCCACACGCGCCAGATCGCCGAGTTGGGCGGCCTCCAGAAGTCGGCTCCGCTCCTGGCGGGCGTCTTCACCGTCGTGATGCTGTCGTCGATCGGGCTACCCGGCCTGAACGGCTTCGTCGGCGAGTTCCTCGTGCTGGTCGGGACCTTCAATGCCCACCGCTGGTACGCCGTGGTGGCCACCGGCGGAGTGGTGCTGGCCTCCCTCTACCTGCTGTGGGCCTACCAGCGGGTGTTCCACGGCCCCGCCGAGGGCGACAACGCCGACGTGCCCGACCTGCGACTACGTGAGGGCCTGGTCCTCGCCCCGTTGTTGGCGCTCATCGTGGTGCTCGGCGTCTATCCGAAGCCGGTCATCGAGCGCATGGAGCCGGCGGTGGACGCCCTCGTCGAGCACATCGAACGTCACGTCGACGGCTTCCACGAGCCGACCAGCCAAATGGGCAGCGGCGTGTCTCCTGAGGGCGCCGCGGACTCGGAAGAGGGCCACTGATGCTCGCCCAGGCCGGAACCGTGTCCACGCCCGAGGTGCTCTGGTGGGCACTCGTCCCGCTGCTGATCCTCGCCGGTGCGGCCGTGCTGCTCTTGACCGTCGCCTCGCTGGTGCGGCGGCTGCCCGAGTGGCTGCCGGCCACCTGGACGGTCGTGGCCGGCCTGGCCGTGCTGGTGTCGGTCGTCCCGCTCTGGAGTGAGGTGCAGGACGAAGGCGCCCGTTCGTTCCTGGCCGGCGCCGTAGGGATCGACGGTTCAACACTTTTCGTGACCGCCCTGCTCGCCGTCGCCGTGGTCGCCACGGCGCTGCTCTCCCGGGCCTACCTCACCCGCGAGGACCTGCCGGGCGTCGAGCTCTACGTGCTGCTGCTGCTCTCGGCCGCAGGCGGCGTGGTCATGGCCTCGGCCAACGACCTGATCGTGCTGTTCCTCGGCCTCGAGCTGCTGTCGATCGCCGTCTACGTCATGGCCGCCCTGCACCTGCGCCGTATCCAGTCACAGGAGGCGGCCCTCAAGTACTTCGTACTGGGGGCGTTCGCCTCGGCGTTCTTCCTCTACGGGATCGCCCTGGTGTACGGCGCCACCGGGTCCACGGGCCTCGCCCGGATCGCCGACTACCTGTCGACCTCCGTCCTGCTCGAGGACGGCATGTTGTTGGCCGGCTTCGGCCTGCTGCTCGTGGGCCTGGGCTTCAAGGTCGCCGCCGTGCCATTCCATGCCTGGGCCCCCGACGTCTACCAGGGAGCCCCGACCCCGGTGGTGGCCTGGATGGCCGCCGGCGTCAAGGCCGCCGGGTTCGCCGCCCTGCTGCGGGTCTTCGTCCTGACGTTCGGGTCATGGTCGGGGGAGTGGAGGCCCGCCGTGTGGGGCCTCGCCATCCTCACGGTGCTGGGCGGCTCGGTCGTTGCCGTCGTGCAGACCGATGTCAAGCGGATGCTGGCGTACTCGTCGATCGCCCACGCCGGGTTCCTGCTTGTCGGCGTGCAGGCCTCCTCCGATCGGGGCACGGCCGCCGTGCTCGCCTACCTCGGCGCCTACACGCTGCTGGCCTGCGGCAGCTTCGCCGTGGTCACCGTCGTCGGTGGTGCCGGGGACGACCGCCACGGCCTCGACGCCTACCGGGGCCTCGGCGCCAGCCGCCCCTGGCTGGCCGGCGCCTTCGCCGTGCTGTTGCTGGGACAGGCCGGTGTGCCGTTCACCGCCGGCTTCGTCGCCAAGTTCGGCGTGATCGCCGCCGCAGCCGAGGGCCGCTCCTATGCCCTCGCCGGGGTCGCCATGCTGGCTGCCTCCGTGGCCGCCTTCGTCTACCTGAGGATCCTCGTGGCGATGTACCTCGACGACGGGTCCGATGTTCCCGACGTCGATCCGGTCCCGTGGGGACCTCGAATCGTCATCGCCGTGTCGGTCTCCCTGGTGCTGTTCCTGGGCGTCGTCCCCGGCCCACTCGTCGACCTGGCCAAGGACGCCGTGCCCGTCCTGGTGGGTGGTTGAGATGATCCGCAACGCTGCTCAATTGCAGCCGCTCCCCAGAGTGAAGGCGGTGCCGACCGCTAACCTCCCTGCAGTGCTGCGACGCCGCCGTCCGGTGCTCCTCACGCCCGCCCATTTTCCCGAAATCCGTTAGGTTCACCCCTCGTGTCCGAGTTCCTCCGCAGCTGGCTGGTCGTCGTGGTGTTCGGCGGCCTCGCCGTCCTGCTGGTCGGCGTCTTCCTCGGACTCGGCAGCCTGCTCCGTCCCAAGCGGGAGACCGAGCAGAAGGTCATGAACTACGAGAGTGGCGTCGACCCGCAGGGCGACCGCTGGAGCCAGTCGAACATCCGCTACTACGTGTTCGCCCTCATGTTCGTGCTCTTCGACGTCGAGGCCGTGTTCATCTTCCCGTGGGCCGCCCGGCTCGAGGCCTACGGCGTGTTCGGCCTCGTCGAGATGGCAATCTTCATCTTCATCCTCGCCCTGGGCCTCTTCTACGCCTGGCGCAAGCGGCTGCTGCGTTGGATCTGAGGGACGAGGCAACGAACTGACCATGGGACTCGTCGAGAACGGCAAGCTGCCGAAGCCACTCACCGCTCTGCTCAACATCAGCCGCAAGTACTCACTCTGGGTGTACCAGTGGGGCCTCGCCTGCTGCGCCATCGAGATGGGCGCCGCCTTCGGCTCACCCCGCTACGACGTGATGCGCCTCGGCGTGATCCCGTTCCCGGCGTCGCCCCGCCAGGCCGACCTCGTCGTCGTCTCCGGCACCGTCACCGACAAGATGGCACCGGCGGTGAAGCGCCTCTATGAGCAGATGCCCGACCCCAAGTACGTGATCTCGATGGGCTCGTGCGCCAACTGTGGCGGCCCCTACTGGGACTCCTACTCGGTCACCAAGGGGGTCGACCAGATCATCCCCGTGGACGTGTACGTGCCCGGCTGCCCACCACGCCCCGAGGCACTGCTCGAGGGCATCGTGTTGCTCCAGGAGCGCATCCGGTCCGAGGACATGGGCGAACGTTGGAATGGAGACCCCATTGTCGTCTCCTGAGGACACCGTGGACACGGTCGCCGAGGCCGCACCCGCCGACGAGGCGCGTGACGCCCTCGTGGCCACGCTGGCCGAGGCCCTCGGCGACGGACTTGTCGCCAGCGAGGTGCAGCCCGGCGTCGACGTCTGGGTGCGGGTGGCTGCCGACTCGTGGCTGGCTGCCGGCGTCGCCCTGCGCGATCGCTGCGGCATGTCGTACTTCAACTTCCTCTCGGCCATCGACTGGCAGCCCTCGCCCTTCGGGCGCGACATGGACTCCCAGGTCGATGGTCCCGAGGCGAACGACCCGGGGCCAATGGAGTGGGGCACCACCGGCGGAGAGGCCCGGTTCCAGTTGCTGGCCCGCGTGCACAACCCGACGACCGGCCTCGGCGTCACCGTCAAGGCCGACCTTCCGGGCGACCGGCCCGAGGTCGACTCGTGGATCCCCGCCTACGCGGGTGCCAACTGGCACGAGCGGGAGGCCTGGGAGATGTTCGGCATCGACTTCCGAGGCCACCCGAACCAGGTGCACCTGTACCTGCCCGGCGCCTTCGAGGGGAACCCGCTGCGCAAGGACTACCCGCTGCTGGCCAGGCGCATCAAGCCGTGGCCGGGCATCGTCGACGTCGAACTCATGCCGGGTGACGACGATTCGGCGGATGATGGCGAGGGCGACGACGCATGACCGCCACGACCGACGCCCAGCAGCTCGCCTACATCGCCGGCCAGGCCGCCGACGCCCGCGTGAACGTCGAACTCGAGACCGAGGGCATGACCCTCAACATCGGCCCGCAGCATCCGGCCACCCACGGCACCCTGCGCATCATCGTCCGCCTCGACGGCGAGCGGGTGATTGCCGCCGAGCCGGTCATGGGCTACATGCACCGCGGCTACGAGAAGCTGGTCGAGGTCCGCACCTATCCGCAGGTCACCACGTTGGTCAACCGCATCGACTGGCTGGGCAGCTTCGCCAACGAGGTCCCGTTCATCCTGGCCGCAGAGCGGCTCATGGAGGTCGAGGCCCCGCCCCGTGCCCAATGGATCCGCACCGCCCTGTTCGAACTCTCCCGCATCGCCAACGTCGTGCTGTTCCTCGGCGACATGGGCGTCCAACTGGGGGCCATCACGCCGGTCTTCTTCGCCTTCCGCGACCGCGAGTTCGTGCTGAACCAGATCGAGGCTGTCACCGGCGGCCGCTTCCACCCCAACTTCGATCGCATCGGCGGCCTCAAGGACGACCTCCCCAAGGGCTGGATCGTCGAGACCCTGGGTGTCCTCGACCGCATCCGGACCTTCTGCGACGAGATGGAGGACCTCGTCGCCGGCAACGAGATCTTCCAGGCCCGGACCCGGGGCATCGGGGTGATCCCCGCCGACGTCGGGCTGTCGTACGGCATGTCCGGTGCCAACATCCGTGCCAGCGGGGTCGACTGGGACCTGCGGCGCGACAGCGAGATGGGCCTCGTCCACCGTGAACTGGACTGGAAGGTCTGGACCCACCCCGACGGCGACTCGTTCGCCCGCTACTGGGTGCGCCTCCAGGAGGTACGCGAGGCCTGCACCATCGTCGAGCAGTGCCTCGAGGGCATTCCCTCCGGTCCGGTCATGGCCAAGGTGCCCCGCATCATCAAGGTGCCTGCCGGCGAGGCCTACGTCGAGACCGAGAACCCGCTCGGCGTCATGGGCTACTACATCGTCTCCAAGGGCGAGCTGGTGCCGTACCGGGTGAAGATCCGCTCGGCGTCGTTCAACAACGTCTCGATCACGCCGTGGCTGCTCGAGGGGGTCTACGTCCCCGACGTGATCTCGATCCTCGCCAGCCTCTACTTCATCCTCGGCGACATCGACCGATGAGCACGTCTCGCCTGTCCATGGACGGGTTGCCCGCATGAGCACCCTCACCCTCGCCGCCGAGCTGGCCTACTGGCAGCAGACCTCGATTCGGGCGGTCGTCGGCCTGGTGGCCGTACTGCTCCCCGCCGGGACGCTCGTCTACCTGTTCCTGTTCAAGATGATGAGTTTCATGCAGAGCCGCCTCGGTCCCATGGAGGCTGGCCCCTACGGCTCGCTGCAACTCCTCGCCGAGGTCGGCAAGTTCCTCCAGAAGGAGGACATCGTCCCCGCCAAGGCCGACCGGGTCGTGTTCAAGGCGGCACCGTTCGTGGTGCTGGTCTCCACGTTCCTGCTGGTGCTCGTCATCCCCGGCGGACCGGACCTGGTGTTCATCGACGTCGACACCGGCATCTTCCTGGCCCTGGCGGTCTCGTCGATCTCGGTGATCGGGATCCTCATGGCCGGCTGGGCGTCGGCCTCCAAGTACTCGCTGCTGGGTGCCCTTCGGGCTACCGGCCAGCTCATCGCCTACGAGTTGCCGCTGGTGCTGGCGGTCATGGGCGTCGTCATCCAGGCCGGCACCCTCAACATGCAGGGCATCGTGATGGCGCAGGCCCAGGGCGAGATCTTCGGTTTCGGAGGCATCGGCAGCCCCTTCATCATCACGCAGTTCCTGGGGTTCGCGATCTTCCTGGTCGCCGTCCAGGCTGAACTCACCCAGCCGCCGTTCGACATGCCGGTCGCCGAGTCCGAGCTCGTGACCGGCTACCTCACCGAGTACTCCGGCATGCGGTTCCTGATGTTCTTCATCGGCGAGTTCGCCACGGCCGGCATCTTCTCGGCCCTGGCGGCAACGCTGTTCCTCGGCGGCTGGTACGTGCCGGGGCTCGACCCGACCGACAACCTGTTCAACGTCATCGGTCCGATGGTCCTGATGGGCAAGGTGATCCTGGTCGCCTTCCTCATCTTCTGGTTCCGGTTCACCTACCCCCGGTTCCGCGAGGACCAGCTCCAGACGCTGGCCTGGAAGGTGCTCATCCCGTTGTCGCTCGTCAACATCGTCGTAACCGGCGTGCTGAAGGTGGTGTTCTGATGCCTAACCCCAAGGTCCCCGGCCTCATCAAGGGCCTCGGCGTCACGATGAAGACGATGCTGCGCACCCTCACCAAGGGCTCCCACACCGTCCAGTATCCGAAGGTCAAGGAGGCGCCAACGCCCCGGGCTCGTGGCGTCATCGCCCTCCACGAGGAGAACTGCACCTCGTGCATGCTGTGTGTCCGCGAGTGCCCCGACTGGTGCATCTACATCGAGGGCCACAAGTACCTGGCGCCTCCGCGGCGGCCCGGCGGCAAGCCCCGCAAGAAGAACGCCCTCGACCGCTTCGACATCGACTACGCGCTCTGCATGTACTGCGGCATCTGCGTCGAGGTGTGCCCGTTCGAGGCTCTGTTCTGGACACCGGAGTTCGAGTACTCGGAGCCCAAGATCGCCGACCTGCTACACGACAAGAACCTGCTGGGGCAGTGGATGGAGACGGTGCCCGAATTTACGGACTACGAGGCCGGCAGCGAGGCCAAGAAGCTCGAGGTGCCGCGATGAACGTGCCGGCCGCTCTCGAGGGCTTCGACTCGCTGACGAGCGGCGACACCGTCGTCGCCCAGAACATCGCGTTCGGGATCCTGTCCGTCGTGATGGTGGTGGCCGCCCTGCGCATGGTCACCACCCGCAACGTCGTCCACGCCGCCCTCTACCTCGTGATCGTGCTGGCCGGCGCGGCCGGGATCTTCATCCTGCTGGGTGCCGAGTTTGTCGGCGTCACACAGGTGCTCGTCTACATCGGGGCGATCGTCGTCCTCTTCCTGTTCGGCATCATGCTCACCCGTGGCGCCCTGGGCGAGGACGAGGAGGCCAACACCGAGAAGCGTCGCATGGCCGCCCTGGTCGGCGTGCTGGTGCTGGTCGTCACCGGCGGAGCCGTCCTCGACTCGTTCGGCGACGCCGCCGTGAACCGCAGCGCCCCGAGCCTCACCTCCGAGATCGGCGACACCATCTTCAGCCAGTACATCGTCCCGTTCGAGGCCGTGTCGGTCCTGCTGCTGGCCGCCCTCATCGGGGCGATCGTCGTGGCGAGGCAGGACTGAGTCGTGCTGCTCAACCAGTTCCTCCTCCTTGCGGCCGTCCTCTTCGCCATCGGCGTCTACGGCGTGCTGGCCCGCCGCAACGGCGTGCTCGTCCTCATGTCGATCGAGCTGATCCTCAACGCCGTCAACATCAACCTGGTGGCGTTCTCGGCGGTCCGGGAGACCGTGGGCGGCGAGGTCTTCGCCCTCTTCATCATCGCCGTGGCTGCCGCCGAGGTCGGCGTGGGCCTGGCCATGGTGCTGCTGCTGTACCGCAACCGCCGCAGCATCGACCTCACAGAGATCGACCAGTTGAGGGGCTGATGACGTGACCGAACTGCTCACCCTCGCTGCCTCCACGGCATCAGGCCTGCCCCTCGGGATCACCGAGGGCGGCACCTGGCTGCTGCGCAACGCCTGGCTCATCCCGCTGCTGCCGGGGCTGTCTTTCGTCGGCATCCTCTTCTTCGGCAAGCGAATGCCGAGGGGTGGATCCGAGCTCGGCATCGCCCTCGTCGGCATTGCCTTCGTGCTGTCGCTCCTGACCGCCGCCGCCTGGATCGACCACCGCGACAACTTCGAGGGCGAAGAGGTCCACCGGGCCGTCGCCGTCGCCGAGCACGGCGACGACCACGTCGAGGCGCACGCCGAGGCGCACGGCCACCCCTCGCTCGGCGTCCACAACACCGTCACCTGGTTCGAGATGAACGACGTCGCCTTCACCGTCGGCACCCTCGTCGACGGGCCGGCCGTGATGATGCTGGTGGTCGTCACCCTCGTCTCGCTGCTGGTGCACGTGTACTCCACCGAATACGTCGCCGGAGACCGGCGCTACACGCACTTCTTCGCCTTCCTCTCCCTGTTCAGTGCCTCGATGCTGTTGCTCGTCGTGTCCGAGAACACGCTGCAACTGCTGGTTTCGTGGGAACTGGTGGGCGTCTGCTCCTTCGTGTTGATCGGCCACTGGTGGGAGGAGAAGCCCAACAGCGACGCAGCGCTCAAGGCGTTCCTTACCAACCGGGTAGGCGACATGGGCCTCATCGTCGGCGTAACGATCCTGTTCTTCACCGTTGGCTCGGCGCTGCCCGGCCAGTTCGGCTCGTTCTCGATCGCCGAGACCAACGCCCTCGCCGGCGCCGGCCAGCTCTCGCACACGGCACTGCTGGTGGCGTCCTGCTGCCTGATGGCCGCCGTCATGTCGAAGTCCGGCCAGTTCCTCCTGCACACCTGGCTGCCCGACGCCATGGCCGGTCCCACGCCCGTCTCGGCGCTCATCCACGCCGCCACCATGGTCGTGGCCGGCGTGTTCATGATCGCCCGCATGTACGGCGTGTTCTTCGAGGGCTTCCAGATAGGCGGCAGCTCGATCAACCTGATGGCCTTCATCGGCGGCCTCACCACCATCGTCGGCGCCTGCCTGGCATTCGTGCAGCGCGACATCAAGAAGGTGCTGGCCTACTCGACGATCTCCCAGCTCGGCTACATGGTGATGGCCCTCGGCGTGGGCGCCTGGACGGCGGCCGTGTTCCACCTGTTCACCCACGCCTTCTTCAAGGCATGCCTGTTCCTGGGCTCGGGCTCGGTAGCCCACGCCGTGCACGGCTTCGACATGAAGTCCGACATGGGTGGCCTCCGCAGGCGCATGCCGCACACCTACCGGACCTTCATGATCGGCACCATCGCCCTGGCCGGCCTGCCGCCGCTGGCCGGCTTCTGGTCCAAGGACGAGATCCTGGTCGGAACCGGCGGCTGGGGCCTGCTGGGCGGGACCGGCGGCAACGGCGCCTACACCCTGATGCTGGGCATGGGCATGCTCACGGCGGCGCTGACCGCCGCCTACATGACCCGCTGCGTGTACCTGACCTTCTTCGGCGAGTTCCGGGGCCACGGCGAACCCCACGAGTCCGGCCGGCTCATAACCGTGCCGTTGTGGATCCTGGCCGGCCTGGCCATCGTCGCTGGCTTCCTGAACCTGCCCACGGGCTTCCAGCTGGCCCCCGGGTCACTGCAGGAACGGTTCGGCCACTACGTGGAGCCGGTGGCCGGCTACTTCCCGGCCATCTCCCACGCCACGCCCAGCTGGTCGCTGGCCATCGTCTCGACGCTGGTCGTGGTCGGCGGCATCGCGGCGGCCGGGTACTACTACTTCGTGAAGGTGGAGGCGGCCTCGGAGGCCGCCGGCACCAGCCTCACAGAGTTGTCCGACGGACCCACCACGAGGTACCAGCTGGCCAGGGCGGGGCTCACCCTGCTGAACAACAGGTACTACCTCGACCACCTCTACAACGGGGTGGTGGCCGACGGCACCAAGGGGCCCGTGGCCCGCCTGGCATATCGCATCGACCAGCAGGTGATCGACCGTACGGTCGACGTGATCGGCCAGACCGCCGTGAAGACGGGCACCGTCGTCTACGACAAGGTCGACCAGCTGGTGGTCGACGGGGCGGTCAACGCCACGGGCCTCGCCTCATCCGGGATGGGTGAGGAACTCCGAAAGGTCAATTCCGGCAAGGTCCAGAGCTACGCGGCAATCCTGTTCGCGGCAGCGACGGTCCTGGCCGGCCTTCTGATCGTCATCGTCTAGGAGACGCCGACATGGAAAATCTGCTCGACGGCTGGGGCATCACGCTCGCCACCTTCTCACCGCTCGCCGGTGTGGCGGTCATGATGCTCATTCCAAGGGAGCGCGAGGACCGGCACAGGCTGATCGCGCTGGTCACCTCGTTGTGGGTGGCGTTCGTGGGCGTGCTGCTGCTCATCTGGTTCGACCTGGGCCACACCGGCCAGCTCCAGTTCGTGGTCGACAAGCCGTGGATAGACGTGATCTCCAGCAGGTACCTGGTGGGCCTTGACGGCATGTCCCTGCCGCTGATCCTGCTGACCATGCTGATCGTGCCGATGTGCATCATCTACAGCTGGAACCACTTCCCGGACCCGGTGAACCCGAAGGCCTTCCTGATCCTGATCCTGATCCTCGAAACTGGGATGATCGGCACCTTCGTGGCCCAGGACCTGGTGCTCTTCTTCGTGTTCTTCGAGGTCGTGCTCCTGCCGATGTTCTTCATGATCGCCGTATGGGGTGGCGAGAACCGCCGCTACGCGTCCCTGAAGTTCTTCCTGTACACCCTCTTCGGTTCGGCTCTCATGCTGGTCAGCTTCCTGGCCCTGTTCTTCCTGACCGGCGCCGACACGTTCTCTTTCACCGGCCTGGCCGACGCGGTGGCCGCCGGTGGGGTGTCCGGCACCGCCCAGCTCTGGATCTTCGGTGGCATGTTCCTGGGCTTCGCCATCAAGGTGCCGATGTTCCCGTTCCACACCTGGCTGCCCGACGCCCACACCGAGGCGCCGACGGTCGGCTCGGTCATCCTGGCCGCCGTGCTCCTGAAGCTCGGCACCTACGGCTTCGTGCGCATCGCCATCCCGATCCTGCCCGATGCCGCCGTGGCATGGGCGCCCTGGATCGGCCTGCTGGCCGTGGTGGGCATCATCTACGGAGCCCTCGGGTGCCTGGCCCAGACCGACATGAAGCGCCTGATCGCCTTCTCCTCGGTAGCCCACATGGGCTTCGTGATGCTGGGCATCGCCACGCTGACCGACTTCGGCATCAACGCGGCGATCATGGGCATGGTCGCCCACGGCCTCATAACCGGGATGCTCTTCTTCCTCGCCGGCTCGGTGAAGGAGCGGTTCCACACGCTCGAGATCAGCCGCCTGGGTGGCCTGCTGGTACAGGCGCCCCGCATGGGATGGATCTTCGGGTTCTGCGTCATGGCCTCGCTCGGCCTCCCCGGCCTGGCCGGCTTCTGGGGCGAGTTCCCCGCGATCCTGTCGGCCTACCAGCCGGCCAACGGCGTGCCCGTGGAGACCTTCAGGACCTTCATGGTGGTCGCAGCTCTGGGTACCGTGCTTGCCGCCGGCTACCTGCTCTGGCTGCTCCAGCGGGTGGCGTTCGGCACCCCACCGGAGGAGTTCGTCGACGACCCGCACATCACCGACACCACGAGGTACGAGTGGATCTCCTGGGCTCCGCTGCTGGCCCTCATCGTGGCCATCGGCGTCTACCCGAACCTGGTCTTCCGCCTCACCGACGGTGCGGTCGACGCCTCGCTGAACGAGTGCCTGAGGGTGGACGAGCGCGTTCTGACGGCCGACGAGGTCGAGGCGCTGGGTTGCAGTGACGTCTACGACCTCGGTGGTGGCGGCTCCGACGCGCCCGTCGAGCACGCGGTCGGGAACTAGCCCGTGGGCCTCGACCTCCTCACCCTCGCCTTCGTGCGACCGGCGATCGACTGGCACGCCATCGCGCCCGAACTCGTGCTGCTCACGGTCGGCTGCCTCATCACGCTGGTGGACATCGTCTTCCTGGAGAAGGCCCGTCCGTTCACCGCGGCGTTGGCCGGACTCGGCCTGCTGGCCACGGCGGTGCCGCTGCTCACGCTGGCCGTGGACGGCACCGACAGGGTCATGTTCGACGGGGCCTACGTGGTCGACGAGTTCTCGCTGGTCATGAAGGCCCTGTTCCTGCTGGCCGGCTACGTCGTCGTCCTGCTGTCGACCAACTACGTGGCCGAGGGCGACTACTGGGAGAACGAGTACTACGGCCTGCTGCTGGCCTCGCTCATGGGCATGGTCATGATGGCCTCGGCCCGCGACCTCGTCTCTATCTTCGTGGCCCTCGAGTTGCTGTCCATCCCGGCCTACCTGCTGGTGGCCTGGCGCAAGCGTGACCTCCATTCCACCGAAGCCGGCCTGAAGTACTACCTGATGGGCGTGTTCGCCTCTGCGGTGATGCTCTACGGCATGTCGCTGCTCTACGGGGTGGGCGGATCCACCCTGCTGGCCGACATCGGCTCCTCGCTCGCCGCCGCTGGTACCTCGAACGCCGTGGTAACGATGGGCATCGTCTTCGTGGTGGCCGGCTTCGCCTTCAAGGTCTCCGCCGTGCCGTTCCACACCTGGGCCCCCGACGTGTACGAGGGTGCTCCCACGCCGGTGACGGCGTTCCTGTCCGTGGCCTCCAAGGCGGCCGGCTTCGTTGCCCTGCTGGCGCTGGTGTTCGTGGGCTTCTACGCCCGCAGCGAGGTCTGGGAGCCGCTGGTCTGGATCCTGGCCGCCCTGTCGATGACCGTCGGCAACCTGGTGGCCCTCCGCCAGACCAACGTGGTGAGGTTGATGGCCTACTCGGGCATCGCCCAGACCGGCTTCATGATCGCCCCGCTGGCCGTCGCCGGACACGGCCTGGCCAACGGCGACCAGGCCCTGTCGGCCGTCGTCACCTACCTGGTCATCTACACCGCCATGAACCTGGGCGCCTTCACCGTGATAATCGCGCTGGCCCGGCGGACTGGCTCGGCCGACGTCACCTCGTTCGCAGGGGCCTTCCAGTTCGCCCCCGGCCTGACCGTCGCAATGTCCATCTTCCTGTTCTCGCTGGCCGGCATCCCGCCGCTGGGCGGATGGTTCGCCAAGTTCGAGGTGTTCCGTGTGCTGGCCACGGCCGGTGAGCCTTGGGGCTACGTGCTGGCCGTCGTCGGTGCCGTCAACTCGGTGATAGCCCTCTACTACTACGCCTCCCTGGCCCGCCGCATGTGGGCCGACGACCCGGTCGACGGCGACCTGGGCCCGGTCCCGGTCACCCCCTCGCTCGTATCGGCGCTGACGCTCTGCGGCGTGGTCACCCTGGCCTTCGGCGTGGCGCCACAGCTCGTGGCCCGCTTCACCGACGTCAGCCTGCTGGCCCTCGGGGGCTGACGTCACCCACGGGCAGCCGGCCGAGCGCCCGCTGGCCGATCGCCTGGCGGAGCGGATCCGTGCCTCGGGCCCCGTGGCGTTCGACGCCTGGGTGGAGGCCTGCCTGTACGACCCCTCCGGGGGCTTCTACGCATCCGGGGGAGCGGCCGGTCGGCGGGGTGACTTCCTCACCTCGCCCGAGGTGGGTCCCCTGTTCGGCGCGGTGCTGGCGCGCTGGCTGGACGCACGATGGGAGGCCCTCGGCCGGCCGGACGGGTTCACGGTGGTCGAGGCGGCCGCCGGGGCGGGCACGTTGGCCCGCAGCGTCGTGGCCGCAGGCCCGGCGTGCCTGGTGACGGGAAGGTACGTGATGGTCGAGCGCAGCGCCGCCCTCCGTCAGCGGCAGCCGACCGGTGCCGGGCTGTCGTCGCTGGCCGGCCTGGAGGGCCTGGGCGCCGAGGCCGACCACCGGCTGGTCGGCGTGGTGATGGCCAACGAACTGCTCGACAACCTGGCCTTCGGCCTGCTCGAGGCCGTGAACGGCGCGTGGCACGAGGTCCTGGTGGACGTGGAAGGGGCCGTGGTGGATCGCCCGACGTTCCGCGAGGTGCCCGGCGACGCCGTGGACCCCCCGGTCGACGTACCGGCGCTGCACGGTGCCCGCATCCCGGTGCAGGCCGAGGCCGCGCGCTGGGTGGACGATGCCCGTTCGGTGCTGTCGGCGGGATCGGTGCTGGTCGTGGACTACGCATCCACCACCCCGGAGTTGGCGGCACGTCCGGCCACAGACTGGCTGCGTACCTTCCGGGGACACCAGCGGGGAAGGGCGGCGGTCGAGTCCCCCGGTACCCAGGACGTGACCGTGGAGGTGGCTGTCGACCAGCTGCCGCCGGGGGCGGCCGCCACCACCCAGGCCGCGTTCCTGCGCGCCCACGGCATCGACGATCTCGTGGCCGACGGCCGTCGCCTGTGGGCGGAGCGGGTCGGCGTCGGCGACCTCGGGGCACTGCTGGCCAGGAGCAGGATCGCCGAGGCCGATGCCCTGCTGGACGCGGGCGGCCTGGGCGGGTTCATCGCCCTGGAGTGGTGCGTCGGCTCCTGATACGAACCGGTCGGCTGACTAGGGTCCGGTCCCGGACCGGATCCGGCCAGGGGGCGACCGTTGAACGAACCGACCATCGAGGACTACTACGTCGAGGACCGTACGTTCCCGCCCTCGCCCACCTTCAGGGCAGCCGCGCTGCTGGGCGACGCCTCCCACCACGAGGAGGCCGCCGCCGACTACGAGGCCTTCTGGGCCCGGCAGGCCCGCGAGCTGCTGAGCTGGGACGAGGACTTCCACACCACGCTGGACTGGGACCTGCCGTACGCCGAGTGGTTCGTGGGCGGGAAGCTGAACCTGTCGGCCAACTGCCTGGACCGGCACGTGGAAGCCGGCCTGGGCGACCGCATCGCCTACTTCTGGGAGGGTGAGCCGGGCGACACCCGGGAGATCACATACGCCCAACTCCTGGACGAGGTATGCCGCTTCGCCAACGTGCTGCGGGGCCTGGGCCTGCAGAAGGGCGACCGGGTGGCCATCTACATGCCGATGATCCCCGAACTCCCGGTGGCCATGCTGGCCTGCACCCGGATCGGGGTGGCCCACAGCGTCATCTTCGGCGGCTTCTCGCCCGACTCCATCGTGGACCGCTGCGAGGACGCCGAGGCGCGCCTGATCATCACGGCCGACGCCGGCTACCGCCGGGGCGAGCCCTCGGCGCTGAAGGTCAACGTGGACGCCGCCCTGGAGATCGGGGCGGCATCAGTGGAGCACGTGGTGGTCGTTAACCGCTGCGACGTCGACGTCACCATGGTGGGCGGCCGAGACCTCTGGTGGCACGACCTGGTCGCCGACGCCCTGCCCGACTGTCCGGCCGAGCCGATGGACTCCGAGCAGCTGCTGTACCTGCTCTACACCTCGGGCACCACGGCCAAGCCCAAGGGCATCATGCACACGACCGGCGGCTACCTCACGCAGGTGGCCTACACCCACCGCTACACCTTCGACCTGCGGCCCGACGAGGACGTCTACTGGTGCGCGGCCGACATCGGCTGGGTGACCGGCCACAGCTACATCGTCTACGGCCCGCTCGCCAACGGGTGCACCTCGGTGATGTACGAGGGCACACCGGACACGCCGCGGCCGGAGTTCCGCACCGGTGAAAGGGCGTCGTGGCCCAGGGACCGGCTGTGGGACATCATCGAGCGGTACGGGGTGACCCAGCTGTACACCGCACCCACGGCCATCCGGACGTTCATGAAGTGGGGGACCGTCGACGCGGCGGCCCACGACCTGTCGTCGCTACGGGTGCTGGGCACGGTCGGCGAGCCGATCAACCCCGAGGCGTGGATGTGGTACCACACCCACATCGGTGGGTCGTCCTGCCCGATAGTGGACACCTGGTGGCAGACCGAGACCGGAGGGCACATGATCTCGCCGCTGCCCGGGGTCACAACCACCAAGCCGGGGTCGGCCTGCCAGACGATTCCCGGGGTGTTCGCCGAGTTGGTCGACGATGCCGGCGCACCGGTTGCCCGGGGTGGCGGTTACCTCACCATCACCAGGCCGTGGCCGGCGATGCTGCGCGGCATCTGGGGCGATCCGGAGCGCTACATGGACACCTACTGGTCCCGTTTCGAGGGTCGCTACTTCGCCGGCGACGGGGCAAAGGTGGACGAGGACGGCTACCTGTGGCTGCTGGGTCGGGTGGACGACGTCATGAACGTGTCGGGGCACCGCATCTCGACCGCAGAGGTGGAGTCGGCCCTCGTAGACCACCCGGCTGTGGCCGAGGCGGCCGTGGTCGGTGCCTCCGACGACACCACCGGCCAGGCCATCGTGGGCTACGTGATCCTGCGCGGTACCCACCAGGCGTCACCCGAGTTGGGCGAGGAGATCCGGGGCCACGTCGCCACCAAGTTGGGCCCGATCGCCCGACCGAAGGTCGTCCTGCTGGTGCCCGACCTGCCCAAGACGCGCAGTGGAAAGATCATGCGTCGCCTGCTAAGAGACGTGGCCGAGGGTCGCGACCTGGGCGACACCACGACGTTGGCCGACTCCGGGGTGGTCGACGAGATCCGGACCAGGGCTGCCGAGTCACCACAGGAGGACTGAGCCACGTCCGCGGTCCACATCGTGGGTGCCCGACCGGTCGTCCCGGGGCCGGCGGTGGTAGTCGACGTCGACGGGGTGCTGTCCGACGCCTCCGGCCGACAGCACCTGCTGGTCGGACCGACCAGGGCGTGGGAGGAGTTCTTCGAGGCGTCGGTCGAGGATCCGCCGATCCCCGAGGGCATCCGCCTCGTGGCGGGGCTGGTGGGCGAGCGCACCATCATCCTCCTGACGGCCCGGCCGGCCCGTCTGGCCGACACCACCGTGGCCTGGCTGGGGCGTCACGGGGTGTCCTGGGACCTGCTGGTCATGCGGGTCGACGGCGACCGGCGGAGTTCCCCTGATGTCAAGCTGGATGCGCTGGACAGGCTGCGGACGGACGGGCACGACGTCCAGCTGGCCGTGGACGACGATCCCCGGAACGTCGAAATGTACCGGCTCGCCGGCGTGCCGACCGTCTACGTGCACTCCGGCTACTACGACCTCTGAGCCGACTCCCGGATCGCCCGGGTGGCGATGCCACGACCGGTTCGACCGGCCCTACGCTGGAGGTTCCGATCGGACGAGGAGCCCACCCTTCCCCATGTTGAACACAGCCAAGACCTTCGCCCTCCTGGCCCTCCTGGGAGGCCTGTTCATCGTCGTGGGTGGTGCCATCGGAGGCAACGGCGGGATGGTCTTCGGCATGGTTCTGGGCCTGGTCATGGTCGGCGGCTCCTACTGGTTCAGCGACCGTGTCGCCATCGCCTCGGCCAGGGCGGTGCCGGCCGATCCGGCGGAGTACCCGGAGTACCACCGCATCATGCGGGAGCTGTCGTCGTCGGCGGACCTGCCGATGCCGAAGCTCTACGTCACGCCCAACCCGCAGCCCAACGCCTTCGCCACCGGCCGCAATCCGGACCACGCAGCGGTGGCCGTCACCCGTGGGTTGCTCGACCTGCTGGACAGGACGGAGGTCCGGGGCGTGCTGGCCCACGAGCTCATGCACGTCCGCCACCGGGACATCCTCATCGGATCGGTGGCCGCCACGATCGGCATGGCCATCACGATGATCGCCCGCATGGCGATGTTCGCCGCCATGTTCGGTGGCGGTGGCCGCGACCGGAACCGCAATCCGATCGGTCAGATCGCCTTCGCCATCCTCGCCCCGGTGGCCGCGATGATGATCCAGGCGGCCATCAGCCGGAGCAGGGAGTTCCAGGCCGACGCCTCGGCGGCCCGCCTGATGGGCGACGGCGAGCCGTTGGCCCGTGCGCTGGAGAAGCTCCAGGTGGCGGCGGGACGGATCCCGTCGGGGGTCGACCCCAACCAGGCGTCGGCCTACATCGTCGACCCCCTCAGGGCGCAGGCCTCCGGTCGCGGTGGACCCAGGATGTTCTCGACCCACCCGCCGGCCGAGGAGCGCATTGCCCGCCTGCGTGGCGGCGACTGGAGCCGGGGCCCGATCGTCGGGTAGACGTCGGCCGGGGCGGCTACGGCGCCTCAGTCCCGGAAGTTGTTGAACTGCAGGGGGATCCCCAGGTCGGCGGCCTTCAGCGCCGCGATGACCTCCTGGAGGGCGTCCCGCTTCTTGCCCGTCACCCGCACCTGGTCACCCTGCGTCTGGGACTGAACGCCCTTCAGGCCCAGGTCCTTGATGGTCCGGTTGACCGACCTGGCCCTCTCGGAGTCGATGCCCGCCTGAAGACGGGCGAACTGCCGCGACCGGGCACCGCTGGCCTCCTCCACCTTCCCCCAGTCCAGCGACTTGAGCGACACCTTGCGGCGGACCAGCTTCTCCTCCAGCACCAGTACCAGGGCGGAAAGGCGGTCCTCGGTGGAGGACTCCAACTTGATGGCCCCGTCCTGGAGTTCGACGATCGATTCGGTGCCCTTGAAGTCGAAGCGCGTGTGGACCTCGCGGGAGGCCTGGTCCACGGCGTTGCGGACCTCCTGGAGGTCGATCTTGGAAACGACGTCGAAGCTCGGCATGCGCGCACCCTACCCGGAGGCCCTTGTCGACCCGGAGGCCCTTGTCGACCCGGCGCCGCGCTGCACGACCCGGCCACCAGTCGTAGCGGGCCGTGCTGCTCTGGTGGGGGAGCAGCGGGTGCGTGGGTATCCTCCGGATTCGCGGGTCGGTGCCCGAGTGGCCAAAGGGAACGGGCTGTAAACCCGTCGGCAACGCCTTCGGAGGTTCAAATCCTCCCCGGCCCACGTTGTGATGTCGTTGAGACCCCCGAACCCGAGGTTCGGGGGTCTCTTCACGTCCAGGTCGCCGGTACGGCGAGGCGGCTCAGCGCCCGGTCAGTCGTCGAAGACGACCTGCATGACCGTGACATCCTGCCAGCGGCCGAACTTACGGCCGACCTGGCGCTCGACTCCCACCTCGGTGAATCCGTGCTTGGCGTGTAGGGCCATGCTGGCCGCGTTCCCACCACCGATCCTGGCGATGACCGAGTGGAAGCCGCTGGTCCGACCCACCTCCAGCAGGGCGCCCAGGAGCCGGTCGGCGATGCCGAGGCCCCTGTGCCCAGCACCCACGTAGACCGAGTTCTCGACGGTGCTGCGGTAGGCGGCCCGTTCCCTGTACGACGACAACGAGGCGAAGCCGGCCACCTCTCCGTCCACCTCGGCCACCAGCACGCTGAACGCCCCGGACCGTTCGGCCAGCCACGCGGCCTGGTCCTCCTCGCTGCGCTCCACGATGTCGAAGGTGGCTGCGGAGGACACCACCTCGTGGTTGTAGATGGCCCGGATCGCCTCGGCGTCGGCAGGCACGGCGAGCCGGATCTGCATGGGTCGACGGTACCGTGCCGCCGTCCCGGGACGTGGTGGTCCACCGTGTTCCGGGCTCGTGGCACGGGCCGTGGCGGTGTGAATTCCCGGATCGCGTGGCATCCTTGTGCCCGGTCATCGCAAGGTGGTCGGGCTCCCTTAGCTCAGTCGGCAGAGCGTCTCCATGGTAAGGAGAAGGTCGACAGTTCGATTCTGTCAGGGAGCTCGC
>ERZ651768.94-NODE-94-length-62807-cov-5.983533_pt1 | contig 62807 bp, 53 predicted proteins | sample MGYA00514754_ERZ651768 | MGnify/ENA metagenome assembly ERZ651768
AGTTCATGGACGCGGGACTGGCCGGACTCGTCGCCTTCATCGTCGTTGTCGCTATTGTTACCGACTAGCGTCACCTCCGTCTCCGATGGAGCACCGGTAAACAAAAGGGGAATTGTCTGTGGCTAATATAAAAGGAACGTTTGATGCGATAATGGGATTAGTGGGCACCATCACCGACGTTGCGCTTAAACTCATAGCGGCGCTGGTGGTGGTCGATGTCCTCTTCCCCGGAACGAGCGGTATCATTGACAATATCGGTCAGCTCCTCGACCAGTTCGGCCAAAACGGGCTTGGCGGACTCGTCGCCGTATTGCTCTTCCTGTTGCTGTACCAGAACAGGAAGGGGTAGGAGCGGCTCGGTAGCGCTACCCCGGAAGCGACGGAACACCATTGTCTAGCGGGCCGCGCTAGAGCACACCTCTCGCGCCGGTTCCTACTAGTGGTGTGAGCGGGTCGAAGAGCACGGCTAGGCGGCCCTCCGCCTGGCCGGGAGGGTGCCCTCGCCCAGCACTGAGCCTCGCTGCGCAAGGACGTAAAAATTGATCAACTCCGGCTGATTCCTTGTAGGACCGGAGTGGGGTAACGCGCGCCTCGGTGGTTATCGGTCGTACCTAACGGCTACGAGTCACTCCTGGGCTCGTTGCGGGGCCAAGCGAAGATTGACCCTCGGCCCACCGCGGGGCTTCTGCTTGCACCTACCGGCTTTGGGCACACTCTTGATGAACGATTCTTCGTTAAGGAGTCGTAGTGTATACGTGGCTGCTGTTTATATTCGCAATCGTTGTCCTGATCCTAATTCCGTTCGCACCACAGTTGGTGCGACTCAGAATTAGATTCTTTAGATGGCTCCACTGGAACTGGGCAGCGAACTTGCTAGAGAGTCATTTCCAGAGCTGGGTGGTGGGTATTCGGACCATCCTGTTTGTGATCGCGTTTGTGATCGCGGCATTTCTGCTCTAAGTCGGTTGGACTCAAAGGATAAAACCGCTTACGTAAAGGGACATAAGGGGCGATAGCCCTTTAGGTGCGGGACGTGCGATTCAGGGGAGTCTGAACACGAAGAGCGTGTTGCCCCCGCCCCGCTGCCGGATCTCCCTCGTAAGGCCGCGGTAGTTCACCCCGCCACCAGCTGCGATAGCGACATACTGAACGCCGTCTACGCTGTAGCTCACGGGGTACCCCCCGGCAGTCGAGTTGAGGATCTGCTCCCAGAGAATCTCACCGGTATCGGCATCGAAGGCCCGGAAACGTCGGGCGTCGTCGGTGACGAACACCAACCCGCCGCCGGTGGTCAGCACTGACCCGCCGATGCCTGCCCGTTGGCGGAGCGCCCACAGTGTCTCTCCCGTTGCCACGTCCACCGCCGTGAACTGACCCACCTGCTGGTCGGAGTTCGGCACCTCAATCCGCCGGTAATCCGCCGAAGAGTGGTAATCCCCCAGTTGGTGATCCACCCCACGCAGCGAGTAGGTCATACACGTGTTGTTCGTGGGTGCGTAGAGGGCGTTCGTCTGGGGGCTGTAAGCGACCGCCTGCCAGTTGATGCCGCCCCCGTTGAGGGCCGGACAAACGAGGGCCTCCTCTTCGATTGCTGCGAGCTTGATCGCTGGGTTGGCGATTCCCTTCCGCCCCTCCACGTCCACACCCACGATCACGTTCTGGTAACTCGTCGCGCGCGCCCAGAGAAAGTCTCCAGTGGCCGCATCGAGTGTCCAAACAATGCCCGGTTTGCCCGGAATACCGGTCACCACCTTGCGTCGGCCTGGTGTGATGTCGGGATTCAGCCACGCGACCGCGTCCGGGTTAGGCGCCACCTCGGTCTCTACCACGATGCGCTCGAAGGGGTGGTCCTGGTCCCAATCGTCCCCGGGCAAATGTTGGAAATACCACTCGATCTCGCCGGTATCAGCGTTGAGGGCGAGGGTCGAGTTGGTGTACAGGACGTCACCTCCTCCGGTGTCCCGCTGGACCGATCCCCACGGGACGGGCACCGCCACTCCGACATAGATCAGGTTCAGGTCTGGGTCGTAGCTCGGGGCGATCCAGGCGGAACCTCCGTTGCGCTGTTCGTCCGGGACGGCTCCCCAAGTCTCACTGCCGGGCTCCCCCTCCTGCACGATGGTACGCGTCCGCCACAGCTCCTCGCCCGTCTCCGGGTCGTGGGCGGAGATCCAGCAGCTCATGTTGATGTGGTAACAGCCCGACATGCCCGCGACGATCTGACCGTTAATGAGCTGGGGTCCGCCTGAGTAGTGTTGCCCGATGGTCCAATCCCCGACCTGATGCTCCCACGTCACCTCACCCGTGCGAGCGTCGAGAGAGACCAGATAGGCGTCGTGTGTGCCGATGATGAGCTGGTTGCCGTAGAGCACCCCATTGCGGTTGGCACACGCCAGGCTCGCGTCGGTCTCCACCCGTTCGCGTCGGTACTCCCAAAGCGGAGTTCCGTCCCGCGCATCCACGGCTTCGATGAAGTCACACGCCTGGGGCAGGAACATCACACCGTCGTGCACCAGCGGGGTCGTTTCCTGCATGCCCGCCTGCATGGTCCACGCCCATGCCAGGCGGAGGCTGCCCACATTCGAGGTATTGATCTGGTCGAGCGGGCTGTATCCCCAGTGGCCGTAGTTTCGCCGCCACATCAGCCACTCCCCGTCCGGTGGGCTGAGCAGCATGGCCTCGGTCACGGGCGTGTAGTTTTCAGTGAGCGACTGAGCCTCCGCGAAGGAGCATGCGCCGAAAACGCCGATGAAAACACCAGCGAAGGCGGCGACAACAGAGGGCGTGACGGCGCGGTTCGGGCTGCGGCGCGTCGCAGGGCGAAACAGAATGGTCACCTACAGGACCTGTGCTTCGCGCATCACGGCTTCGCACTTCTCCCGGATTTCGGTGGCCACCTGGAATGGATCACCCCTCACATACTCCGGACGGAACAACTCGACCGAGAGCGCTCCGTTGTACTCCTTTTCGGACAACTTCTGGAGGATGCGCACCACTGGTGCGATGCCGTCGCCGGGGATCAACCTCGAGTTGTTGTTGATCAACTCGCGGGGCCCATCGAGTAGGTCCTGGAAGTGTGCATGGGCGAGTTCACCCGGCTCGAGCATATCCAGATCGTCGAACTTGCTCAGTCCCGACCAGAAGTGGAAGAAATCGAGCATGGGTCGGACACTGGGATGTGCAGCCTCGCGGATCATATTGAGTGCCGATGGCAGCGTCGCCAGGTGCGTAGATGTACGGAGGAACTCGATCATCGCCGTGAGGTTGTACTCCGCGGCGATCTCGCCTGCTTCGCGGATACAGCCTGGGGTTGCCGCGAAGTCTTCAGCGTTGACTCTCCGGTTCGTGAGCGAGGGGGAGTAGATCTTCTGCACTCCAAGGCTGGCGAACTGCTCGCAACGCCTCCTCCACGTTTCGAGCGCAGCCGCATGAGCCGGGCCCGGAATCCAGATATCCTGCATGACCGCGGCGCCGCACACCGGCGTCAGCCCGAGGTCGTCCAGGAGGCTCTTGGCACCAGCCAACGTATCGTTCTCCAGGAACCCATCGAGCATGGCGTCGTTGAGTTCGACGTACTCGATTCCGGCTCTCGCCCAACCCTCGAGCGATCCCCGGAAGCCCGCCGACCGGGATGTGTTCTGGTGCATGCTGAGCAGCATCTTGCCGGCGGGGGCGGTCTGCGCCAGAGGCGTGGGCCTCAACCGGGCCAGTGGGGCTGCCAAAGAAGCCGCAACGAAGGTGCGTCGAGTCAGCATCAGCCTACTGTATCGTCAATCGACGGCTGCCGCCACAGGGGGGCCGCTAGCGTCCGATCGCCGACTCCGCTGCGATCGGACACGGGACGGAAGGGAAATGGTTCCAGCTTACGCGTCGGCCTCCGCCAGCAATTCCATGAACGTATCCCCGTACCGTTCGAGCTTCAGCGGGCCAACGCCGGAGATCGCCAAGAACTCATGCGGTGTAGACGGACGTGCTTCGGCCACGGCCCGCAGGGTCTTGTCGCTGAATACGATGTAGGCCGGCACACCCTGCCGGTCTGCGATCGACTTGCGAAGCTCTCGTAGGCTCTCAAAGAGGGCCTCATCCGCATCAGAGAGTGGCCCGGGCTCAGCGACTCGGTCGTAGGACTTCGGTGATCGTCGCCTCGGGACTGCGGTGACCGCTGCCATCCCCCCCGCCGCCAAGTCCTCCGCCTTTACCCCGGTGCACCAATCACAGGAACCGCCGCATGCATCGATCTCCTCGTCGAAGTGGCCGAGGATCTTCTGGTGGCGGCACCCGCCGTTTTCCGCCAAACGGAAAAGAGACTTGGCCGCTTCGACTTTTGTCCAGTAGAGATCGGGGTCGTCGATGTCGCTCAGGAATCGCTCCTGGAGCTTCACATCGGCCCACGAATAGAAGAGGAAGCAATCACTATCCAGGCCATCCCTACCTGCGCGTCCCATCTCCTGATACCAGGACTCCACGTCCTTGGGCATGTCCCGATGGATGACGAAGCGCACGTTCGACTTGTCGATGCCCATACCGAAGGCGATGGTCGCGACGATCACGTCGGCGTCGTCCCTTGCGAAAGCGTCCTGGTTCGTAACTCTATCGCCGTCGTCCATTCCCGCGTGATAGGGCAACGCCCGGACCCCCTGATCACAAAGGAAGCCGGCCATCTGATCGACCGCTTTCCGTGAGGCGCAATAAAGGATGCCGCTCTGCCCCTGACGCGCCTGGATCAGCCCTGCGATCTCAAGGCGCGTGGGTCCCGTGCCCTTCTTCCTGCAATAGAGCTTCAGGTTGGGGCGAAAGAACGAGCCCTTGAAACCGGCGGGCTTGCTCATCTCGAGTTGCCGAATGATGTCGCGCGCCACTGCCTTCGTGGCGGTCGCAGTGAGCGCAAGGACGGGTACGCCCGACAGCTCGTCCCGCAGCCGTTGCAGCCGCCGGTACGACGGCCGGAAGTCGTGGCCCCACTGGCTGATGCAGTGGGCCTCGTCCACGACGAGGAGTGAGAGAGGCCAGTTTCCGGCTTCTCGGCTCAGGCGCCCGTCGAGCCCTTCCGGGGCCAAATAGACAAGCTCGTACTCTCCGGCTCTGAGCGCCTGGAGCCTTCGCTCCCGTTCTCCCGGCTCCAGCGACGAGTTGATCGCAGCCGCCCGAAAGCCCAGCTCGGTGAGTGCATCGACCTGGTCCTTCATCAGGGAGATCAATGGAGACACCACGAGCACCGTGCCGTCCAACAATCGGGCCGGCACCTGAAACGTCAGCGACTTACCCGCCCCCGTGGGCATGAGCGCGATGCAGTCACGGCCCGCGAGCACGGCTTCGATGACCTCTAGCTGGCCCGGACGGAAGTCTTGGTAGCCGAACACGTCACGAAGAATGCCGAGGGGCGTGCCTGTCGGGTCGGGGGCGATCAGAGGCTCCATCGTCTGGCATTGTCTTGGTAACGCCTGCGAGGCCCAACGTACACAAATGTGCTGGGCGAGGAGAGGGGCGGCTGGGCCGGATTCCTCGCGCGATGCTCGCCCTCTACGGAATTCGAGCCACCCAGATGAGGTGCCGGGCGCCTTTCCCGCGGTGCGCCCGTACGGGGACCTCGTTTACCTCGAAGCCCGCGGTAACAAGCCGTTTGGTGAAGGCACGGTCCGAACCGGCGGACCACACGCCGAGCACGCCTTTGGGCCGGAGCGCGCGGTAAACGACGTTCAATCCGGCCTTCGAGTAGAGCCAGTCATTACTCTTCTGGGTCAATCCCTCCGGGCCGTTGTCGACGTCCAACAGGATGACATCGAACGACGGCCCTCCCGCCCTCAGAAGGAGGGAGACATCCACCTCCTCTACGGTGACTCGCTCATCCCGGAGTGGATTACCGGCGTGCTCGCCGACGGGTCCCCGGTTCCACTTGACCACAGCAGGCACCAATTCGGCCACCACGACCTCGGCGTCTGGTCCGAGCTGGCGCAGTGCCGCGGCCAGCGTGAAGCCAACACCCAGCCCGCCGATCAGCACCCGGGGCCGTACTCGTGAGGCGACCTCGGGGCAGGTGAGGTCCGCCAGCGCGTCTGCAGACCCGTGGGTTCGAGTGCTCATGAGGTCCTGACCGCCCACGATTTTGATCAGGAAGTCGTTGCCGTGTTGGTAGAGACCGAGCTCGCCACGGTTGTTCGGTATCGGTGCGGTATCGAGCAGTTTCACGCGGGTGTTGGACATGTCAGGGGCCGTTTCGGCTCGGGGGTAGACGGCTTCGTTGGGCGCCACGGCAGATAATAACCATCTTGCCGAACGGAATCCGCTTTGCACGGGTCCTCTCCTGAGAGGTTGCTAACCAGACACGGTGCCCATTGTCCAGCCTTAGCGCGTCCGAAACCGAAGGCTCCTCGCGCCGGTCCGGGATGGATGACCTTCTAATGGCGGGTTTCCGAAGCGGGGAAGCAGAGTTGCTGGTCTACACGGCCAACCGCTATGTGCGAGAGTTGATCGAGGCGGAGGCTCCTGTTCTTCTTGCGCGGCCCCCCGCCCGAACTCACTATATCCCTGATCGACAGGGCACCCGAAAGCTGTGTCAAAACCCTATCAACAAGGGAAGGCCGTCATGTTATTTTCCGAGCGCTCGATGCGTGTGATTCCCTTCGCCGTTGTCCTCACTTTACTCGTGGGATGTGTTGGGACCGCCGACGAGGAAATGGCCACGGCAACGTCGGCTGACATGCCATCATTCACGGCCATTTCATCTGGCTTCATGCTGCCGCCATCCGGTATCACCGGTACGCCGGCGGATAACGTCACTGACCCGGCGCTGAGGGGCCTTCCGAACCCCAACCCGACGGTGATCGAGGACTGGGGAAAGCTTCCCAACGGCCGTGAATGGGGATCGACTGCGGGCGCCGATATTGGACCCGACGGGCACGTGTGGGCTTATGACCGGTGCGGTGGCGGCCTCGACGGTGGCTGCGACACCAATCTCGTCGACCCGATCGTCAAGTATCACAAGGACACCGGGGAGCTGTTGGCCGCGTTTGGGGCCGGAGTGTTCGTAACCCCCCACGGCCTTCACGTGGCCGACGACGGCAACGTGTGGGCGACCGATTTCGCCGGCAACGCTGACGGCACCAAGGGCCATCAGGTCCACAAGTTCAGCCCGACGGGCGAGCTGCTTATGAGCCTAGGTACCGCCGGGCAGCCCGGGAGTGGTCCCGGCCAGCTCAACCAGCCGAACGATGTGATCACAACGCCGGAGGGCATCATCTTCGTCGCGGACGGGCACAGTGGGCAGAGTGCGAGACCTGGCCCTGGCTCCACCGGACGGATCCTGAAGTATACGGCCGAGGGCGAGTTCCTCATGGAATGGGGCGAGATCGGGATTGGCCCGGGCGAGTTCCGAACGCCTCATGCCCTGGAGCTCGACTCTCGGGGCCGCCTATTCGTGGCCGACCGCGGCAACCACAGGATTCAGATCTTCGATCAGAACGGGAACTACCTCGACTCGTACTACCAGTTCAGCCGTATCAGCGGCCTGTTCATGACCGACGACGACATGCTCTATGCGATCGACTCCGAGACGTCGGGGGGGAACCACCCTGGCTGGGCCACCGGCATCCGGATCGGGAGCGCCCACGCAGATGTGGTTACCGCGTTCATCCCGGGACACGCCTATCAAGAGCGGCCCTGGAACACGGCCGGTGAAGGGGTAGCAGTTGACGCCGACGGAAACGTTTATGGTGCGGAGGGACCCGGGTCCCGGCCTGCTGTCGACGGGGGGCTGACGAAGTACGTTCGACAGCAGTAGCCGCTGGGTCGAATCTCGGTAGGGATACCGTCGGATCGCCGTATGTATATATGCGATCCAAAGATACGTACGCGGCGTGACTCGAATAACAAGAACGAGCGCTGAATGAGCCGCTTGCCCGTCGTCGGTGTGATGGGCTCCGGTAGCCGACCCTATCGTGAGCGCTCCTCCGCCCTGGGCCGCTGGTTGGCGGAGTGTGGGGTTCATCTGCTGACAGGCGGCGGTGGCGGGGTCATGGCGGCAGTGAGTCAGTCGTTCTATGACACGCCCAACCGCCGGGGGCTGGTACTCGGCATTCTTCCTTGCGATGAATCGCTGGAAAAACCGAAGAGCGGGTATCCAAACCAGTGGGTCGAGATTCCGGTCCTGACAAATCTTCCCTCGAGCGGTGAACGTGGCACGGACCCCACCTCGCGCAACCACATCAACGCCCTTACGTCGGACGTAATTGTTGCGCTACCTGGAGACGCAGGGACCCTTAGCGAAGTGAGGCTCGCGGTCAGGTACGGACGACCGATCATAGCTTTCGTCGAATCGGATCAGGAGATCCCCGGGTTGCCGGACGGCGTCTCGATCGCTAGCAGTTTGGCGGGCGTCCGGACGTTCGTCAGGACGCACTTGGAAGGGGTACAGCCCCAACCCGGACAAAGAGCGAGTGTGAAATGAGTCAACCGAATAAAGACGTCTACCGCCACGAACTGCTCCCGACCCACTTCTTGGAGCGCGCCGGCGACGCTTATGCGGACCGCATAGCCGTCGTGGACGGTGAGGTCGAGTACACCTGGCGCGACTTCCGCACGCGCGCACGTCGTTTTGCGTCCGCGCTTCAAGCTCAAGGACTCGAGAAAGGCGACAGGATCGCGTTTCTTGCGTTGAACTCCGAGCCCTTGCTCCTGGCACATTTCGGTGTGCCGCTCGCCGGCGGAACACTCGTGAGCATCAACACGCGCCTGACGTCCGCCGAAATCGGCTACATCCTCGAGCAATCGGGATCGACCAAGGTGTTCTACAGTCCCGAACTCCGTGACCAAATCCCGGACACGTTTTCGGGCGCCGCTTTGCTCAACGTAGAAGACGAGTTCGAGGATCTCCTGTCTCAGGGGGGAGACGCCGCGCTGCCCACATCTGGATTTCACGAAGACGAGACGCTCGCGATCAACTACACGTCCGGGACCACGGGCCGACCTAAGGGTGTCATGTATCACCATCGCGGCGCCTACCTGAACGCGTTGGCGATGGTCCTCGATCATCGTCTCACCGCGGACAGCGTCTATCTCTGGACGCTTCCCATGTTCCACTGCAACGGGTGGACGTTCGCCTGGGGGCTCGCCGCTGTGGGCGCGAAGAGTGTCTGCATTCCGCGGATCGACCCCACCGACGTGTGGCGAAGGTTCGATGAGGGTGTCACGCATTTTTGCGCCGCACCCACGGTGCTCACCATGCTCGTCAACGATCCGGCCGCACACCGACTCGAGCGTCCGGTTCGCCTGTTCACTGCTGGTGCGCCACCGTCGCCCACCATCATCTCACAAATGGCCGCGCTCAATTTCGAGCTTGAGCATACCTACGGCCTGACCGAAACCTACGGTCCATGTACGATCAACATTCCGCCACTGAGTCTGGAAAATCAGCCCGAAGAGGAACAGTCACGGTACAGGGCGCGACAGGGGTTCTTGAACGTGTTGGGCGGAGAGATGAGCGTTGTCGATACCGAGATGCAGCCCGTCCCGGCGGATGGTGAGACCATGGGTGAGGTCGTCATGCGTGGTAACATCGTCATGAAGGGCTACTTCGACGATGCGGAAGCCACGGAGAAGGCGTTCGCCGGCGGCTGGTTCCACAGCGGCGACATCGCGGTGCTCCATCCCGACGGGTCCATCGAACTCCGCGACCGGATGAAGGACATCATCATCTCGGGCGGTGAGAACATCAGTACCGTCGAAGTAGAGCAAGCGGTAGTGTCACATCCGGCCGTGATGGAGTGTGCCGTCGTTCCTGTCCCGCATGAAAAGTGGGGTGAGGTGCCGAAGGCCTTCGTCACGCTGAAGCCCAACCAGGAGGCCTCTGAGGACGACATCGTCGAGCACTGTCGCGAAAAACTTGCGGGGTTCAAGGTGCCTAAAACGATCGAGTTCGGCGATCTACCCAAGACGTCGACCGGGAAGATTCAGAAGTTCCTGCTGCGCAATCGTGAGTGGGAGGAGCACGGGGGTCGGATCAACTAGGCCAGCCATTCAACCCGCTACACCCGAGATTGGGGGCGGCGTCCAAAGAGGTTACCCTTCCTCCCGGTCGTCGGGCCTGGATCGGCGCCCTAGGGAGGCGTCCGGTCCGCCACCTTGCGTAGGCTCGTGTCTTTCCATCGAAGAGTTGGCCTGAAGAGCCGGCCACAGAGGGCACCTGACGAACGATGCAAGACATGACAAAGGGCCCCATCACGGGGCACATCATGCGGATGGCCGTCCCGATCGCGATCGGCATGATCTTTCAGACCCTCTACGTGCTGGTCGACCTCTACTTCGTGGCCCAGCTCGGTGACGCGGCCATCGCCGGAGTGGGGGCCGCGGGCAATGTGCAGTTCCTCGTGATGGCCATCACCCAGATTCTGGGTGTAGGGACGATGGCGCTCATCGCTCAGGCGAGTGGTAGGAAGGACCGGGACGACGCGAACCTGATCTTCAACCAGAGCCTCGTGCTCGCCGCGCTGTGCGCCGCCATTACGTTGGTCGGTGGATACGGCCTGGGCGCATGGTACGTGGGCACGATAGGCGCGGACGCCGAGACGGTCGCGGCAGGAATCACGTACCTCTACTGGGTCCTTCCGGGCCTGGCCCTCCAGTTCGCATTGATCTCGATGGGGTCGGCGCTCCGAGGGACGGGAATCGTCAACCCGACGATAGTCGTTCAGGTCTCGACGGTCGTGCTGAACGCGATCCTCTCTCCGATCATGATCACGGGTTGGGGGATCGGCCGGCCGCTAGGGGTAATGGGCGCAGGCCTCTCGACAACGATCTCGATCGCCGTCGCTGTCGTCTTAATGACCCTCTACTTTAGGCGCCTCGAGCGATACGTGGTGTTCGATACGAGCATGGTTCACCCCAGAGTTTCCGCCTGGAAACGAATTCTGGCTGTGGGTCTGCCGCCGGGGGGCGAGTTCGCACTCATGTTCGTATACATGGGCGTCATCTATTGGACCATCCAGGGCTTCGGATCTGAGGCCCAGGCGGGCTTCGGAGTCGGCTCGCGGGTCATGCAAGCGGTTTTCCTCCCTGCGATGGCCATCGCCTTCGCAACCGCCCCGGTTGCGGGGCAGAACGTAGGTGCCAGAGAGCCCGACAGAGTCCGGGAGACCTTCCGCACGTCCATGATCATTCTCAGCGCGACCATGCTGCTCCTGACGCTGTTCTGTCAGTGGCGCCCCGGCGTTCTCATCGCCTTCTTCACCGGCGACCAGGCAGTCATCGACCCGGGCGCCGAGTTCCTGCGGATCATCTCGTGGAACTTCGTCGCGATGGGAATCGTCTTCACGTGCTCCGGCATGTTCCAGGCTCTCGGAAACACGGTCCCCGCCCTCCTCGCGAGCGCCACGCGGCTCGCGACCTTCGTCATCCCCGCGGTTTGGCTTTCCGGCCAGAGCTGGTTCGAGCTCCGCCACCTCTGGTGGGTCTCCGTCGCAACCCTGGCTCTTCAGGCTGTGATCGCGTGGTGGCTGCTGTCGGGGGAAATGCGGCGGAAGCTGACGTACGAACCCGCCGTCCGTGATGATCAGCCAGGCGCAGATCGTACAATGAGCGAGGTGCAGGCCGTACAAGGTGAACTACTGGCTGAACCCCTGAGGTCGGGGGCGTGAGCCAGACCCTGATGGGCCACAATCCCTCGTCGCCTCGTGGGCCGGGAGCCCTTGAGGTTTGCGATGTCGGGCCGTAGCGTCCCTCGACGAATAGTGTTTCCCCGACCTACCCTGTGGAGCCAGTGGAGCCATATGACGAAGACCCTGCGGCGTTGGAGCGTGTCTGTGGGCCTGCCGTGCGCCCTTCTCCTGGTGTGGACTGTGGACCTTGCGGCTGCCCACGGCGTGGCCCAGGACGACGCCTCGTTCTTCCTGACGAACGTCGGTGCAGCCATCGGGCCGTTCATGTATCTCGGCGCGAAGCACATGTTCACCGGCTACGACCACATCCTTTTCCTCGTGGGAGTCATATTCTTCCTGTACCGCCTTCAGGATGTGGTTCTATACGTGAGCCTCTTCACCCTGGGACACAGCCTGACCTTGCTGGCCGGTGTTCTTTGGGGGGTGCAGGCGAACCCTTTCGCCATCGACGCCATCATCGGGCTCTCCGTCGTATACAAGGCGTTCGACAACATGGACGGCTTTCGCCGATACTTCGGCGTCCAGCCCAACACCAAGATCGCGGTCCTCATCTTCGGCCTCTTTCACGGATTCGGTTTGGCGACGGCGATTCAGGAGAATGCCCCCTCTCGAGAGGGCCTCGTCACGAACATGCTCAGCTTCAACGTTGGCGTTGAACTTGGGCAGATTCTGGCTTTGATGGGTGTTCTCATCGTGTTGAGTTTCTGGCGGACACGGGCGGGTTTCCTGAAGCATGCCTTCGTGACGAACGCTTTGCTCATGGCCGGAGGCTTCACGCTCATGGGATATCAGATTGTCGGGTACTTGGTGGACGCATCATGAGGTTGCCATGACAGATCAATCGAAGTCTGACCAGGGCGTTCCCCCGGTGGACGTCCCCGAGGCAGGGGTTCCGGGGCTTATCCTTCCTGATCCCCCCTCGAAAGCCAAACTGTTTTGGGCGACCCTGGCCGCATTGGGGGTAGCCGGAGTCGTGCTCGTCTCCGCCATCCTGCCGGCGGAGTACGACATCGATCCCCTGGGAATCGGTGAGGTTCTGGGGCTGCGCGTCCTGTCGAACCCCGGGGATGGCACGATTGCCGTACGCCCGGATGGTATCACCGCGCACGGGAGTAGCTATCGCACCGATCACCGGACGTTCGAGATCGCGCCCGGATCATTCGTGGAATACAAGTATCGGCTCGAAGAAGGCCGCTCGATGGTGTATTCGTGGAGCGCGAGCTACTGGGTCCGCTCCGAGATGCACAGTGAAGCAGACGGGGCAGAGGAGGGTACCGCCGATTTCTTCGAGGTCGAGGAGCGGACGTTGGCCCGACACGGCAGCTACGTCGCACCGTTTCCGGGGATCCACGGCTGGTACTGGCTCAACGAAAACGACGACACGGTCACGGTGACGTTGGACGCATCAGGGTTCTTCAGCACGTCCGTCGAGCTTGCGAGGGGCGAGCTCCCCACGGTGCGAGAGATAATGGAGACGCCGGACTCGACGGCTTGGCGTCCGTTCTTCTAGGAGATTCGCATGGCCCAGCAAGCGGGTGGGCCTTTGAGCGGACTCTGGTGATCTCCTGGCAGACCCTGTTCTAAGCCCGATCCAGCCGCTGTCTAGTCCCAGTCCATGGCCCAAACTGCTCGACAGTGCTCGATGGAATTCCCGCGCGCTTGACGGATCCGTCCCGTGACCCCGACGCGGCCGCGGTAGGCGGATAGGATCCCTCTCACCGCGTTGAAACATCCCGGGCTGGAGCCTGTAGGATAAAGGGATTTCCGTTCGGGGGCCCTAAGAGGGTGGATATGGTACAATTCCGTGCGTTCGGTCGGTCGTTGTTGTGTGTAGTAGTGCTCGCCAGCCCTGTGTGGGCGCAGGATGACGACCGGATTTGGGGTCGGCTCTACGCCACGACAGGCGACGTCCACGAGGGGTTCATCCGCTGGGATCGGAACGAAGGCAGCTGGGTGGACGTTCTGGACGGCACCAAGGAGATCCCGTCCGAGAATTACATGGTCTGGCTGGAAGCCAAGGGTGCCGACGGGCCACCGCTCCGTTCCATCGATCTTCAGGGTTTCCGGATCTCGTGGCGAGAGGCGGACCCCGACTTCCCGCCCACCACCGCGTCGGAGATCCGATTTGGGCACCTTCGGTCGCTTCGTGTCATGGAGGACGGTGGGGTTGAACTGACCTTACGTTCAGGTGAGCTGGTGGAGCTGGATGATCGCTCGAGGAACCTCGGAGGATCCAATCGCGGGATCGTGGTGGACGTCCCCCGACGGTCCGAAGTCGACCTGGACTGGGATGACCTCGAGCGGATCGAGTTCTCCGCCGTGCCGTCCGGAGTTCGGGCCAGAGCTCACCGGCTCTACGGAACCCTCGAGGACGTCCAGGGAAATCGCTTCACTGGCTACGTCTCGTGGGATCTGGACGAGATCATGGAGTCCGACGTGTTGGACGGGGAAGAGAGAGAGGGCGGTAGGAACCGGGAGATTCGGTTCGGCGAAATCACCTCCATCGAACGCATAGAGATCACACGTAGGGGGGGGCTAGCTCGGGTCGTGCTAGTCGACGGAGACGAATTGGACCTCACGGGAGATAGGGACGTCGATCGCAGGAATCGCGGAATTCAGATCTCGGATCCTGGGCTGGGGTTTGTGGAGGTCGAGTGGGAGGAGTTCCGGATCCTGCGGTTCCACGAGGCGGATGAGGTTGTTGGATACGACGCTTTCGATGGAGGCCACCCCCTGGTCGGCACAGTGGTGACGCAGTCCGGTGAGGAGATCGACGGCTTGATTCGCTGGGATGCGGACGAAGAAAGTTCCTGGGAGTCTCTGAACGGTCGTGCGGACGACGTGATCTTCGCCATCGAGTTCGGCATGGTGAGCCGGATCACGCGTGGTGAGGTTTTCGGAGCCACCGTGACCATGCTGGACGGGCGCACCTTCGAGTTGGACGACTCCAACGACGTCAATTGGGACAACAAGGGCATCCTCATCGCCCCAGAGGTCCCGAACAGCGGTGGGGCATCCGACGGGTCCGTTTGGCGTTTGGTCACTTGGGACCAGTTCAAGGAGGTCCGTTTTCGGCACGACATATCAGTCGCAAGCGGCAGGTAGACTCATGGCGCGCATGCAGACAATGAGATGGTTCGGGGTCTTGTCCCTCGGCGTGCTCGGCCTAGGAGCCGAATCGGCGGCTGGGCAAGATACGCCGCAGGACTTGGCCCGGCAGATCGCTCCGGACACATACGTCGATCCAGCTGCGCGCACGTTGTTCGAAGCGGCCCAAAGAAACTGGCGATCCGTGGACGAGTCGATCGTCCGGTACACGGCTCTCATCCAGCAGCGCATCGCGGCGGCGCTTCGTACCCCGCTCAAGGACCGAATCCTCTACCGGAACGAGACCGCCGTCCGTGCCTTCTGGGACCGGGACTACGACGCGGTCGTCCAGGTTCTTGGAACACACTCCGAGTATCCGGGCCGCTCGATCGCCGTGCGCGAAGGTGATCTGGATTTCTTGGCTGACCTCTCGTTCGACGACCCCTTCGAGCCTGGTGGCGATCGCCTCATCTTCAGCTTGGACACAGGCGATGACGACGAAAGCGCCTTTGAACAGAGCGACGGGGTTGATTTCTGGGTCGTACACCCGTTGGCGATCGGGTCTGACTCCGTCTATCGCTTTGAGAGCGGGGATACCCTTTCGTTGTCCCTCCCTGACGGGCGCCGGCTCCAGACCGTTCAGTTGGATATTCTTCCGCGTGAAGCCGATATCCACCGAATCAGCGGTAGCCTCTGGATCGAGCCCGAATCCGGCGCGCTCGTACGAGCCGTCTATCGATTGAGCAGGCAGTTCGACGCCATGCGCGACGTGGCGGACCTTCAGGAAGAGGAAGAGAGGGGATCGTTCAGGTTCGTGCCGGGCCTGTTCAATCCGTGGACGTTCGATCTGACTATGGTGGCGGTCGAGTACAGTCTCTGGAACTTGGAGGTCTGGCTCCCTCGGAGCATGCGTATCGAGGGCGAGATCGCCGCAGGTATCCTCAAGATGCCGGTCTCGATGGACATCGCCTACAGGATGGAGTCGGTCACGACCCAGTCCGATTTGGCCCAGGAAGAAACGGCCGAGCAGGCTGGGCTTGTGGAACGACACTTCGAGACTCGCGCCGAGGCCATGGACTTCATCGCCCAGCTGTTGTCCGAGCGGGACGGGGTCGAGTACGAGCCGCTCTCCCGAAGCGAGGAGTTCGCCAGCAACAGAGAGCAGCTGATGATCGCTCCGCAGGAACGGAGTTTGGTCGACACCAGCCCCTATCTTCCGCCTCCGATCTGGGAAGAGGCGGCGGGATTCCCGTCCGACGACCAGTTGGAGGAGTACGTCAACACCCTTGCCGCTCTTCCGGCCCCGACCATCCAAGGTGTTCCCTGGACGGCCACTTGGGGTTGGGACCGGCCTGATCTGCTCCGATACAACCGGGTCGAGGGGCCGGCCATAGGGGGACGCTACGAGAGAAACCTCGGCGGACCCTACACGCTCGATGCTAGCGGGTTCTTCGGGTTCGCCGATCTCATGCCCAAAGGACGGTTGGACTTCCAGCGGTCGACCGTTCGACGCCAACTTACTCTGGGTGGGTACTACGAGCTCCAGGCCACCGATTCTCGGGGCCGGCACCTGGGATTCGGTAACTCGGTGTACGCGTTTCTTTTCGGACGGGACGACGGCGAGTACTACCGGGCCTCGGGAGTGGACCTCACGTGGGGTCCGCCGCTAAGCGCCCGGGAGTCTTTCGAGTTCAGAGCCTACGCGGAGCGCCAGTGGGACGCTCCGGTAGAGTCCAGTTTTGCCCTGCTCCACGCCCTCGACGGAAGCTGGACATTCCGACCCAACGTCATCGCCGACGAAGTGGACGAGGTCGGGGCCGAGTTACGGCTCTCTCCCTGGTGGGGTGGTGAAGCGTCCCGAACGCAGTTCGGGCTCGACCTGTACGGACAGGTAGCCAGCTGGAGGGTCACGGGAGGAGGTACAGAACGTACCGGAACGAACTACGCGCGGGCCAGCGCCACGTTGAAGGTGGCGATCCCGTTGGTGCCGCGCAGGTGGCGCTTGGGCGTGGAGGCGGCTCTAGGCACCACCTTCGGTGACGGGACGCCTCAGCGACAATGGTTCCTGGGCGGGGCCAACACGCTTCGGGGGTACCCTGCCGGGTCCGCAAGGGGGTCGTCTTTCACTCGGGCCCGCCTGAACTTGGCTCGGACCTTCGACGACATCGGCTCCGTGAGTGTGTTCGGGGACGCCGGTTGGGCTGGCGACCGGGGTGATTTCGACGGCGGCAATGTACTGTACGGAGTCGGGGTGGGCGGAAGCGTTCTCGACGGCCTGTTACGGTTCGACCTGTCCCACGGTCTCACGGGCCCGCAGAAGCAGTTCAGGGTCGACCTGTATGCCGACGCTCTGCTGTGATGCGTGTGTCCTAGCTGCCTTCGGTTGACTCGGTCCAACTTTCGGGCCGCACCTCAGTCGATTACCAGAACGGCCTAACACGAACAGCCGGCACGCCCTGGATCAGAGCCATGAGCAGATCCAAGCGGGAGCCGCGTACCGGTCATCCCTTAGGGCAACACCGCAGTTCGTGCTGCACCAGTGGAGGCGGAGCAGGGGGAGGGGCGCCAGGAGGCCAGTTCGGATTAGCCACTTTGAAGGCTTCGCTCACTTCACCCGAACCACCCACCCACCTCCGCCCAACATCCCCGCGTACTCGTCCACGTGGTTCGCGGCCTCACCCTCCAGCAAATCTCGTGTGAGTTCCAACAGCACCCCTCTCCCCTTCGAACCGCTGCCCTTGCCCGTGATGACGTGCACCACACTGCCGGCTGAGATCCGGGAGTGGGTTGTGAGGAAGTCCCTCGCTCGCAGACGAGCTTGGGGGCCAGTGTAGCCATGTAGGTCGAGCGTGGCCTCCGGCATCTCGCTCAGGAGCTGCGCGATGCCGGTCAATTCGGGGGGCTGGGTGGCGGCCTCCTTCACCCGTCGCTTGCTCATGCTTGGTTCATCGAATCGGACCGTGAGAGTGTGAATAGACGATAACCCGGCGTGTCAAACGAGCGACAGGCTTGCGTCCACCAGCCCACCCGTAAGATCTTGATCCTCGAGACTGATCACGGAGTGCGCCATGTCCCCAGCAATCATACGCCTGAATACGGTCCTCGAAGATGCGAGGTAGGTTCCTGCTCGCAGTTTTGTGCGTCAGCCTGTCGCCTGTCGCGTTGGCGGGTCAGGATGCTGAAACGTTGAATCAGCAAGCTTGCGACGCCGGCGATCTGGCGGTCTGCGACCAGCTCGGGGTCAGGTACGAGACGGGGGAAGGCGTCATTCAGGATCAGGCGCGTGCCCTCAGCCTCTTCCAGCAAGCGTGTGACGGAGGACTGCTGCTGGGTTGCACCCACCTCGGTCTCATGTTCGGGAACGGTGCAGGCATCGATCGAGACCCCGCTACCGCGGGCTTCCTCTACGAGCGAGCCTGTGATGGCGGCGACTTGCTGGGTTGCGCCCACCTCGGGGTCAGCTATGAGCGTGGCGAGGGTGTCACCCGAGACCCGGTCCAGGCCGTGAACCTCTACGAGCGATCCTGCGGCGGCGGGGAGATGCTGGGCTGCACCAACCTCGGGAGCATGTATAGGACGGGTAGGGGCGTCACTGTGGACCTCGGCGCCGCAGTCAGCCTCTACTGGCGGGCTTGCGAGAGCGGACTGATGCTGAGCTGCGTCAACCTAGCGGTCAGCTATGAGCTTGGTGAAGGCGTCGCTCAGGACCTCGCGACCGCCGTCAACCTCTACCTGCGCGCCTGTGAGTCCGGATTGACTTTGGCCTGCGACCGAATAGGGGTCACATACGAGCCTGCCGCAGCAGTCGCCTCGGCTGATGCACGGGCTACATCGCCCGACGGATTTGGCAGGGCGGGCTGGGTCGTGGATTCGGAGACCAACGACCCGCTGAGCGAGGCGATCGTGCGCATACCAGAGCTGGGGATTTCGGTGATCAGCGACGTGTTGGGTCGGATCGTGTTCCCAGACCTTCCGACTGGGCGACATCGCCTGCATGTGGAGGCGGTCGGTTATGAGCGCATGGAGGGTGACCTGGACGTTCCGGACGACCGAGCTTTCCAGCTTGGACTGGACCGGACCACCCTCGCCGACCGGGACGCTCCGGGTCAGATCAGGGGTCGGGTCTTGGAGGGAGGCAGAGAATTCGGAGTTGCGGATGTGGAGATCACCGTACTGACATCTACACCAAGGAGTACACTCAGCGGCCCACTGGGGCGGTTCAGCCTCACAGACCTGGAGACGGGGTTGGTGGAGGTCCGGTTCGAACGGTTGGGTTACGCCTCCCGTACGGCCACGGTGATTGTTCAACCGGAGAGGACCGTCGACATCGCCGCTTCGATGTCTGCCCGCCCGATCGATCTCGATCCGATCAGGGTGGTGGTCCGGTCCCGCGCCCTCGAACAGAATGGATTCTACCTGAGGGAGAATGTCGGGGGGGGTAGCCGGCTCACCCGGGAGGACCTCATGGCGATCGACCCGCTATACATATCCGACATTTTTAGACGCCTCCCGGGCGTGAGCGTGGAAAACGGGCAGGTCCTGGGGCGGCGCACTGGGGCGGGTGGGCAATGTAACCTGCGGATTTTCTTGGACGGGCTCGTGATGGAGGGTTGGGATTTCGACTCTATTCCCGCCGAGTACCTGGAGGGGATGGAGGTCTACCAGGGATTGGCCGTTCCCATTCAGTACGGCCCGGGTTGCGGAGTTGTACTCCTCTGGACGAGGGGTGGTTGAGGGACCGCTTGCGCCCACCGGTACGCGCATAGAATGTTGCCAGCGTTCGCGTAACGTGGTGTCGCCCGTTTCCACCAGGAAAGAACCATGATTCAACGTTCCCATCGAGATGTCGGTCGAGTCATCAGCGTCCTCGGGATGATTGCGCTGACCTGGATGGCCTCGCCGGTCCGCTCGGCGTCTCAGGAGCCCGGCACGATCGTCGCGAGGGACGCGAGGGTGCAAGGCCACACCTATGTGTTCGAGGAAACCGGTGCGGAAATGCCGTATGCCCTCTTCCTACCTTCCGGCTACGATGCCGCTCGCGAATGGCCACTCATCGTGGCTCTTCACGGCCTGGGACGGCCCTACGACTGGATGATGGGATACGACAGTTTCATCGACTTCGCCGAGCAATATGGCTACATCGTCGTGTCGCCCTTGGGTTACCACCCGCGGGGATGGTATGGGAGCCGCGGGTACGGCAACCCCGCTGGGGGCGGCCGTGGTGGGGCCCAGAGCACGCTCCCCGAGAACCTCGGAAAGTTGAGCGAACAGGACGTAATGAACGTCCTGGAGATTGCACGAGACGCACACAACGTCGATGAAAGTCGAATCTATCTGTGGGGCCACTCTATGGGAGGTGCGGGCACCTACCACCTCGCCGCCCTATACCCCGACATCTGGGCCGGGTTAGCCGTCGCCGCGCCGGCGCCGCGCCGCGACGCCATCGATCAGATCTCGTCGTTCAGCGAGATTCCTGTCTTGGTACTCCACGGAGATCAGGATTCGACCGTCCCGGTCGAGGGGAGTCGAACCTGGGTGGCGCGGATGCGGGAGCTAGGCATGCAGCACGTCTACATCGAAGTCCCGGGCGGGGACCACTCGCTTTTTGTTCGGGAGAACCCGGAGATGCTGGCGAAGGTGTTTTCGTTCTTCAATATCGTTGGGAAGGACGAACTGGGAGTGAGGCAGTAACCACACGACCAACCCACCCATGTTCTCCAAGATGGACGCGGACCGCATCCTGAGACGTGCAGGCGAAATTGAGAGGTCGGAGGAGTCACCGAGACCCGGGTAAACGCGACGGTGGTTTTCCTTGCAAAACGCAGATGGATCAAGTTTGTGAAGTCCGCGGCTGACCGTCGGGAAGCGTTGGTGTTCCTGGTGTCCCATCGGTCCCTGCCGGATGCCAGGCGTCTGCGGCCGGCCCCGAGCACTAGCCCAGGGCCGCGCACGCACCGAACTCCTTCAATAGCCTTCTAGAACCAATAGCGTCCTAGAACGCCAGGGGATCAGGCCGGATCTGGAACTTGACGATCTTGCTTGTTGTACCGGCGCCACCCTCCAGATGCCACGGGATGTTCGTGCCGAAGTCGGCCCACACGCCCCGTCCCTTCCACCCGGTGTCTGGATCGTCGATGCGACCGTCGAGCCCCCGCGAGTAGAAGCCCAAGGGGTAAGGCACCCGCATCCGGACCCATTCGCCGGACTCGGCATTCAAGGCCAGAAGCGCATCGGAAGTGGTGCCGTTGGCGATGGGTACGTTCTCTCCCAACCCCAACGTGTTGAACTGGTCCACCCAGTTGTAGTAGTGGAAATCAGCACTAGCCGAGGTTTCTGCATTCTTCATCCGCGGTCCCGGAGCAGGGTAGAGAGTCCACCCCTCGACGCAGTGTTGCCCCGTGGCTTCCGGCCCGATCAGCACGGTGCACTTGCTCCGATCGAAGCTGGCCAGGTGGCCGCTCCCGGAGAGAGCCGTCCAGATGATTCCGTCCCGGGTAATGTCGATTCCCCGGGGCGAGAATCCCCAGTCCTCTTCGGGCACATCCGGGTTCTCGAAGGGCGGCTCGTACACCTCGGCCGAGCAGGTCGCAGGTGGGTTGTCCCCGAGCACCAGACGATAGATCCGGCCCGGTACCCCACCCGTCCTGGCGACCCAGACGGAGTTGTCCACCGGGCTCACGACGACGCCATAGGCGAAGCCCGTGAACTGCGTGTCCAGGTTCGGATCCCTGGCATTACCCGTGTTCCAGGGCCGCGTGATCCGCCCGTCGCCGTTGGTGTCGACGACCGTGGGGCACCAGCCCTGGGCCATCTCGGCCCTGGGCGCCAAGCGTGCAGGAGCCTGGTCCCTAACCTGATCCACGAGGGGACCCGTTGGCCCGTCCAGCAAGGGGGTGGTTCGTATCCAGCCGACGACCCGACTGTCGCCGCTGAAGTAGAGCGTATTTTCCGCGTCCTCTCCGAACTGGAGGTGGTGGGTCCCGAAGCAGGTGTCGATGAGCGTGAATTCCTCCGTGTCTGGATGGAACACCGAAGCCTGCCGCCCGCTGTTGGTGAGCGGGAAATACTCCGCATAGGAGTTGGTCGAGCCCTCCCTGCACCAATCCGGGTTGTCCCGGCTGACGCGGATCCTCGACGTGAGCCACACCCGCCCGTCCTGGTCCATCATCGGGTTGTGGATATTGGCGGGGCCGTCCAGCACGATCTCCTCTCCCCAGAACACCGACGGCTCGAAGCCGGGGGCGGTGGGGAAGTAGGAGGGGGTCTCCGGGTCCCACACGGGCACACGCAGGTCGCGGGATTCGTGGGTATTGGGGTCCACGATCAGCAGTCGATCATCCGACATGGAGACGGCGTAGACGTCGCCGCCGGCGTTGACCGACGGGTCACGTTTGTCCGAAGCGACCTCGTCGTGAACGTAGGAGGTACCGGTACCCCAGTCCCACAGCGTGAGCACCACGTTCCGCTCCTCTCCCTGGGGCCGAGGGGGGGAAGGGGGGACCTCGCCGGCTATGATCCGGTCCGTCCAATCCGCGAACTGCTGAACCGCCCGCTCCCGTCCCATTCCTGATAGAGCCCCGCTCATTTGGGGACCCCTCTGGCCGAAGTTGACCCGCCGATCCCACGCCTCCGCAGTGGAAGAGAAACGTTGGTCGAGATGGGTGATCTCCCGCGTGATCTGGTTCCCGAGCTGGTGACAGAGCTGGCAGCCTTGCTTGAGGCGGTCGATCCACTGCGCCTGTGACCGGACGCCAGGGCTGATGCCGTTCCCTTCGGGCCCAGTGCCCGGGAACGCGCTGGCCGGCGGGACCTCGAGAAGTGAATACCAATAGTTGGCCGGATACACTGCCGCCTGCTCCTGCGGTGTCTCCGGATACGCGGCGGCCAGAATGAGATCGTCACCCACGGCAGCGGTCACTGGCTCGGAGTCCGCCAGTCCGTACCCGCGAACCCATACGTCGTAACTCGCCTCCGCCAGCTGGGGGAGAACGAAACGGCCGTTGTCGTCACTCACCACGATCTTCGCGAATCCAGTGCCGAAGTCGTCGGTCTCCGCGATGATCCAGACGCCGGCCTCGGGACCGTTGTCGCCCTGAACTGTGCCGCTGATGACGCCGTCGTCCATTCCGGGGCCCGCGCTGCAGGCCGTTGAGGCAATCGCAAGTGCCAGTGAGGCGGCGAGCAAACCGGCGGGGCGCATCAGGTGCTCGTACACGTTCGGGAGCCGCATGTCATGTAGCATTCCAACCTCCTGGGGCGATATGTGGCACTGCCGCGCGTGCCTCTGGCTGTGCTCTTCAGGTTACCATGCCGATCCGAAACGGGCCCCGCAAGACGGGCGCTACTCCGACAACGCCCCGATCTACCGGAGTATCACCAACTCGTCGAAGGACTCCCACTTCTCGGTGATCTTGGAGCCTTTGAGGCGCACGATGGCCTGGCCGTAGATGTCGATCTTGTTGCCGGACGGCGCGATGTCGTCGAGCGGGTCCCAGGGTTGGACCTCGTAAGCTACTGAGAGCGGCTAGCGGCTCACGGCTTCGCGAAGATTGCCTGGTCCACCGGCTCGTTGATCACCGTCTCGCTGATTCTCATGTCCAGATCGTAAATACCGGGAATGCTCAACTGCGTCCTCCTCGCCATCAGGACGCCCTCGAACCTCTCATACTCGCTGGGCCGAACCGTGACCTCGATTACCCCCCCGACTTCCGGAACGTCCATCTCGAGCGTCAGCAGGGTGACGAGGTGCGTTTCTTTGTCGATGAAGTAGCGGTAGGGGATGCCACTCACCGAGATCTCCAACACGAAATGATCTCGACCGTCCACCTGCTCGTCGTCGGCCTTGGCGTACTCCGCATCAGGGAATACGGGGTTCTGGTATGCTTGAAACCCATCCAGAGCAGTCTGGTTACGCAGGTTCGCCGCAGCGGCCCCCGTCAACTCGACGGTCCCTGTGAAGGCCTCCGATTGCCAGGCGGCTGTGCCGTCCCATGCGCTCCTCTGCGAGAACAGATCACTGATCAGCGCCTGGTACATCTTCTGATTGGGGATGATCACGATTTCCAGGCTGCCTTCGATGGGGCCGAAATCTGTGCCCATCGTGAAGGAGCCGGTGTGTCTCACGGTCTCGATTTGCGCGATGGCATCGCGGCCACCGGTCGCCGCCACGGCGGCCTCGATGATCTCGTCGAGGCTTTGGGCCTGCGCGGCGCCGGCCCATGCCAGCACACCGAGAGTCAGCAGCAGCCCCGCCCGACTCGGGCCTTGTGCTCCCTTGATCGTCATCCCATACCTCCTTCTTGAAGTGTAGCCCTCGTTACGATTTGTCTACGGGGCAACTGGCGCGTTCCTTCAGCCTATTACCAAGACGATGGCCTCGAAAGTACAGCCTGGGCGACGGGAACGCGTGGTCGCGACCATACTGTGCGCCTTCGTGTCGGCTGTGCCGCACGCGGGTGACGCGCAAGACCGTTATCCCGTGGATTGGCCGGCCGTCGCGACGGAATCGATGGAGTATTTTTTGGCGCTGCTGCGCACGGATACCAGCAATCCGCCCGGCAACGAAACCGAAGCAGCACGATATCTTCAGCGAATACTCCAGCAGGAGGGCATCGAGGCAGAACTCTTCGCACTCGATCCGACGCGCGCGAATCTGGTTGCGCGGCTTCGCGGCAACGGCAGCAAGAGGCCGATTCTGGTCATGGCCCATACGGACGTCGTCGGCGCCCAGCGTGAGAACTGGTCCGTCGATCCCTTCGGTGCGGTGGTAAGAGACGGGTATATCTATGGCCGCGGATCCCTCGACGACAAGGACAATGTCACGGCCGGGTTGATGCTGATGCTGTTGCTAGCGCGCGCCGGCGTCGAGCTCGACCGGGACGTGATCTTTCTGGCCGAGGCAGGCGAGGAGGGGACGACGAGGTTCGGTATCGACTACATGGTCGAGAACCATTGGGACGAGATCGAGGCGGAGTACTGTCTGGCCGAGGGTGGAGAGACGGTGATGCGCGATGGCGAGGTGTGGCACGTGGACATCTCGACGACCGAGAAGTTTCCCATGCGGGTCCGGCTGGTTGCCCGCGGGACGGCGGGCCACGGTTCGATCCCGAGACTCGACAACGCCGTGTCGGCCTTGGCCAGGGCGGTGGGACGACTCGGCGCATGGGAATCGCCGCTGCGCCTGAACGAGACCACGCGAGCCTATTTCGACCGCCTGGGCGACATCAGCTCGCCCGAGCAAGCTGCCCGCTACAAGGGCGTGGGCGACCCCACGCAGCAGCCTGGAATCGAACGCTACTTCGCCGAGAACGAGCCGAAACACAGCTCGTTGCTGCGGACGTCGGTCGTGCCGACGATGATGAGTGCCGGCTTTCGCCGTAACGTGATTCCCACCGAAGCCGAGGCCACCATCGACATCCGTGGGCTGCCCGACGAGGACCCGGAGGAGTTCTATCAGACCCTGGCCCGTGTGATCGACGATCCGAACGTCGAAATCATACCGGAAGGGGTCTACCGGCCCGCTAGCCCGCCCTCCAGCCTGGAGAGCGAGATGTTTCTGGCCCTGGAGAGTGTCGCTGCGCGCCTCTTCCCGAGTGCGGTGACGCTGCCGACCATGCTTACGGGAGCCACCGATATGGCACAGGTAAGGGCGCAGGGAACGCAGTGCTACGGCTTCGGCGCGGTTCGGACCGAAGCAGACATCAATGGAGGTGGCGGGGCGCATGGTGATGATGAACGCACCATGGAGGGCTCCCTGCTGTCCATGGTTCAGTTTCTGTGGTACGCAGTCGTCGAGGTGGCCGCCGCCGAACGCTGACGAGGGGCCCTCGTATGAGTCAACAAGCGACCTTCCGGCTCGTGTTCGCCGGCTTGTTTTTGCTCCTGTTCGGGGTGGTGGGTACGTATCGGCGCAAAGCGCAGGCGGGTCGGCGGGTCGACCATAGCGCGGAAGGCCCGGGATTGTTCATCGCGCTGCGCCTGGGCGGCCTGTTTATGTGGGGTTACTGCTTCATGTACATCGTTTACCCCCGGCCGCTGGACTGGTCGTTCCTCGAAGTGCCGTCTTGGCTGAGGTGGGTGGCGGCGGCCGGAGTCCTCGTGCTCATTCCCTTCGTGGTGTCCTCGCAGAAGGCGTTGGGCCGCAATGTCTCACCGACCGTCATCACCCATGAAGATCACGAGCTGGTAACCCATGGCCCCTATCGATGGATTCGCAACCCGCTCTATACGGCGGCAGGGTTGCTCTTCACCGGTTTGGGACTCGTCGCCGCGAGCTGGTTCCTCATCGGCGCGGCCGCTGTGGCGGTGGCGTTGGTCCGGCTGCGTCTGCCCAAGGAGGAGGCGCAGCTCGAGGCCCGGTTTGGCCAGGAGTACCGGGACTACGTCAGTCGCACAGGGCGCTTTCTGCCCAAGTGGTCGCGGTGATCTCCGAGGCGAGGCTGATCGGCAAGGGGGGGCGGGTCGCGCTAGAGGGCTGCCTCCAGCCCTCCGGGCTCGCGCGTGACGGGTGGTAGTGCTTATCATCAGTGCGACCCTGATGTATACCGTGGCCGTCGCGCTGCGTGACCGCCCCAAGGGAGTTGAACATGAGCTATCGCCTAGTCCCAGCCCTCGCCCTCGCGCTTCTGCTCCCGGCCTATGCCGGTGCACAGCAGGAGGAGAACTACGACTATTGGCGATTCAACCGGGACATGGTTCGGCGCGGCCAGCAGGCCATCCTGCAGTGCAACGGCCTGTTCACATCCAACCGGACGCTCGAGCAGGTTTTCGACGAGGAGTTGGCCTTTCTGCGTGAGCCGGTAGGTACGGCGCGCGGCGGTGACTACATCGTCGATTGGGACCTCAAGGCGGTAATCATAGGAGGTCCGGGAGGAGTTCCGCCCATCAGCGCTGCGTTCCGTGAAGGGATCGGTTGTGTCATCATGGCGCCGGATCAGAGCCTGGAGGACGTCGAGGGCTTGCCAGAACTCACTACCCCGGCGCTACCGGGCGACCCGGCCACCATCGCCTGGCCTGAAGGCGATCTGATCGACGATCGCCCGCTAGCGCCCGGTGTGGATCCTGCCGCCTTGCAGGCCGCATCAGACTGGGCCTTCGATACGTCGCCGAGGGCGCTCACCATCAGTCTCCTCGTGGTCCACAAGGGCCAGATCATTCACGAGCGCTACGCCCCCGGGTTCGACATGACGACCAGGACGCGGACGTGGTCCACGGCCAAGAGTATTGCCGTGACGCTGATAGGGATGATGGTAGACGAGGGGCGCATGGCTCTGGACGAGCCTCTCGGGTTCGATTGGTTCCCGAGGGCTCGGTCACCCGAGACCGATCCGCGTAACGAGATTACGCTGCGGCACGTGCTCAACATGTCGAGTGGTCTGGAAACGGTGGACAACGGTGGTCTGGAGTACGCGACGGGCTCAGGCCTGGCCTACTGGGCCGGCGCGAGCTCGATCCGGGGGGCACGGGCCCGCGCACTGATTCGCGAGCCGGGCACGTTCTGGGACTACGAGAACTACGACACGCTACTCGGGGTGTACGCCATGAAGCTGGCCATCGGCGACGACCAGGAGTACCTGGAGTTCCCACGCAAGAGGCTGCTCGACAAGATCGGCATGCGTAGTACGCTGCTGAGCACGGATCGGTTCGGGGATTTCATCATGAGCAGCCAGGTCTATACGAACGCGCGGGATCTGGGCCGCTTCGGCCTGCTCTACCTCAACAATGGCATGTGGAACGGCGAGCGGCTCATTTCGGAGGAGTGGATCGACTTCGTGCGCACGCCGGCTCCCGCCACGGCCACGACCGGCAACGGATACGGCGGTCAGTGGTGGCTCCCGGGTGATAACGCCAGTGGCGTGCCCACGGACGCGTACTCGACGTCCGGCAACCGGGGTCAGTACACCATCGTGGTTCCCTCCCACGACCTGGTCATCGTACGGCGCGGCCTCGACAACCCAGGGGGATTCAGCCGCTGGGGTCTCCTGAGGGAAGTGCTGAAGGCGATTCCGGAGGAAACGGAGGACCGGTAAGCGCCGAGCCGAACGAGGCTAGGGCGACGAGCGGAGCGCACGGCCACACCCGTGCGCTCCGTCTTCACGCTGGGGGCAACTACCGCCCCGAAAGGTGCTCCACGAACCAACCGACCAGAGCGTCCGAGGCCTGCGCTCGATCCTCCGGGGTCCGGAACCCGTGACCCGCACCCTCGATGACCACGAGACCCGTCTCGACGCCGCTGGCCATCAGGGCCGCTTGCATCAACTCGCTGTTGTTGAAGTCGACGAGCGCGTCGGCGTCTCCGTGAATCAACAAGGTCGGCGGGTCGTCGGGTGTCACGAACAAGATCGGCGATACTGAAGCGCCCGCTTCGTCTTCGACATCGATCGCGACGAAACGCTCAGCGGCGCCCGGCACAACCCCGCCGGCGAAAAAGAGGCTCCGGTCGGGGATCGTAGCCGGAAAACGTTCGCTCGGGGTGGCCCTCGGACGCAGATCCACCGGGGGGTAGTTCGCGACGACCGCCGCGACGCGACTGCTATGGCGTAGCACTTCATCCGTCGCGTTTGGGTCGCCCTCGTCCGAGTTCAGCCCCAGCATGAGTGAGAGGTGGCCACCCGCGCTGCCTCCGTAGACGCCGATGCGTTCCGCGTCGAGGCCGAAGTGGGGAGCGTGGAGACGCACGTACCGCACCGCGCGCGTCACATCGGCGTACGCCTCAGGGACGTTGAACCGAGGGCTGCTCCCGTGACGAATGGCGAAGACCGTAAATCCCTGATCCAAGAGCGCCTGGTATCCAGCCTGGGCTTGCTCGGGGTCCCTCCACCGCGAGACCCATCCGCCGCTCACCATATTGAGGACTGAGGCTCCGTTGGGCGAAGCGGGCCTGAAGACGTCCAAGGTGAGAGCCATCCCGGCCTTATGCCCATAGACCAGGTCCGGCATGATGGAGTCACTGTTTTGTGCCTGTAGCGGGATAGCCAGGCAAAGCAGCGTTAGCGTAGCGAATGTGGCGCGGGTCAGCGTTTTCATGGTCGGTTTCCTCTTCAGCTGGGATCTACGCGGTCGGCTCACCAGTAGACCTTTCACGGGTCCGGGTAAGGTGCGTCACCGCCGAACGACCGGCAACACCACACGCGACGGATACTCCGCCGAGTGGTGCACGGTGTTCCTCGCCACCGCCCATTCCGTCTCGTCGAAGTTGTTGCCGCCCGTGTTCAGGTTGCGGGTCCAGCGCGGGAAGTTCGAGCTCGACACCTCGATGCGGATGCGGTGACCGGGCCCGAAGTAGTTGGCCGTGGCATGGAGATCGAGGTGGGCCTCATACACCTCACCCTCCTCCATCAGGACTTTGGTCGAGAGCCCCTCCCGGTACCGCATGCGCAAGGCTCCCTGCTGCACGTTGTAGGCGGTCCCATCGGGATACACGTCGACGAGCTTCACCGTAAAGTCCGTGTCGGGTGCGTCGGAGGAAACATAGAGCACCGCTTCGAGCGGACCCGTGACCTCCAACCCCTCGTCGAGTACGGCCGACGTGTATACGAGCACGTCCCGGCGCCGTTCGATGTCGGTCTGATCATAACCACCGGCCCCTGTGCTCATGCCGGTGCAGCACGCTTGGCCTCCGAGCGTGGGCACGGGATCGGTGGGATCATACGTGAAGGCGTCAGACGGTTCGCGTCCGGGCGGGGTCGTGGTAAACGACCCGTCTCCGGTGAGCGTGTTGGCCGCACCGCCACTGTGCAGATAGAAGGGCTCGAATGATGTGCCCGGCACCGGCCAAGTGTCAGCGGTCCTCCACTCGTTCGCTCCCATGAGGTAGTACTGCACGCGTGGCATGTCCGAGATACCGTCGTCCTCACCGTCCAGCCAGAGCCGATACCAGCGTACGGAGAGGTCGTCGAGGTCGATCTGCCAATCGCCCATCGCGCGCGCTCCGGCTGGCGGGCCGGATCCGCCCTGCGGGTTGGGTGGCCGTGTGAAGCCGCAGTGCGTGGAGGGCGCGATGATGACGTACTGGTTGTCGCGCGCACGTGCGCTTACGGCCAACTCACGCTGCTGGTTGAACAGCATGAGTGTCTCGGCGACCCCGTAGTCGTACCAGGAGTCGACGTAGAGCGCCGGAACATCAAAGCGGTCATCCGGGCGGACGAAGTCGAGCGCCTGGAAGTAGTCTGCCGCCGGCGTATTGGACGCGTAGTCCTCGTAGTCACTGCCGCTGACGCCGGATTTCCGCACGATGTCGACCACCGGAAGACTGGAATACAGCTCGAGACGGTCTGCGGCGCCTGCCGACATGAACCAGCCTGCGGTCTGGGCGAGCTCGAACGCACCACCGTCGTATGCGGTCCAGGGCCGGCCTCCGCGATCGTACGCGGCGGAGGGGGCCATTGGGATCGCGGTGACGTGGTTCGGATGCCGCTCCGCAGCCAGCGTGATCTGCGTTTCGCCCAGATACGAGCATCCGGACGTGGCCACCTGGTCGTCGGACCAGGGTTGGTCGACGAGCCAGGTGACAGTGTCGTATCCGTCCTCACGGTCCGTGGATCGGAGCGTGTACTCGCCTTCCGATACGCCGCGCCCGCGCGTGTCCTGGAACGCAACGGCGTATCCGGCTTCGACGAAGAGCGGGATGGCGCCCCGGTACGGGGGCTCCCGGTCCTTCCCGTACGGGGTCCGAATCAGGATGGTCGAATAGGGCGCTGTCGCGTCCGCGGGGAAGTACAAGTCGGTTGAGAGTCGGACGCCGTCCCGCATGGGGACCATCAGGCCCGCTTCCTTGCGGATGGCCTGGGGAGTGGCGGAGGTGGGGACTAAGGCCAGCAAGCAGGCGGCGATGGCGGTCGGTATGAGGGAACTACGGTCGAGCATCGAGTATCCGGACGGGGCGTGGTGGCCAGTGGCGTGTCGTCGCCCATTGGCTTCTTCGAGGGCCGCGGGGGGACGAACTTGAACGACGTTCAGAGTACCGTGGTGCTGGTGCCGCAGCAACTCAGTGGGACCGGGTGCAGTGGTCCCTTCTTTCGGCTTCCTGTGGGCGTGCCTCAGCCCGGCGGGGACTCCGCAATCGGACTCACGATCTAGAGGCCGTCGAGATCCTGCCCGTGGGACAGGACTCGGCGATGGTGGCATCCACGATCCCGAATACGTAGACGGGAAAGGCCGCCCGGGCCTGGCGCGGAGTCGACTCCCCAACACATTCTGTTCAGTCGCAATCCGTCCGACACCGGGGGCGCCCCGATAGGAGGAGCCGCACTGCATGTCCATGATTCGCTCCGTTGTTCAAGCTGCTGTAGCCGTAGCAGCCATGCTGATCGCCTACCCCGCCGTCGCTCAGGTCACGAATGACCCGTTCCCGGACCCGATCCCGGCGTCCGAGGGTGTGATCGTCGTCGGGCTCGAGGAGTTCGCTGCGCTCCCCGACGTCGACGGGGCGCCCGCCCGGCCGATGGTGCTCATCGACGAGCCGGGCTCTGCCCGTCTTTTTGTCAACGACATGTGGGGCCTCTTGTACTCGATCAGCTACGACGGCGCTGTGACCCAATACCTCGATGCCCGTGAGTCCAGGTGGGAGGTCGAAGTGGAGACACCCGAACGGGCACCGATCATGGAAATGGGGCTCCAGAGTTTTGCCTTTCATCCGCAATTCAATGAGCCAGGCACGGCGGGCTATGGGAAGCTCTACACGTGGATCGACACGAACGACACGGCTCCGGAGCCCGACTTCATCCCGGGTGGTGGGGACGCCACGCACCACATCGTGCTCCTCGAGTGGACCGCACGTGACCCCGCCGCCGCGACGTACGACGGCGGCCCGCCGAGGGAGCTGTTGCGTGCGGAGCAGCCCTTCGACAACCACAACGGCGGCCGGATCGGCTTCAACTGGACGTCGTCGCCGGGCGCTCCGGACTTCGGTTTGTTGTACCTCGGCATGGCGGACGGAGGCGCGGCGGGCGACGAGCTGGACATCGCGCAGGACCTAAGCAGAGTGTTCGGCAAGATCTTGAGGGTCCACCCGCTGGGCTCCAACAGCGTGAACGGGCGCTACGGTGTGCCGGCGGACAACCCTTACGCGCGAGACGGCGATGACCGTACGCTGGGTGAGATCTTCGCGTCGGGGGTTCGTAATCCGCAAGGGTTCGACTGGGACCCATCGACCGGAGACCTCCTCATGGCCGACATCGGCCAGAGTGTGGTCGAGACGCTCAATGTCGTTCCGCTCGGCGGCGACCTCGGTTGGAACACCTGGGAGGGGAGCTACCGGGTGGTGACGAACACTCGGGTCGAGGCGTCGAACCCGAGGGGCGAGCCGGGGATCACCTTTCCGGTGGCTGAGTTCGACCAGAACGATCCTCTCCTCCAGCCGGGATCGGCGGCCACCGGAGTGGTGGCGTACCGTGACGATCGGATTCCTCAGCTCACGGACCGGGTGCTCTGGGGCGACCTCCCGAGCGGTGAGGTCTTCCACGTGCTTGCCGACGGCCTACGGGGTGGCGGGCAAGCCGGGATCCGGCGGGTCCTGTTCCGCGATGGAGCGGAGACCAAGACTCTGCTCGAAGTGGTTCAGGCGAAGAACACCGATCAGGGTCGCCGGCCCACATTCCGCGCCGACCTGCATTTCGGAAGGGGGCCGGCCGGGCGGGTCTTCATTTTGAACAAATGGGACGGCATGGTTCGGGAGATCGTGCGGTAAAGTAGATCGTGCTGTAAATAGACATAACCCCGCTCACTATCGGAGACCTCAATGCTCAACCACGTGACCTATCTCTACCGATTCAACCTCGGGTTTGCGGAGATGCTCGTGAAGGACCTGTCCGCCGAGCAGATGGTCGCACAGCCCGGTGGCGTGATCAATCATCCGGCCTGGTCGCTCGGGCATCTCGCGGTCGCCGCCGGCTATCTCGGCGAGCTGGTGGGACTCGAGTCGAACGTGCCGGACGGTTGGAGCGAGACCTTCAAGACGGGCGGGGAGCCGTCGGGCGACCCTGCGGACTATCCGAGTAAAGAAGAGATTCTCGAAGAACTCAAACAGCAGCACGCCAGGAACACCGAGGCGGTGAAGAACTTCGATGCCTCACGGTTCGCGGACCCCCACCCGGACGAAGGGAGACGGAAGTACTTCCCCACGCGCGGGGACCAAATCGTCTTCATGATGACGTCGCACGAGATGGACCACTTGGGGCAGATCGCCGCCTGGCGTCGGGCGATGGGTCTCGGCGCGGCGATAAGAGTCTGAACTGAATCGTATGGATGACTGATCCTCGGAGTGGTCTTCATGGTTTGGTTGAAGGTGAAGGAGTGACGGGGGCGCGGCTTGCCGCCCACGGCATGGGTGCGCATGATGGCTGCTTCTCTCTTGATCGGAGACCGGTGAGCCCATCATGTCCGATTCCGTCACCCGCCTGAACGCAGCCCTCGAGGGCCGATCGATGACTCGAGGCTGGGCCATCGCTCTGACGTGCGGACTCATCGGGCCCGGTGCCCAGCTAGCTGTCCTGGCGCCGGCCGACCTCGCCGCCCAAACGACCAGCACCGGTGTGCGCGTCGAACGACTACTGACCGCCCCCATCATCACGCCCGACCTGCATCCGAGCATTGGAGAGAACATCCAGGGTCCATCCGTGATTCGTGTCCCCGACTGGGTTCAGAATCCGCTCGGGGCCTACTATCTCTACTTCGCCGACCACAAAGGAACGTACATCAGGCTGGCCTATGCCGACGACCTGCTGGGTCCGTGGCGTATCCATGCGCCCGGAAGCTTGCAGATTGCCGATTCGTACTTCCTGACGGCCCCGCCGGAGGTCGAGCCGGAACGGGCGGCCCGACTCCGCGCGCAGCCTACCAATCGGGGACACGACAGCTTCGTCGAGGCAACGACGCCCCACATCGCGTCACCCGACGTACATGTCGACGACGAGAATCGACGCATCGTCATGTATTTTCACGGGCTCGATGGCGTGAGCCGGCAGGTCTCGCGTGTGGCCACGTCGAGCGACGGCATTCAGTTCGAGGCGAGGCCCGAGCCGCTCGGCCGAACCTACATGCGGGCCCTGCAGCACGACGGGTACACGTACATCATGTCGATGCCCGGGCAGTTCTACCGGTCTCTGGATCCACTAAGTGGCTTCGAGGAGGGGCCGCGCCTCTTCAATCCCGACATGCGTCACGCGGCGCTCCTGAAGCGTGATGAGACGCTTTTCGTCTTCTGGACACAGGTGGGGGAGGTGCCGGAGCGTATCTACCTGAGTACGATCGACATCTCGGGCGATTGGACGACCTGGGCGGAGACACCGAGCGTGGAAGTGCTACGTCCGGAGTTCGACTGGGAGGGCGCTGACGCGCCGCTCGAACCATCTGTTCGGAGCACCGCTTATGGCCACGTCAACCAGCTACGCGATCCAGCCATCCTCGAGGACCCGGAGAGCGGGCGTGTGTTTCTACTCTATGCCGTCGCGGGCGAGAGCGGAATCGCGATCGCCGAGGTGCACTTCGACGACTAGACGATCAGCCGGGGCCCACGCCCGCCAGTCAGGCCCTAGAACGTAATCCGCCGCGGCTCCGCGTTCTTCAGGTACACGTCGAACCACTCGACCATTTCAGCCAGGGTGTGCATCACCGACTCCCTCGCGCGGTACCCGTGGCTCTCATTCTCCAGCATGATCAGGCGGGCGGTGGCCCCGTGCCCCTCAAGGGCAGCGAACATCCGTTCGGACTGGATAGGGAACGTACCCGAGTTGTTGTCGGCCAAACCGTGGATCATCAGCATGGGCTCGTTCACTTGGTCGGCAGCCATGAAGGGCGACATGTTGAAGTAGACTTCGGGCGCCTCCCAGTAGGTCCTGCGCTCGTTCTGGAAACCGAAGGGTGTTAGGGTGCGGTTGTAGGCTCCACTGCGGGCGATTCCGGCTCGGAACGCGTCGGAGTGGGCCAGGATGTTGGCCGTCATGAAGGCCCCGTAGCTGTGCCCGCCGATCCCGATGCGGTCGCGGTCTCCCACGCCCAGATCCACCAACTTGTCCACCGCGGCCTGTCCCGACGCCACCAGCTGCTCCACGTAGGTGTCGTTGGCCAGATTCCCACCGACGATGGGCATGGTGGCGGCATCGAACACGGCGTATCCCTGGGTCAGGAAGAACAGGTGGGAATAACCGCCGATGCGGGTGAACTGATTGGGATTACCACGCACTTGGCCGGCCACATCAGCGTTGGAATACTCCCGGGGGTAGGCCCACACCACCACGGGAAGTCGTTGGCCTTCCACGTAGTCGGGGGGTAGCAATAGTGTGGCGGACAGCTGAACACCATCGTCGCGCTCGTAGGTGACGAACTGCTTCTGGATTCCCGAGAGCTGGGGATGGGGATCTGGGAAGTCGGTCAAAGCCGTGCGTTGGCCACTCTCCAGGTCCCGAACGTAAAAATTGGGTGGCTCTGCCCTGGTCTCGTAGCGGGTCAGGATGCGATTGGCGTCGTCGTCCAGTACGGCGACCATCGTCTCGTAGCTGTCGGTTCCGGCTCTCCAGAGCCTCTCCGACTCCCCGGTCTCGAGGTTGAAACGGTCCAGGAAGGGCCGGTCCCCCTGATCGGACGCTCCGGCCCCGGTCAGGAAAATCCAATCACCATCTTGGCGTACGAAGCGGTGCCCGTCGTCGTTCAACATCGTGAGTGGAGTTCCCGGATCGCCGTAGCGATCTTCGGAGTTCCTCTCCCAGAGCAGTTCTTTGGCATCGGGGTCGTCCATGGGCACCCGCCAGAGCCGGCGGGTCCGAGTCGGCTGATCGAACTCAGACAGAAAGCCGGTCCCACTCTCAGATATCGAAAGGCCTGCGTAGCGGAACTCTGTGTGGAGCACTTCTCGAGGACTCGCCGCCAACTCGAGTCGCATGAGTCGGTCGCGATACTCGACGTCAGCATTCGGATCGCCCCCGTCCAGCGCTTCGAGGTAGGTGAGCGTGTGATCCCTGCCAGTCATCCATCCGATGTTCCTCGGTCCGACCGGGACGCCTCCGACGATGGTGGCCTCCTGTAGCGGCTTGCCGGGCAGCTCCCGAACCAGATCCCCGTCCGCAGCGACGACGGAGATCTCCTCCGCGAAGCGGCCATCAGGAACCAGGTAGGAGTAGGGCTTTACCCGCTCCCGGACCAAGAAGTAGTCCCCACTGGGTGATGGCGAGAAGGAAGCGTAGATCCCGCGACTCGCCAGTTGCGTCGTCCTTCCTGATCCGACGTCGATGAGCGTCGGAATCGAGGTCATGTAGTAGTCGTACAGCACGACGTCGAAGGGTGTCTTGAGGAGATCCTGATAGGTCCGGATGGCTCCGACCCTGCCGGATGTCTCCTGGATGATGGGTCCAGAGGGCACCATCGGTTTCTCCGGCGCGCGCCCCCTGCGGGGGTCCACCAGATGGCAGAGCAACTGCTGCGAATCCCGCATCCAGCTGCAGGCGCCCCCCCGGGCAGCGTTCAGTTGAACCCTGTTGATTTGCCGAGCCGTTGCGGTCTCCAAGTCGCCCAGCCAGAGCTCGATCCCCTCGGACGTGGCCCGAGTCATGAAGAACTTCTGACCGTCGGGTGAAATCGACGCTCCGCCCCAACCGTCCTCGTGGGGCAACTCGACCCTTCTTTCGGAGCCGTCCTCCACCCTCATGACGGAGTAGCCGGTCGTGAGGCTGGGGTTGAACGGACCGTTGGTAGCTGGATTGATGCGCCGCCCCCCGATGCGCAGCATCGGTTGGGACATATCCGCCAGGGAGGGCATGTTGCGCCGGTGACTCAGGATCAACCACTCGCCATCCGCGCTCACATTCACGCCGGGTGCTTGGGGCGCGTCGAGAATGTCGACGATCTCCTGGGGCGGGAGCCGATATCCGTCTTGGGCGGTGAGCGCGGGGGCAGTAGCTGCCCCTATAGCGATCGACGCCAGGGCGCAAACCAGCGGCGGGCGATGGAAAACCATGGATCAACTCCGGCGGTCACATGTGCGTGGAGGCACGATTGGGCGGCCATACCTTCCGATGACCCTCAACCTGAGCCGGGCCCGCGGTTGGAGCAATGTTGCGGCGGCAAGTCGGCTAGACGCCCCGCGGGGGTCCGGCTAGCTTTTCCTCTCGGGCGGCTCGATGAACGAGCCGGGTCGAGCTTCGGATAGCCCCAAGGAGGATCAAACATGCGACAGATTCGAACTCTCTCACTTGCTCTGGGCTTTCTCGCCCTCGTTGCTATCCCTGCCTCTGGCCAGGACGTTACCGGTACCTGGGTCCTGTCCGTGGACCTGGGGGCTGCAGGAGGAGGTGACGCGACGTTTGTCTTCGTCCAGGAGGGCGCGGAGATCAAAGGGACGTACACGGGACAAACTGGTGACGGCGTCGAGGTGACCGGAACTGTGGAGGATGGGGTGATCAAGTTCAGTTTCGTTAGTGACCTGGCCGGAGCTGTCAGCTACGAAGGGGCCATCGAGGAGGGCGTCTTCAAGGGCACGTGCATCTACGGTGATCTGGGCGAGGGCACCTTCGAGGGGAGCAAGAGTAGCTAGGCAAAGGGATGCCCCGCGGGTGCGGCAACCCATGATCTGAAGGGTTGAACACCCGCGAGACCTCCCCCCGGACGACTCGGTTGGCGGAAACGGCGTCAGTCCGGAGATGCCCAGAGGCATGTTCGGCTCTTGGCATCCAACTTGCCCGGATCCACGATGTGATATAGGTGGCCCGCAACGTCCCGAATCAGTATCCCGCCGCCTGGGACCCCGACGGCTCGGCGACTTCTATATCGTCACGGACTGGTTCGAGGAACTGGTGAGGAACTGTCGCTCATCTCTTGCCATCCACTCGTCCGGTCGTCATATCCGTGCATCGGCGCACCGCGATCCAAAAGGGATTCCAATCATGAAAATTATCAGCAACGTCGCTCCATTTATCTGCCTGATCTTCACCTCACTGCTCCTGCTTCCAGGGTTGGTCAGCGCGCAGGGGGTGGTGGAGTCGGATACTCATCGCTTCACGGAAATCGTCCCGGACGTTTACCACGTCACGGGAACCGGAAGCGTGTACACGATGAGCAACGCCTTAGTGCTGGTCGGAGAGTCCGATGTGCTGGTGGTGGATTCCCACGTGACGCCGGCTGCTTCCGAAGCTCTGCTGGCTTCGCTGGAGGTCGTCAGCGACCAGCCCGTGCGCTACCTGGTCAATAGTCATTACCACTTTGATCACGCCCACGGTAATCAGTCCTTTCCCGAAGGCGTGGACATCATTGGCCATACCTTCACTCGAGCCAAGTTGAGCGGCGCGATCGGCGATGTCCTGGAGGAAACCACGTTCAGGAGTTTTTCGGACGGCGTACCCAATACGGTCGCCAACCTCGAGCGACAGGTCGCGGCAGAGACCGATCCAGCTCGCAAGGCGGTGCTGGAAGAGCGCTACCGGGTGCAGCGTGATTACATGATGTCCATCAGGGAAGTCGTCCCTACACCGCCCAATATCACGCTGGAAACCGAAATGACGCTGTATCAGGACCTCGCGTCGGGAAGCCGCGAAGTGCGGCTGCTACACCTGGGCAGAGCTCACACCGGCGGAGACATAGTGATATTCCTTCCGGAGGAGCGGCTGGTGTTTACCGGTGACATGATGTTACCCGGGCTCGCCTACATGGGTGACGGCCATGTCGACGAGTGGCCGGCCACCTTGGAAGCCCTCAAGTCGCTCGATTTCGACGTTCTGTTGCCGGGTCACGGGCCGCCGGTGCGTAGTAAGGATGTCATCAGTAATTTTCAGGCCTACCTGACCGACCTGTGGCAGAAGACCGCTATGCTGCATCGTCGTGGGGTGAGTGCCGAGCAAGCCGCCCAACAACTCGACATGACCAACCACGTCGACAACTACGGGCAACTTCGAAGCCCGGGTGTGGATCCCAGGGCAGTCAACAGAATGTATGAGCTATTGGATGAGCAGGCGGCCGGCCGGAACGAGTAGCGGACCGGAGAGGGTGAAGAACTAGACCCCCGTGGAGTCGGAGGCCTATTTGAGGTGCCGGTCAGAGTCCTGGATCATGCCCGATTGGAGGGTCGAAATGAGTAATCGGATCGCACTACCTCTAGCACTACTTCTCGCCGTTTTCTGTGCATTCGCAGCAGACGGCATCGTCTCGACTGCGACGGCGCAGAACAGATCCTCCGACGCCGGGCAGTGGGAAGTCCCGCGGACGGTGGATGGCCATCCGGACCTTCAGGGGAACTGGACGAACGTGACGCTCACTCCGTTCCAGCGCCGCCAGGACCAGGGCCCGGTCTACACACCCGAGCAGGTCCAGGAGATCGAGCAGCCAGATGGTGATTGTCCCGCTAACCCAGGGACCGTCGCGTGCGGAAGGCCGGAGAGTACAACCGGGAGCGCAGAGGTTCGGCTCAGGGGCCAGGAATACAGCGAGGTCTATTGGGATCGGGGCTCGCGGATAGCCATCGTTAATGGCGAATACAGGACCTCTCTGATCACCAATCCAGCGAACGGGCGCCGTCCGCCCCTCACGACCGAGGGCCAGCGCCGCCTCCAGGAGAACCGGGAAATTCGGGGCCAATTCAACCAATACGACCACCCCGAGCTTCGACCGCTCGCAGAGCGCTGTATCGTTTCGTTCGGTTCCAGCGCCGGGCCTCCGATGATCCCCAACACGGCCTACAACAACAACTACACCATCGTACAGACCGCCGACTACGTGGCGATCAAGGCGGAGATGGTCCATGACGTGCGGATCATCCGGCTCGGTGAGCCCAACCGGTTGCCTGCGCACATCCGCCCGTGGTTCGGTGACTCCTGGGGTCGATGGGAAGGCGATGTACTCGTGGTCGAGACCACGAACATCAATCCTACGCAGGCGTTTCAGGGGATTGCCGCCTCGGAAGAGATGAAAGTGACCGAGCGTTTCTCGCGGGTCGATGCAAACACGTTTCTCTACGAGTTCACCGTTGACGACCCGATCATGTACACGCAGCCTTGGGGGGGAGAGATCCCGTACAACAGGTTCAACGACAAGGTCTTCGAGTACGCGTGTCACGAAGGGAACTACAGCTTGTCGAGCGTACTGAGCGGCGCGCGTTATCAGGAAAGAATGCAAGCGCAGGGAGCGAGTGACTCCAGGCGTTAGTGAGTAAGCCGTAGCGTGGTGTGGATCACGCCGGAATGGAGATCGAAATGAGCAAGCGTATTCTGGTATTTTTCGCCGTTTTCTGTGCATTTGCAGCCGACGGTGTCGTCTCGACTGCGGCCGCGCAGAACAGATCCCCCAACGCCGGAGACTGGGAAGTTCCCAGGACCGCCGACGGTCATCCGGACCTTCAGGGGAACTGGACGAACGCGACGCTCACTCCGTTCACGCGTCGGCTAGACACCCCCCCGATTTACACATGGGAAGAGGTCGCCGAACTCGAGCAGACCGATGGTGATTGCCCCGCTGCCCCAGGGACGGCCGCGTGCGGAAGGGCGTCCTTCGGGCTGGCCGGCCAGGAGTACAACGAAGTCTACTGGGATCGGGGCTCGCGGGTGGCCATCATCAATGGCGAGCCCAGAGCCTCTCTCGTGACCAACCCGGTGGACGGTCGGGTGCCTTCCATGACATCCGAGGCTCAAGCGGCTAGGGCCGAATATGTGGAATTCAGGAGGCAATTCGCCCAGTATGACCACCCGGAGATGAGGCCACTCGCTGAGCGTTGCCTCGTGTCTTTCGGTTCCAATGCCGGTCCGCCGATGCTCCCCAACGGCGGATACAACAACAACTATACGATCGTGCAGACCGCCGACCACGTGCTGATCATGGCTGAGATGGTCCACGACGCGCGCGTCATCAAGATCGGTGATGGCCCCCGGCTGCCCCCACACGTACGCCCGTGGATGGGGGACTCCTGGGGCCACTGGGAGGGTGACGTGCTCGTGGTCGAGACCACCAACATCCATCCTCTGCAGCGGTTCCGCGGGAATTCCTCGGAAAACCTGAAGGTTATCGAGCGGTTCAGCCGGATCGACCAGGAGACGGTCCTTTACGAATTCACGATCGACGACCCGACCGTGTACACGGCGACCTGGGGGGGTGAGGTCCCGATGATGCGGTTCGACGACAAGCTCTACGAGTACGCTTGTCAGGAGGGCAACTACAGTCTGGCGGGCGTGCTAAGCGGGGCGCGTTATCAGGAGAGAATTGAGGCGCAGGGAGGGAACTGACGCAGGGAGGGAATGACGCCACCTGTTACCCGGATCGTCCAACATCCGGACGTGTAGTAACAGCCACGACGGGGTCCGAGCCTTGCTCGACCTCTCGACAAAAACTTCTGGCCCAGGGGCTCCAGGGCTTCCTGATTTTCTACTAGAGCTTCGACCCTCTGCGAGTGGGCCCCGCGATAACCGGGTGCCGCTCAAGTCTCATCACCGCTTTCCCAGGTACAAACATGCGCAAGATTTCCACCAGTATCATCGGGCTCACCATGGCCCTGACCCTTACAGTTCCCGCCACCGCCACGTCTCAGCAGCTCATAACCGCTGGAAGTGTCGGCGAGTTCGATTGGCCGAGTCCCGACGCTCAGATCTCCTACGGGGATGACCAGTTTCAGTTCGGATACCTTCGCCTGCCCGAGGGCAGCGGACCGCATCCCGTCATCGTCTTCATGCACGGGGGATGTTGGTTGTCCGTGTTCGACATCAGGTACACGGGTCTCGCCGAGCAGGCGTTCGCGGACGCCGGATACGCCGTCTGGAGCCTCGAATACCGCCGAGTCGGTAACCCAGGTGGCGGCTGGCCCGGGACGTTCCTGGACGTCGCGACAGGGACGGACCACCTCACTGAGTTGGCTCGTGAGTACCCTCTGGATCTGGATCGAGTGATCGCCATCGGTCACTCGGCCGGTGGCCAACTCGCGTTATGGCTGGCGGCCCGCGGGCGGATTCCGGCGTCTAGCGAGCTGTACACGGCTGGGCCCCTACCCATCCACGGAGTTCTGGCGCTTGCTCCAGCACCGAATCTCGAGACCCTGCACAGTTCGGGCAGTTGCGGGCCCGGTGTGGACGGGCTCATGGGTGGGTCACCGAATGTACGGCCGGAGCGTTATCAGGTGGGGTCACCCATGCAGCTCATGCCTGTTGATGTGCCCCAGCGAGTGGTCGTGGGTGCCCTCGACGCCCAATTCGGTCCGAGCGGGCGGGCGTACTTCCAAGCGGCTCAAAGGGCAGGCAGTTCTCCGGTCACGCTGCGCGAGGCGCCCGAGTCTGGGCACTTCGAGATGGTTGTGCCGTACACGTCTACCTGGCCGATTACGTTGCAGGAGCTGGAGAGTCTGTCGGTTGAGATGACGCAGGCGCGAAACCGCTAGCTGGCGCCGTAGCTGTTCGCGAGCACCCTAATGGGATCGGTCTGCGTGCCTCGGTCGGCCTCCCCGGGCTGTGGCCCGAACGCGAATCCGGATACACTGCATGACCATGGCAAACGCAGACACGAAGGTGGCGCTAGTGACGGGAGGCGCTCAACGCATCGGTGCCCGGCTGTGCCAAGCCCTCCACGAAGCCGGCTATGACATCGCACTGCATTACCGGAGTTCCGGCGTTGCCGCCGAAGCCCTAGCGGCTCAGCTCAGCGTCTTGCGGCCTCGATCAGTGACGTGTTTCCAGGCAGCCCTGGGCGATCGCAGTGCTGGAGAGGAGTTGGCGGCTGGGGTGATCGACCATCTCGGTCGTGTCGACCTCTTGGTCAACAATGCTTCTACCTTCTACCCCACGCCCATCGGCAGCGTCGGTGAGGAGGACTGGGAGACCATCATCGGAAGCAACCTCAAAGGGCCCTTCTTTCTGTGCCAGGCGCTTGCTGATAGCCTCAAGCAGAGCCGGGGCAACATCATCAACATGATCGACATCCACGGTGAGAGGCCGCTTGCCGATCATTCGTTGTACAGCACCGCCAAGGCCGGACTGGCCATGCTGACCAGATCCTTAGCCCGGGAACTGGCACCCGACGTGCGGGTGAACGGGATATCTCCGGGCGTGATCCTGTGGCCTAAGAGTGACGACCCCGAGGATGGCGAGCGGAGGGAGCGCCAGCTGAAGCGCGTACCGCTCGGGTCTGAGGGAGATCCTCAGGACATTGCGGAAGCCGTGTTGTTCTTGGCGGAGCGAGCCCCTTACGTCACCGGGCAGGTCATCGCGGTAGATGGCGGGCGCAGCCTGACTTGAGCTGGTCTGACCTGATCTGACTCGTATTCCTATCGAGCGGCGCGACACCCCGTCGGGTCAAGTCCGTGGACTCGAAATCCGCACGCCGTCCCAGGTGAACTCAACGGGCCGCAGCTCTTGCCCAGCCATATCGAAATGTCGCCATAGTTCGGCGTAGGTCTTCTGCGCGATCGGGTGCATCTCGGCCCTGGCGATTTCAGCCAGAGGGCCCAGGACGAACGCGTTCTCGGTGATCTCCCCCCGGGGAAGCGAGACACCGTCGACCATCCCCACCACATCGTCATAGGTCAGCAGATCCAGGTCCAGCGTTCTCGGGCTGAACCTCGGGGTGTCGCGGCGTCGCTCACACGCGTCTTCGATCTTCCGCAAGATGTTTGCCAGCGCACCGACGCTCTGAGAGGTATCGAGCCCCACCGCGAGGTTGTAGAACGGGTCGCCTTCAAAGCCGACGGGTTCGCTCTCGAAGACCGAAGACGTGTGGAGCTTTCCATAGGCGGCGGACAAGGCGTCCAGGGCGGCCTTCACATTACGTTCACGATCGATGTTGCTGCCCACGCTGATGTACGCACGAGCCACTATACGCGCTCTCCACGGTCGCGCTCCCCACGCTCGATGACGACACCCACGTCCCGGGCTCCCGTGACCGCACCGGGTTTACTCACCCGCAAGCGCACCCAGCTCACCCCGAACTCCTCGCGGACGATGCCCGCGACTCTCTCGGCTATGCTCTCCACGAGCTGAAAGTCGGTCCCTTCCACGAAGTCGATGAGCCGCTTGGCCACCGCCTTGTAGTCGATCGTATCCGCAATGTCGTCGGTGTCAGCCGCCCCTTGGATATCGGTGGCCATCTCGAGATCGAGACTCACGGTCTGCCGCACCTCACGCTCCCAGTCGTTGACCCCGATAACGGTCTCGATCTTCAGGTCACGGATGTAGACGATGTCCATAAGGTCTCTAAGCCAGTAGGGAGGCCACGAAGGAAGTCGAGACGAGCCACGTCGTGAGCATCAACGAGAACGCGAACAACCCCAGGAACGCCTTGAGCCCGCTCGCGATCCAGCCCTGACCGTAAACGCTCCGCATCGCGATGGCTAGGTAGATGAGGTACACAATGGGTGTAGAGTTGGGCACCAAGCTGGGCAGTGGGACAAGTTGGACGATCGCCTCAACGATGAAGCGGTGGGCCCTTGGCCTCCTGTCCACACCGGGAGCAGTACCGGTCGGTGAGCGGCGACCCACAGTTGGCACAACTCAAATAACCATCCCCCCGTCCACCTGCAAAACCGCACCGGTCGTGAACGAGCTCGCCTCCGAAGCGAAGTAGATCGCCGCGCCGACCACCTCATCGACCTCACCGATGCGACCGAGCGCCTTCCGTGCGAGGTATCTCTTCGCGGCTTTTTCATCCTCCCACAGCGCCTTGGAGAGCTGTGTCCGGATCACACCTGGGCAGATACAGTTGACCCGCACGCCCGATCCGCCCATCTCTCTCGCCATCACCTTGGTGAGCATGATCAATCCCGCCTTGGTCACGGAGTAAATACCCTGATTGACCGATGCCGCTAGCCCCGCGATCGAGGAGATGTTGATGATCGATCCTCCGCCCTCCGCCGTCATTTTGACGCCCACCCGGCGAGACAGTAGATACGGACCACGGAGATTGACGTCCATGGTCTTGTCCCACGCCCAGTCCTCGCTGTCGGCGATCGGCCCGTAGTACGGGTTCGTCCCAGCGTTGTTGACGAGCGTGTTGACCGGTCCGAACCGCTCCTCCGCGGATGCGATGAGTCGCTCGATGTCCTCAACCTTGCCGACGTGAGCCGCCACGCCCAAAACGTTGCTGGCGTGGTCCGAGAGATCCGCCAGTGCGTCGTCCACACCTTCCTGCTTGCGACCGCACAGCGTGACGGTGGCGCCCGACTCGAGGAAGCCCCGGGCGATTGCCAGGCCGATACCTCGTGTCGCGCCGGTCACAACGGCGTTGCTGCCCTTCATGGAGAAGCGGTTATCCATCTGTACCTCTCGCTTTCTGAGTTGGTACGGGGGTCAGGACTCAGGACAGGTATATCTACGGGCGGCGAAAGGATTAAGATACTCGCGAAGACGAAAGACGTCCGCGCACCTGGATAGAGAAAAAGAGGAAGCTAACCTTGGACTTTTCGATTTCACCTGCAACCGAGACCCTCCTTGAGAAGATCCGGGGATTCATGGGTAGGGAAGTGTACCCGCTCGAGCAGGAAGCCCGCGGCAAGAAGTTTGGCGCAATGATTCCACGACTCGAAGAGACGCGTCAGAAGGTTCGCGAAGCGGGCCTTTGGGCTCCGCAGGTACCGACCGAGTATGGCGGCCTGGGGCTCGGCTTCATGGAGCACGCCCTCGTCTGCGAGCAGTTGGCCAAGACTCCCTACGGTATGTACGTGTTCAACGCCCAAGCGCCCGATGCTGGCAACATGGAGATCCTCAACGAGTTCGGGACCGAGGCTCAGAAGGAGCGCTGGCTCCGGCCGCTTTGTGCGGGAGAAATCCGCAGTTGCTTCGCGATGACCGAGCCGGAGCACGCCGGATCGAATCCGGTCTGGATGTCCACGACGGCCGTGAAGGACGGTGGGGACTACGTGATCAACGGTCACAAGTGGTTCACCTCGGCGGCCGACGGGGCGGCGTTCGCCGTCGCGATGGTGGTGACCGACCCCGACGCGCCACCGCACGGGCGCGCCAGCCAGATTATCGTGCCGACCGATACGCCGGGTTACCGTCGTGTGCGCAACATCTCTTGTATGGGGGACGAGGGGGAAGACTGGGACAGCCACTCGGAGATCACGTTCGAGGACTGCCGTGTTCCTCAGGAGAACCTGCTCGGTGGGGAGGGGAAGGGATTCGCCATCGCTCAAGCTCGTCTGGGGCCCGGACGTATCCACCACTGCATGCGCTGGATCGGGATCTCGGAGCGGTCGTTCGATCTAATGTGCCAGCGCGCCGCGACGCGCGAGACCGCACCGGGTGAGCTCCTCGGTTCGAAGCAGACCATCCAGAACTGGATCGCCGAGAGCCGCGCAGAGATCGATGCCGCTCGGTTGCTCGTGCACCACGCCGGTTGGAGGATCGACCAGGTGGGCGCCAAGGAAGCCCGCGTCGATGTGTCGCTCATCAAGTTCTTCGTGGCGGGTGTGATGAGTCGGGTCGTCGATCGGGCCCTGCAGACGCACGGAGCGCTCGGCATCAGTGACGACACCGTTCTGTCGTTCTTCTACCGCGACGGGCGCGCCGCACGCATCTACGACGGGCCGGACGAGGTGCACAAGTCGGTGGTGGCACGAAGAATCCTGAAGGGATACGGGGTCGAGGCGTGACCGGTCTGTGGCGTGAACGACGCGCGGTTTGAAATAGGATGAAGAACTCTGTAACCGGTGAGGAACTGAAGGAGTTCGCCGGCAGGTCGTTGCAGCCGTCCGAGTGGATGACGATCACGCAGGAGCGGATCGACAGGTTCGCCGACGTCACTGAAGACCACCAGTTCATTCACGTCGACGAGGCCGCTGCGAAAGCCACGCCGTTAGGCTCGACCATCGCACATGGGTTCTTGACCCTGTCGCTCCTCTCCCCGCTTCGTCCTTCGGACTGGCCCGTGCTCGAGAACCAGGAGATGGTCATCAACTACGGACTGGACAAGCTGCGATTCCTGCAGCCGGTCAAGCCGGGTCAGCGCGTGCGAGTGCACACGAAGATCGTTGCCGTGCGGCAGAAGAGGCCCGGGCAATACCTGATCAAGTCGGAGAAGACCATGGAGATCGAGGGCGAGGAGAAGCCGGCGTTCGTCGCCCAGATGCTCGTGCTCCTGGTAGGCGAAGGGCGATAGGCCGGAATCCACAGGTCGGAATCCACAGGCCGGAAAGAAGCCAAAGGAGTGGTGCACCAGTATGCGACTCGAAGACAAGGTTGCCGTCGTTACTGGCGGCGCGCACGGAATCGGTCGGGCCCTGGCGAGGCGGTTCGGGGCCGAGGGTGCCCGCATGGTCGTGGTGGTGGACAAGGACCTGGAGGGCGCGCATGTAGTGGCCAATGAAATCGGTGGGGTGGCCATGGGCGCCGACGTCGCCGTGGAGGAGGACATCGCGAGGGTGACCGATGAGACCGAGCGGGAGTTCGGCCAGATCGACCTGTTCTGCTCCAACGCTGGAATCTTCTGCGAGGATCCCACGACGGCTGCGTCCACGTCGAGCTCGGTCTGGAACGAGATGTGGAGCGTTAACGTTATGGCGCACATCTACGCGGCGAAGGCCGCGCTGCCTGCGATGCTCGGTCGGGGCAAAGGATATTTCCTGAATACCTTGTCGGCAGCAGGAGTCCTCAGCCACCCGAACTCCGCGCCCTACGCGACCACGAAGCACGCGGCTCTCGGATTCGCCGAGTCGCTCGCTATCGCGCATGGAGACGAAGGTATCAAGGTGTCGGTGATCTGCCCGCAAGCGGTGCGTACGGCCATGCTCGGTGATCTCGAAGACGGCGGCGTCCAGGGAGCCGACGGAGTGCTCGAGCCGGAAGACGTCGCCCAGAGCGCCATCGAAGCGCTCAAAAAGGAACGTTTTCTAGTGCTGCCGCATCCCGAAGTGCTCGATTACATGCGCCGCAAAACGTCCGACTACGATCGATGGCTGAAAGGCATGCGGCGAATGCGGGCGCGTTTCATGACGAGTTGAGTATGGACTTCACGAATCCCACCATCACCGTGCGCGAAGGTGAGGAGATCGACGCGACCCGTGTCGATGCTTTCCTGAAGGAGAGGATCCCGGGTCTCGAGGGCGAGATGAAGGTCCTCCAGTTTCCGAACGGCGCCTCGAATCTCACGTACTTGTTGGTCTTCGGCGATCGGGAGCTCGTCCTACGGCGTCCACCGCACGGCACCAAGGCGAAGTCTGCTCACGACATGTCACGGGAGTATCGCGTGCTGAGCGGCGTGAAGAAGGCGTATCCCCACGTGCCGGAGGTGCTCCTTTACACGGACGACGAGTCCATCATCGGCAGCGAGTTCTATATCACGAAGCGTGTCCTGGGCAATCTCGTCTTGCGGGAGTTCCCGCCAGAGTGGGGCTTCAGCCCCGACCACTGCCGGAAGTTCTGCCTGAGGTTTCTCGATCGCCTCATCGAGCTGCACCAAGTGGACTATCGGGCGGTAGAGCTCGAGAATCTGGGAAAACCCCAGGGTTACGCCACGCGGCAGATCCTCGGCTGGAACAAGCGCTACGTGAACGCACGAACCGACGACGCGCCCGATTGTGAAGAGGTTCGTACTTGGCTAGAGGAAAGGATCCCGTCGGAGAGCCGCGCCTGCATCATCCACGGCGACTTCCGGATCGACAATCTGCTCGTCGATCCCCACGATCCGTTCAACATCGTCGCCGTGCTCGACTGGGAGATGGCGACGCTCGGTGATCCTCTGATGGACCTGGGCAACTCCATGGCTTACTGGATCCAAGCCGACGATGGTCCGGGGTTGCTGTCCCTGCGCAAACAGCCCAGCAACGCCGCCGGGATGCTGACCCGCGATGAGATGGTCGCGTACTACGCCGAACGAACCGGCACGGAAGTCGAGGACTTCGATTTCTACCTGGTCTACGGCGTTTTCCGGCTGGTGGTAATCCTTCAGCAGATCTACTACCGGTACTATCACGGGCAGACGAAGGACGAGCGCTTCGCCGTGATGATCCACAGTGTGAGGGAGCTGGAGAAGAGGTGCTTGGCGATCATCGGGTAGGAGTGCGCGCAGACCGAGAGCGGGGCTGACCATGAGGGAGGACTCACGAATCAGCCGTCGTCTACTGCCGATTGTCGGCTCGCTTCTTCTCCTGCTGTCCTGTGGTGACGACCCTATCGGTCCCTTCCGGGAGCTTGAGGTCGCTACGACTTCGCTACCGAACGCAGGGCGGACTCTTTCCTACAGCGCGACGCTCGAGGCCACCGGCGGAGATGACGACTATACGTGGGCGCTCGCGGTTGGATCGCTGCCCACGAATCTGAGCTTGGCGGCGACCGGTCAGATCTCCGGCACGCCGACGGTGGCCGGGACCTCGGACTTCACGGTCGAGGTTGCAAGCGGGGACGGTCAAACCTCCCAGCAGATGTTCTCGATCGCGGTGAGCGGGGCGTTTCTCGATTCGGAATTTGCCGTAGTGGTCGAGAGTGACATCGTCTACGCAACCGGAGCGGTTCGGAGTCCGACCGTCGGCGAGATTGATTTACACCTCGACGTCTATCGTCCGGCTGACGCGAATCTTCCTGCCTTGCGTCCGGGCTTCATCTTGATTCACGGCGGAGGTTTCACAGGCGGGAGCAAGACCAACGCGACCATGGTCGCGTTCGGCAACGCGTACGCAGCGCGCGGGTACGTCGCCACATCCATCAGCTATCGCTTGGTTGGAGACGACCCGCCGACCGAGGCTCTTGCCCACGATCCCAGCAGTGCGCAATCGGTGGCGGCCGCGGCCGCGAGAGTCGATGCCGCCAGAGCCGTGGAGTGGATGCGAGACAATGCGGCCAGCTACGGGATCGATCCCGACCGCATCGCCATGGGAGGCTACTCAGCCGGGGCCATTACTTCGATGGGCACGGCATATCGAGATCCTGGGGTGGATGGAGCGGATGTTCAGGCCGTGCTCTCGCTCTCCGGAGGTCTTTATGGCTTAGAATCCATTATCGAAGCCGACGAGGCCCCGCTGATCATGATTCACGGCACGGCCGATCCGACCGTGTCCTTCAGTCTCGCCGAGGCCATCGAAGCCCAAGCTCTCTCCGTCGGCTTGACCCATGAGTTCTATCCGCTCGAAGGAGTCGGTCATGGAAGCCCTTCCGTGCTGGTGAGCACGGTCGTCGACGGCATTACCCTGGCCGACAGGATCAGGAACTTCCTTTATGTCCACCTGGGGTTGGAAGCATTGTAGGGCTGATGGCCTACTGCCCGTCCTCCAGCGCGCGGATCGCCGCCTCGATGTCGATGCCGGACTCGATCCAATCTGTAAGCTTCTCGGCAGTCCCACCTCGGACGGTCTGCGCGAGATACATCGCCCTGGTCCCCTGCCGCTGGTTTGGCCCGTAGGTGATCGGTGGGCCAGTCCCCACGAAGCCGTCCAGGGACTCCAACGCCGCAATGAGGCTCTCGGTGGTCAGGTCGCGCCCGGCCCTCCGGAGTCCCTCGACCAGCGGTTCCGAGTACCGGAATCCGCCGAGCAAGAATTCTCCGGCTAGCTCGTCCGGGGCGAGCCGAGCCACGGCTTCTCTATACTTCACCGTCAACGGATGATCCGAGTTGGCGAGCTGACCGATCGCAGAGAAGATCACACCTTCCCACGCCCCTTCGGTCAGGTCGTACATCAGGTCCGTGTCGGCCAGCACCGAACTGACCAGCCATTGCGGCTCGTAGCCGAGCCGGCCGACCGCGCCGTGGATGATGGTCGCGTGGCGCGGGGTCAGCCACGCGAGGACAGCGTCGGCTCCCGACTCGCGGAGCCGAACTGCATGCGAGTTGAGATCGGTGTCGGGCACCTCTACAGACACAGCCTCGACCACGCTGAGTCCGTGCTTCTCGAGTGCCAGCCGAGCACCCACGAGGCCACTCTCACCGAAGTCGTCGTTCTGGTAGATGACTGCGACCCTCGTCTTGCCGAGGTCCTCAACCGCATAGTCGACGAGCACTGCGGCCTCGTCCAAGTACGGCGTATACTGCGCAAATATGTACTTCTTCGGTGGATAGGCCCAGTGCGTCGCGCCCGTTGCGGGTGAGACCACCACCACCTCGTTCTCCGACAGGTAGTCGAGGACCGCTCGGTTCGACGCGGTGCCCACGCCGGCAGTAATGGCAAAGACCCCGTCACGCTCAACCATCTCTCGTACTGCCGCCACCGTACGGGAGGGTTGGTAAGCGTCGTCCTTGAGGATGAACTCGATTTGTCGTCCGTGGATGCCCCCTTCTTCGTTGATCATGTCGAAGTAGAGTTCGGCGCCTCTGCCGACCGCGCCCCAGAGCGCTGCCGGCCCTGTCAGCGGAGACCAGGTTCCGATGACGATGGTGTCGTCGGTCACGCCCCGGACTCCTGAGTCGTCCGGCTCCGCACAACTGAGTCCAGCGAAAGTGGTAAGGAGCAACATAGCGGTCACTTCACCGAAGCGACCCCCACGGTTGCGACGACTCACACGGCTCACATGACCCACATGACTCCTACGACTCCAGATCGACATCATCTCCAACTCCAGTATCGGACGTGGCGGACGCGGCCTCCTCCGTGGACGCAGTGGAGGCGGCCCCCATGTATAGCTCCTCTACCTCATCGTTGTCGACCAACTCGGCGGCCGTCCCGGAGACCATGACCTCTCCGTTCTCGAGTACGACGCCGTCGTCGGCCACCTTGAGGGCCATGCGTGCGTTCTGCTCCACGAGCAAGACTGTAACTCCCTCGTCGCGGATCTGCGAGATGATGTCGAAGACCTGATGCACCAAAAGTGGGGCGAGGCCTAGAGAAGGTTCGTCTAGCAGAAGCAGCTCCGGTTCGTTCATGAGCGCGCGACCAATCGCCAACATCTGCTGTTCGCCGCCCGAGAGTGTGCCTGCGTGCTGGTCTTGCCGTTCGGTCAGAACCGGGAAGTAGTCGTGGACCCTCTCAAGTGTGCGCAGAGTGGATTGGCGGTCCCGAACGGTGTACGCGCCCACTTTCAGGTTCTCACTCACCGTGAGCTCCGGGAAGACTCGACGCCCTTCCGGAACGTACGAGATGCCGGCGCGAACGATCTTCTCCGTCGCCATCCCGTCGATCCGCTGCCCTCGGAAGGTTACGGTGCCGCGCTGCGGCTGGCCGTCGAGCACACCCATGATGGTGCCGAGCAGCGTGCTCTTGCCGGCGCCGTTGCTGCCCAGGATCACCGTGACGGTGCCTTGCACTACGGTGAGCGAGACACCGGAGAGCGCCCGGAGGGGGCCGTAATACGTCTCGACTCCGTCGAGCTTCAGGAGGGGCTCGGCGACTGGTCGGTGGCTTGCCGGACTATCCATCGCCTAGATACGCCTTGATGACTTCCGGGTGTCGACGCACTTCTTCGGGAGTGCCTTGAGCGATCGGCTTGCCGAAGTTCAGGGCCAGAACGCGGTCGGCGAGACCCATCGCCAGCTGCAGGTGGTGCTCAATCAAGAGGATCGTCAGGTCCAGATCGGCCCTCAGCCGACCAAGCTGCTCGCCCAGTTCCGTACGCTCCTGGGCGTTCATCCCTGCGGAGGGCTCGTCTACGAGAAGCAGCTTCGGCTCCATGGCCAGCGCCCGTGCGAGCTCGATCCGCTTCTGAGTTCCGTATGGCAGCTCACGCACGGGTCGTTCTCGCACCCCATCGAGATCGAGGAGCTCCAGGATGTGCTGAACCCGCTCCCGGTTTTCCCCCTCGTCGCGAGCCGCCTTGGTTCGGCCATTCACCATGGCCAGTCCCTGCCACACGCCGGTCGTCATATGCTGATGGCGCCCGAGCATCAGGTTGTCGATCGTGCTCTCGCTGCCGAACAGCTCGATGTTCTGGAACGTCCGGGCGATACCGCGCCGCGCGATGTGGTGGCAACTCCACCCGGAGATCCGCTCGCCTTCGAAGTGTACCTCACCCGCCGTCGGCCGGTGGATCCCGTTGATGCAGTTGAAGGCGGTCGACTTCCCCGAGCCGTTGGGCCCGATCACGGAGAAGATGGTCGCGCGCTCGACCTCGAAGGAGACATCGTCGAGCGCAGTCAGCCCACCAAAACGCATCGTGAGTCCTTCCACCGCGAAGAAGGCCATCTAGACCTTCCTCTTGTAGTGGTGTGCGAAGAGTCCGGACGGCCTGAACCAGAGCACGAGGACGATGATCAGAAACGCGACAGCCGACTTGAACTCGACCGAGATGTAGGCGCCAAAGAGGTTCTCGACCACGCCCAGCAGGTAGCCGCCAAGCACGGCGCCCACCGGGGCGTTCAATCCCCCTAGAACGGCCGCCGCGAACCCTTTGAGAAGCGGGTCCCACATCAGGGTCGTGTCGAGAGTAATGAGCGGAGCCGTGAGTAGAGCGGCGACCACTCCGATCACGGAGCTCATGCCGAACGTGAGTCCCACGACCCTGTCGGTCGGGACGCCGTTGATGCGGGCCGCCACCGGGTCCTGCTGGGTGGCCTGCATCGCCACACCGAGCTTTGTGAACCGAAAGAACGCGAAGACCCCAACCATCAGCACCGACGAGATCACGATCGTCGCCACGCCCAGCGTGCTGACGGAGACGTCACCGATGCGGATGACCTCGTTGGGTGAGACCGGGAACGGAAACTGCCGTTGTTCGGCTCCCCACTTCCAGCCGGCAAGCCCGAAGAGCGCCAGTTGGAAGCCGAGGGTCACGACGAGGAGGTTGAGATGCGTAGGGTTACGCACACGTCGCAGGATCACGGCCTCGAACCCGATCCCTAGGACGAAAGCGAAGACTAGGGCCACCGTGAAGGCGACGAAGAAGCCCGTCTGGAAGTCCGTCATGAGCACGTATGCGACGAAGGCGGAGACCATGGCCATCTCACCCTGGGCGAAGTTGGGCACCTCGGTCGTCTTGTACGTGATGACGAGCGCGAGACCCACCAGTGCGTAGATGCTCCCAGCGGAGAGTCCGCCCGCGATGACCTGTGCGAGCATGGATCAGTTCACTCCGCCTGGAGGACCCGGAGGGTCCGCCGAAGACCCACTCGGACCGGCCCCAGGACCGGCCGAGGCACCGCTCGAGGTGCCGGTGTCGCGCTTCCCGCCTCCGACCATGTCTCCCACCCTGATCCAGAGGCCGTGAAGCCCCCTCGGCTCGATGAGGATGGTGAGAACGATCAGCAGCCCGGTGACGACCCATCCGAAGTTCGGGAGGCCCCCGCTCGACATGAAACGACTGGAGAAACTCTCCAAGGTCGGGCCGAGCAGGGGGAACTCTTCAAACGCGTCCATCTCCAGGTTCAGATATCCCATCACGATGCTGCCCAGGACGGCCCCAGGAATCGAGCCGATTCCACCGAAGACCACCATCGCGAGGAACATCAGAGAGAGTAGGAAATTAAAGACACCCGGGCTGATGAAGCCGGTCATGAGCGCCAGAAGTCCGCCCGCGATGCCCGCGAACGCCGCACTCAGTGCGAAACTCAAGGTCTTGTAGTACGCGACGTCCACGCCCATGGTCGCGGCGGCGATCTCGCTGTCCCGGACGGCGCGGAAGGCCCGTCCTACGCGCGTGACCGAGAGGTTGCGGGCGCACAGGGCCAGAACCAGGGCGGTACCGACGATCACGTAGTACTGGCTCACGTCGCCGGACAGAGAGATGGGGCCGAGCGTGGCGGTTGGGACCACCAGGCCCATGTGTCCCCCGAAAAACGCCGAGTGGCCGATGATCTGCGTGACCGCGATCCCGAAGCCGAGGGTGACGATCGCGAGGTACGGTCCCTGGAGTCGCAGAGCGGGCAAACCGAGCAGAAAGCCGAACCCAGCGGTCACGAGCCCCCCTACCGGTAGGGCAAGGGGGAAAGGCGCGCCCAACTCCGTCATCATGAGCACGGTCGTGTAAGCGCCGACCGCCAGGAAGCCCGCGTGACCGAGGGACACCTGCCCTGTATCACCGATCAGGAGGTTCATCCCGAGCCCGACGATCACGAAGATCGCCATGTAGTTGACCGTGAAGATCCGATAACCCGGCAATATCAGCGGGAGAGCGATGAGCACGACCAGCAGGATCGCGAGCTTCACCCACGATCCCCGTCCTCGAAGGAGTTGGACGTCCGCGTAATAGTCGTGGGTCGCCCGCATTACGACAGCTTCGGTAGCCCCCCGGCCTTCAAAACGGCGCGCGCCACATAAGCCCTGTGATCGATCAGGCCCACCGGAAGAGGCAGCCACGCGCCGATTTCGTCGAGGTGCGATCGGAGCTCGGCGCCCCTGAAGAGCGCGCCAAGGATCTCGTTGGCCTCCTGACGGGTTCGGTCCGCGGCGCGAGAGAGATAGATCGTAGCCATCGATTCGTAGAACTCGTTTTCCTCCGCACTCCGATCGGGCCGACCCTTGGCCACGCGCAGGAAGATGCTCTCTGCCGCGAACATCTCGATCGCGACGTCGGCCAAGCTGGCCATCAGCTGCTGGTTGTCGGCATCGAACATCCGCTCCTGCTCCACCTCGCTGCACACTTCGCGTACCAGGCAGAGGTAGACCTTCTTGAGGTTCTCGATGGTGTTCGCGTGGGTTTCGAAGTCACCATCTCCGCCGGCGTCGGGGGATCCGTTGCCGGTATCCCCAGGTGCGGAGCCACCGGGCACGACATCGCCTATCGCCGCGATGGCGCCCTCGAAGTCCAGCTTCCCTTTCCAGGCACGCCTCAGCATCGCCCTTTGCGCGTACAGCCTGCAGATCTCGTTCGTGCCCTCGTAGATGCGGGCAATGCGCGAATCCCGGTACATACGCGCCGGTGGGTATTCCTCGCTGAACCCGTATCCGCCGAAGACCTGTACCGCCTCATCGGCGAGGGAGTTGTATGCCTCCGAAGTCTGAACCTTGGCCATCGCACACTCGGCCGAGAACTCCGAGAGGGTCGCCAGTTTGGCGTCCAACGTGGGGCGTCCCTCGCCCGCCGCCGCCTCTAACGCGTTGTAGACCAAGCCGGCCGTTCGGTAGGCGACCGCCTCCGCGGCGTAAGCGCGCGACGCCATGTCCGCCAGCTTCCGCTGAATCAGGCCGAACTCACCGATCGGTCGCCCGAACTGCGTCCGCTCCACCGCGTACTTGGCAGCGACCTCGACGGCCGCGCGAGCGCCTGAGGTGCTGTTCGTTGCAAGCTTGAGCCGGCCCATGTTGAGCGTGCAGAACGCGACCAGGTGGCCTTTGCCGATCTCGCCGAGCAGGTTATCGACTGGGATGTGCACGTCTTCGAGCGAGAGTGCAGCCACGGACGAGCCGTGCTGCCCCAGGAGTCGCTCGTTCGCGCCAACGGTCAGCCCGTCGCTGTCGCCGTCCATGATGAAAGCGGTGAAGTGCTCACCGTCCACCTTGGCAAAGAGGATGAAGATGTCCGCCCATGCGGCGTTGGTGATCCATTGCTTGCCCCCGTTCACCACGTAGTGCGTACTCTCTTCGTTCAGCACCGCACGCGTCGTGATGTTCATGGCGTCCGATCCGGTGCCGGGCTCGGTCAACGCGAAGCCCGAGAGCATCTCCCCGTTCATACAGGGCCCGAGGTAACGTTCGCGTTGCTCCTCGGTCGCGAAGTTGATGAGCGGGAGCATGCCGATGCCCTGATGGCCGAAGATCAACGAGCCGAGGCTCCCGAGTTTGGAGCGAATCGAGCACATGCCGGTGACGGCGAGAACGTTGAGGTCGAGTCCGCCGTATTCCTCAGGAACCTCCGCCATGAAGAGTCCGAGTTCCGCAGCCTTCTCGAACAGAGAGCGGGCGAGGTCACCCGACCCCTCCGACAACGCTTCGAGATGCGGGCCGACCTCCCGGTCGGCGAAGTCCTCGAAGGCTTGCATGAGCATGCGGTCTTCGTCCCCGAGGTCCTCGGGTGTCACTACTTCGTCAGGCGACGTCTCGTGGATGAGGAAGCTGCCGCCGTAGGGTCGTGTCATAGTCGTGGTCATGTGTCGTGGGTCGTCGAGGAAGCCGAGTAGGGAGCCGTGAAAGGAGCGGCGTGCCTGGGCTGGTTGCCGTAGATCGGGATTCATGCTATCCCAATCCGCACGAGATCACTAGAGGCCTGTTGAGGAAGCGCAGCGGGTCGCGCGACAGGCCTCCGGAGAGGCCTCCAGAAGGCACCATGATTTTTCGAAGTCCCTACCCCGACGTCACCATACCCGAAACCATGGTGACGACGCATGTGCTCCGCTCGGCAGAGGAACTCGCCGGAAAGACGGCGCTCGTCGACGGGACCACCGGTGCCACCACGTCGTACGGTGAGCTCGCTGGTTCGATCCGGAGGGTAGCAGGTGGACTTGCGGCACGTGGTTTCGCAAAGGGAGACGTGCTCGGCATCTACAGCCCGAACACGGTCGAGTACCCGATCGCCTTTCACGGGGCGGCGCTCGCCGGGGGTGTCGTCACCACCGTGAATCCCCACTACACCGCCGCCGAACTGGCAAGCCAGCTCCGTGACGCGGGGGCCCGCTTCCTCATCACCGCGAGCGCCTTCATGGAGAAGGCGCGCGAAGCCGCAGAGGAGGCTGGCGGAATCGAGGAGATCTTCAGCTTCGACGACGCCCCGGGTGCGACGCCCTTTTCGGCGCTGAAGGACTCGCCTGAACTCGCAGAGGTGCCGGAGATCGAGTCCGATAAGGACTTGGTGGCCCTACCATACTCGAGCGGGACGACGGGTGGCTCGAAAGGTGTCATGCTCACGCACCGGAACCTAGTCGCGAACATGGTCCAGCTCGACGGCATGCACAGCCTGTCGCGAGGGCTCACCGAGGAAGACACCGTGATCGCGATCCTGCCTTTCTTTCACATATACGGGCTTCTTGTGATCATGAACTGGGCGCTCTCCAATGGGGCGCGCATCGTGGTTATGTCGCGCTTCGAGCTCGAGACGTTCCTAGGCGCACTCCAGGATTATGGAGTCACTTACTTGCACCTGGTCCCGCCCATTCTCCTGGCTCTCGCCAAACATCCCGTCGTCGACCAATACGACCTCTCGAGCCTCGACGCGATCAATTCGGGAGCCGCCCCGCTGGGCGAGGGCCTCGCATCGGCGGTCGAGGAGCGTCTGGACTGCATTGTGGGTCAGGGCTACGGGCTGACCGAGACCAGTCCGGTGACCCACCACGGACCGAACCAGGTCAGGGGCCAGTGCCCACACGCTTCGATCGGACCGAGCCTGCCGAACACCGAGACACAAATCGTCGACGTCGACTCGGGTACGGCGCTGGGGCCTGGAGAACGCGGTGAAGTGTGGATCAGAGGGCCACAGGTGATGCGCGGATACCTGAATCGCCCCGATGCCACCGCCGAGACGCTCGACGAAGACGGATGGCTCCACACCGGGGACATCGGATACGCCGATGAGAACGGATACTTCTACATCGTCGATCGGCTCAAGGAGCTCATCAAGTACAAGGGGTTCCAGGTCGCGCCCGCCGAGTTAGAAGCGTTGCTCCTCACGCATCCGCAAATCAAGGATGTCGCGGTCGTCCGGAGCCCCGACCCGGACGCCGGCGAGGTGCCCAAGGCGTTCGTCGTTGCAGACGGCGAGTTGTCTGCCGAGGACGTGATGAGCTTTGTCGCCGCTGTTGTGGCTCCGCACAAGAAGATCCGTCGAGTGGAGTTCGTCGATGAAGTGCCGAAGTCACCGGCGGGGAAGATCTTGCGGCGGGTGTTGGTGGAGCGCGAGCAGGGCCGGGTGTAAACTTCACCGGATCCTCGGGGAATCCTTAAAGAGATGCTAGCCCTCGTGCATCGTCCTCCCGCCAACCACCGTCTTGACGACCGGGACGTTGATGAGTTCGCTCGGGTCCACATCGTGCGGATCCTGACCGAGTAACACGAAGTCGGCGAGCTTGCCCTCCGTAATGGTACCTTTGAGGCCCTCCTCGAACGAAGCGTGTGCTCCGTTCAACGTGCAAATCTTGAGAGCTTCGTCGACCGTGACCCGTTGGTTCGGCCCCCACTCCCTGCCCGCGTAGTCGGTCCGAGTCACCATGCTTTGCAGGGCCATCATGGGCTCGTACGGTCCAGGCATGTAGTCCGACGCGCCGGGGACCGGAATGCCGTAGTCGAGGAAGGATCGATGCGCAAACATCCAGCGCAGCTTCTCCTGGCCGTACTCTCCCCATTTACCGCCGTGGTAGTAGACGTACGTGTAGAAGGGGGTCGGGATGAAGCCGCCGTCCGCGATCCTCGACAGAAGGTTCGGATTTACCAGCGTACAGTGCTCGAGGCGATGGCGCGGATCGGGTCTCGGCACCAGACGCTGCATCCGCTCGTATGCGTTCAGGACCATGTCGATGGTCACGTCGCCGTTGGCGTGGATCCCTATCTGCCAGCGGGCCCGGTGCGCCTCTTCGACGGCTTCGTGAATCTCCTCCTGTGTCATCGTGAGGATGCCGACGTCGTCTGGTCTGCCCACGTAGGGTGTGCTCATCCGCATGGTACGCTCTGAGGCGGAACCGTCGGCGGCGTATTTCACTCCGCCGATGCGAATCCATTCGTCCCCGTCTCCCGTACGGAGCCCGTTACTCACGAGATCACGGTAGAAGCCACCGCGCGCGAACATGCACATCCGAAAGCGTAGTTCTCCTCTAGCGTGGGCGGTCTCCAACGCGGTGAACAGCCCTCGGCTCGCGCCGGCCGAGTGTACTGAGGTGAGCCCTGCCGCCGACATTTGTTGGGAGATGTAGGCGATCGCTTCCGCCCTGGTCTCGGCGGTGACCGGCTCGGTTCGTCCGATCCTGTTGAAGGCGTTCCGGGCTGCCTCCGCGACCTTGCCGGTGAAGACGCCGTTTTCCCGGTAGAACCGACCGTCGGAGGGGTCGGGTGTACTAGACGAGATCCCCGCCTGCTCGAAGGCCATGCTGTTGTAGACGCCGGTATGCCCGCCCCGGTGCCCCACACTCGCGAGGTGGTTCGGCACGGCCTCGTCGAGGTCCATGCGGGTCACCGGCCGATCCAGCTTCGTGTCGTCGTACATGTAGCCTCGGACCCAGAAGCCCGGAGGCGTGGTGGCGGCCTTCGCGGCCAGCACGGCCTTGACCTCCTCGACCGTGCGAAGGTTCACGTTCACGCCATTCAGCTCGTTCACCCCGCTCGGGTGGGAGTGCGAGTCGACGAAGCCGGGAACGATCGTCATGCCTTCGGCATCGATCACCTGGGTGCCCGGGCCGGCCAGATTCAGGATGTCATCCGCGGCCCCCACCGCCAGGAATCGGTCCTCGTCGATCGCGAAGGCCTCCGCGCGCGGGACCCGGTTGTCGATCGTATAGACGCGTGCATTCGTGTAGATGATCTGAGGTTGCTGGCGAGTGCCCCGGCCGAGGCCTCTACGCAACCGCTCCGAGGGGAGGTCCTTGGGAGGGGCCGCGGTGAGCGAACTGTCGAATCCATCGATTCCCAGCGCTGCCGCAACAGCGGCGGCGGATCCGAGAAACCGGCGGCGAGTGTGCTCCATGGTCACGACCCGAGGAAGCGGATCAGCTCGGCGCTCACGATCTCAGGCACCTCTTCGTGTGGGTTGTGGCCGACCCCGGGGATCAGAAAGATTTCGGCGTTGGGGAGCACGTCCACTGCATGCCGCGCGTTCTCTGGAAAGTTGGGTCCGTCGACTTCCCCGCCGAGGATCAGCGTCTTCGTCTGGATGTGCGGCCAGTCGTCCACGACCGTATCCATCCCACGCAGGTTGCCACCGAGCGATCGCACATAGGCCAGCCGTGGCCAGTCGCCGCTGAGGCTTTGGCCGTACCGGATACGAAGGTGATCGATGAACTCGGGTTTCCAGTTCACGTAGCGGCGCATATCCGTGCGAACCGCTGATTCGTACACGCTCTGCGGGTCCGGCTCCGCGTTGATCTGCCCGGTGAAGGGCCGATAGCCCCGTCCTGCCCGGCCGTCGGTCAGGCCGATCTGGTTGACCGTCACGAGGTGCGTCGTCATCTCCGGATAGAGGAAGGCGAAGCGGGTGGCCATCTGGCCGCCGATCGAGTGGCCGACGATGGCTGCCTGGGAGATGCCCAGGTGCTCCATGAGTTGTGCCGTGTTGGAAGCGTGCAAGCTCATGCTGTACGGAAGGATGGGCTTGGAGGATTTGCCCCACCCGAGGCGGTCCTTCACGACGACCCGATACCCTTCGCTACGAAGAGCCTCGATCTGCTCCTTCCAGTACCACCCGTAGTAGCTCCCTCCGTGTAGGAGTACGACGGTCCGACCGTTCGGTGGCCCGATCGGCGACACGTCCATGTACGCGATCCGGACGTCCTGGCCAAATAGCTTCAGGTTCAGGAACTCTACCGGATGCGGGTAGGAGATCTCCTCCAAATTGATCGAGATGGGCCCCCAGTCCGCCGGCGGTTGGGCCGGTGGCGACTGAGCCTCGAGCGCGGCGGGGGCGAGCCCCAAGGCCACTGACAGTGAAAGCACCGTGACGAGGCGGGGGCATCTACGTGCGTTGGTCATCATTCCTCCGTGGCATGTTCGGGCCGGCGGCAGACTTGGCAATCGCTGGCGGCGCCGGTGCGGATGCCGATGATAGTAACGGTCTGTTCTTGGACCGGCGAGATCTTTTTCTGCCCAATCACCAGCGGCTGATGACCACCCGTTTGTCCGTAAAGAATTCGATGGCGTCCTTTCCCTGAGCCTTCAGGTCGCCGTAGAACGAGGCCCGGGAGCCGCCGAAGGGAAAGCACGCCATCGGAGCCGCCACTCCGATATTCACGCCGATCATGCTGATGCCTGCGTGGTAGCGAAACTCCCGGGCTGCCCGTCCGCTACGGGTGAAGATCGAGGTCGCATTTCCATACGCGACCTCGTGCATGAGCGCGATCGCGTCTTCGACCGACTCCGCACGCGTGAGGCCCAGCACAGGGCCGAAGACCTCCTCCTGTCCCACGCTCATTCCGGGATCCACGCCCTCCAAGACGGTGGGCCCGACCCAGTGACCCTCAGGGTAGCCGTCGACCTGGAACTCCCGCCCGTCGAGCGCCACATCAGCGCCCTCCCGCTCTCCTTGGTCGATCAAGTCGATGACCCGGTCCCGGTGCCGGCGTGAGATGACGGGCCCCATGAACGTGCCCTCGTCCAACCCGTAGCCCACCCGGAGGGAATTGGCGCCTTCGAGCAACTGCACCTTCACCTGATCATAAGCTTCTCCCACCCCTACCAGAACGCTGTTCGCGAGGCAGCGCTGCCCCGCTGAGCCAAACACGGACGAGATGGCGGCGTCGGTGGCCAAGTCCAGATCGGCGTCGGGGAGGACGACCATGTGGTTCTTCGCGCCACCCAGGGCCTGGACCCGCTTACCCGTCTGTCCGGCTTTCGCGTACACGAGCCGGGCGACCGCGCTCGAGCCGACGAATGAGACTCCTGAGACGTCCGGGTGCTTGAGGATCGCATCAGCCGCCGTTGCGTCACCATGGACCACATTGAGCACCCCGCTCGGGAGACCCGCCTCCACCGCCATTTCGACGATCCTCTGGTGCGTGAGCGGATCCTGCTCGCTCGGCTTTAAGACGAACGTGTTTCCGGTTGCCACCGCGTAGGGCCAGAACCACATCGGGATCATCACCGGGAAGTTGTAGGGCGTGATCCCCGCGAAGACGCCCAGGGGTTGGCGAACGGTCTCACAGTCGACTCCCCGAGCCACATCTTCCAGGGTCTCACCCATCATCAGCGTGGGGATCCCGCAGGCGTGCTCAACGTTTTCGATCCCCCGCCGGATCTCTCCCGAAGTCTCGGCAACATTTTTGCCGTGCTCGCGACTCAGCTCTCGCGCCAGGTCGTCCCGATGTTCGTCGAGGAGAGCCTTCAGGCGGAACAGGACCTGCACGCGGTCCACGGCAGGGGTCGCCCGCCACGCCGGGAAAGCCTCCTTGGCCGCCGCCACCGCGGCGTCTACGTCGTCACAAGTCGAGAGCGGCACTTGTCCGAGCAGCTGCCCGGTGCCCGGGTCATGGACCGGGAGCGTGTCGGATGTCGATGACCGCATCCACTCTCCCCCGATGAAATTGGGAATCGGGAGTTCCGCCTCGTCGGTTGAGGGGCTCTGTGCAGTCTCACGAATGGCCATGATGGCTCCTAACTCCAGTGCAGTTGCTGGTGTGTAATCGCTGGTGCGCCGTTACTCGTCAAACTGGATCGATCAGCGGGTCGCCGACAGGATACGTGACTTCCCGGCCCAGCCAGGAACC
>ERZ651768.95-NODE-95-length-61531-cov-4.261252_pt1 | contig 61531 bp, 56 predicted proteins | sample MGYA00514754_ERZ651768 | MGnify/ENA metagenome assembly ERZ651768
CCAATTCCATTTCTTAAGTTTTACAAACGATCTATGGATGCTTGACCCACGCAACGATTACCTGATTATTATGTTCCCGCAACAATTTTTCTTCGAAGCAACTGCATTCATCGGAGCATTAACGGTAATCGATTTCGCATTATTAGTTACAGCAACACGATTTACCCAAAAACATCTTAAATAGCTAAGTGTTATTCATTAATTGATTTAATCCATCGATCAATGATCGGCAGCAATTCCAAGATGGTTCGCACCGTAAAATCCGGCCTCACCGTCGATACAAAATCCGATCCAGATGTCCCCCTTACCCAAACCGTCGTGATGCCAATAGACGCGGCTCCTGCGACATCCGTATGCGTGTTATCGCCAACATGCATGACTCTAAGCGGCAAAACTCCTAGTGCATCCAGGGCTACATCAAAAATAAGGCGATTCGGTTTGGCAATTGCTAAGTCGTTCGAAAACGCCATGTGGTCAAATCGCGGTAGTAATCCTATTTCGTCAAACCAAGCTCTAAATGCGCTGCTACTAGTCATCCCAGTATTGGTAATAAGCCCGACCAAAAGACCACGACTACGAATTTGATCGAGAATCTCTAAAGAACCTTCAAGAAGCAACGGTGGGCAATCCAAAAATGCTTTATCAATTGCCGACGCTACATCTGCTACGCCGGAGTCGCCAATGCGTTCAGGCAAATCACGATCGATACGGGATAATCCGAGCTGAATCCATTGTTGAAAATGAGAATCCGTTCCGTCGTCATGTCCGGCAGTAATCTCGTCAGCCAGATCGCCAAAAGTCTCATGAAACTTAACCCGATCTAGCGACTCTCCAAACCCTCTCAGCGCGTCAAGCGAATATTCAGTTCTCAGCTCATGTCGCTCTCTCGATTTTAACTTGTCGCCAAACTCAAAAATCAGGGTGTTCCATAAATCGAATGTGACTGCGGCCCGATCAGTAAACAACAAGATTAGTACTGCACTATGCTGAAAACGTCGATCTCTGCCGGTAAGCGTTCTCGCCCTTTCAAAAATGTTAACTCAACTAAAAAAGCAAAGGTGATGACATCTCCTCCAAGAGTTAAAATTAACTCTGCACCTGCCCCAGCCGTGCCTCCGGTTGCAAGTAGATCATCAATAATCGCAACCCTCTGATGGCTAGACAACGCAGATTCGGCAACTTCAAGCCGGGCTGTTCCGTACTCTAAAGCATAGTCAACACCAACGACTGGGGGTGGCAGTTTTCCAGATTTACGAAGGGGTACAAACGGCACACCAAGCTCTGCCGCAACTGGCGCACCAAATATGAATCCGCGAGCATCTATTGCCGCAATCACTTGAATACCCTTTTCACTCAAGTGAACACACAGTGTTTCGGTCACGTGACGCATCGCCTGAGGATTGGCCATAACGGGAGTCAGGTCACGAAATAAAATGCCGGCGGAAGGATAATCCGGAACGTCTCTGATAAATGACTTCAAATCCAATGTGCCCAACCTAGTTATTAAGTGCTAGTTACTACACCCATTCTAATGCCAACACAATGAAAAAAATCTTCAAGGAAATTTATTACTTGACTCGATGTATCAAATTAGTAGAAATCGAGCCATAAACCAGCAATCCATTTACAAAAAACAGATTTAATACAACCTATACACTGATCAACTAGGTTCCATGTCTTCATTTTTTTCCGATGCTAAAATTCCCCTCGCATCGGATACAAATAACTAATAATTGACCACACCGAAAACCTGGCTGCATTCAGGGAGGACACTCTCATCTATTTATCGAGGCTTTCCCTTGCTGGTTTTAGAAACCACACAAATACCGAACTTGAATTGCGCCCAGGGCTCACTCTGTTCGAGGGGCAAAACGGACACGGGAAAAGCAATCTCCTTGAAGCCGCCTACATGTTGGCAATAGCCAAATCTCCCCGTTCTTCAAATGAACGAGAACTCGTCAACTGGTCAGTAGCAGAAACAGGCGGACACATGCAGATCTTAGGAGTAGGCCGAAATGCTGACAGCACGGTCCAGGCTCAAATCGATTTTGACATGACCGCAGCTGAAAGTTCAAATAACGCAAACCATGCATTTCGCAAAGGTCTAAGAATAAATGGAATCAAGCGATCAGCTACAGATTTTGTTGGAAACCTCAACGTCGTCTTTTTTGAGGCAGAAGATTTAGAAATCATCTACGGATCACCCGGCCGACGCCGCAGATACCTCGACATCCTAATTTCTCAATCGAATCCGGCCTATCTAAAATCCCTGCAACGATACAGGCAAGTCGTAAACCAACGAAATCAGTTGTTGCGCCAAATCAGGGATGGAATTTCAGAAGAAAGTGAACTTGTATTCTGGGATGAACGCCTAGCATATGAAGGGGCGTTAATCACCGATTCACGTCGCAGATCGGTGGACGGATTAAATCAACATGCCGTCCCAGCACATCAAGATCTGACAAATGGTGACAAGCTTGAGCTCGAATACCAGCCTCGCATCACCGCCTCCTCTAAAGACAAAGTTAACATCGGCAATATGAACGCCGAGATGATTGAGAAAAAAATAGAAACTGCTCTGCCGAGCCTGCAACGCCGAGAAATAGCACAGGGTATTACAGTGATCGGGCCACACAGAGATGACTTAGAAATCCGCCTTAATGGCAACCGAGCAGACAATTTCGCATCTCGCGGTCAATGTCGCACAATCGCACTCGCTCTTAAAATTGCCGAAGCGGTATTCGTTACACAGTCTACCGGGCGAACTCCGGTTCTAGCACTGGACGATATCCTCTCGGAATTAGATATAGAACGTCGAAAACTGGTCCTCGAGGCAGCTACAAAACACGAACAGGTGCTATTGACCGCAACTGAGCGGGCAATACTCCCCGACAACTTCCTTGAAAAAGCTGATATCTATACCGTTATGAATGGACGCGTTACACAAGATTCAATCGCAAATGCCAACAACTAAACAGTCGACCGAAAGTCTCACAACAGACTATTTACTAGAGACGATCCAAGAGATCGCGCGGTTGATCCACCAGTCCAGATATGTGGTTGCAATGACTGGGGCCGGAATGTCAGTCGAAAGTGGAATCCCGCCATTCAGAGGAGTGGACGGACTGTGGACGAAGTACGGCACGCCACAGATGGATGGGTATGCAGAGTTCAAGAAAGACCCAACCGGCTGGTGGAGTAGAAGAGCGAACAAAGAGGCCGACGCCCATATCCTGGAACTACGAGAAGCTCTAGCAGAAGCAGAGCCACACGCCGGTCACTACGCCCTAGCCAAAATGGAAAAACAAGGCGCTATACAATCGGTGATCACCCAAAATATCGACGGCCTCGACGAGAAAGCTGGATTGAATAACCTGATCGAGATTCACGGTAATCGTACAAAATTAAGATGCATCGAATGCGGCGACCGTATATCTCTAGGCAGCTTCGTACCCATGTATGCACCGAAACCTTGCGAAAAGTGTGACGGTTTAGTCAAATTTGACACCGTAATGTTTGGAGAACCAATCCCAGAAGACGTAATGACCGCAGCCAGGATGGAGATTAACAAAGCCGACTGCGTGGTAACCATTGGAACCTCCGGAACAGTACGGCCAGCAAGTGGACTAATCTGGATAGCAGAGTCAGCTGGATCCACAATAGTCGAAATTAACCCTAACGAAACAAAATTAACACCACTTTGTAAGATATCTTTGCGATCGACAGCAGGTACGGCACTTCCTGTTCTGTCAGATGTTCTTATCAACTAGATATTTTTAACAATTAAAAAACACTGCAAAAAAGAACCGCACACGAGTGGTCCAGGCTGAGAATTCCGAAATGACGTCCTCACTTGCAAAAGAAATCGCTTCCTATTCAGCAGCAAATCCAATTTCTGCAGGCTTACACAAGAAAGCCAGCACGTTTATGCCGGGAGGAGATACTCGTAATTCAATCTATTGGGATCCCTTCCCCATTTACATCACCAGTGGAGACGGAACGACTCTGACCGATGCCGACGGTAACCAGCGAACAGATTTCGTAAATAACATGACGACCCTGATCTTGGGGCATCGACCACCAGAAGTAACATCAGCTCTTGCTGAACAGATTAGTAAGGGGCTGTCATTTCCAGCTCCAAGTCCATCCGTTGTCCGCTGGGCAGAACTGATGTGTGAACGCGTCCCTTCTCTGGATAAGGTCCGATTCGTGAACACGGGTACAGAAGCGACCCTGAACGCAATTCGGGCAGCAAGAGCATTCACCGGCAAACAAAAACTTGTGAAATGTGAAGGTGCCTATCACGGGAATCACGACGCCATACAGATCAGCGTGGTTCCACCGCTAGACGAAGCTGGTAAAGCTGATTCGCCAGAATCTGTGGCAGCATTTCCAGGAATATCAGAAACGGCAGTCGACGATATCTTCATAATGCCATTCAATGATATTGTCACGGCCGAAAAAATCATTCGCAAACACGCAGACGAATTGGCAGCCGTGATAGTGGAGCCAGTTAACGGACAGTGTGGGATGGTGCCTGCTAAGCCCGAATTCTTGGAAGGTCTGCGTCGATTAACCGACGATCTGAGTATCGTATTGATATTCGATGAAGTAATCGCCTTTCGAATCGCCTATGGAGGTGCACAGGACTACTACGGTGTAAAACCCGATTTAACTTGCTTCGGGAAGGTTGTAGGAGGCGGAATGCCTGTGGGAGCTTTCGGCGGCCGTGATGACATCATGTCATTATGGGATCCCTCGGACGGAGGATCTGTTGTTCAGCACGCCGGAACATTCAACGGGAATCCCATGACGGCCGTAGCCGGGGTAGCAACACTTGAAAGTCTCACAGCAGACAAATACGAATACCTAGAACACCTTGGAAACATGCTTCGCAACAAGCTGAGAACACTATTTGCGGAACTAGAAGTTCCTATGAGCGTAACCGGGGTGGCGTCCCTTTTCGCTTTGCAATTCACACCAACCGAAGTAATCGACTACAGGACCTATGCAACCAACAACAAAGAGATGTTGCAAACAATGTTCATAGGATTACTAAACGAAGGGTTCCTGATGTCAAATCGCTGCGCAGGTAATGTTTCTACCGTTCACACCGAAGACGATGTAGATGCGTTTGTGTTAGCGGTAAAGAATGTTTTGAGACGGATTGGCTATGCCTAGTGCGCTGGAAATCACTCTTCGAGAGGCTCATCAAATTCGCCGGACATAGCAGATCCCGAAGGCCCGTCATTCAACAATCTAACAACCAACTCTTCGACTTCGTCCTCATCCTCAATGTCGCCCGGATCGTCTGTCTCTAAATCATCGATCTTTTGTTGAAGATACAAGGGGAACGAGGCGACGTAAGCCTGTGCGGGCGAACGTTTGATTTCCCGAACAATAACTATCACTTCGGAATCTGCTAGCTTCGCAGCAAGCACTTCATACTCGTTACCACCATCTATCATCTTCTGTAATCTAACCACAAGCCGAACATCTAGCGTGCCGAGGTATTCACCGCCGCTGGTCTCAACAGTACCTATAGCTTCGTCAATAACCAGTTTTAAGCTGTCTCCAGGTGATACCGAAGCAAGAATTTTTGCATCTGCCACTTTGATGAGTTCAGACGCGGTCGCTACGGCAGGGTCGGAAATAAATAACGCGGAACTTATTGCGGTACTGCCAAAAGTTCGACGAGAAATTTCTGGATCATCAAGTTCGGAAAGTCTGTCCGACTGACGCCTCGCAACGCGACTACCTGGATCTATAGCCAAGGCCATCTTGATTGAGGCACGAGCCTGCTTATATTTGCCTAATTCAAGATATGCTTTTGCCAATCTGTTATGACAGCCAATATTGTCAGGATAAATCGCCGATCCTTCCAGGTTTACCTTAACTGCCTCTTGCCATCGACCTGCCAACGCATGGTCAATCGCGTTTTGCTCTACCTGGGTAAACAATCGGTCACCTTGGAACGTTTTATTATTTATAACCATATGTGGCTCTTTAAACAGTCTCGTAACACCTACTGGTCAAGTATTTACTGTCCAGTTACCTATGAGATTTACCATCCCGCCATCGGCCAGAACAACAATTTCAAGTACATCGACGTACAGGTTTTACAGGTGCCTAACTAGGAACGAATGGAATAACCAAGAATTTCCAATGTTGGCACCATGAAAAAAACTTCGCTGCAGTGCCCAAAGAAAACGCGCTGTACTATCGACGAATGCGTAGCCAGGAGAGACGAAAGAGTGCTTCCACTACGATGCCAAAAGACATCTTGGACTTACCAGCTATACGCTCCATGAAAACATATGGATGCTCAATAACCTTCAACCCTGCCTCCTCACATCGATACGCGACTTCGGCCTGAAAACCAAATCCACTTAACCTCAGTCGATCCAGCCCTATCCGTTCTAAGGTTGTTCTTCTAAAAGCTTTGAATCCGGCTGTGGCATCCTTTACTTTAAGCCCAAGTATTAACCTAATGCCGACGTTACCCCAGTAACTGATCTGCTTTCGTGCCCAACTCCATCCAGGATCTACGCCCCCACCAGTCGTGTAACGAGAAGCGACGGCAACATCTGCCTCCTCAAGTTCGGCAATAAGCCCAGGTAAGACTTCGGGCGGATGCGATAAATCTGCATCCATTTCCACAATGCATTGAGCTCCGGCGTCTAAAGCAGTTTGGAATCCAGCCATATACGCAGTACCCAGTCCCTGTTTACCCTCTCGATGAAGAACGATGAAAACGCCGGCAAATTCATCGGCGAGCCCGTCAGCGATCGCCCCGGTGCCGTCAGGTGAACCGTCATCAACAACGATGAAACCCAATCCCCCGATACCTTCTGCGACAACTTTTTCGATCAACTGAGACAAAGTTTCCGATTCGTTATAAGTAGGAACTACAATCGCCACTTTCAGGGTGTTTTGGTCGGGTGCAGGAACTGGGTTTACCAATTCTACAGCCCAAGTTTCATTGACTTATGCTCAACCATAATGCAAGAGTCCATCACAACCGTAAGACCCCTGTTTAGTGCAAATGCAGCGGCCTCATAATTTACTATTCCTTGTTGAAGCCACAGCACCTTTGCACCAGCTGCGACCGCATCTTTAGCTACGGGCATAACATTCGACGATCGCCGAAATACATCGACAATATCTACTTTTCCTCGCACATCCTCGATAGACTCATGACTCTTCAATCCGAACCATCCGTCAATGTTGGGGTTGACCGGGTAGATCTTATAACCCTCAGATTGCATATAGTCAGAAACGTAGTTACTAGCCCGGTCTTCTCTCTCTGATATACCAACCACGGCGATCGTTTTTGCCTGCAGTAATATCGATCGTATTTGGGATGTATAAGGGTTTTCAAACAGCATTATGATCCATCGTTCCGCAAAAGAATACCGTACCTACCCAGCAGGTTGTTTAATCCAACCTTCGCGACATCAAGTACCGCAACAATTCCCTTAGCCAGCGTCATCTTAGAACCTTCTCCGTAATACCAGTCGATTGGTACCTCACCGACACCAAACCCTGCTTTTTCGGCCATTACCAACAACTCAACGTCAAATGCCCATCCCTCAAGAGATTGATGTGGGAACAATCGTGTTGCAGATTCTGCTGAAAACAACTTGAAGCCGCACTGTGTATCTTCAATTCCTCGTAATGCGAGAATTTTCACCGCATAGTTGAATAACCGTCCTTTTACATGACGACTCTTCGGTTCGTTAAATCTGCGAGCTCCCGGAGCCTCTCGAGAGGCGATAGCAACGTCATATTCAGGATGCCCGTCAACTCCAGCAAAAAACCTCGCCAGATTATCTATGGGCATGGAAAGATCAGCATCGCACAAAAATCGCCACTCCCCGCGAGCCTCATCCATACCTCTTCTAACCGCTGCACCTTTACCACCATGCGGGAGGTCGATAAGTTTGATCCGACCATCGGATTCACTCAATTTAACAACTATCGAAGCTGTGGAATCACTTGATCCATCATTAACCACCAGAACCTCCCAATTGCGTGATGAATTTGAATCAGGCAACCATTCAGAAAGGTAACCGACTATAGATTTGACGGTCGAGGCGATCCGAACCTCTTCATTGAAGGCAGGAATTACGACACTTAGATACGTTTGGGTCAAATTACAAATTCAAGGCTATGGAGAATACACAGGATTTTATATAAACGAATTTATTGTGACTTTTCAAGTTCAAAAGCATCGTGTAGCGACTGCACTGCCTTCTGAACCTGTTCTCGATCAATAATCGTCGTGATACGGATCTCAGAAGTCGTGATCATGTCGATATTCACCTTAGCTTCCGAGAGTGTGGAGAACATTCTCGCTGCATACCCAGGAGCGTTCTCCATTCCCGTGCCGACTATGCTCACCTTTGCCAAATCAGATCCGGTGATCACTTCGCCATACTCGATAACAGACTGGTTCTCAATCAATAGTGCCGCTTTAACAACACTCGCCTGGCCAACAGTGAATGTGAAGTCCGTGGTTCCATCAGAACTAGTATTTTGGACAATAACATCAACGCTGACACCCTCATCCGCCAAAGGCTGTAGTAAGCCTGCTGCAACCCCTGGTCGGTCAACCACACCTCTAACAGTAATCTTCGCTACGTTTGAATCCACAGCGATACCTGTAACTGCCTTACGAACCTCCATCGTTTGCTCACCTCCATGGATAAGAGTTCCTGGTTCACTTGAAAACGACGATGCAACATAGACGGGCATATCGTAAACCGCACCGAGTTCGATAGAACGCGGGTTCATTTTCGCCCCGAGTACAGCCATTTCGAGCATCTCATCAAAACCAATTTCAGATAACTTCCGCGCTTTATCAGTTAAACGTGGATCCGTGGTGTATATGCCATCCACGTCGCTATAAACCTCGCAGCGCTCCGCATCGACTGCAACCGCCAGGGCGACAGCAGTAGTATCCGAACCCCCTCTGCCAAGGGTGGTGATATCACCTGATTCAGCCAGACCCTGAAAACCAGCAACTATAACGATACGGCCTTGATTCAGTTCAGTACGAATACGATCTGTATTAATGTCAGCAATTCGAGCCGATCCATGAACAGCATCAGTCTTGATACCAGCCTGAATTCCACTAAGACTGATTGAATCGCATCCGCGCGCTTTCAGCGCCATTGCCATCAGCGTAGAACTTACAAGCTCCCCGGTAGATAACAGCGTATCCATCTCACGTGCATCGGGCTGTGTGCCGCCCGTAACGGCTTCTGACAGAGTAATTAATTCGTCGGTCGAATCACCCATAGCAGAAACAACTACGATTACATCAACACCATCATCCCTGCGCGCTTGAATACGATCCGCAACGTTGTGGATATGCTCAGCATCAGCCAGAGAGCTGCCACCGTATTTCTGAACGACGACAGGCTTGGCATCACCACCATTGACAATCATGAGCTTGACAACACCGATGCACCACCTTGGGCAACCGGTAATATCATGGCCTTGCCATCCACACCCAACGTCCGAGCAGTTTCGGTCATTTCGTAGCTAATGGTCACCTCACGTCCAGTCGCTAAGGCCAAGACTGAAGGGCCTGAACCAGATAAAAATGCACCATGAGCACCACCTTTAATTGCGGCATTTATAAGTTGTGGCATAGCCTTGAATCCATGCGCTCGATGTGGCTGATGCAATCGATCGTCGGTCGCGTATTTCAGAAGCTCCAAACGCCCCGATGACAAAGCGTTAACGAGCATTGCAGCCCTTCCTATATTGAAAACTGCATCACTGCGACTTATCTGATCGGGTAACACTGCTCTGGATTCATGTGTATTGGTCTGTTCTTCAGGAACGAAAATAACAGCGCATAACTCTTCTGGAATATTCACCTGGTCAACAATCCAGTTATCGGTTCCATTACGAACGCCAACCGTGCAGCCACCGTAAATCGCAGGAGCAACATTGTCGGGGTGTCCCTCGATGTCGGCAGCCAAAGTCGTTATTTCTTCGTTGGTAAGATCAGCTCCAGAAATAGCAGAACCCGCTATCAATCCGGTCACAATAGCTGCTGAACTACTGCCAAGTCCTCTGCCAAACGGAATCACGTTAGTACACTCATATCGCAACCCGGGGACTGGTTCGTCGATATAGTTGAAAACGGCTTCGAGACCCGTCACAACCAGATTACGGGTGTCCTGCGGGACAATATCGACACCCTCTCCACTGGAGGTCACTGAAAATTTTCCGCGCGTGACGGTTAACTCATTCCAAAGATCAAGAGCTATGCCAAGACTATCGAAGCCAGGCCCAAGATTGGCGGTGGTCGCGGGAGCGCGAACGGTTACTGAGTTCAATTTAATTATCGTGAAAAAAGACCAACATATTGAAGCTTGTTCGAACGAACTACTACGCCACTATTCCCATACATTGAATAAGATCGAACCTTAAGTAGCAATTCGATCGCATCTTGTAAGTATAATCTGCCGTCGCGCATACGGGCTGCTTTACAAGTAAACCGTTTTATCGCTATTCGTAACCACAAAACAGAAAAACTAAAACTTATGTCTAACATCGTAGTAATCCTCAGTCCCACAAACGAAGGCTCTGAAATTCGAATGAAAGAATCGCAGGATGCAGCCGAACAAGTCGGTCAAATCGACCTCAGGATTGTAGACAGCGAACAGTCATTTGATGACGTAGCTGAACAGTGCCAGGGCGCGGTGGTAGTTGTAACGCACGGCAAATACGATGAGCTAACCAAACTGGCTGAAAAGATCGGCTCGCTAAAACTGGTGCAGACGCCCAGCGCTGGAACAGACTGGATAGATAAAGCAGCACTTGCTGAATTAGGTGTGGATGTCGCTAATAACGGTGGAGCAAACGCTGTTGCCGTGGCTGAACACGCCATAGGGCTGATGTTCTCAACGAACCGGAAGCTCGATGTTCAGATCGAAAGTGTCAAACAGGGCACATGGATGGCCGGGGTTGAAGGTGATCGAACAGAATTTCACACCCTTGTAGGTAAGCGAATCGGGATCATCGGGCTCGGAAGAATCGGATCGAGGGTAGCAAAACGCCTGGCCGGGTGGGAGTGCGAATTAATCTATCACGACATTATCGACCACCCTGCAGATTACGTAGCTGCAACAGGGGCTAAAAAGGTAAGCCTTGAAGAGTTGATCTCAACTTCGGACATTATCACGCTGCACGTCCCCCTTGATCGAGTAACTACTCACATGATGTCTGACCGTGAATTCGAGAAGATGAAGCCTACCGCGATTCTTATCAACACATGCCGAGGTCCTGTGGTCGATGAGAACGCCCTGATCAGAGCACTTGAGTCGAAAGAAATTTTTGCAGCAGGCCTGGACGTGACGGAAATCGAACCAATCGAATCAGATAATCCTTTACCGACTATGCCTAACGTGGTGGTCACTCCACACCTGGCAACTCGTGCACTGGAATCAGAACTTAATGCAGCTCAGTTCACAATGGAGAACGCAGGGCGGGTTGTACGAGGCGAAGGAGCCGACTGGATCGTCAAACCTGTTTGATAAACAAGATTCATCCAAGGTAAATCTATTAGGTTTCTGAACGCCCATCTTCTTAAACCTGAATTTATATCGACAGAGATATAATCTTTATCCATGTTCGGGGAGTGGCGCAGCTCGGTAGCGCGCTTCGTTCGGGACGAAGAGGTCCCGGGTTCAAATCCCGGCTCCCCGACCATTTTTATAAACCAACTCTGGATGGGTTCGCTCTAACACGAAACTTTTTACAGCCCGCAAGCCAACTACTTAAACCCTGAATCATGTCGAGTGATCAAAGCCCAACCGAAACCGACGAATCTCTCAACACATCTCCAGATATTGAACTTCAGCCAGACGTCATCCGGTACCACGGCCTGGATGCGCTGCGGGCGCTTGCAATGGCGATGGGAATCGTTCTCCATGCTGCTCTGCCATATTTTTTTACAGACGGTTTCTGGCCAGCAGATGATCACTCAAAGCCGATAAAAGCCATATTCGAATTTATACATATATGGCGTATGCCAGTGTTTTTCATATTGTCAGGATTCTTATCTGCCCTGGTTATAAGCAGGCGATCTACCGTCTACTGGGCTGATAACAGGTTCAAGAAAGTCGCGCTTCCGCTTTTTATCTTCTGGATACCGATCGCACTAATCCTGCCACAAATATTTGGGTACGGATTCAAGGGCCAATTCCCGGGTGCCGATGGAATAAAGGCCGAGATATTTTTCAACCCAAATCATCTCTGGTTCCTGATACACCTGCTGCTGTTCGTCGGGATAGTGGGAATTATCAGACTGATCTCCTCAGTTACTGCAACGATTTTCAGACAAAGGATTTTCAAGGCCTCATGGGCCATGTTCAAAAGATTTTTTGTAGGGACAATATATCTTCCCATACCGCTGGCCATAATCATTATTTTGTTTTTCGTGCTGATACCTACTGGCGGTGAGTTGATCTCAAATCTAGCTGGCACATCGATATATTTCTTCTTGGGTTACGGTTTGTTCAGCAACATAAGCCTGTTTAACCGTATGAAGTCTTACTGGATTTACTACGTGATATTCGCATTACTTTCTTTCGCCTCATACCTGTGGCTGATCTCTGAACTGGGTGCGTATGATCCAAAAAATGAAGAAGATGCTCCGCTTTGGGGTCTGGTGATCATGCTAAAAGCGACCTGTGCCATCCTGTTCTCTTATGGATTCATAGGACTGTCGGAAGCCAAATTCGGTTCAGACAGTCATACATGGCGCTGGCTCTCAGACTCTGCATACTGGGTATACCTAGTACACCTCCCGATCGTGACGATGATTACCTTCGCTATGTTTTCTATTTCTATTCCAGTAGAAATAAAGTTCATATTGTCGATCGTTATGACCTCCGTCATAGGAGTGGTTACGTATAAGTACCTTGTGCGCGGGACAGTCGTGGGCCTGCTGCTGAACGGCAAGAGGTCTTGAAAATCAGTTAAAGACTCTGCTTGCTCAGGTTGAAGGGGGTTAACTGGACCTCATCAATTAACTCATGGCAGGCCCCTTTTCGACCGTGTTTCAAATAAACTCTTCCTCACAGAATATTCGAGCAGCAAATTCTGGAACGACTGAAGGAGTTATGTAATTGAAAATCACTGATGTCAAAACAATGGTTGTCGAGAACGAAGCTCCCTATATCGGTGGCAAATATTTCCTTTTCGTGATGGTCGAAACTGACGAAGGCATCACTGGTTTAGGCGAAAAGGTTACTGGCAGTACATTCAACCGCAGCAATTGGAAAGAGTTCACTTCCCAGATTCAACTAATACATGAAACTGCAGAGGCATTTGTAATAGGGGAAGACCCGTTTAACATCTCACGAATCTTTGAAAATGCTTACGGCAGTCGACACGATTACCGACATCACAGCCTGCACTACACTTCAATTCTCGCCGCATTCGATATAGCGCTCTGGGATATCGCAGGCAAAGCAAGCGGCCAACCAACGTACAACCTTCTCGGTGGTAAATTTCACGAAAAACTTCGCGCTTATGCATACATGCCGTCCGGCTGGCAGGACAACCCAGAAAAAGCAGGTGAAATAGCACAGCAGCTTTTAGAAGAAGGAAATTCTGCATGCAAGCTGGACCCATTCGCAGGAGTCCACTACGGAACACCGCGAGACATTTCTCTGTCGGAAATTAAGAATGCAGAACGCATTTTCAAGAGCATAAGAGAAGCCGTGGGGGATGAATTAGAAGTCGGTATCGGAACGCATGGCCAGCTCACTACGTACAGCGCTATACGAGTAGCCAAAATACTGGAACCTTATAACCCGTTCTGGTTTGAAGAACCGGTACCGCCAGAAAATATCGATGAGATGGCACGCGTGGCAGCCCATACGAGCATCCCAATAGCCAGTGGAGAAAGACTTGTAGGTAAATATGAATTTGCGCAACTAATTGAAAAACAAGCGGCACAGATCATCCAGATTGATGTTGGGCAAGCTGGTGGAATACTCGAAGCAACAAAAATAGCCGCGATCGCTGATGCCCACTATGCGATGATTGCACCTCATATGTACTGTGGACCAGTCGCAGCAGCAGCGGCAATTCAGGTTGATACCTGCTCCCCAAATTTCGTAATTCAAGAAGCCAACCAAGGTCCATTGCACAAGACGATTTTCAAAGAACCTCTCGCATTCGAAAACGGATATATCATCCCACCGACTGGACCAGGATTAGGCGTCGAATTAGACATGGATGTTGTAAAAACACGTATCGTTGAATAGATGCAACGCCAGGCATGAATTATCCGGCGACTAACGTGTAACCCTTGAGTAATTTTGTGCGGATGTGCTTATCCAATAAAACAACGCCCTTTATTTCAACGATCGGAACACAAAGTTCTTGAAAAATGATCACATAGAACACCACAACGTGATCATAGTGGGCGGAGGTCCCGGAGGATTAGGTGTAGCCGCAACGTTAGAAGGCTGGCACCCAATATTTAAAGGTGACTACAAATTTCCGTCAAGGGAAGTTCAGCGCTTAGCGAAACAATACGAAAACAACCCCCTTGCCTTAGACATGCATGAACTGCTCGACCGCGATCAACGGCCGATAGAATTTTTTCGCATGCGTCACCACCCTACCCAACAAGCATTATCACCGGATAAATGGACCCTAAAGTTCACAAAACGTGCTCGAACCGATTGGTTGATGCTGACCACCGATAGCCCAGGTGGTCTCTGGAACAATGTGCCCCGTGAACAGATGACACTTGGACCCGCGCATTGGATGGAACTAGCCCATTACCCCATCGGAAAGTTCTATCAAGAAACTGGACGTGTTCGAGATCTAAACGATCTTGCACACCGCGATGATCTTATCGATTACTACAAAGCTTTTACACGAAAGCTTAAACTGGAAAATCACATCCGCACCGGAACAAAAATAACGAAGATCTCGCCCGCACTTGAAAAGTCTAAAAAAACTTTTATCGTTCATTCAATCGAACAATCAACCGGTAAAACAAAAAAATATTCGTGCAATCATCTGGTTTTTGCGGTAGGTCCCAGATCAGTTATCAGAAAACTCGATGTCAAAGGCATTCAACACAAATATGTTTCATCTGCCTATACCCACCCGAATGATTATCCAGGGGAGCGGGTAGTTGTCATTGGGGGAGGAAGATCCGCCGATTGGGCTGCTCAAGAATTGCATGACAGTGGACGTTCAGTCGTTTACGTTATGAGACAAGAACCCAGCTCGCATCTTAAATTAATCAGTGCTTCACAATATCTACCCTATTATCAACGTTGGGCAGAAATCCTTTCGAGTGAACAAGAACGTATGGGCCTTCTTTACAGTTCAAAAGTGACGTCTTTTGAGAGAGGTGGCCTAGTAAAGATCAACACTCCTGAAGGATCTATTGTGGTCCAAGCAGATCATGCCATCGTGGAAATAGGAGGAGATCCCGATTACGGATTACTTAGCTCATTCGGTGATTTAACTTTCCACAAAAAAAGAGATAACTTCAGATTCCAACTAAATCAGATGGTTGTTGACCAAGCCACATTTGAATCCGTGGATATCCCGCATTTGTACGCTGCTGGCTATATCGCGCAAGGTACAGGGTTAAGCGTTATAGGATTTCATGCAGGGTGTTTCCTGATCGCTGGAGACATCTTGTTTAAATCAGCCGAGGCACAGTAAGACTCTACGCAGTAACTGAACAGACCATCACGATCCTGTACACCCTTCCCAGGGTAGGAGGTTTGGCACACCCTCATTTATTCCAAACGCGTGGCTGCAGACCGAACAAACTAATGCACCTTCAATAACATCGTCACCTTGACGCTTTTCAACGACGAGCTTCAATGAAGATTTTGAAGTCGGGCACACCAGTATCTCTATCAATTTTTCCTTCATTGATATCGACCTAGTGTCCTGAAGAAGCCGATGGTATGGCAGTTTCGGAAATACCAACGTCCTGCCACTTAGCTTTTACTTCCATGGTGTATTGGTAAGAAGAAAGAGCAGCGATCGCCCCTTGAGACGCGGCTGTGATCGTCTGTTTAAGTTCTGTGCCATCAGTCAAATCACCAGCTGCATATATGCCTTCAACTGAAGTCCTGTGGTTTCTATCCACGTGAACTTCACCAGTCTCCGAATTAATATCTAATCCAAGCTGCTTTGGAATCTCCAGACGCGGATCTGCTCCAGCCTCCACAAACAGTCCATCAATGGACAGTTCGCTCTGACCTTCCCATTGCTTGCTAATACGAATACCCGTCAGGCCGGTTTCGTCTGAACCAAGCAACTCGGTTACTTCTGTACTGTAGAGGACCTTGATGTTAGCGGTCTGTTCTAAAACCTTTAGTAAAATCGGATCCGGGCGGGTTAACTCATCTCTGCGATATACCAGATATACCGTGCGGGCGTACCGAGCTAGAAGAATCGCTCCTTCTACTGCTGCATTACCGCCGCCAACCACCGCAGCAGCATCTTTATTACGGTACAAAGGAGCATCACAAGTCGAACAATAGGAAACGCCGTTACCCGTCCACTCTGTCTCGTTTGGGAGATCAAGTGTCCTGCGCTCACGGCCTACAGCCAAAATAATTGACAGCGCATCAATTTCTGTTCCGTCTTGCAAGACGGCTCTGAACACATCTCCATTATTGGTTACAGATTCTAAGTTGGAGTAAGCAATTGGAGTGTCGAGCTTATCGATCTGATCTTTAAATTTCATCATAAGATCGAAACCGTCAATGTCAGGCTGCCCAGGATAATTCTCAATCAACCCACCTATAGCGGTCTCTCCACCAAACAATCCTCCGGCTATCAAAATACTCATTTGATAACGAGCTGCGTACAGGCCAGCCGCAAATGCCGCTGCACCCTGCCCAGCAATCAATACGTCAACTTGTTTAATTTCGCTCATGTCCCCTCAGGCCGTCAGTATGGATATCTCCAAAGTCGAAACTCTACTTCCAAGCTTAGAAGCACCCAACAATTGTGTCGATAGGCACCGTATTAATTTATCTCACTCATTGATCAAAGAACTGTCACAAGTAATGGAATTCTGATCATAAGAGTTATCCAAACTCAAGGACACTAAACAGTGAACCAGTCACCATACATATGATCCCACAATGAGTACTCACAATTAATACTGTATCGATATGCTCCCTACGCCTACTGATATACTTTGAACGTGATTTGAACTGCGTCACTACTCATTTTAGGGCATCAGCAACACGGTTAACATCCGACTGAATTACCCAGCTGTGTGGTGTTTATTTTTTAGATCACCATCAGAACTTACTTCAACTTAAATACATGCCTGACTAGGCAACTCACGTTTAATAGCCATGACAATTCAAATTGTGTCAGTACCTAACGGTACGGTAACTTCAGCTAAAGGTTTTTCGGCCGGAGCAGTTTTTGCCGGAATTAAAACTCCAGGCAGCGACAAACGCGACATAGGTTTACTGGTGTCAGATCAACCATGCACTGTAGCGGGTACATTTACGCAAAACAGCATCATATCTCCATCAGCCAGCCTTACAAGAAACCGCGTTGGTATCGACAAAAAAGTAAATGCAGTAGTAGCAAACAGCGGTTGTGCGAACTGCGCAGTAGGTGCCCAGGGTCTTGTAGACGCAAAAGAAACAACAGATATAGCTGCATTGCATTTGGGTACAACGTCGGAGGAAACATTGGTCGCGTCGACAGGAGTAATCGGGGTAGAGCTACCAATGGCCCTGATACGTGAATACATCCCAAAAATAAATGTAACTGAAGATGGTGGCGGCGAATTTGCGAAGGCAATATTGACTACTGACAAAAGGTCAAAGGAAATCGCTGTTTCTTTTGAGGCTGATGGCATAATTCACACTGTTGGCGGGGTATCTAAAGGATCAGGAATGATCCACCCAAATATGGCCACCATGCTCGCATTTACTACAACTGATGCGAATGTCGACCCGGCGTTTTTGCAAGAAACTCTATCGAATGCCGTAAAACTATCTTTCAATCAAATCGATGTTGATGGTGATCAAAGCACTAATGACACCGTGATACTCATGGCTAACGGAGCCGCTAACGGAGCTTTACTGAAGGGCGGAAATAATGCCTCTGATTCGTTTGCACAGGCCGTACTCGAAGTATGCAAACACCTCGCTATTGAAATAGCGCGTGATGGAGAAGGTGCAACCAAACTTATCGAAGTCACAGTTGAGGGAGCGTACTCCAATGACGATGCTCTTAAAGCCTCGAGAGCGTGTGCAGCTTCCCTGCTAGTAAAAACCGCAGTCTACGGCCGGGACCCTAATTGGGGACGCATTTTCATGGCGGTAGGTAAGTCAGGAATTAAGTTGGATGAATCAAAGATCAACTGCTACGTAAATGACATACAGATAGTAGCCGATGGCAAGGGAATTTCTTATAACGTCCAGAGCGTGGTGAGCGCCCTTGGTGACGATGAGGTGCGGCTTCGAGTTAATCTCAACGTTGGTAACGGATCGGGGCAAGCATGGGGTTGCGATCTCACCGAAGAGTATGTCGTGTTCAACTCGGCATACACAACATAGTCGTCAACAAAAGGCTATTCCAGTGATAGGCCATCAAAGGGTCGGGCTGTTGCTCATTAACCCAAATTACTTGCACTTTTCTAAACATATGGTGGTATTCGTATGACCACCTCAATACCACGCGTCTTGGAAAATAAGACGATCGTCATAAAAGTCGGTGGCAGTACTCTTGGTGAGGGCGACAGTACTATTCCTGATATCGTCGCTTTATGGAAGCGCGGTGCAAAACCGGTAGTGGTGCATGGCGGTGGCAAAGTGATAACTGACTGGGTCGCCAAGCTAGGAATACAACCAGAATTCATTGATGGACTAAGACGCACCGACAAAGCGACTCTTGATGTTGCTGTAGCTGTCTTGGCTGGACTCGTAAACTCTCAACTGGTTGCTGAGTTTCAATCAGCAGGGGCAAACGCTGTCGGCATTTCCGGAGTATCAGATGGATTGCTAGAGGCAGAAGTGCTCAACCCAGATCTCGGGTATGTAGGAAAGATCGTCAAAGCAAATCCAGCCCCTTTAGAAACCCTCATTGATGCTGGCTCCATTCCAGTAATCGCTCCTACAGCCCTAAATCTCTACCCATCAAACATCGATGAAGATGGAATATTAAACGTAAACGCTGATACGTCGGCCGGGCACATTGCTAAAGCCGTGCAGGCTGATCAACTGATATTCCAGACCGACGTAGAAGGCGTTCTAGATGCCAGAAGACGCCTGATACCCCGAATGACTAAAGGGCAGGCAATGGAGTTAATCACAGGAGGGATCGCTGCAGGAGGAATGATTCCTAAAATCGAAGCCTGTGTCGACGCAGTGTCGGTCGTTGGCTCAGGACACATCATAGATGGTCGGATTTCAGGGGCACTGTTAGCCTGCGTTCAAGGCGAGGATATTGGCACAAGAATCATCTGACTTCCTAGTAATAACAGACCAGATAAAGGACAAAAAATGGATACGAGCAGTCACATAATTGTGATGCTGGTTGTTGGCTATTTGCTGGGCTCAGTCCCGTTTGCACGGTTGTTCACTATGCGATCTGGTGTCAATTTGTTCGAAGTCGGTACAGGCAACCCAGGTGCCGCAAACGTTTTTCGAAAAATCGACAAACGAATCGGTGCAGCAGTATTCCTTGCAGATGGACTAAAAGGCGCGTTACCGGTATTGATCGCCCGTTCGATGGACGCGCCCCAAGATCTGTGGATAATCGCAGGTTCAGCAGCCATCGTTGGCCACTGGTATCCAATATTCAATCGATTCAAAGGTGGCGCAGGACTCGCCACTGGAGCCGGCGTCGTCACGGGCCTCATGCCATTGGCCGGCATTACAGGAATAATCGCAGGTATGTTGGTAATCGCACGGTTCAAAAGTAGCGCTCACGGTGCACTGACAGGTCTGATAGTCATTCTGCTATTAGCGATGCCCTTTGGCTATCAGTGGCCTGCTATGGTCGCGGCATTAATTCTTTCTACAGCTCTATTTACCAAAGCTTCAATCCAGGGCTGGAAACCCGGCCGTAAGGACTAATTCCTGTTTTAACAGTCGGCAAGTAACCAGCGGCTACGGTATAGTTCTCGTTCTATTGACCGTTTTTCAGCTTCATCAGTTACTGAGTGCTAAGTACAGGAACAAGATGTTTTGAACAACGGTTGCAATTGATCGAGAATACTAGAACCATCCCCTATCGTCGAAGGCTCCCAGGGAGAACAAAAATGACCAGCTCGGCTGACTACAAGAATCTCGAATCAAAATACTACATGCAAGTAGTAAATCGCATGCCGCCTGTGCTGGTCCGTGGCGAAGGCACAAGAGTGTTTGATAATGACGGTAACGACTATCTTGATTTCACTGCTGGATGGGCCGTACTTAACCTCGGTCACAGCCACCCTGCAGTCACTGAGGCGATTCGTGATCAAGCGGGCAAAATCCTGCAAATGTCAAACCTGTTCTATACGACTCCACAGCTACCACTAGCAAAAATAATTGTGGACAATTCCGACATCGATCGTATTTTCTTTTGCAACTCTGGTGCAGAGGCAAACGAAGGGGCCTGCAAAGTTGCTCGAAAATGGGGCAAGATCAAATTAAATGGTGCATATGAGATCATCACCACTCTAGATTCATTCCATGGCCGCACTCAAGCGATGATGGCAGCAACCGGTCAACCCCATTACCAAGATAACTGGCGCCCATTGATGCCAGGCTTCGTAAATGTCCCTTACAACAACGTCCAAGCCATTAAAGACGCCTATACAGAAGGAAAAACTTGCGCGGTTTTACTTGAGCCAGTACAAGGAGAAGGTGGAGTAAATGTTCCTTCGGATAACTACCTTAAAGAAGTAATGGACTTTTGCCATGATAAGAACATTCTTTTCATGCTGGATGAGGTTCAGACTGGAATGGGTCGACTGGGAACCTTGTTTGGATACCAGCAATTCCCCGGTGTAGAACCAGATGTAATGACACTCGCGAAGGCGCTCGGTTCAGGTGCGCCGCTTGGTGCATTCACAACAAAACAGTTTTGCTCGGTTTTAGAACCAGGTGATCATGGTTCAACGTTTGGCGGTAACGCTCTTACCACTGCTGCTGGAGCTGCAGCTGCCAGAGTGATAGTAGATGAAGGTATTCCAAGATTAGCAACTGAAACTGGCGCCTATTTTCAAGGCAAACTTATGGCGTTGGCAGAGAAGCACAGCTTTATTGAAGAAGTAAGAGGTATGGGATTACTAATCGCTATTCAAATGACCCAAGATATCGCGGCCGCAACCGTGACAGCAGCACTGCCAGAAGGTTTACTTATCAATGCCGTTCGGCCCAATATGGTCCGCTTCATGCCGCCACTCAACGTAACACGAGATGAAATCGATGAAGCTGTAGCAATATTGGACAAAGTTTTCGCAAACACAAGCAATTGACCGACCAAGCTTCCCTCTGCCCATATCAAATATAAACAGCCACCATCCCTGATAAGACTTGGGGATGACATCTCTTGCAACAAGCGAGAGAATAGTCTGATCACATCGCGACGCAATTGAAACGTCAGGCTCCTCACATACAAGGAATCAAACTCAGATATGGCAAGAGAAAAGTGTGTTCTCGCTTACAGCGGTGGCATGGACTCGACAATCTCCACAGTATGGATCCAAGAGAACTACAACATGGATGTTGTGACTCTCACAGTTGATCTTGGCGCAGGCCCCGAAATCGTCGGTGTAAAAGAACGCGCAGCACAGGCTGGTGCCATTCAATCTCTCATCTGGGATGTTAGAGACGAGTTTGTTAACGAATACGTATTCCCGGGCCTAAAAGCAGGGGCAATGTACGAAGGTGTTTACGCCCTTTCTACCGCGTTGGGTCGTCCCTTAATGGCAAAGAAACTAGTCGAAGCGGCACGCGAAGTCGGAGCCTCTGCTGTCGCACATGGCTGCACAGGAAAAGGAAATGATCAGGTCCGTTTCGACGCGGGAATAATGACTCTTGCGGCCCATGGAGATCCTCTGAAAATAATCGCACCTGCACGGGAATGGGGCATGAGTCGCGACGAGGAAAAACTATACGCACAAAAGGCAGGGCTTAAACTACGCGAAGTCGGAAATGACCAGCGTGTCTATTCCATCGATCGTAATCTCTGGGGACAGGCAATAGAGGGCGAAGACCTAGAAGACACTTGGGTAGAACCGCCTGAAGACGCATTCTCCTGGACCAAGCCAATATCTGATACCCCTGAGGAGCCCATAGAAATTTCTATCGGGTTCGAAAAGGGAGTGCCAGTTTCGATAGACGGCTCACTTAAATCTGGAGTCGAGCTAATATCAAGTATCAACCGCATCGCTGGTGAACACGGTGTCGGTCGCATTGACCACATCGAGAATCGTCTCGTTGGGATCAAGTCACGTGAAGTCTATGAAACACCAGCTGCTGTTGTACTACATACTGCTATCAGGGCACTGGAAACTTCGACAATGTCCCGTGAACAACAAAGAGTAAAAGCAAACCTGTCGACTATTTACTCTGACATGGTCTACGACGGTCGCTGGTTCACAGAACTCCGTACAAACATAGCTGCGTTCATGGACAGTGCGCATGAATATTCAACGGGTGATGTTCGCCTGCGCCTCCACAAGGGTTCATGCACGGTTGTGGGGCGCCGCTCACCATTTTCACTTTACGACTTTGATCTGGCGACTTACTCAACCACAGACTCATTTGACCACGAAGCAGCGACGGGGTTTATAGATATATATTCCCTATCAGCTAGAACACAGGCCCGAAAACAGACAAATTCAGAAGCTCGATAAGATGGATACCCGCACTAGATAACATTTGTGTATCTGTCACAACCATGTGGATCACACTCTGGTAGTGAATTAGGTAAAGAGTGTAGTCGAATAATCCGGCCTACTGAAAAATTTCCCCTCAATAACGATAATGATGGACGTTATGCATTTTCATGTGCATTAAAACGACAATAAAAGACCAAGTTCAATGACAGGTTCAAACGACAAAAAGAAAAACCCAGCTGCAGCCGCACGTGGCAGTCAACTCGCCAGTAACTTTACAGTTTCACTTCATTACGACAGTCGACTGTATCGTGAAGACATCGCCAGTTCGATCGTTCACGCCCGTATGTTGGGACGTCAGGGCATTATTCAATCGGATGACGTTAATAAAATCGTCGACGGTCTGAGTAAGATCGCCTTGGAAATCGAGAACGACGAGTTCATATGGAACCTCGACATTGAAGATATACACATGAACATTGAGTCTCGCCTGTACGAACTAATCGGTGATTCGGCGGGGAAACTACACACAGGGCGCTCGCGCAACGATCAAGTTGCCACTGATACTCGCCTTTGGACTGAAGCCGCATGCGGACGGGCATTTGACGCGATAGGAGCGCTACAAAGTGCTTTAGTAAATCTCGCTGAAAAGCACGTAAATACCATCGTCCCTGGGTACACCCACATGCAACGCGGGCAACCAATCGTATTGGCACACCATTTACTAGCTTATTTTGAAATGTTCGATCGTGATGCCACACGCTTTGCCCAGGCCGCGGAATCAGCGGACGTGCTGCCGCTTGGGTCGGGGGCTATCGCCGGTGTCACATATCCAATTGATAGGAAATGGGTGGCTGATCAACTCGATTTCACTGAGATATCGCGCAATTCAATAGATGCTGTATCAGACCGTGACTTCATTGTGGAATTCCTGACGGCCTCATCCCTTGCTATGGCGCATCTTTCCCGTCTAGCCGAAGAATTAGTGATCTGGTCATCAGCCGAATTCGGATTCGTTAGATTATCTGACGAATACACGTCCGGATCGAGCATCATGCCACAAAAACGCAACCCCGATTTCGCAGAGCTGATTAGAGGAAAAACAGGTCGTGTTTACGGAGCTCTAATGGCTCTGCTAACCACAATCAAAGGCCTTCCACTTGCTTACAATCGTGACCTCCAAGAAGATAAAGAAGGTCTATTCGATGCAGCTGATACTGTAATCGAATCTTTAGAATCAGCAGCGGGAATGATCAACGGAATTACCGTAGATGCAAATCGTATGAAACAGGCAGCCGAGCAAAGCCTCATGCTTGCGACCGATATCGCTGATTATTTGGTAGCCAAAGACGTTCCATTCCGTGAAGCTTACATGGCCGTTTCGGATCTTTCGAAAAAGTGTATCGACCGTGGAATTGGATTCAGCAGTCTCACGATAAGTGACTTCCAGGCAGTTTCAGATTTGTTTGAGGTAGATGTAATGGAAATTACTCTTCAATCAGCAGTTGCAGCCCGCGATATCCCCGGGGGCACCGCACCCAACCGCGTAAGCGAAGCTATTGCTGAGGCCAAGCAAATGCTCGCTGGGTTGGATTGATTTTGTTCTCAATAACCCCGAGATTCGGGAATAAAATGAAAAAAAAGATCTACCCCCCGTGAACGACTCGATCATCATCGCCCACCGCGGTATGGATGAGATATACCCGGAAAATACCATTACCGCATTCGACGCCGCTCTCAAAAAAGGGATGGCAATAGAAATCGATGTTCGAGGGACGGCTGACGAACACTTAGTGATAATGCATGATGTCACTGTGGACCGGACTACTGATGGTTCAGGTGAGGTCGCTAAAATGGCATTATCTGATTTGAAAGATCTCGATGCAGGTAGTTGGTGGAATCCTGCATTCAAAGGAGAGCGAATTCCAACCCTAGAAGAAACATTCGACATCGTAAAGGAACATGGCACTGCAGAAACGACCCTGGTGCTTGAAATGAAAACCCTCGACCCTGGAAGCATACGGAAAATCTGCAGCGGACTATCGCAGCGAGGCCTACTATCGCAAACCGTAGGAATTGGTCTTATTCACCTCTCTGTAGATGTAAGACGACGCTTTTATGAAGGAGATTCAAATTTCCAATGTGCGACGGTAGCTAACTCTGCCGGTGAACTTCCATTAGCAATCTCAGATCCATATTCATCTTGGATTTACTCTCGGTATCCAATGAATTTGAAAGAGGTGCAAGCAGTTCATGACGGTGGAAAGAAAATCATTGCTTCAGGCCCCGGAGTTATGGACGATTTAAAAGGGATGGTCGCCAGCGCTGCAGCTGGTGCGGATACCATCATGTCCTACTATCCAAATGCTTTAGCACAACGTCTCGGAAATTAGTTCTCTAGGAACACTAAGTGCCACCTCACATAAAAATCTCTCCCTCCCTTCTAGCTGCGGATTTCGCTCATCTTGCTGATTCAATTCAAGCTGTTGAAGAGGCTGGTGCAGATGAGCTTCATTTCGATGTGATGGACGGCGATTTCGTCCCCAACATCACTATCGGAATACCTGTCCTCCAAGCCATACGCCCACTCACCAAATTACCAATCGACGTTCACATGATGGTCACTGAACCAGCTCGTTATGCTAAGCAGTACGCCGAAGCTGGAGGCGACATATTCACAATTCACGTTGAGGCATGTGACGATCTCGAAACCTCACTAGGGGATACACGAGTCACAGGCATGGCTGCTGCGGTCTCATTAAAGCCAGATACGCCCGCTTCAGTGCTACAGCCGTTTCTTTCATCGATCGAAAGAGTACTCGTAATGACAGTCGAACCAGGATTCGGCGGACAACGTTTCTTAACTGAGATGTTACCCAAGATCACAGAACTGTCAGAAATGGCTCACAGAATCGGGACAGACCTCGAGATTGCGGTTGATGGTGGAATCAAGGCCGACACTGCTAGCAAAGTTATCGATGCCGGTGCAACAACACTAATTTCGGGTACCGGTGTGTTCAACTATCCAACCGGTTTGGAAATGGGAATCAAAGCAATACGCAACGCTGGCAACTAACAAAATTGGCTAATCGATTACGACACGGGTAATGGCTTCAGAAAACATGCGCTATAGAGAAGATAACAGCTCGTAATCAACGTTGAATTATAAAAAGCCCCTCTCAATCGAGAGGAGCTTACACTGTATATAAAGATCCAGTATTACCCTGATAACAGAGATATGCCCTTCTTATCTAAAGTACGCATCTCTCGAGCAGTTAATTTAACTCGATGACGCTGCCCATCAACTACAACCCATTTATTTTGTAAATTAGGTTTAGAAATTTTACGCGTAGCATTCAAAGCATGTGATCGGTTATGACCGAACATTGGCTTTGGGCGGGGTCCTAAACCCAGTTTTGCCCTGATTTGGTCGGAGCTTGGCATAACAATTAGACTCTCGAAATAATTCAGATAAAAAGGATGTCGCGGATCAAGAGGCGAAATGACCCATAAAAGAAATTAACCCTCACCCGGAACTCCGATGGTTAACGCTAACATGCGTGTCTGTATTGAACAACAGAAATTTACTTACTGAAATACAATTTAGGTTAGTGAAGTTGAACTGCAATCACTCCAAGCTTGCCATAGGTGGCCCATCTGATGCCCAAATCAACTAAACCACTCCTAAATGCAGATGGCGCGCTTCTGGTTGAACTCGTGAGCGCAGCTGCTCAGGCTCTTGAGGCAAATCGAGATACCATCAACGCGTTGAACGTGTTCCCAGTACCGGATGGAGATACCGGTACTAACATGCTGCTAACCCTCAAAACAGTATTGAAGGATCTTGACGGGCATGTACCGACCTCTGTCGAAGAAGTTTCGAAAAGAATGGCCAGTTCTGCATTACTGGGAGCACGAGGCAACTCAGGACTCATACTAGCCCAGTTTTTCAAAGGCTTAGCAGAAGCCCTCTTCGGGGAATCTAAAATGGGTGGTGAGCAGTTTGCCCGATCCATACGAATCGCGGCGACAAAATCCTACGGGGTTGTCCCAAATCCCGTTGAAGGCACTATGCTGACTGTCTACCGTGAATGCGCCGAAGCCGCGGAAAGTTCTTCGGTCAAAAATAAATCTTTGGATCGAATTCTTGCTGACGTCGCTGCGGCATCTATAGACTCCGTACGTAGAACACCCAGCCTGCTGCCAGTACTCGCAGAGGCGGAAGTAGTAGATTCAGGAGGATTTGGATTTGCAGTAATGCTAGACGGAGCCCTCCGATACCTTCTAGGTGAGGAACCAGTGGCAAGAGTAATCGAAGTTCCTGTTCCCAAAAATTCAACTTTCACTGGTTCTCCAAATATCGAATTCGTCAATGCATCTGAAGAGCTAGATTGGGGCTACTGCACAGGATTTGCAATCGAAGGAAAAAAACTAGATCTAGAAAATATTCGCTGTCGCATGGAACTTATTGGGCGCTCTGCAATCGTGGACGGAATAGGTGGGATCGCGAAAGTACATGTTCATATGGAGGATCCCGGCAAAGCTTTAAGTGCCGGTCTCGAATACGGAACCCTCTCAAATATCGAGATCGCTAACATGGACAATCAGACTTCGGACTGGGCGTCGGATCGGCGGAATCACGATGAAATCCCAGAAGCTATCCCGTCCAATATTGCTGTGGTTGCCGTCGCTGCTGGCGATGGCCTGAAAACCCTGATGAAAAGCGCCGGCCTAGGTGTGACTTCGATAGTTGATGGTGGCGACACAATGAACTCATCTGTCGCAGATTTACTTGCAGCCGTTGAAACGGCTCCCTCTAATCACGTAATACTGCTGCCAAACAATAAAAATATCGTCCCAGCGGCGCAACAGGTCCCTGCCCTGACAGGCAAGACTGTGAGAGTTGTTCCCACCTGCTCCGTACAAACAGGAATTGCCGCTCTAGTGGCACTAAGACTTGACCAAAACATTGACGAAAACGCAGAAGCAATGAATGAAGTCATGAGTGAAGTTGGAGAAGGGCGTATTTGCAAAGCTACAAAAAACGTCACGATCAACCAGCATGAAATACACAAGGGGATGACGTTTGGAACGTTCAACGACAACATTATTACAGTTGATCAAGATCCATTAATTGTTCTGACTGAGTTAATTAAAACCCAATCTGATCAAGCCGAGATCGTGACGGTGTACACAGGGGAAATGGTGGACTCCGAACAAATCGAAGAAACTACTAAAATACTAATCAACCAATTCGACACCATAGATATCGAGGTTGTTTACGGAGGACAGCCGCACTACGACTACCTCATTGCAGTAGAGTAACCTAACCATAAATGCCGGTTGAATCGCTGTCCTCTTTCATGCGAACAACAATTGGCAAAGTTTCCGGAGAGCGTTAATGAGCATCGCAGTTGTCACTGATAGTACTTCCGATCTGCCAGCAGAACTAGCAAAAAAACACAACATCAACGTCGTTCCTCTTAATGTCCATATCGAGGATCAAACGTTTCTTGACGGCATAACTATTTCAGCCGATGAGATGTACGAGAAATTACCTAATACCAAGGTAATTCCCACTACGTCCGCTCCATCCGCCGGGACTTTTATGGAGCTTTACAAAAAGCTCGCTGAAACACATGACGAAATCATTTCAATACATTTATCTTCCAAATTGAGCCTTACACACAACTCTGCAGTAAACGCCGTGTCAGAAATGGGCTCAACCAACACCCGCATTGAAATAGTAGACACCCAACTAGCCTCAATGAGCCTTGGCTGGGTGTCGGTACAAGTCGCAACTGCAGTAGCTGCCGGTTCTACATTGGATGAAGCCGTGGAATTAGCAAACGATCTCAGCACGCGTGGAGTGTTTTTGGGAATGGTGGATACACTCGAATACCTAGTTAGGGGTGGCCGAATAGGTAAAGCCCAAGGATTCGTTGGGTCGATATTGCGCGTTAAGCCAATTTTGACTATACACGAGGGTGAAGCGCATCCATTAGAGCGAGCCCGCAGTCGCAGCAAAGGAATTGCAAGGCTCAAATCACTTGTCGAGGAACACGCCCCGCTTGAAAAACTAGCAGTCCTGTACACAACCGATCTATCAGATGCTCAGGCAATCGCTCAAGAAGTCTCAGAATTCGACCCGGATGGTGACACCATAGTAGCCCAACTAGGTCCAGTAGTTGGTAACTATGTTGGTCCAGGAACACTTGGCCTCGCAATGATCAAGGCCAAGCCCAGCTGATGCAGGGCAGTGGACGTTATTCAAGACAGACATCGTCGGATCATGCAACAAAATCGCTCACAAACGTTCTAGGTTTGGAACGGAGGCTTGAATTTACTGATCGGGCGGTGATGGGCGGATTTGACCGGTTCATCAATCATCTGTCCGCACAATTGGGATGGATTCGCGATGTTGAGCCTTTGAAAGGTACCACCTACGCAGCTTTATCACCGGGACAACGACACCGCTGGGCCTCAGCAATTATCGGTCGTTTGAATAGTGCACATTCAGGGCAACAAATAACCGAACAACCAAAGTCGACAACCACATCAAGCGCGAAACCTCAATCCTCTGCAACTAAAGCAAAGTACCGTCTTGACACTCCACTATCCAATCTGAATTTCATCCATAAAGCTACGCGTTCGAAGTTAGCTCGTATAGAAATCACAAATTTACGAGATCTCTTGCGATTATTCCCAAATCGCCACGTCGACTATTCAAAAGTGACAAAAATTCAAGATGCAATTTACGGTGAAATGGCAACCGTGGTTGGACGAGTCATTCGATCTGAAGTTGCAAAAATTGGGCCTCCCCCAGGTGCTGCGAAAATTGTAATAGACGATGGTAGCGAGCTTCTTGAAGCCACCTTTTTCAGGCAAAGGTATCTTGCCCACACGATCAAACAGGGCAGTTTGATCACACTCAGCGGAGAGATTAGATCATTCAACAACCGCTTACAAATGCAAAATCCCGAACATGAGCAACTTTATGCCTCGAGTTCACGTAACTCTGCAGATAATGAATCACAGCTAACACATGCCGGCATCCTGCTCCCTGTCTATCCGTCAACTGACGGGCTAGCCCAGCGATCTCTTCGCTCTGCCACGAGAAAGTCATTGGACGTCGGGCTACCGCTACTTGATGAGTTTCTAACTCAAGCCCTAAAAAACCGCCATTCATTCCCAGATTTAAACGAAGCATATGAGTCTATCCACTACCCAAAATCGCTGGACGATCAACTCCACGCTCGTAGACGATTAGCTTTCGACGAGCTTTTTATGTATCAGTTAGCAGCCTTGAAAAAGAGATGGGAGTGGAGGGATCAAGAAGGCGGAATACTGATAGATCGCGAAAACGGTCAACTAGTTGTCGACTCATTCCTAAGTTCACTAGAATTTCATCTCACAATTGATCAGAAAGAGTCTTTGAATGCGCTATTAGAAGACATGTCATCGGGTGCTCCAATGGGCCGGTTATTACAAGGCGAGGTCGGAAGCGGTAAAACAGTGGTAGCCTTGTGCGCGCTTCTCGCGGTAACCTCAGCCGGCTACCAAGGCACCTTTATGGCGCCGACAGAAGTGCTTGCTGAACAACACTTCCTGAGCATATCAAACCAGCTCAACGCGGAATCGTTATCTAACGAACCGCGAGATACAGTACGACAAGCGATCCTGCCATCAAGTGATAATCAGCGCATCAACATCGTCTTGCTTACCGGTAGTCTACAGCGATCAGTAAAATCACGAATTCAGCAGATGATCGCCGATGGTGAAGCCGATCTCATCATCGGAACCCATGCGCTACTACAGGACCAAGTGATTATCCCACGGCTAGGTCTCGCTGTCGTAGATGAACAACACAGATTTGGTGTTGAACAACGCGGTGCGTTAACCCGCCAAAAACCGCGTCCACACCTACTCGGCATGTCTGCCACACCCATCCCCCGAACATTGTCGCTAACAATATACGGTGACCTAGACATTACGACATTAAAAATTCTGCCCGAAGGACGCCAACCCATCACGACGACTCTAGCAACGAATCAGGTCACAAAAAACCATGCTTATGAGTTGGTCCGTCAACAGGTAGCTCGTGGCAAACAGGCATTTGTCGTCTGCCCACTAATCGAGCCATCTGACTCAATCGAATCCGCTTCAGCGTTAGAGGAACTAAAACATCTTCAACAGGGTGAATTCAAGGACATCCGGGTCGGCCTATTGCATGGACGTATGAAGCTAGCCGAAAAACAAGATGTCATGGAACGTGTCAGGAACAAGCAAGTCGACGTTTTAGTAGCTACCCCAGTCATTGAAGTCGGTATGGACATCCCTAATGCAACGGTAATGATGATAATGAGCGCTAATCGATTCGGCCTAGCCCAACTTCACCAGTTGAGAGGGAGAGTCGGAAGAGGCGAAGACGAAAGTTACTGTGTTTTGATGGCAAATTCCAAAGGTGACCTAGCAAACGAGCGTATCGAAGCAATGGTCAAGTATTCGGACGGTTTCATACTAGCCGAAGAAGACTTAAGGATCCGTGGTCCAGGAGACTTCATGGGAACCCGTCAGAGTGGCTGGGACGAACTAAAAATTGCAACCATCGACGATGTTGATTTGCTACAAATAGCCCGCAAGGAAGCCGCTGACCTAATGGCAGACGGAACCCTAGATACCCTTAATGCAAATCCCAAACTTGCATCTGAATTGACAAGAGTGACAACCGAACATATTGCAGAGTTTTCTTAGAACACAATCTTTTGGATTAAGAAGAAACAATGAGTCCATCAAAAATACTGGTGACCGGAATGAGTGGTCTCATCGGGGGTCTTGCAGGTCGTGAGTTTGCAAAAACATACGAAGTCAGTGCATTAGGCCGCAATAAAGTCGAAGGATTTCCAACAACCGTGACGGATATTGGAGACGGGATTGACAATATTCTTCCTGCTCTGGAAGGCGTGGACACTGTAGTTCACATGGCAGCCTCGCGTGGAAATGTCCCGCCAGAAATACACATTAAGGCAAACATAACCGGTGTCTACAACCTATTTGAAGCTTCCAGACTGGCAGGAGTGAAGCGAATTGTTGCCGCAAGCAGCGGCGCTGTAGTTGCTGGTTTTGAGCAAATAGAGCCTTACAGGTCAATCATTCACGCCCCAGACTTCAAAATCCCATCCCCGCGGCCTCTGATCACCGTTCAGGATCCAGTCCGGCCAGTTGGATTTTATACTGTTTCGAAAATGTTTACCGAGAACTTAGCCTGGATGTATTCAGAACAGCATGGGATGTCGATAATCTGTGTTCGGATAGGTAAAGTCGAGGTGAACGACATTCCCTTAAATACACGCAATGCAGCCGTCTGGTGCAGCCATCGGGATATCATTCAGATGATCGATAAAGCTGTCCATGCACCAAATGATCTGAAATACGCTGTAGTTTTCGCTTGCTCAGACAACCCCACGAGATGGCGAGATATTGAACACGCTAAAGAAATACTGGGATTTGTACCAGAAGACAGTTCTGCAAATCACGGATTCTAGGAGAACTAGATGAGCACAGGGCCTAAGGGTCCAGAACAACTAATTGAAATGCACACTCCGGAAGGTGTGAGTGAGCGTTTGAAAAAAGGGACGCCTCAAAGCTATCTCAAAGACATGGTATATGGCGGTATCGACGGCACCATCACCACCTTTGCCATTGTATCGGGGGTGGTGGGCGCAGATCTAGCATCAGGAATTGTCGTAATTCTAGGCCTAGCAAACCTTTTTGCAGATGGCTTCTCCATGGCTGTAAGCAATTTTTTAGGCACACGGGCTGAGCAACAATTCGTTCATATGGTTCGAACCGATGAAGAAAGAGAAATCGAACTAATACCAGATGGCGAACGGGAAGAGATAAGACAGATTTACGCCCGTAAGGGATTTGACGGTGATCTGTTAGAGCAGGTCGTGCAAGTAATCACGTCAGATAAGAAAGTCTGGGTTGACACAATGCTCCAAGAGGAACATAGCCTATCGCTCGAAGGCCCTGACCCTAGGCGATCTGCTTGGTTGACGTTTATTACATTCGTAATTGCAGGATTCGTTCCTATAACTCCATTCATCATTAACTTAGTAGGTAACAACGTGATGTCCAACCCATTTCTCTGGAGTGCGATCGCCACAGCAACTACATTCTTCGCAATTGGTATATTCAAAGCCAAAGTAGTTAGAGCGAACAAGATACGATCTGGAATAGAAACAGTAGCCATAGGTGGAATTGCTGCGACGATGGCATACGGAATAGGTTGGCTCCTTCGAGGCGTCGCAGACAACATCTAAATCAATATGACAAACAAGCTAGGATAAAAAGATTAAAAAAATATATAAAACGCCTCCGACCAAATTCAAGCCCGCGCCCAATCTAGGTCGAGAACTTAAGGGACTGGTGATCATCAACACTGGGAACGGTAAAGGTAAAAGCACCGCTGGATTCGGAACCATGTTCAGGGCATGGGGGCGCGGGATGAATACCTGCGCCATCCAATTCATTAAAAGCGAAAAATCCCAATACGGTGAACAACTGGCTGCTGAAAAAATAGGCATAGAAATAATCGCGTCAGGTCGGGGTTTTACCTGGACTTCTAAGGATCTATCTGAAGACGAATCACGAGCAAAAAATGGCTGGCGTATAGCGAAGGAGAAAATTGAATCTAACGAATACGACTTAATCCTTCTCGATGAAATCACATATCCAATATCATTCGGATGGATAGATCTTCACGAAGTTGTTAGCACATTAAACGACAAACCAAAAATGTTGCATGTGATACTCACTGGACGTGACGCAGAACCTGGCCTTATACAGGCAGCGGACCTAGTCACCGAGATGACTGAAATTAAACACCCATATGCTGATCAGGGAATACCAGCGCAAAAAGGTATTGAATTCTAATCTCAGTAACGGATATTTAGATCAAAAATATCGGGGAGCTCCGAACCATGACTAGAAAAAAAATTCTCATTACGGGAATGAGCGGGTTGATTGGAGGGATTGTTGGTCGCCACCTCGATTCACTTGGCTATGAAATAAGAGCATTAAACCGTAGTCAAGTCGAAGGGTTCGACACAGTACGGGCGGATATCACAGACCCTGATAGTATCGGTCCCGCTTTCGAAGGTATCGATACTGTCATCCACCTCGCTGCCTATCTAGGTGACGATGACTTAGCACAGATCAATATCAACATAACAGGTACCTACAACATATTCGAAGCGGCAAAAAACGCCGGTGTGAAGAGAGTGATTTTTGGTTCTTCCGGAGCCACAATGATGGCAGCGGAAAGGCACGAACCGTTTAAGACAATGGTCGAGGGACGTATTGACGATATATCTGACCCCCGTCCGATGATGAACCACCTGAGCCCACCACACCCTGACCGCATGTACGGTGTAGCTAAAATCGCTGGAGAGGCAATGGCGAGACTTTTCGCAGAACATCACGGGTCAGCAATTGTTGCTCGTATTGGAAGAGTCCGAAAAGAAGATCAACCTGCCAACGTTCGTGAGGCCTCAGTTCATTTCAGCCACCGAGACGTGGCTCAATTTTTCGAAAAATGCGTGAAAGCACCAGATGAAATTAAGTGGGATGTCTTCTATGGGGTTTCAGATAATTTCACTCGGTTCCGAGACATCGATCACCCTCAAAAAATGATCGGTTATAGACCACAAGACGGAATCAGACATTGGCCGACAAAGTGAATATCTCTCCCCACAAATAACGGAATCGTACGACACCCGACTTATGACATGGGTATAAGAACCAGTTGGCTAAAAAGGATTAAATATTCGAGTTAATCACTTTCTAAAAAAGTCATCCTCAATCAGACCATGACCTGTCCACCATCACACTGGATAGTTTGCCCTGTTATATTCCTTGATTCTTCCGAGGCAAGAAACACCGCAAGTGAGCCTATATCAGAAGGTTCTTGAGGTCGTCCCATTGGTATCACTTCTTTTAAGGACGCCATGAACACCTCATATTTTTCCTTCCCAACTACCGCCTCATCACCAAGAGCCTCGCGCTCGTTCATCCAGTCTTGGTGAAATTGAGTCCAGATCCGACCTGGTGCAATTGCATTAACATTTATGTTCTCTGCGGCGAATTCTCTTGCGAGAGCCTGAGTGTAGGCAATAACTGACATTTTTGTGGTCGCATAGTACGCTGTTATGTATTTAGCAGCCTTTGCTGCAACAGACGAAATATTTATGATCTTGCCGGCTTTTCGCTCACGCATCTGCGGTAAAACTGCCTCGGTCACATCAACCAAACCTTTCACATTAACTTTCCAAGTGAAATCCCAGTCAACATCGCGAAATGAAGTACCTGTGGAGCCTGGTGCACCTGCCACCCCAGCATTATTGACCAGAATATCTATCTGGCCAGCTTGATCAGTTAACTCGTTGACTCCAGCCGTTACCGAACCTTTATCTGTTACGTCCATCTTTACCGTATATACCTTCCTTCCCATGCCCTCAACTTGACCAGCTGCTTGTCTTAAGTTCTCATCACTAAGATCTGCAATAGCTATATCGGCTCCCTGCTCAGCCATTTTGAGAACGATCCCCAATCCAAGACCCTGTCCGCCACCAGTAATCAGCGCGACCTTTTCATTTAAATCTGCAAACATTTGTATTTTCTACCTTTTGTTAAAACTGGTCTTCTAAAAATATCTGAGCCTAAAATCGACACTTTTCTTAAGTGTCAAGCTGTTATATATGCCAATCTACCAAGAAATCATCACAAGATGGTCGGAAGTGCTACCGAAGCTTTGAAAACACTTGATCGGTCGCCAACTGGAGAAATTTGTATGGACGAATCTAAAACTCAGCCTACTAACGTCCCCACAAAACCAACAATCCGCATTACCATGCTGCCGACAGATTGAACAACATCGCGTTTTTTCGCATTCAAGGAACATAATGCCTACTAACGTTTCTACAAAAACTAAGTTTCAGCCAGATCCGCATTGGGCAAAAGTCCCCCACGGTGTTTGGATGCGCGAAGCAACGTCGGTAGCTGTAGATAAAAACGATAACGTATTCGTTTTTAACAGAGGCAACAAGCCAGTCTTGGTATTCAACCAACTCGGTGATGTCATAGATATGTGGGGTAACGACAACCCCCCCGATAAGGTCCGAATTATTCGTGACCCCTATGGAAATGCCTCGCAGTTCTGGGACACGTGGTTCAATCGTCCACATGCAATAACCATCGACCATGAGGACAATGTATGGCTGGTAGATGACAACGGGCACCAGATTCACAAAATGTCAAAGACCGGTAAATACCTGATGACTATCGGGTCAGGGACACCTGCCCCGAAACAAAGTGGTGATATGTTTCACCGCCCAACCGATGTGGCCATTTCCGAGAAGACTGGGGAAATTTTCATATCGGACGGCTATGACAATTCGCGGGTACATAGACTAGATCCTGAAGGCAATCTCATTAAGTCATGGGGTGTTATCGGTACTGACCCAGGTGAGTTCAATGTACCTCACAATATCGCTCTTATCGATGACGAGGAAGTGATCGTATGCGACAGAGAGAATTACCGTGTTCAGGTTTTCTCACTAGATGGCACATTTCTTCGTATGTGGCCAGTTCACAAAGCAGTAGCTGTAGAAGTGACAGGTTCAGGTGATGATGTTCGCATATATGTAGCCGAACAGGGACCTACAAAAGGATCCCCCAACCGCGGGGAGCCAAACCTTGGTAACCGGGTAGGAATTTACGATCGTGAAGGAAACAGAATCACAAGATTTGGGTCAACTCAGATCGGAGAGGAACCAGATCAATTCCTATGGCCACACAGTATTGCGATTGACTCAAAAGGAGATATTTACGTCGCTGAAGTTTCTTACGTGGAATGGGGAATGGCCCAAAATCCCAGACGAGAAATGGCATCACTTCGAAAATGGTGCCGAAAAGATAACTAGCAGCTCCGTTCTAAAACATCAATTAACCACCACCTGTCAGTGGGTAACAATACCGGCCGCTTAGACAACTTTTAAACCGCACACAAGAAATCAGGTTCAAACATCTATGAGCAATGTAACGATTAGAGATATCAAAACAATTTTGACCGAGCCGGACAATATCAGGCTGGTTATCGTCAAAATCGAAACTTCTGAACCGGGCCTATACGGTGTTGGATGTGCAACTTTTACACAACGTCCTACAACGGTTCACGCAGCTGTCAATGACTACCTGCGACCTTTCTTAATAGGTCGAAATGTTGCTGATATAGAGGATATTTGGCAGTCATCCTACGTATCGTCTTACTGGCGGAACGGTCCCGTGTTAAACAACGCCCTTTCCGGTGTGGATCAGGCCCTGTGGGACATCAAGGGCAAAATGGCAAACATGCCTGTCTATGACCTATTGGGAGGTCGTGCAAGGGAGGCCGCTCCTGTATACGTCCACGCATCTGGTGAAACCCATGAAGAGGTCGGAGATAAAGTTCAAGCCTTCGTCGAGCAAGGCTTTCATCATGTCAGGGTACAGATGTCCACTCCAGGATATGCAACTTACGGAAACAAGGGCGCAGCTTCCGGGGGTGATACCAGTGCAAACCGTAATACGCTTGACGGTCCGATAGCGGCTACCTCTTGGCTACGAGATTACGACCAAAATAAAAACTATGCCCATCCTGGAGGAGTGTTTGAACCAAAACCCTATATGCGCTCCGCATTGGGGTTATTTGAGTACATAAGAAACCGCTTCGGATTCGGACTTGAAATACTTCATGACGTTCACGAAAGGATCCCACCGATACTAGGAGTATGGTTTGCCAAAGAGGTGGAGAAGTATCAACTTTTCTTTCTGGAAGATTTGTTCAGCCCTGAAGACAACGACTACTTCAGGATGGTCAGAGAACAGACTTCAACACCTATCGCAATGGGAGAATTGTGGAATAGCCCACATGAAGTAATTCCAATGATCCAGGATCGTCTCATCGACTTTATACGCATACACATGTCACAAATCGGAGGGATCACTCCCGCCAAAAAAATTGCTTCAATGGGTGAACTGTACAGTGTCAGAACTGCCTGGCATGGACCAGGTGACACGTCACCAGTCGGTCACGCTGCCAACATGATGCTTAATCTAAATACTCATAATTTTGGCATACAGGAAGCTGCAATACCCGGAGAACGTACCCGGGAGATGTTCCCGGGAATGCCAACCCTCAGAGACGGGATGATGTGGTCCAATAGCCAGCCTGGATTGGGAATTGATATCGATGAAAAAATGGCCGCAAAATTTCCATGCAAAGAGAGGGAATTCGGAGGAGCATGGGACACCGTTCGGCGGGCCGACGGGTCAATGGTTAAACCTTAAATGTAAGCATCTTTACCCCGACAGCTAATGTAACCGAAGGAGAATATATTGACTGCGAGTAAAGCTGATACTTCGAGGACGTCCACAGTACCTAAATATACCTTTGCTAAGACCCTAGCAGAGCAAGAAGACCAGCTGAAATCAAACCCAATGATGGAAAGATTTGCAGCCTCAAGAAAATCGCTGTCCAGCGATCCATATCGGCCAACATACCACTACGTCAATCCTGAAAACGATCTCAACGATCCTAACGGACTTTGCTACTGGCAGGACCGCTGGCATCTCTTCTATCAAGGCTATCCAGATTCTGAAAACACCAGCACTGAATCAGGGAGTAAAAAAGTCGTGCACTGGGGGCACGCTGTAAGTGATGATCTTGTTCATTGGAGGGATCTTCCTTATGCGATATATCCTGATCCCGAAGAGTCATGTTTCTCCGGAGCGACACTTGTCGAAAATGATCGTGTCATCGCCATGTACCATGGCGTTGGAGCAGGGAACATGATCGCCCTGTCTGATGACCCGTTGCTACTCAACTGGGAGAAAGTGACAGGGCAGGCTGTCATTCCTATAGCACAGCCTGACGGTTCACCTTGGCCATACAGAGTTTTTGACCCATGCATCTGGAAAAAAGATAACGTCTACTACGCCCTATCAGGTGGAACTTTGCCTCACGAACCCACAGGCAGGCGAACAAGGGCTAATTTTTTGTTCAAATCTAATGATTTAGAGTCGTGGGAATATCTGCATCCATTCATCGAGGGAGACTCATTCACGTTGGTTGGAGATGACGGTGCATGCCCGTACTTTTGGCCTATAGGTAAGAGGCATATCCTGTTATTTTTCAGCCATATGAGCGGAGGGCAAACATTAATCGGTGATTACGATAAGTCTAGAGATAAATTTGTAGTTACAGCACACCACGATTTCAATTTTGGGGCTTTTGGCCCAGGTGGTGTACATGCCCCTTCGGCGACTCCAGATGGTAAGGGTGGAGTAATCGCAATTTTCAACATGAACCCAGCAATGGACACTAAAGGCTGGAATCAGATCATGACACTACCCAGACATCTGTCCTTACTTGGCGACAACAAGATCGAACGCGACAGGCTCAAAATAGAGCCTGCCGGGGACATAGAATCACTGCGGTCAGAGTATAAAAGCTTTAAAGATATTCACCTTCCAGCAAACAATGAGGTAGTAATCCATGAAGTTCAAGGCAGCGCTATGGAGATCATCACCGAAATAGAAATTAACGCGTCCCCTATGATCGAATTGAACGTGTTCAGATCTCCAAACAAGGAAGAGTTTACGCGTATTGCTTTTTACGCAAATCGCGGATATCGAGATTGGGAACGATACGATCAGTGGGAATCAGATAAACGTCTCGCTGCATCCGAAGGATTGATTACGATCGACTCGTCCTATTCATCGGTACTACCTGATGTTTTGTCAAGAGCACCAGAAACAGGACCGGTATTTTTGGATACAGACGAGAATTTAAAATTACGAGTATTTATCGATAAAAGCATTGTAGAAGTATTTGTTAATAGCAAGCAATGCATTGCTATGCGCGTGTATCCGGGGCGCTCTGAAAGCACAGGAATATCATTAAGGTCTCAGGGCAAAGATGCCAAAATTAAAACTCTGGATACTTGGCAGATGAAGGATATTTACTCTGACTAGAAACCTGGTGATCTAATTCCCGTTAGCCTCAACGATTTCCAGCTCCTTTGTAATGTTTATAGATTTATGGATACTTTTATAAACAGGACATGATTCCGGATGCAAATTAAATGCCCGCTGGATAGCGTCCTTTTTCTCTGACATTAACTCGGATGAGACGTTCAAAACATAACTCACATGAACTCGTTTGATAACGAGAACGCCACGGTCTTTTTCTAACTCGCCTACCGATTCTGAATACAATCTACCCGAATCAGCCGGAATCCCGCGGGCCTCAAGGGCTCCGCCAAAAGTTCCAGTCATTCAACCAGCAGCGGCTGCGATTACATAATCCAGTGTTGTCGTGTGGGCCTCATAGACGTCATTGTCAACTCCATAGTGCTGGGCAATTTCACTATGCACTCCAAACATAACTGGCTCGTCACTTGCCGGCACAAAGGCTCGCCTTATCGGGCCTTTGAGACGCTCAATACGTATATGTGATCGATATACAACAGGGTCATCGTTATTTTCCGGCAACTGTTAACTCCTTCTCAAATTAATCCACGCTATGTTAACTGTTAAGGTCCTTTTGTGACCCAGGCCTGTTTGCGAGGCTCACCAATTGATTGCAATAACGCAGTTATATAGCCATAGCAGAAAGCAAATGCAGTGCCTTGTGGATCGTCGCCGCTAATATGTGGCACGTGATCTGGCATCAACATGTATTTATATCCGACTTCCTGATAAACCTTTATCGTCTTTACAAAGTCGATACTTCCCTCATCAGGAAAAGACTCGATGAAATCTAGTTTATGCCCACGAATGTTGCGGAAATGAACATTGAAAATCTTTTCTCGCGTACCAAACCAGCGAATTACGTCAGCTATCTCCTCTCCGGGGTCATCTAACATTTCCGTGACAGTACCCTGACAAAAATTCAACCCGTGATATGGACTTTCATGCATTTGAACAAACTTTTTCATCCCCTCAACTGTGCCTAACAGCCGAGTCACACCCATATAGCCATCGGGAGTGAAAGGATCATGAGGATGACATGCCATACGCACTTTCGCAGATTCCGCCGCAGGAACCACACGTTCCAAAAAATAGTCAATACGATCCCAATTCTCATCTACACCGACAACGCCTGCTATGCCTGGTGGTGCATCTTGATCCATCTTGGCCCATCTGAAAGTAGAGTTACTGGATCCCCCCCGACCTAACTCGCGCTCCGAACGTGGAATACCAATAATGTTCATGTTGTACTTAACTGCCGGAATCCCCACATCACCACACATACGTATGATGTTTTGAACTGACTCAATCTCGCGATCCCTTTCAGGATTTTTGCCAAGCATTATGTTTGGTGACTGAGATTTTTCCAGTGGAGTCGATGAAAGCGGAATCTGAACCATATCTAACTCAATTCCATAAGAATTCAGCTTTTCCTTATGACGAGCGAGATCGTCTTTAGTCCATTCATGTGGGTTGCCCGCAGGATCTGAACACACATTCACCACACCAAGTTGCGCCCATTGCTCAAAATCTGAGTCACTGCGCGCTCCTACCTGTGTTCCAACGTACATATGATTTCCCCTCAATACTCAAGTAACCTGAAACTGGCGGCAGGTTAGCATCTGTGAGTTGTATACGGTGTAAATTAGGGCGCTAATCTAGAATATTAATGCTGTGTATAAATCAGGTTATTGAACTTGAACGTTCAATGGCAGCCGACCAACCAGATCGCAGATTCATTCGCTCCGACTCAGTTATCGACGGTTCATAGCGAGCCGAAGCCTGCCATAGGGAATTTATTTCCTTCTCAGACCGCCAAAGACCAATACCCCGACCTGCCAGTAACGCAGCTCCACGAGCAGTCGTTTCAACTACCTTTGCCACTTCAACAGGACGATCGAGAATATCGGCCTGAAATTGCATCGCAAAAGAATTCGCACTCTGACCGCCATCGGCTCGCAATGGCTCCTGAGACCTTCTACGCCCACTTTCCATAGCAGTAATAACATCAGCCACCTGGTATGCGGTGGACTCGAGAGCTGCACGCACGATGTCATACTTCGTCGTTGCGCGTGTCATACCTGTAATTGAGGCCGTCGCGTGAGGTGCCCAATATGGCGCGCCAAGGCCAACAAACGCGGGTACAAAATAGACTCCATGATGCGATTCGGCCAAAGAAGCCATTTCAGACGTTTCAGCTGCACTTGAAATAATTCCTAACCCATCTCGAAGCCACTGAATTGTCGCCCCGGTCGAAAAAACCGAACCCTCGACGGCATAACATCTCTTCGATCCGACTTGAAACCCCAACGTCGCCAAAAGCCCTCCACGCTCGGATGATTCAAGTGGCGGAATTGTCCCTCGGTTCGTCAAGACAAACGCGCCAGTACCGTAAGTGCATTTGACCTGACCATTTTTAAAACATGCCTGACCGTATAACGCCGCGTGCTGGTCCCCGGCCATTGCAGTAATTGGAATTTCTGCGCCAAAAATCGGCTTGTTGGTAACTCCGAAATCCCCGGCCGAAGCTTTAATTTCTGGAAGCATCACAGGCGGAATGTCAAATAGTTCCATCATCCCTGGATCCCACTGTAAGTCATGAAGGTTCAGTAACATCGTTCGTGAAGCGTTAGTGGAATCAATCGCATGGACAGTCCCGCCAGTCAAACGCCACAGTAGCCAAGAGTCAACAGTACCGAAGCATAATTCACCCGACTTAGCTCTCTTTCTACCGTTGGGAACGGCATCCAAAAGCCAAGATAGTTTCGTTGCACTGAAATATGCGTCGATAACTAATCCTGTAGTTTGCCTGATATCACGAGCATGACTACTCTGGGCAATATCAGCGCATGTATTAGCGGTTCGACGATCTTGCCACACTATTGCATTAGCTAGAGGACGACCTGTCGCACGTTCCCATACGATGGTTGTTTCACGTTGATTTGCTATCCCGATTGCAGCTATATCATTAGGTGTAACTCCAGCTCGACTAATAGCCTGCTCAGAAACACTGATTGCAGATTCAGCGATTTCATTCGGGTCATGTTCCACCCAGCCACGTCGTGGAAAGTACTGAGTGAGCTCTGTCTGAGCAGATGCTATAGGTGTTGCTGAAGAGTCGAAAATTATCGCTCTAGTTGACGTCGTTCCTTGATCGATTGCAAGTATGTGCTCTGCCATATTGGGCATACCCTAGGAAATTGAATAAGTCGTCATGTCATACACAGATAAAATATGTGTAACCGAGAACGATATCTATAACAGTCACCATCAAGTCTCGATTTTTTGAAAATACGAGCGATACGACTTTAGCCTTCTAATATTACGGTCAACTCGTCCATATCTTCTTGGGTCAATTCCCAATCAGCAGCAGCTGCATTCTGTCGAATCTGATCAGGCGTACTCGCCCCAGCGATCACTGAACCTACAGATTTACGTGCAAGAAGCCAGGCAAACGCTATCTCTACCATCGAATGGCCACGCTTTTCAACAAATACTTCAAGCTGATCAAGAACATCGAAGTTAGATCCTGAAAGTCGTTTCGCTTGCGCAGCTGGCGTAAGGGCCAAACGAGTTCCCTCAGGCACTGGCTTATTTCTACGGTACTTTCCCGTCAGAAAACCATGCGCCAACGGAAAGTACGGTAACGTCCCTAAACCGTATTTTTCACTGACAGGAAGGATAGCGCGTTCGACACCACGCTCAAGCATAGAGTACTCAGGCTGCGAAGAAATAAAAGGTCTATATCCATAATGTATAGCCGTCCACTGAGCGTCAGCAATACGCCAAGGATCGAAGTTTGAAAGCCCGATGTAACGAACTTTGCCAGAAGTAACCGCGTCGTCGAGTGCTCTTAATGTCTCCTCAATAGGAGTGTCAGGATCTTGTTGGTGCATCTGATACAGATCAACATGATCCGTCTGAAGCCTTCGTAATGAACCTTCCAAAGAATCCATAATATGCTTACGCGATCCACCATGACCGTGAGGACCATCTTCCCAAACCATTCCAAATTTGGTTGCGATCAATGACTCTTGACGACGATCAGCTAACGCACGGCCAATTATCTCTTCGGATCTTCCATGAGAATAAATATTCGCCGTATCAATAAGATTGATGCCTTGGTCCAATGCTGAAAATATGACTTCCCGAGCTTCCTTGAACTCCATACGACCACCAAAGTTGTTGGTCCCTAGACCGATTACACTGACTTCAAGACCGGAGTTACCAAGATGTCGATATTTCATTATTCCGCTCGTAAATAGTAAGGTTTTTAGTATTCATCAATACCATGATCATCACAAACGCCATGGAGATTTGACAGTAACCTGACGGGTCAAAGTGATTATAGTTACCATTCAACCATTGCTGACAACTCTGTCTGATCCCGAGCAAATAAAAAAGTGACTTTAGAACAAATAGTAATCGGTCTAATCCGAATAGCAGGATCACTTCCTGTACTGCGCTGGGCGCTGGCCGGCGCAATAATCGCCATCATTGTAGATTTCTCTGATCTGTTCTGGATGGGATTTTTAGATCTTGGTGGCCTAGGCAATTATCAAGCGTTCGATAAGTGGATCGATATCGTCTACATGCTCGCTTTCTTATGGGTAGCAAACAGATGGAACGGTATGGAACGTACCGTAGCGATCGGACTGTTTGTGTTCCGCATGATCGGATTCATCACTTTCGAATTAACGGGTGCACGACCGATCTTACTAACATTCCCAAATGTTTTTGAGTTTTGGTTCGTATTTGTAGCAATCAGGCTTCACTACTGGCCAAACTACGAGATGAACCGCTCAAGAATCATAAAATGGCTGATTATTTGCAGTACTCTCAAACTTGGTCAAGAATGGGTTTTGCACGGAGGCCGTTATCTGGACAGCTTTACTTTCTTTGAAGCAGTTACAGCGATTTGGGATTTCGTTTCTTTCTGGTCATAAGTTTTACCAGAAAAAGAATGTTGTTAACCCAGATATCACCAGACTAATGCATCGCCTTCACGACGTGGGTCTGAAGCAGCAAAAAGTGTACCGTTTTTAATGTCGACCTGAATAGCACCTTCGCTTCCTGCCCCACCCCACATACCAGTAGATTGAATCAGGTGACCGCGCTTTTTCAAACAATTAATGACCTCTTCACCTGCCCTGTCCTCAATCTGAAGAGATTCGATGTCTTTGTGTGGATACGCTGAACCCATCCCCGCTTGTATATGCGTCCATCGGGGTCCGTCTATAGCCTCGCTGACACTGAGCCCGTAGTCAAAAACTCCAGTAACAATTTGCATATTGGTCTGAACCTGGGTATCAGCTCCCGGTGTTCCACAAACCAATTCCAATTTACCACCTTGTTCGACGGGTGAAGAGAAAACCATAAGCGGATTCATAGTATGCCGAACTCTTTGTCCGGGGTTCAAATAGTCAATATGCCCAGAATCCAGATGCCAATATGTCATTCTATTATTCAAAAGAATTCCGGTCGATCCGGCAATAACGCAAGAACCGAACGCAGTCTGGATGCTTTGAAGCTCACCAACAGAATTGCCCCATCGGTCTACCACGCAAAAATGTGTAGTGTCACTCCCTGCCTTATGCAGACGACCACCTTTTCGATGTTTTTTTTCAGAATTAGGTGGACGGTCCATATACTCCCATGGATCCCCTTCTGGAACATTTTTTGCAGCATAATCAACATCAATTAGCTGAGCACGTTGAGATAGATAAGCTGGATCAAGCATTCCCTCAATAGGAACGTCAACATAACGAGGGTCAGCTAAGTAGGCCTCACGATCAGCAAATGCAAGCTTCTTAGCCTCAACCATCAAATGGACCGACTCTGAAGACATGTATTCATATTGCCCGGGATCAAAATGCTCGAATATTCCTAATTCCTGCAGCAAAACGTGCCCACTGGAATTAGGAGGTGCCTCATACACGGTTCTACCTCGATATCTAATTGCAACGGGCTCCTGCCATTCAACTTTGTGACGTCTCAGATCCTCGTAAGTGATAAGACCGCCATTCTGTTCAGAATATCTCGATATTTCTCGCGCAATATCACCTTCATAAAACGCATCTCTTCCCTGATCCGCTATGACACGGTATGTACGCGCCAGGTCTGGGTTCCTGCGCAACTCACCAGGCTTTAACCACTCCCCGCCGGGAGCAAATACAGGGCCCGAAGTAGGGGAGCTTTTCAGAACGGGATTTTGCATAGCAGTGCGCGCTTGGAATTCAGAAACAGGTACCCCCTCCTCGCATAACTCAACTGCTGGCTCCAAGCACTTTGATAACGCCAGAGATCCATATTTCGAATGTGCCGAAAGCAAGGCATCGACAATCCCCGGCACAGAGGTGCCTAAAACGCCGGTGATGGGTATTCCGTTGTGATACTTGTCGGGCGTTGCTTTAGTAGGTGCGGCGCCTGTACCGTTTACGACTTCCACTGTCTTATTCGCCGACATATGAACCATAGCGAATCCGTCACCGCCAATGGAAGACCCTTGAGGTTCGGCCGGGCCCAGTGCGAATGCTACCGCTATCGCTGCGTCGACAGCGTTACCACCCTGATGAAGAATCCGCATGCCTGCTTGTGCAGCCATCGGGTGATTAGCCACAACTGCGCCTTTGCTGCCTATCTTCGGTGGCCGATAAGCTTCACCAATGATTCCGTGCGGAGAGTCGCTAATTTTCATAGAAAATACAACGCCTGAAGTTACTAGTGATGATCTAACGTTTCACAGAGTTTAGCAGTGATTCAACTATCCACTTACCTTAGCAGCACAATATTATTCGATCGCATACTTCGAGTATCCAAAGAGATATAACCTCTATTTGGATTCCCTCGTCAAATTACGGTTGTACCTGTTCAGATTCAGAGTAATGCAATACAAACCCAGCATCTGAAAATGCGTCCCAAACAATTCCCATAGCCATATCAATTTCTTCTTTCGCAGCATCGGTAACATTGCACTCCGACGCAAGAAAACAATCCCCTGAATAATGCTGCTGAATACGATCAAGCTCTCCACAAACTTCAGCTATGGAATCCGAATATTTACCATCGGGCAGCTGAGACAAGTTTTCTAAATTACAAGGACCGGTCCGAAACGAAACCACTTTCCAATCAAGTGGTCCACTAGCTTCACTCATAGTTCGAGCCTGCTGTGCCATCCACGGTGTGATCTGGCTAGGAACCATTGCCGCCAACGAACTCATGCTCTCCTGGTTTATCTTCTTCTTTTCTGACATCACATCAAAACTATCCTTTGTGGTTGCCACCCACTTAGGCGCAAAAGGTGCCAGCACAACAATTGAGAAAGATATAACGATTAAAAATATCGTGAACATCGATGGATTCCGAAGTTCACGCCTAAATCGGGCAAAAAGAGTTGTTTCGTTATGAAATGAAAAATCCATTTAAAAAAGGTTATACAAATTTCGATTGGAGGCGACGTATCAGGTTTAAATTATTAGAAATATTTTTTCAAACAACCAAGATCTTCAAAAAGACTATCAATGCATAAAAAGCCTGATCTTATTTTCTCACAAGATGACAATTTGGGTCATTCACGTATTTGCTCTTGATCATCAACCTGGATGCCAAACCCCGCATCCGAAAACGCTACTTTTAGATGATCTAAGACAATTTGCAGCTCCACTACCGCCTCATTAGGAATGATGCAGTCAGAAGTCTGGGCACAGTCCGACGCATAAGTCATTTGGATTTTATCGAGGTTTTTGCACGCCGTTTCAATCGCGTATGCATATTTACCAACAGGCAACTGGGACATGTGCTCAGGCAAGCACGGACCGTGTTTGAACGATACACCTCTCCACTCAATCGGAACCTCAGCACTCTGCATTCGGGTGGCCTGCATTCTTAGGAACGGATATATCCAACTTGCAGCCGTAACGTTCACGAAATGACGCTCTCTCGATAACTCAACAACACTCCAATTCTCTTGAGCGACTTTCGAAACTTTCGGATAAACAATGGAAATCGGTATAGAGGCCACAACCAGTGCTATTAAAAAGACCGTCCGCATCGGAGGATTTCGTAAGTGCTGCCTTATTCGACCTCTGAGGGGTCTATCATCGCCGACAAAAGTGATTTCTGCCAAGCCCGGATGCTTCTTTCCGAAATCATCCGGAGCGTGGTCTGAGTTGTCAGGCGTATGACTCGATTTGCTCAAAATTTTATCGTAACGATACTAATAGGGATCGACTCTAAAATCAGAAACAACATCCTCATTTAATTCAAATCCGAGTCCTGGTCGATCAGGGACAGAAATCGTTCCATCAACAGAAATTTCGAATTGAGGTATAAGCAAGTTTTCTACAAGTGGAGATGGTGGAAAAGCAATAGGGAATTCAAAATATGGCATGTTAGGGGCAACCGCCGCCAGATGTATTTGCGCTGCAACACCAACGACATGGCACCATGTGTGTGGAATACAAAGAGCCCCAAATCGATAGGCATCTTCAGCAACGTTCAATATTTCATGCATTCCACCTGCGCGCACGGCACTTGGCTGTACAACATCCAGTCGCCCGCGACGCAAAAGATCAGCAAATTCGTGGCGAGTACTGAATCCCCAGTCCCCAACTGCTATACGAATACTCGTCGCTTCGGCAAGTCGACGGTAACCCTCAATGTTGTCTGCGGGCAGAGGAGCTTCAATGAAAAATGGTTTGAATTCCTCAATTTCTTCAATCGTTCGCAAGGCTTGTCCTACATCTCGCCATCGGTTCTGGACATCAATCATTAAATCTCGTTTCGAACCCAAAATCGATCTAGCTTTCTGAACGACTGCCACATCCGTCTCAACATCAACATTTCCAAACTGGCCGGGCCATTCCTCGATCTTGACGGCTTTCAATCCACGGGAAAGAGCGATATTCATCCGCTCAGCGAGTTCATCAAGATTTGAACCGGGCGGATAAACCGTCGCGTAAGGGGTAACCCGTTTCAATGGTTCAATATCACTGGCGGTAGTGGCAAATGAACGCCATATCAATTCATGTACAGGTTTTCCAGACGCTTTGCCTGATATGTCCCACAGCGCTGTTTCGACCGCTCCAATAGCACCTATTACAACTCCCCTACGCCCAAAAACTCCCGTGGAGTTATACATTTTCTGCCATAGGCGTTGAACTTGCCTCGGGTCTTCTCCCAAAAGTAAAACCTCAAGACCCAGGCTTGCACGAACGATCGCATCAATAATAATGCTCGGAGCTTCACATTGACCTATACCACTGATCCCTTCATCAGTGTTAACTCTCACCAAAGTCATGTCGTACCCGCCGGTGCTAGCAGGTGCACCATCCGATTCTGAAAAAGACGGATTCCAAGATATTACGGTCCCATCAGAATCGTCACGGAGAGCGATGGTTTCAATACTGGTGATTTTCATTTACACGCGTCATCTTTCTATTCATTCATCAGGTCAACTTTTTTCACTCCGTCAGGAAAATAACTCTGAAGTCGCTCATATTCTGAACGAAGATCTTTCTGGGGCTCCCAATCCGCTCCATATCGAACACCGCGAACTCCTGCCTGAAGCATTTCTTTGGTACAACCGAAGCAGGGTCTCCAAGTTGTATACAAAAGTGATCCATCCACCGATATTCCGAAGCGGGCTGCGGACAGCAAAGCGTTTTGCTCAGCATGAACACATATACACAGGTCGTAACCTGTGCCCGATGGGTATTGTTCACGGTTTGAACAACGATCGCATCCACCCGCATCACAGTTCGTCGTTCCATGCGGGGTGCCATTGTAGCCGGTCGAGACAATATGCCCTTCACGAGCGAGTACTGCTCCAATATGGCTACCCTTACAGTTAGCTCTGGCTCTCACACCTACTGCTATCGACATCATATACTCGTCAATACTAGGTCGAATCGGTATCGTATCTGACAACGGGGATAACATCCTTGTTAACTATGCTGTGAACTTTTTTAGGATAGCCATACACTATTTTCAAGTCTCTTCACTGCTATCCTAGCTTGAGATCGAATATTGTGCCCCAGAATTCAAGCTTATGTTGAGGCGCGATACTCGAACATTGACCGAAACATCACTAGCTTTTCGCAATTAATTAATCGATGACATCAACTTCGTCTGGTTTTCCCCCCAACTCTGACTCCCTTCCAAATTCACAAGGCCGATTTGGCCCTTATGGAGGAAAATTTGTACCTGAAACGTTGATGGCAGCGCTTGATGAACTGGAAGTTGCATTTAATGACGCCAAACAAGATGATTCTTTTTGGGAAGAGTTTGAAGATCTACTTGCGAACTACGTAGGTCGGCCAACCGCCCTGTATCACGCTAAAAACCTGACAGAAAAGCTTGGCACAAGCCAGATTTACATCAAACGCGAAGACCTCAATCACACTGGCGCACACAAGATCAATAATGCCATTGGCCAAGCGCTTTTGGCGAAACGCCTAGGCAAAAACCGTATTATCGCCGAAACAGGAGCTGGGCAGCACGGAGTTGCAACCGCAACGGTTTGCGCCCAGATGGGTCTCGAATGCATCGTATACATGGGCGAGGAAGATATCAGACGACAATCCCCAAACGTTTACAGAATGCGGGAACTTGGCGCATCGGTCGAATCAGTCACATCCGGCAGCAGAACGTTGAAAGACGCCATTAATGAAGCAATCCGTGATTGGGTTTCAAACGTAGAAACCACGCACTACATTATTGGCAGTGCGGTAGGTCCACATCCATACCCAAAATTAGTCCGGGATTTTCAATCTATTATCGGTGCCGAAGCCCGTAAACAAATTATAAAAATGGCAGGGCGCCTTCCAGATTACGTGGTGGCTTGCGTGGGAGGCGGATCAAACGCAATAGGTATTTTTTCCGGATTCATAAAAGATACCAAAGTCGGATTAGTAGGGGTTGAAGCATCAGGCGAAGGTCTCGATGGTCGGCACGCTGCAACCATGACAAAAGGACGCCCCGGTGTACTGCATGGCTCATTCAGCTACTTACTACAAGACGAGTACGGTCAGGTGACCGAAGCACATAGCATTTCAGCAGGGCTTGACTATCCAGGAGTAGGACCTGAACACAGTTACCTTAAGGATTCAGAGCGCGCGACCTACGTGTCAGCAACTGATGACGATGCCCTTGCAGGATTTAGGTTGCTCAGTCGAACCGAGGGGATAATTCCTGCACTAGAACCTGCACACGCCATTGGGTACATGATGAAATGGGTCCCAACGTTGTCAAAAGACCAAATTGTATTGCTGCTGTTAAGTGGTCGTGGTGATAAAGATCTCGAAACGGTTGCTGCAGCTTCTGGCGTGGAATTCTGATAATTACTATTTGATTTAATCCCACATATAGAATCACGTAACGCAACCACAACCAAATTGGCCAGAAGTATTTCTATCGCATGTCAGAAACCAAATCTCCAATGGCAGGTCCGCTAGAAGGAATCCGTGTTATCGAATTCGGCAGTTTTGTAGCGGGACCTTGGGGCGCCCAACTGTTAGCCGATATGGGCGCCGATGTCATAAAAGTCGAGCCGCCGTCCGGGGATCCATGGAGACACGCCACTTCGTTCGCACCTAACGAAAGCCGCGTATTCCTTCCCTTAAACAGGGGCGTACGAAGCATCTGCATCGACCTGAAACGAAAATCAGCACGAAATGTCCTACGTAAATTAATCAAATCTTCAGACGGGATTATTTCAAATAACCGTGTTGAAACAGCAAAAAAACTCGGAATCGACTATGAGTCTGTTTCAACAATAAATCCTCAACTGGTTTATGTTGATATCACGGCATACGGCCCAAAAGGGCCGATGGCCGATATGCCAGGGTTCGATCTCATATTGCAAGGATACTCAGGAGCTGTAGCAAGCGAAGGCAAAATACACAACGGGCAGCCCGAAGTGGTCTGGTCATCATCTTTCATAGATTTCTCAACAGGGTATGCAGCAGCAAACGGCATTCTTGCTGGAATTATCGGACGAGGTAAAACTGGAAAAGGACAACTAGTTTCAACCAGCCTCCTTGGGAATGCTATAGGCATGCAAACGTTGCGCGTAGCAGATATCGACGGACTACCAGCCCCTGCAAAGATATGGCATGAAAATATATACCCCAACCTAGTCGATCAGGGTGCCAGTTACGAAGAGATTCAGAAGAGCTACCAACAGGCTGTAAGGCCATCTATATACCATTGCTATTACCGCGCCTACAAGACTCTGGATGGCGGACTAGCCCTTGGAACGCTCGCTGTGCACGCTAGAAAACGCCTTCTGGATGTACTTGGATTAAAAGACCCAAGAGTGACCAACCCGGATTATGACGACTCAACTTCAGAGGCGATATCTCAGAGTGAACAGCTAGTTGCTAAATTCGAACAGATTTTTGCCAGCAAATCTACTCAACACTGGTTCAAGAAGCTGCGCGCCCACGACATACCTTGTGAACCGATTCGATACGTCGAAGAAATGATCAACGATGAACAAGTTTTAGCCAATAAATACGTCATCGAAATGAATCATCACACTGGAAAAAAAATACGGACGTCTGGTCCTGTATTAAGGTTCGGTGATGGCATGCCCGAAGAAATCCCGTCCCCCGCTCTGGGCCAACATACCGATGACATTCTAACGGACGTGGGCTTCACTTCGAACCAAATCACCCAACTACACGCAGATGGCTCAGTCGCATAAATCTGGCTTAGCTTATGTCGCTATAAAACATTCAGGTTAAAAGGTTTAATCGACAAATCAACTGATAAATGGTTTGCCCCGGACTCCACACTCGTATATCGGGCGGTCCGGACGTTTACGCGTAAGTGAGGAGCTAGGTCCCGTAGGACGAAACTCATCTAGAATTGCGATAGTGACAGCTTCAAGTCGAATGCCTTCTTCCCTATATCTTGCCAAATTATCCAGGGCAATATCAGACAAGCCTGAATTTGGTCGCCGGTTATCGGGCAACTTCCGGAGACATTGTCGTTCGGGAACCATCGCTGGTCGAGGCGTCGCTGTAGCGCATGTGTGAGCCCAAGGACACATATAAGCAATACATGTTGTCAATTCGCCTACCATAGGTGCGCCCGCTGTTGACAGGCCGATACGTGCAAGGGCATCACGCTGATTACGACGCAGATTTCGACTACGCTTATCCAACCTGTTTTTAGAAACTCTAAGCAATCACGTTTTCTCAAGGTCTACTAGGTAACGTAACAATCCTTACATAATCCCAACGCTAAGATACAAATCGATGTCCGATCATGCTGATAACTTTGACGCGTATCAACAGTTCACTCATTCACGTTGTGGTGTGCACTACGATAACTAATGTTTGCCCAACGGTCACAAGCAAATTAGCTGGCTGATAAAGAAAGATAATAATTGTCGGATCGCTAACAACAGTACGTATTTATATGCTAGGTATATTGTGTTGATCTAATCCCATATTATTGAACACTGCTTATTAATTAAAAGTAAACGCCATATTAATGAATACAGCCACAGATCAAGGTTGATTATTTGCTACATCCAGAACCACTAAACGTTCCAAGGTCTTCTTTGGAAGAAATATTCGCTCACGCACGCGAATCATTCCCAAACGAATGTTGTGGATGGCTTACCGGAAAGAAAGATTCGTATATTGCAAATGGTGTACGAAGAGCTGTAAATGCTTACGACACAAAAATCCACCCAACAGCTAAAGATCGAACACCACAAACTGCATTTGTGATATCAGACAAGGATCTTCTAGCGCTCAACCAGACGCTAGAAGACGAAATAAGGCCTCTAATCATCTACCACTCGCACCCCAATGGACGGGCTTATTTTTCAGAAACTGATCGAAAAAATGCTGTCGATCCTTGGGGTACTGGTCCGGCCTATCCAGTCCAGCAAATCGTAATCGGAATAAACAATGATCGAATCATCGAGGCAAGGCAATTCGCATGGGACACTGAATTAGAAGATTTTATCGAAATCGCTACATTTGAAGGAGCTGATATCTAACGCTCAGTTAGCGCTCCACCGTTCACATTGACAGACTGCCCAGTAATATAAGCGGCCCGAGGGCTGCAAAGAAACCCGATCAACTCACCAACCTCTTCATCGGTCCCTACTCTATTCATTGGAATCCCCTTCAAACGTTCATCCCAACGATCTTCACGACCCATTGGATCCATTCTGGATGTTTCGGTTAACCCCGGACATACGCTATTAACTGTGATGGCGTGCGCTGCCATCTCTTTGGCAAGAGCTTGCGTAAAACCGTCGACAGCAAAGTTAGCCGCGTTATAAGCGCTGGTGTTCGCGTGACCACTTTTGCCCATTGTCGAAGACAAATTGACGATTCTGCCACCCTCACCCTGCTTTACCATTTGCCGGGCAGCGGCTTTGGAGCAGTAAAACGTCCCCATAAGCTTTATGTCAATCACATCTTTGAACACATCGGCAGTTAGATCGAGCACGGGCACACGATCTGGGCCATAGGGAGCCGCTGCATTATTGACCATAATGTCAAGGCGACCAAATTCCTCAATCGTCGAATCGATCATTCGTCGAACATCCAATTCACTGGAAACATCTACGACCAGTGGAAGCCCACGAACTCCATTAGCCTGAATTTCTTCTACAGTCGAATCGATATCTCGCCATCCAACATCTTTTTCATCATTTGGAAAAGTGTCAGGATTCCTGCCAGTGCCAGTTACTACTACGTTGGACCCCATACGAGCCAGAATGACGGCAGTAGCTCGTCCAATGCCTCGCATGCGACCGGCACCCGTCACGATTGCGACTTTCCCACTCAACTCTGAATTGACCGTAGCACCCATTAATATGCCTTTCTAACGAAATGCTCCACGACTCGGGGTCATTTTGCACTATTCAACCACCATTAAGATGGAGGACCACTCGATCCTAATTTAAATTGACAACTATCTGTCTGGCTCATCAGTAAGCCCAGCCTGAAGTGAAACAAGTAATCGGGCGTCACGCACAACCACGATCTTAACGTTGCTCCCACTAGGATGCTCACCTAGAAACTCAGTCAAGTCCTCTCCGTCAGCGATCACTGTCTCGTTGAGCTGAACGATAATATCGTCTAGTTCTATTCCAGCCTCCTCAGCCGGGGACCCAGGCTCAATGCTAGTCACTCCAAATCCCTCTCCAACCGGAAGACCGATGGCCCATGCCAGCGCTCGAGTCACGTCAATACCACCTACACCTAAGAATCCAGGGGGCGGGACCGGCCCTTGTGCGATCAAACTGTATGCTGCCGTCTTAGCATCATTCATATTGATCGCAAAACCTATACGATCGCCGATGTTGATTTTAGCGGTGTTGATCCCAACAACTTCACCGAACATGTTTACCAGTGGCCCACCTGAGTTACCTTCATTGATTGCTGCATCAGTCTGAATCAGGCCTGTCAAATCACCCCGTGGATGACCAACTAGGGTTCTATCAAGAGCGCTGACAACGCCTTTACTCACCGTAGGCCCTCCCCGAAGGCCTAAAGCGTGCCCAATCGCTACAACGTCTTCCCCGATCTTAAGTTCCTCAGAATCACCAAAAATTGCCGGCTTTAAACCTGCATGATCCACGCGCACAATTGCCAGATCTAACTGTGGGTCACGCCTAAAAAATTCCCCCTCAACAATAGACCCGTCATCGAAAGCAACCGTGATCATTTTCGCGTCTTCGACGACATGCCAATTCGTGAGTATCAGCCCATCTGTATCAAGAACCACTCCAGTCCCCACACCTCTACCTCGGTCAAAATTCACAGCAATTTGAACAACAGACGGCTTGAGCAACTCAACTAAATCAGGTGTTGACAGTGCATCGGTATTCGATGGTGTAACAGACCCGTCCCTAGACACTGCATCAGCGGGTGTATGGCCAGCTTCAAGATCAGAGACGACAACATCGGAGCCAGAGCAGGCTAATAGGACTACTGTCAAGGCAGGTAAAACTACAAACTTTATTTCACGCAAGGTTCTGAAGAGCATTAAGGCATTTCAGCAGTAACGTCGAAGTCTATAAATAAAATCCTACTTGCCAGCGTATCAAGGGACAAACGCAATGACTCAAGGATCTTCAATCCAAACAGCTAAGAATCAACTAAAAGCAAGTAATACTCAAATTCTGATGAGCTCATTACTGAAATTTTTGAGTCCAGCAAAATATTTGCTGCCGTTCTTGTCAGTGTGACAAACTCCATGAGGCCATATTATCGAATTCACATTACACGCATGGAACGTGAAAATTTGTCAGCCAGTTTTTCATGATCAATAACTCCCTTCAACTGGTTGTAAAACGAACGCTCGCTCATTGGCGTCTGCTTTCTGCAGTCGTGGTGGGGGTAGTTCTAGCCTCCACAATAATGGCTAGTTCGGTTATTTTCTTCAACGCCCTCCGAGACGTAGCCCTCCAAAGAGCACTATCCACCCATACAGGCACGGATCTTGACGTGCTCGTCGAAGCCGGCCAGATACCTACAAACTCTCAAACCGATGCCACGATTGTTGATGCAATGAACAGATCAATCGTGCAACATTTCTCGCCTTTTCTAAACAGACATGAATTCGCGCTAAAGACGTGGACCTTCTTCGTCGATTTGCCCCCACCGATGGTGGCTCCAAGCGACTGCCCATGCCGTACAACCATAGGTCGCAGTGGAAATGAAGATGGCCGACTAATTGAATGTGACTGTTGTCGAATCACGATGATGACTCTACCTAATGTGGAGAATCGAGTGAATATCATCGAAGGCAAGTTACCAACAATTGCGTCCATTGGTGAGTCTAATAACCCACTTCAAATCGAGGGCATTCTGGATGTGGAATCGGCAAAAACCATGCAGATTGACGTCGGAGACATATATCCAGCGCGGCCGTATTGGGAAGAGGAACATAAACGCCTAGACATTCTGGTTACGGGCTTATACGAACGCGTCGACCCGAAGGCGGCACACTGGCACATTCAGAACACTGCTTTCAGCTCTCGCACCAACACGCTTCAATTCGCACGATTTGTCGTTCCTAGAGAAACAATTTTGGAAGCTGTAGGTGTTTATTTTCCGAATATGGGTTCGGATTACTCATGGTGGCTTGACGTCGACCCAAGGCGAATCAAAGCTACAGAAACAGGATCCATTCAAAACACAATAGACTCGACAGAGCGAGAACTGAAAGCAATCGTTGACGGTTTCTATTTCGTGTCCGACCTTCCACAAGTATTACGCGCGTTTGAAACAGATCTGTTTTTTAACCGGCTGCCAATGTTAATCGTTCTGATCCTTATCGTACTTGTGGTGTTGTACTACGTAATGATATTGGCGTCACTTCTTGTAGATACGCAGAAAAACGAGATTGCCCTTTTAAAAACCAGGGGAGCAACGTCCCGACAAATCCTTGCAGTGTTTATCATCGAAGCCAGCATACTCGCCATAATCGCAGCATCAACAGGGCCATTCATTGCGATGCTAGGGGTCAAGTTTATCGGCGTGCTCCCTATTTACAGCGAACTTAATAACGGCAATCCTCTGCCTGCAGGGCTCACATTTCACGCGTTTCAGATGGCGCTCCTTGGTGCAATGCTCGGATTATTTGCATTGTTCATTCCTTCATTAAGGGCAACCCGGCTCGAGTTACTTGCCAGTCGGGTAACCCGCGCTAGACCAGCACGACTCGCATTGATCCAAAAGTATTACCTAGACATGGGGTTCCTTGGGTTGGTGATGTTTTTATTCTGGCAACTGACCAAACAGGGGTCATTTGTTGCTACAAGCCTATTCGGTGAAACAATGGTCAACCAACTGATTCTTGGTATCCCGGCTATGTTCCTGATTGCGGCAGGATTTGTATTGATACGTATTTTCCCACCAGGAATGAATGCAATGGGTAAGGTTTTATCAAAACGCCCAATGTCTTCGATTACTCCACCCGCCTTGATACTCGGTATATGGCAGATGGCCAGAAACCCTGCACACCACTCCCGCCTATCTTTACTGCTGATTCTCACTGCAGCCCTCGGCGTATTCGCAGCCACCTTTGCTGCAACACTTAAACAGAGCGCAATTGACCAGGCCTACTACCGAACAGGCGCTGATCTGAAAATCACGGGCATCAAGACCACAACAGGTGGTATATCGAAATCTGTTTTAAAAACGATTCGCGAAGGTGATGGTGTGGAAAGTGTGTCACCAATTTACAGAGAATCAGGAATTATCAGTTCAGGCTATTCAGCAGAAAGATTTGATTTCATCGGGGTTGATTTTGAGACAATCGAGGATGTCGCCTGGATTCGAGATGACTTTGGCCTTGCCTCTTTCAAATCCAAAACCTCCGTCCTTGATGTAGGTAGATCAAACGGCATTGAGCTTCCCGAAGAAAGTAGATGGATCACTGCCCGTGTACTTCCATTGATCAGACAACCCTCAACAATCCTCATCGCAAGATTATCGGATTCAAATGGGCATTTTTTTTCTGTCGCTCTTGGAAAACTGTCGCCACTGGCAACTGACCAATTCCGATTCAACTGCCCCCATACACTCGAAGATGAACCTCCCAAATGGTGCCGAATTGGCTCACACCTACTGGGATCCAAATTCCGAAGAACCGCTGGGTTACTGCCGTCGCCGCCCGTTCGGCTTCATTCCATCGGCGTAGTAAATTTTGAGGATGGCTTGAGCCCCGGAGCCATTGATATCGATGATATTGCTGTACTTGATCACACAGGAACCGAACTCCTTGCAGTTGAAACGTTTGACTCCGTGAGCAACTGGAGAATCATGACACCAACTCGCGAAGCTCTAGGCGATAGTCTGAGGCCGGCGTCAAAACCGGATGGAACAGAACAAAAGGGAGTGGCACGCCTACGCTGGACAACATCGGACCCACGTCAATATCGCGGGCTAGCCCACGGCTCTGAAATTGGAATTGTTCCAGTAATTGCAAGCTCACAGTTTATCGAACAATTTGGTGGCAGCGACGGAAAAATCATAAATACATCAGTTGACGGATTTCCGATAAAAGTTTCCATTCGCGATGTTATGGAATACTTTCCAACCATGGGTATCAACAACGAGCCTTTTTTGATCGCTGATTTCAATGCTCTACATGAACGATTGAACATAGCTCGCATTGTCGGAGATAGACAACCGCAGGAGTTTTGGATTGCAACCAAACAAGGCTCGGAACTAATTAATTCAGAAAATGTACTCGAAGTAGTTTCGCCCGGTGACCCTTCAGTTAGTGATATTCAACTAAAACTGTCATCCAGCGGGCTCGCTCCGCGGTCGGATCAAATAAGAGTTGGTCCAGGATCAAAAATCGCTGATCGAACGGTTTATCTTGCACAAGTAGCATTCGACCCCCTGGTGGCTGCAGGATGGAAAGCGCTTTTAGGGATCGCATTTTTGACAGTCTTAATCGTAAGTGCGATCGGTTTCCTTGTTCACGCGACAGTTTCGTTCAATGATCGCCGCAGCGAATTTGCATTATTGAGAACTATTGGATTGTCCATGAAACAATTACTGTTCCTTGTTGTTTTAGAGCAGTTAATCGTCATAGGTATAGCAGTAGCTCTCGGTATCTTCATGGGCATGCGCATGGGGACAACAATCATGCCATATCTCGCCAGTTCAGGAGAAAATGCGATGGTAGTTCCGCCCATGGCAGTTGAAATAGATTGGTTTGGTTTTGGGGTCATCTTTGGCCTTTTAGGGTTAGTATTCACTGTGGTGATCAGCGTGATCCTGATTTCTGTCTACCGTATGTCGATACACAGAGTAATGAGGATGGGTGAAGGTTGAGATATTTCGTGGAATGCAAAGGTGTTATGTAGTGACTACATCAGGCTCCGCCTATATTGAGTGCAGTGGATTATTCAAAATCTACAAGGCAGCCGACCTTGAAGTCGTCGCTTTACGCGGTCTTGAACTGACAGTGAAAAAAGGTGAGATCATCGCCATCGTCGGGGCATCTGGCAGCGGCAAATCCACACTATTAAACATACTCGCGGGATACGATGCCCCTTCCGCAGGTACAATTCGTGTCGGTGACTATGACCTGCTACAAATGACTAATAAAGAAGTAGTGCAATACCGACGTCATGAAGTCGGGTTTATTTGGCAGGAGACGTCTAGAAACCTATTTCCATATCTCACAACCCTCGAAAACGTTGAACTCCCAATGGTTATCGCAGGTTCGCCTGAATCAGAGCGGAAAAAGCGCGCACAGGAACTCCTCGATATCGTTGGCCTGGGAGATCGTTCCAATCACAAGCCCGCCGAGCTCTCAGGTGGTGAACAGCAACGAGTCGCGATCGCCGTCGGTCTATCGAACAATCCCCCATTACTACTCGCTGATGAGCCAACTGGCGAGCTAGATGATCAAACCGGTAAAGAAGTTCTAGAGCTCCTAAATAAGGTCAGCCAAGATTTAGGCACAACCATTCTCATTGTCACGCACGACCCAGCGATTGCCACAAGTGTTCAAAGAGCCATTGCCATCAGAGACGGCAAAACAAGTACTGAGACCACGCGAGATATTTCATATGAACGAAAGCTCAACGGTGAAACCACTAACACCGAGGAATTCTTACTAATCGATACGGCCGGATCCGTTCAGATACCAAGGGATGTACTAAATAAACTCAATATCGAACGAAAGGTTCGAGTCGATATAAAAGATGGAAAGGTAACCCTTGAATCAGGTGACTAAGCAAACTACTGTCCCTAAATCACCGACTGACAATACAGTAATTCAAGCTATCAACGCATCGCGAGAATATGAGCTCGAGGGCGAAACAATACACGCCATCCGTTCTGTCAATCTTGATATTCGAAAAGGCAAATTTATTACGCTTGTAGGCCGTTCAGGATCAGGCAAGACAACTCTTTTGAACATGCTCGCGGGACTTGACCATCCAACGTCCGGGAAGGTGTTGTTCGAGGGAGTCGACCTGTCTGACTACAATGAAAAACAATTCATACAACTTCGCAGACACCGAATAGGTGTTGTGTTCCAATCTTTCGCACTTCTTCCTTTACTCTCAGCATATGAGAACGTAGAACTACCCATGCGCATAGCAGGGGTGGGAGCTAAAGAACGTTCATACCGCACTAATGAGGTCCTAGACATGGTCGGCCTCGCAAGACGTGCAAAGCACCGGCCGTACGAACTTTCCGGAGGCGAGCAACAACGTATATCAATTGCACGTGCTGTTGCTATGCGTCCGGATGTGATCTTGGCCGATGAACCAACCGGTGAACTCGACTCGGTAAACGCCTCTGAAATTTTCGGACTGTTCCGTCATATGGTAAGCGAGGAAGGAATGTCAGTCGTCGCAACCACACACGACCGGACCCTTATCGATATGTCCGATCAAATCTACACAGTCCATAACGGCATGTTAGAACTAAATGAATCTGGCGTGAATGATTACGATAACTCTCAATTCAAAAAGCCCACAACAGTAATTGGGTCTAAGTGATTTGCTATTCAGCTAAGCCCGCCGCCATGCCCTTTCGCGAGCCTCAGTTGCAATATGAAGAGCTTCTTCAA